>JAABUX010000162.1_pt1 | contig 117214 bp, 73 predicted proteins | sample 5561851 | NCBI WGS metagenome assembly JAABUX01 (sample SAMN10711883, study PRJNA513361) | rock metagenome | isolation source: Antarctica rocks | place: Antarctica: Victoria Land, Richard Nunatak red sandstone | collected 2016-01-03
CGGAGGGTCTGGATCTTGCGCCGGGTCTTGAACGACATGAACCCCGTCGAGGCGATGGAACTCCTCACCGGCCGGATGAGGAAGACCAAGTCCAACGCCGAGTTCCTGATGAGCATGAACTTGTCGTGAGCTAGAAACGGGGTTGGCGGCTTGACCTTCGATCGGCCCGGGCTTCGGCCCGCCCGATTGGGGGCCAAAGGTTAACGGAGGTGATGTATGGAGGCGGCAAGCCTCGCTTGTCCGCAGTGTGGTCATCGTTGTATTCTGCCTGGGCGGCTGATCCCCAAAAGAGGTGGAAAACCGATTGTCGGGGAGTGGAGCTTTCGGTTCGAGACCAACATCGTCATCGCCAGCGGCTGGAAGCGGTTTTTCGGTTGGAAGATCCACTTCACAATCTCCAGCGACTTTTTCCTTTGCATCGATTGTGGCTTGAATTGGAACTCGCTCGACCCTAAGCAAATCCAGAAAGCCATCCAAGAACTTGCGAGTGAGGATGTCCGCCAGGGCCTAGGGTTGGTCGGGGAGAAAAGCCATCTGGCCGATGACTTGGCCTGATGGGCGTCGAGTTCTGACTCCCACTTCGCGGAGGTTCTCATGGCAACGATGACACACCAAGATCGCCAGCATCCCGACGTGACGATGATTCGGGGCGTCTCCTTCAAGCAATACGCCAGGATGACCCAACACCCCGGCAACAGCCACATGCGGATGGCCTACTTCGATGGGACGTTGGAAATCATGTCGCCCAAACTTCGGAAACATGAGGGGCCTTCCCGGCGGATCAGTCTCATCATCACGACCGTTGCCGACGTCCTGGACATCAATTATGAAGGGACAGGGAGCTACACTTTTCGCCGGGCGGGTGATGGTCCGCTCAAGGGGACGGGTCGGGAAGCCGACCAGAGCTTTTACTTAGGCAACGTCGCAAGCCTGCGAACCGACCGCGACCCCGACCTCGACGCGGGCGACCCGCCGGCCGACTTGTGGGTGGAAGTGGACAATCGGTCAAGCTCTCGGTCCCGGTTGCCCACCTATGCCCGGCTTGGCATCCCCGAAGTCTGGCAATATCGGGCGGAATCCCAAAAGATTCGGTTTCTCCGGCGCGAGGGGACTTCATACGTCCCGATCGACCGTAGCCTGGCCTTGCCCGTGCTGACACCCGCCTTGGTTCAAGAGGCCCTGAAGCATGGCGAGGGGCTGACGGAGGCTATCTGGGTGAAGTGGCTCCGCGAGTGGGTCAAGCAGTTCGTCACTCGACAAGTTTAAATCAATCCAGATCCGACGTTTCTCATCCCTGGAACAGGCGTCGCGATTCATAATCATCTTGGCAGGCAACTTTACCTCTCCATATGGTCGGTTCGGGTTGGTCGCGAGAAGGTTCCATTCGCGGAGGTTTCATGGCCACGGTTGCCACACAAGAAGAATCCGGCGTGACGGTGCTGCACGGCGTCTCTTACAAGACGTATGGGCGGCTACTCCGAAACCCCAATAATCGTCACCTTCGCATGGCTTACCACGATGGGACGCTCGAAATCGTGTCACCAATCCTCTATGCCCACGAGGGAGCTTCCCGGCGTTTCTCGCTGCTTGTCATCCTGGTCGGCAAGGCGTTGCGGTTGAGATTCAGCGGGACGGGCAGTCTCACGATCCGTCGGGGCGGCGACGGGCCGAACGAGGGTGTCGGCAAGGAACCGGACCAAGGCTTTTATTTCGGCTCCTGGGACCGATTCCCCACCAAGCGGAATCTCGACATTGATGCGGGTGATCCGCCTCCCGACCTCTGGATCGAGGTCGACCATCGCGTCAGTTCCTCGGGACGATTGCCGATCTACGACAGGCTAGGTGTCCCCGAGGTTTGGCAATACCGTGTCGCTCGTCAAACGGTCCAATTTCTCCAACTCGTCGAAGGAACCTATCGACCGATCGACCGGAGTCTCGCCCTCCCCATCCTGTCCCCGAGCCTCGTGGTCGAAGCAGTCGTGGCGGACGAAGAAATGTCTGAATCGGATTACTTCGATTATCTTCAAGCGTGGATACCTCAGATGATCGCCCGCCAAGCCGAAGAACCCCGGCCCGAATAATTCCCATCCTGCGGAACCAACAGTCCGATCCCTAATAATCTTCAAAGGCGACTTTTCCCCTCCGGCCGGTTCGGGTTGGTCGCGAGCCGGTTCCGTTCGCGGAGGTTTCATGGCCACGGTCGCTCGCCGCCATCGGGATGTCCAGGTGCTTCAAGGCATCACTTACAAGACGTACCTAGGGATGGTCCGTCACCGTGGCAACCGCCACCTCCGGATGGCTTATCATGATGGGACGCTTGAGATCATGTCGCCGGAGATCAACCAGCACGAGATCCCGTCCGGGCGTATCCGGTTGATCGTCGCGGTCGTCGCCGTGGCGCTGGGGATCAACTACGAACGGACCGGCGCCGGGACGTTCCGGCGGTCGGGCGCCGGTCGACACAAGGGGACGGGCCGCGAGGCGGATGAGAGCTTCTACTTCCAAAGTCTCGATCGGCTCCCGACCGACCGCGAGCCGGACCTCGACGCGGGTGACCCACCCCCCGACCTTTGGGTGGAAGTCGACAACCGAGCCAGTTCGCAGGCAAGGCTCCCGACCTATGCCCGGCTCGGCGTCCCCGAGGTCTGGCAATACCGGAGTCGGACGCGGCGGCTCCGCTTCCTCCGCCTGGTCGGGTCCAGCTATGAGCCGATCGATCGGAGCTTGGCTTTGCCCATGCTCACACCCGACCTGGTGCTCGAAGCCCTCAATGCCGGCGCGACCATGCGTGAAGGGGTCTGGCTCCCCTGGCTCCAACGGTGGGCCGAGCCGTTCCGGCCCGCATAAGCTTGACCTGGACCTCCCCGATAATCACGCAAAGGGCGGATGCCCCGCAGGTCGAATCCTCTTCATTTCCTCTCCGGACGGCGACCCGATCCATGACGATCTTCGAAGGTGACTTTTCCCCCCCCTCGGGCCGGTTCGCGATCGTCGCGGGGCGGTTCAACTCGCTGGTGACCGAGGCGCTGTTGTCGGGTTGCCTCGATACGTTCGCCCGTCATGGGGTTGGCCGAGACCGGATCGACCTGGCCTGGGTCCCGGGTTCGTTCGAGATCCCGTTCATCGCCCGGAAGCTGGCCGAGTCGAAGAAGTATGCGGCGGTCATCACCTTGGGATGTGTGATCCGGGGGGATACCGGGCATTATGATCAGGTGGCCAACCAGGCGACCAGCGGGGTGATGCAAGCTGGTTTAGGTACCGGCGTCCCGGTGATCTTCGGGATCTTGACCACCGACACCGTCGAGCAAGCCTTGAACCGGTCGGGCTTGAAGGCGGGGAACAAGGGGTGCGATGCCGCGATGGCCGCGATCGAGATGGTCAACCTGCTGGCCAGGATCGACAGCCCGGCCAGGTGAAGACTCAAGCCGACTGGGCCTGGGTGGCGACCTCCTCGATCCGGAAGTCCTTGATCTCAAGTTGCACGTCGCGTCGGCCATTGTATTCGTTGATCGACGGGTGGAACGCAACCGAGCAGATCGTCCCGGCCTTCAAAGTCTTGGCACGCTCGGCCATCTTGAAGGCGACGGCCTTGATCGTCGTCCCCCCCTGGGTGAACCGAAGTTGCACGGTGTTCCCCCCTTCGCCGACGAACTTGGGGTCGCCGACGATGTGGACGTTGTTGGCGACCAGCATCGGCCGGGGGTTGCCGATCCCGTGCGGTTCGAGGGTTTCGATCGCCTCGACCACCTTCATGGTCAGCGCCCCGAGGGGGACCTCGGCGTCGATGGAGAGCGACTTGGTCAGTTGCTCGGCGTCGAGGGCGGATCGGCAGTGCTCCTCGAACAGCTCGGCGAATCGCTCGAAGTGGGCACGGGGCAATTTCAAGCCCGCCGCCGCCGAGTGGCCGCCGAAGGTGAGCAGCCCGCTCGAACAAGAATGGATGGCGTCGTAGAGGTTGAACCCTGCGATCGACCGCGCCGAGCCTTGGCCGTGATCGTCGGTCAAAGCGACCACGACGCTAGGCCGGTGGTAAATATCGACCAACCGACTGGCGACGATCCCGATCACGCCGGGATGCCAGCCCGCCTGGCCCAAGACGATCGCCCCCCGACCGTTCAAGCCGCCTTGGGCGTCGATCAGCTCGTGCGCCTGGGCGACCATCGCCTTCTCGACGTCCCTGCGCTGGTTGTTGCAAGCGTCGAGCGCCTGGGCCAGTTCCTCGGCGCGGGCGGGGTCATCGGTGGTCAGCATCTCCACGGCTTGCATCGCCCGTTCGAGCCGACCGGCGGCGTTGATCCGGGGGGCCAGGCCGAAGCTGATATTTCCGGTCGACAGCTCCTTCTTGCCCAGGCAACCCGACACGCCCATCAAGGCCCGGAGCCCCAGGCTCGGCGAGTTGGCCAGGCCGGCGAGGCCGTGGCGGACGAGGATTCGATTCTCGCCGTGGATCGGCATCACGTCGGCGACCGTCGCCATCGCCACCAGGGCGATCGAGTGGAGCAAGAAGTCGCGGAGGTGCGGCGATGCCTTCTTGCCGTCGCCGAAGGTCTTGCAGACCTGCCAGGCCAGCTTGAACGCCACCCCGCAGCCGCAGAGGTCGCCGAACGGATAAGTGCTCCCCGGGAGCCGAGGGTGGACCAACGCCGCAGCCTCGGGAAGGTCGGCACCGATCGTGTGGTGGTCGGTGATGATCAGTTCGACCCCGAGTTCGCGGGCCAACTTCGCCTCGCGGACGGCCGAGATCCCGCAGTCGACGGTGACGATGACCTCGGCCTTCCGATCGACGGCCAGGCGGCGGATCGCCTCGCCGTTGAGTCCATACCCTTCTTCGACCCGATGCGGGATGTAGTAGTCGACGTTTGACGCCCCGGCGAGCCGCAAGCAAGCCCACAAGATGCTGGTGCCGCACACGCCGTCGACGTCGTAGTCGCCATAGATGACGATCTTCCGGCGGCTCCGGATCGCGGCGACGATCCGACCGGCGGCGTCAACCACGCCGGGGAGCGACTCGGGGTCGTGGAGGCCGCTCAGACGCTCGTCGAAGAAGCTGGTGGCGGTCCTGGCGTCGGAAACCCCCCGGTTCAGGAGGAGTTGCGCGATCAACGGGGCGACATTCACCTCGCGGCTCAACGCGGCGATCTGGTCGCGGTCGAACGTCCGGAGCCGCCATCGAGCCTTGGTCATCCTTCGACCTTCCTTATGACTGATCATCTTCGGGGGGCCGCCCCACCGAACGATACCTCAAGCCCCCAGGGTTGACAAGCGGATACCCCTGGTCAAAACCAACCTCGCCTCCGGGCCATCGCCCACATCCCGACGGGAGTTAGTAACATCATCGTCACCGTCAGCCAGAAGAGTGCGGTTTTTGGGAGGATTGGCGACGTAAACATCAAACTATCGCCGAAGAAGTTCATCCCGAAGAATCCGGCCAGGAACGTCATCGGGAGGAACATGACGTTGAGCAAAGTCAACACTTTCATGATGTCGTTGGTCCGGTTCGAGACGATCGACAGGTAAGTGTCGAGCGCGCCGCCGATCAGGTCGCGGAGGCTTTCGACGATGTCGTGGACCCGGACCAGGTGGTCATAAACGTCTCGAAAATACACCCGGTGCTCGGGTCGGATCTGGGGGTAGGGGTCGCGAGCCAGGCGGTTCAAGACCTCTCGCATCGGGTTGACGACCCGATAAAGTCGCATCGCGCAACTTTTGATGTGGAAGATCTGCCGCAATGTCTCGGGGGTGGCGTGGTCGAACACCTCGTCCTGGGCATCATTGATCGCGTCGTCGAGGTGCTCGATCGCCGGCAAGAATTCGGTCACCACGTCGTCCAGGATGTGATAAAGCAGGTGGCTCGGGCCGAGTTTCAGCCTTTCGTCGGGCTCGCGCTCGATCAAACGGCGGTGCCGCTCCAGGACCCCGATCGCCTCGTGGTGGTAGGTCAGCAAGAAGTTCGACCCGAGGAACAGGTCCAGCTCGTGGAGCTGCAACTCGTCGGTCTCGGGGTGGAAATCCAAGGTGTCGACGACGAGGTAAAGGTAGTCCCCCCAGTCGTCGATCCGGGGGACATGGACGTCCTTGAGGGCATCTTCGATGGCCAGGGGGTGGAAGTGGAAGAGGTCGCGGAGCATCGCCTCGACGTCGGGATTGTGCGCCGAGTCGAGGTCCTCCACGTCGATCCAGACGGTCCCGCTCGGGTCGTTGATCGCCGCCTCGATCGCCTCGGCGGGCCAGTCGAGGTGGATCACTCCTCCGCCGTCGCGGTAGATGATCCGGGTGGTCAGCGTCCCGGCCACCTGGACCTCGGCGATCCCGTCGGGTCCGACGAAGGTTTCGAGATCGAGTCGTCGCGACTTCGAAGGGCGACTGGCCGTCCTGGTCCCGCCTCGACTCCGCTTCTTGCGACGCCCGGCCGTTCTTCGGGTCGCCCTGGCCGCCTCGTTGATCAGGTCGATCGGCGGAAGATCGGTGGGATTCTTCGGCGGGATTGACCGCAAGATTGGGATGCGGTCGGGGTGGTTGATCTGGAACCGGCGGGGGTCGACCGGCCCCTTGACGCTCGGGATCGGCTCGACCGGCATCCGAGACAAGGCGATGGCGACCTTGCCGACGGCGACCCGTTCGAGCCGGAACGTCCCATCGGCCGCGATCGGCCCGACCCGGAGGTTGCCCGTCGTGCCGTCGACCGGAAAGATCTCGACGAAGCCGCCGACGACGGGCCGACCCCCGACCTGGATAACCCCTCGGACCGTGGTCGTCTCGAACCGCTCGGGGCCAAGTTCTTCGCCGCAACCGGCTAAACAAAAGGTCAAACCCGACGCGACCCGGCAAAGCAGATGGTGGACGGGTCGCATCACGCCCTCCTTGAGAACTGGGAGGCTGAAGGGGTCGAGGCCGTCGGTCACCGCCGAATAAGCAAAGAGGGGTCAACCCAGGGGGAGATCGCCCCGACCAGGCTGGTCCACTCGGTTTGTTCGAGTGGTCCGAGCGAATCGGTCCAACCGACCCGACGCCCCCCACGCCAGGCTCGACCGGGATGAGGGCCGAGTCCGCCGGGGCCCAGGAAGAAGAATCCGCCCGACTGGCGATCCCCCGCGAGGCGGCCCGTCGAGCCGAGCACGGCCAGGGTTCCGCCCGATTGCGCCAGCCCGGCTCGGTGGGCCGCATTCCCGGTCACGACGAGCAAGCCGCCGGATTGAGCATAGCCCACGCCGTCGCCCGCGTCGCCCAGGATGACGATCAGACCGGCTCGAAGCCCGCGCCCGGGACCATCCAACGTCCCGCCTCGGGCGATGATCCGCAACCGAGGAGCGTCGAGGTTGGCGGCGAGTTCGGGGCCGGTTCGCCCCCCGACCTCGACCACGGCATCCCAAGGGCCAACCAACCCCGAAGCGAGCAAGCGTTGCCCCTCGGCGCTTTCGAGGCGGATACGAGGGTGACCCTCATCCAGGAGCGCAACCAACTCGGCGTTGATCCGAACATAGTCGCGGACTTCGGGGACGAAAATCACCGGGACCGCCGCGTCGGGATCATCCAACGGCTCATCGCCCATGATTGGTCGGTGCTGTTGTCAAGGGAGGACCGGCCCGTTCGGCACGAGTTGGCGGCTTTTGGGCTTGTTCTGGTCTTGGTCGAGGAAGGTCTTGAGGTCGGCGACCTTGGCGGCCAGGTCGTTCCGCCTCACCTTTTGAGCGACCCCCCCCGCCCTGAGGAGTTCGTAAGCTTCTCGACTGACCGCCTTGACCTTCTCTTCCAACTTGGTCAAGAACGGCTTGGCCTCGGCGGCGCTGGGGTGCGTCGACCTGAGGAGGCCGGAGTCGTTGGGGTTTTCCTCGCCCGAGAGCGAGGGGACGACCTGGAACATCAATAGCGCGGCCAAATTCCTGGCTTGATCACTATCGCGGTCGAAGGTGTCGGGGTGTTCGTCATACTCGGCGACGATCTTGGTCCCCAACGTCGTGGCGAGTTCGCCGATCTCGGAGCCAGCCAGCCGGAAATTGTAAGGAACGATCTGGGGGGCCACTCGCATCATCCCCAAGGCCCAGGCGGCGTAGGCCCGAGTTTCCAGTCGGGCTTTCGGGTCGCCGAGGAATCCCGCCGCCACCGACGCGGCGTCGAGCGTTAGGTCGGGACGTTTCGCCGTCGCGACCCGGATCGATCCGAGGGCTTCGAAGGCCCGGAACTGGGCGAAATAGGGGAGTTTCGGGTCGGAGTTCAGGAAAGTGACCAGGGCATCGGCGCCGGTGATCGCCCGGTAAGCGTCGATGTTCGCCTTGCCCGACTGCGCCGCGTTGGTGAATCCTCGGGCGGCCCACATCTTGACCCAGATGATCTGGTCGGGGATCTTGAGTTGGGCGGCGTACAAATCCAGGGCTTCCTTGGTCGTCCCGCCAGCCATCCCCAGGACGATCATGGCGTCGATCCGGGAGAGGAAGTTGTTGTCGAGGAGTTTCGGCAACGACGACTCGAACAAGATCTTGTTGTAGTCGGTCAGAAATGTCGGGTTGGTGTTGGCTTTGCCGTCGATGAGCGGCCGGGTTAGAGCATCAACCGCCACCTCAAGCCCCCGGGCTCTGGCGGGGGCCATTCCGGGGGGGGCATTGATCAAAGCGTTGATGTTGTCTCGCTTGGAAAGCTCGACGGCGAAATACTCGACATATCGCTTGACGAAGTCGGGCTCGAAGTTCTGGACCCGAGCCGCCATGTTCTGGACGCGCGTCAGGTCGTTGGGAGCCCCAGCAATCCGGATCGGCGGCCCGACATAGGTGAGCGGCTTGAAAATCGCCAGGGTTTTCTTGGCGTTGGGATCGATGAATCGTTCTTCCTTCGGCGCATCGTTCTCGTCATCCGCGCCCTTAGCGGGGGCCGGTGCCGCCACCGGGGGAGGTTGCGCCGCCGCCTTGGCCGGGTCGGACGCGGGGGCTTGACCGAAGGAGAACCCCGGTAAGACCAACCCGAAGATCGCCAGCATTACCCACGAGCACCCCCTCGGCAACCCCGGGGCGAACGCTTGGATCATGTTCGAAAACCTTTTCGATGAGAGTCCCGACGCCGCGACCAGAAGAAGGGGCGGTCGGATGAATCCTTGAGGTGAGATGATCCGACCAGGAGGGCCAAAGCGACCAGACGGCAAACCGAAAAACCCGAGACGATCAAACCCGATGCTTTTTGACACGATGCGCGTGTTGGCACTGCGGCATGAACGATTTTCAAGTGGCCAGAACCCTCGAACAACCTAACCTGCCGACCGTCTCCTGTCAAGCAACCGAATCGATTAGCCACACACCGCAGCCATCCCAGCTTACCAGACCATAATGGCGATGACGATCGAGACGAGATTCCGGTTTGATCGACGCTTGGACGCTCGATCGAGCCGAGAAGTTCCCTCGAAGTGGGCGGGAAATGAGCGTCGGGTCCAGCCTTCGAAACTGGAGATTCTTCGAGATCAAGAAAGGCAGATCGCAGGATCGCAAAAGACGGAAAGAGCTCGGTTCCTGATTCTTTTGCGATCCTGCGATCTGCAATCGGAATCTTCAGATTCGAGAGTTTGGCCCGTGATCGCCCGGATCATCATTCGTGGCGGAGGGCTTCGATCGGGTTCAACCTCGACGCCTTCCACGCGGGATAATAGCCGAAAACGATCCCCACCGTGACCGAGACCGAGACCGCCGCGACCATCGCCACCGGCGAAGTCTCGGTCGGCCAGTTGGCCAGAATCCGGACCAGGAACGACCCGCCCCGGCCCAGCGCGATCCCCACGGTCCCGCCCAGGAGGCAGAGGACCACCGCTTCGACCAGGAACTGGCGGAGGATGTCGCGAGGCCCCGCGCCGATGGCCATCCGGAGGCCGATCTCTCGGTAGCGCTCGGTCACGCTCACGAGCATGATGTTCATGATCCCCACGCCGCCGACGACCAGCGAGATCAAGGCGACGCAGATCAACAATCCGGTGACGAGCCTGACGGTCGCATCGACGGCCTGGATCACCTCGGTGAAATCCCTGACGTCGAAGTCGTCGACCTGGTCGGGGCCGATTCGGTGCCTCTCGTGGAGGAGGTCGCGGATCTGCTCCTTGGCGATGGGGATCTCGTCGGTGGTCTGCGCCCGGATCAGGATCGAGTCGACGTTGGAGAACCGTTCGAGCTTCGGCGTCGAGATCGCCTGGGTCGCCGACTGGCTCGGGTACAGGCCGACGCTGCTCCTGGGGTAGCGTCGGCCCTGGAGTCCGGCCGCCTCGGGTTCGGATTCGCCGCCGATTTGCGGGCCGTTTGGCGACGAGGCGCTGATCCGGAACTTCACCGTGGTCCAGGGGGCCAGGACGATGTCGTCTTCGTCGACGCCGATGATGTTGGTCCCCTTCGGGATGAGGACGCCCAGGACCCGGAGCGGGACGTCGTTGACGACGACCTCGCGGCCGATCGGCGACTCGCCTTCGAACAACTCGGTGACGACGGTCTTTCCCAGCAGGCAGACCTGAGAGACGTCGTGGACGTCACGCTCGGTGAACGACTCGCCCTCGGTGAGGTTCTCCCATCGCCTGACCCGGAGGAACGACGGCGTGGTCCCGTAGAGGTAGACCGGGTTCCAGTTCTTCCCGCCGTAGACCACCTGGCGACGGGCATAGACGATCGGGGCCATGCTGTCGACGGCGGGGCACTCGTTGAGGATCGCCTCGGTGTCTTCGGGGGTGAGCGTCTTCTTGGTCCCGCTCCCCTGGCTGATCCCGTTGCTCGACGCCGCCCCGGCCTGGACCAGGAGGTTGTTGACGCCGGTGGTCTCCAGGACCTCCTTGATCGCCGAGCTTGACCCCTGGCCGATCTCGGCGATGGCGATGATCGACGCCACGCCGATGATGATCCCCAGCGTGGTCAAGACCGACCGGAGGACGTTGCGCCGGAGCGACCGGAGCGCCGTGGTGGTGGCCCGGATGAGGAAGCGGAAGGCGTCGCGGTCGGAAACCGGGGTCGAGGTCGGCTCGGGTCCTTCGATCGCGGTTTCCGCTCCGGTTCGCACCGAGTCGCCGGGCCTGGGGGGCCTCGGGTCGTCGCTGATCAGGCCGTCGGAGATCCGGATCGTCCGGTCGGCGTGGTCGGCGACGAGCGGGTCGTGGGTCACCATGATGATGGTGATCCCGTCCTGCTCGTTCAGCTCGCGGAACAGGCCCAGGATCTCCTCGCCGGTCTTCGAGTCGAGGTTGCCCGTCGGCTCGTCGGCAATCAGGATCGGCGCCTGGTTGATCAAGGCCCGGGCGATGGCGACCCGCTGCTGCTCGCCGCCCGACAACCGGGCCGGTTCATGGTCCATCCGACCGCCCAAGCCGACCCGCTCCAGGAGCATCTTGGCCCGGGCCTTGACCGCCCGGTCGGAGTGGGGCCGGGTCGAGTAGCTCGCCGGCATCATCACGTTTTCGAGCGCGGTGAGCCGGGGCAGGAGGTTGAAGCTCTGGAACACGAAGCCGATCCGCTCGTTGCGGACCGCCGCCCGGGTCTGGATCGACAGGTGCGAAACCTCGTCGCCTTCGAGCCAGTATCGCCCCGAGGTCGGTTGGTCGAGACAACCAAGGATGTTGATCAAGGTGGTCTTGCCCGAGCCCGAAGCCCCCATGAGCGCGACCATCTCCCCCGCCTCGATCGCCAGCGACACCCCTTTCAGGACGGGGACGCCGAGCTTGCCCAGTTCATAGGTCTTTCGGATCGCTTCGAGCTTGAGCGTCGCCACGGTGATGCGGCCCTGTTCTTGGGTCAGATGAAAAATCGGATTGAGCCACCGATGGAACAGGGATCAGAAGAAGTCAATTTCTTGTCTTATCCGTGTTTCATCCGTGGCTAGTGGGATTTCAAGCCGGTCGGGCTCACTTTTTGGCCTGGCTCTTCCTGTCGAGCTTGGGCAAGAACGGCGACGAGGGGGAACCGCCCGATTGGGCCTTGCCTTCGTCGTCGAGCGAGTCGCCCACCGCGACCTGGCCGATGACGATCGACGACCCCTCGATCAGGTCGCCCCCGGCGGCGATCTCGGTTTTCAGGCCATCGGACAGGCCCACCTTGGTTGGGACCGGGCGAACGAACTCGCCCGACTTGACCCAGAGGGTGGCCGTTCGATTAGGCGAGTCGGAGGGGGTCCGACCACCATCTGGGGTTTCGGTCCCCCTCGACTTGTGGGCTCGGGCGTAGTCGGCCTGGTGCTTCGGCTCAACCTGAGCCAGCTTGGGCTTCCATCGGAGCGCCGCGTTGGGGACGAGCAGGACGCCATTTCGCCCTTCAACCTCGAACCGGAGCCGCGCCGTGAGGTAGGGCAAAAGCTTGCCGAGCGTGTTATCGACGTCGACCACGACGGTATAAGTGACGACGCTCTGGGTCATGCTGGCGTTGAGGCGAACCTGCGCGACCGTGCCTCGAAACGTGTCGTTGGGGAACGACGCGACGGTGAACCGGACGTCCTGACCGGTATGGATGGCTCCGATGTCGGTCTCGTTGACCGACGCCCAGATCTCCATCCGGCTCAGGTCCTTGGCGATCAGGAACAGGCTCGGTGCGTTCAGGCTCGAAACAACGGTCTGGCCGATGTTGACCCGGCGGTCGAGGATGACCCCCTGGACCGGCGACTTGATCGTGGCGTAAGAAAGGTTGACCTGGGCCTCTTTGAGGTTGGCCTTGGCCAGCTCGACCGCGCTCCTGCTCAGGGCGAGCGACGCCTCGGCCGTCTCGAAGTTGGCCACGGCGGTATCGTGGTCGAGGGCGGAAACGGAAATTTGCGGCTTGTTCCGAAGATTGTTGCTCCGGTCGAGTTCTTTCCTGGTCTGCTTGAGCCTGGCCTGGGCTTGCATGACCTCGGCCTCGGAGCGGTCGAGGCTGGCCTTCATCTGGTCGACCCGGGCCTTGAACAGGGCGTCGGCGATCTGCGCCAGGACGGTCCCTTGCTCCACGGGCGAGCCGTAGCTGATCGGTTTGGTCGGATCTCTCGGGTCTTTGCCGAAGCTCTGGATCTCGCCGGCAATCTGGGCGCCGACGTCGACGACCTCTTGCGGCTCGATCGTCCCGGTGGCGTTGATCGTGGCCAGCAGGTTACCCCTCGACACTTCCACGGTCCGGTAAGAAAAGCGCTGCGACTGGGTTTCGTTGTAATACCAGAACCCGAGGCCGCCGCCGCCCCAGAGCAAGGCCATCACGAAGAGGAGCTTTTTCATGGTTGGTTGATGCCGGATCGAGGTTCGAAGCGTGCGGGTCGAAGGTGTTGGATGTTGGCAAGGGGATCAAGCCAGGGCGGGTGCCGCCGCCTCGACGATCCGACCGCCGTGGAGCCGGACGACCCGGTCGGCGACGTCGAGATATTCGTCGTCGTGGCTGATGACGACCAGGGTTTTTCCGCTGGCCCTCAGTTCGGGCAAGATCTCCTGGTAGAAAATCTTCTTGAACGACGGGTCCTGGTTCGCGGCCCACTCGTCGAAGAGGCAGATCGGCCGGGCTTCGAGGCAAGCGGTCAAGAGCGCGAGCCTCCGGCGCTGGCCCTGGGAGAGTTCGACCGTCGAGAACGCTTCGCCGTCGAACCGGACCACGCCGTCAAGCCCTAGTCGGGCCAACAGGCCGCTCGACCGTTCGAGCAAGTCGTCAGGGTCGACGCCCCGGACCTCCTGGAACAGGTGGCCGTCGGCGAAGATCACCGAGAACAACTGGCGATACGCTTCGAGGTCGTCGGGGGCGACCGGGCGACCGTCGAGGAGGATCTGCCCCGTGTCCGGCTCATAAAGCCCGGCCAGGAGCTTCATGAGCGTGGTCTTGCCGCTGCCGTTTCCCCCCGCGATGAACACCACCTCGCCCGCGTGGATCGACAGGTCGACCGGCCCGAGGGCGAATCCACCGAGGGTTTCGCTCGATTCGTAAACATAGCCGACGCCGCTCAAGCAAAGCGAGTCGCCGAACGCGAGCGGGGCGATCGTGGCCTCGGTGGAGTCGGCGTCGGAGTCGAGGGTGGGCATCAGGGCGTCGATCCGGGCGAGCGACGCTCGGGCTCGGGCGATGTTCGAGCCCCAAAACAAGAGGACGTCGAGCGGGACCAGGAGGTAGAGGAGGACCAGGACCGAACCCGCCAGGACCGGGGGGTCGATCGCGACAAGTTGGGGCAGGCCGAACACGACGAAGCCGATGAAGCCGAAGAACGCGAGCTGACCCCAGGCCGCCGCCAGGGCGAACAACGTCAAACCGCCGACCATCCGATCGCGGACGTTGCCCGCCTCGACGACGAGGGCCTCGGCCAGAAACGCCTCGCGTCGGGGTCGGTGTTGCTTGAGTTCTCGGAATCCGCCGATCAGGCTCCGGTAGTGGCCGACGAGCGAATCCTGTCGAGTCCGGGCGGCCCTAAGCTGGTCGACCCCGCGACAGGTGGTCAGGTGGTACGTCGTCCCGGCGAAGACCGCGAACAAGGTCCCCGAGAGGAGGACCATCGGGGCCAACCAGGCGACATATCCCAGGCAGATGACGAGGATCGCGATGTTGAGCGTGGCCAGGGGGAACCCGGCCAGGGCGTTGGCCACCACGCCGATGTCTTCGCTGAGGACGGCCAGCAGTTTGGCGTGGTCGAGCCCTTCGAACCGTTCGAGCGGAAGCTGGAGGACCTTGCGGCAAACCCGGACCGCCAGATCCTTCGAAGCGCCGTGGGCGAGCCGGATCGTCGCGCTCTGCGCGATGAGCTGGGTCGAGGCGGCGAGCAAGCACAGTCCGGCGAAGGCCCAGGCGAGTCGACCGGGGTCGAGTGCCGCCGTACCGCCCGCGATCGCGGCTTGCACCAACCCGATGAGCGCCACGCTGGCCAGGCCGCTGACGACGCCGGCCAGCGTCGAGAGCGTGACCAGGGTCCGCGCCGGTCGGAGGATCGAAGCGAGAACGCTCATCGAGTTGCCTCCGCCAAGGTTTGGTTGAGAAGCGCGGCCAACCGCGACGCCGAAGACCCTTTCAAGATCGAAGCATGGTCGCCCGCGACGTCGACCACGGCGACTCGGCCCCCGGCTTTGGGGTCGATCCAGGCGTGCCAGCCCATCGCCCGATCGGCTTTGCGGCCTCGGGCCTGCTTTTGCGCCCGGAACAGGGTGACTTCGCCGGGATAGGCCGAAGCCGGACGATAGCGGGCATTGGCCAGGAGGGTGGCCCGAAGGACGGCCCAGAGCCGCTCGGACCGCTCGGGGCCGGTTTCTCGGGTGTAAACGCGGTCGACCTGGAAGTGGCGGAAGATCAGGTCGCGGCGCTCGTTCGGGGTCAACCGGCGGAAGTGGGCGACCATCCGGGCGACATCGCCGCCGAAGTGCGCGGCCAGTTCGTCGGCGAACTCGGCCAGGAGCGCGGCGTCGGCCGACGGGTCGGCGCCGAAGTGGTTGCCGCCGTCCTCGCCCGCCATCGCCGCCAACTCGCGACCCACCGCCGGGTCGCCCTCGCTCTTCGACGCGGTTCGCGACTCGGTTTTGGGCGCCTCGGTGTCGAAGATCGCCAGGACCGCGACCTTTTCCCCGACCTCGGCCAGTTGCCGGGCCATCTCGAACGCGACGGTGCCGCCGAGCGACCAGCCGCCGAGGTGGTACGGCCCGTTTGGTTGGGCCGCTCGCATCGCCTCGACGTAACCCCTGGCCATCGCTTCGAGGTCATCCAGAGGGGTCGCCTCGCCATCAAGCCCCCGGGCCTGGAACGCCCAGAACGGCCGATCCACCCCCATCTGGCGGGCCAGCTCGCCGAAGCAGTAGACGATCCCGCCCGCCGGGTGGACGCAGAAAAACGGCGAGGCATCCCCCCCGGGCTGGATCAGGACGAGCGGCGAGGTCCCTCCGTCTTTCGTCGAGGGGGTGGCTGGCGCATCGCCCGCGACCAGGACCAAAGCCTGGTCGGCGATCGTCCCCCCCTGGAACAAGGAAGCCAGGGGCAAGGCGCGACCGGTTTCTTCCTCAACCCGGGCCAGGAGGCGGATCGCCAGGAGCGAGTGGCCCCCCAGGTCGAAGAAGTTGTCCGCAACCCCGACCGGCTTGATCCCCAGGACTTCCTCCCAGACCTGGACGAGCTTCGCTTCCAGCTCGGTGGACGCGGCGACATAAGGCGAAGTCCGCCCCGATTCTCCCGCTTCGAGCGTCGCCAGGGCGAGGCGGTCGACCTTGCCCGACGGGGTCATCGGCAGCGACTCGATCCGGACGAAGCTCGACGGGATCAGGGGGGCAGGGAGCGACTCGCGGAGGCTTTGCCGCAGCCTCGACGCATCGAAGTCGAACCCCCGGCTCGGAACGATGTAGGCGACCAGCCGAGGTTCGCCCGCCGCGTCCTTGACCGCCTCGACGATCGCATCGGCCACGTCGGGCAAGCTCGCCAGCGCGGCTTCGACCTCGCCCGGCTCGACCCGGAACCCTCGGATCTTGACCTGTTGGTCGACCCGACCGAGGAACTCAAGTTGGCCGTCGCCCCGCCATCGAACGCGGTCGCCGGTCCGGAACATCCGGTCGCCGGGGCGAGGGGCGAACGGGTCGGCGATGAACCTCTCGGCGGTCAAGCCGGGCCGGTTCAAGTAGCCTCGGGCCACGCCGACCCCGCCGACGAACAGCTCGCCGGGTGTCCCGACCGGGACGGGGCGGAGTTGCGGGTCGAGGACGTAAACCTGGGTGTTGGCGATCGCCCGACCGATCGGCAAGTCGCCGAGGGGGTCTTCGCCCGACGGCTCGAAGCTGGTGGCGATCACCGTGGTCTCGGTGGGGCCATACGTATTGATCCAGCGGACCCGCTCCGACCCCGGCAACTCGCGCCAAGCCACCAGAGTCGCGGGCAAGGCCCGTTCGCCGCCGACGATCAGGACGCGGAGCGATTCGGGGAGCCCGAGCGAACCCGAGGCCAGGCGAGCCGTCCAGGCGTGCCAGTGGGCGGTCGGGAGGTCGAGGATCGTGACCCGCTCTCGGTCGATCAGGCGGGTGAAGGCGACGGGGTCGAGGTCGGCGTCGTCGCCCCGGACCACGACGGAAGCCCCGGCGATCCAGGCGGGGAACATCTCCTCGACCGCGATGTCGAAGCTGATCGAGGCCGACTGCAAGACCCGATCCGCGGGCGACAGGCCCATCAAGCGACTTGCCGCCTCGGCGTGGTTGACGACCCCCCGATGAGGGACGACGACCCCCTTGGGCACCCCGGTCGACCCCGACGTGTAGATGACGTAGGCCGGGTGATCGGGCGAGACCTCGACCGTAATCGGCGATCGATCGCCATCGTCCGGATCGTCGCCCAGGATCACCACCTTGGCGGCCATCCCGCTCGGCAAGCGGTCGGCGAGGTGGGCTTCGACCAGGACCACCGGCGCGGCCGAATCCGCCAGCAGGAACGCCAGGCGGTCGGGCGGGTAGGTCGGGTCGAGCGGGACGAACGCCCCGCCCGCCTTCAAGATCGCCCAGATCCCCTCGGCCATTGCCAACGACCGGTCGACGCACAACCCGACCAAACTTTCCGGCTTGACCCCGATCTCGACCAGCTTGCGGGCCAGGCGGTTGCTTCGGGCGTCGAGTTCGCCATACGTCCAGCTTCGCCCCGGCGTGATCAGCGCGGTCGCCTCGGGGCTTCGAGCCGACTGCGCCTGGAATAGATGGTGGATTGCCGCCCCGTCGGAGAACGGCACGGCGGCCGGGTTGAGGCCGACGATGACTTGATCGACCTCGGCGGGATCGAGCAAGGGGATGTCGACGATCCGGCGACCCGGGTCGAGGACCACCGCTTCGAGCAAAGTCCGGAGCCGGTCGATCATCCGGTCGATCGTCGAGGGGTCGAATAGATCCACGTCGTACTCGACCGAGCCGGAGAACGCCCCTTCGGCCTCGACCAGCGCCAGGGTCAGGTCGAACTTGGCCGTCCCGGTCCCTTCGCCGACGTCGAAGGCGTCCAGGGCCAGCTCGGCGCGGCCGACGTCGGGCATCGCGTTGTTCTGGAGGACGAACATCGCCTGGAAGAGCGGCGTCCGGCTCAGGTCGCGCCCGGGGTGCAGGGCTTCCACCAGCCGGTCGAACGGGAGGTCCTGATGCTCGAACGCCCCCAGGGCGGTTTCTCGGGTCCGGGCGAGGAACTCCCGGAACGTCGGCCCCCCCGACAGGTCGCCTCGCATGACGAGCATGTTGACGAAGTAGCCGATCAGGCCCTCGACCTCGGCGCGGTTCCGGTTGGCGATCGGCGAGCCGACGGCGATGTCGTCCAACCCGCTCCAACGGTGTAGGACCGCCTGGAAGGCCGCCAGCAAGGTCATGAACGGCGTCGTCCCTTCGCGGCGACCGAGGTCGACTATGCCCTTGGACAACGCGGCTGGAAGCTCGAACGGGATGACCTCGCCTCGGCCCCGTCGGACCGGGGGCCGAGGGTGGTCGGTCGGCAATTCGAGCATGCTCAAACCGTCGAGTTGCTGGGTCCAGTAGCCAAGCAAAGCGTCGACCGCCGGCCCCGAGTCGAGCCACGAGCGCTGCCAGCGGGCGAAGTCGCTCGTCTGGATCGCCAAGGGGGGCAAGGGGGACGGTTTGCCCTCGACGAAGGCATCGTAGAGCGTGGCAAGCTCGCGGGCAGCGATGCCGAACGACCAGCCGTCGGTGATGATGTGGTGCATCGTCAGGAGGACGACGTGGTCGCTAGGCTCAAGCTCGATCGCCTGGCACCGGACCAGCCGCTCTTTGGCAAGGTCGAACGGCCGACGCGACTCGAAGGCGGCCAGGCGACGGGCCTCGGTCACTCGCTGATCGGTCGGCAAGTTCGAGAGGTCGAGCACGGCTAACGTTTGGTGGTCGTCGGAGAGAACCTGGATCGGCTCCCCTCGGTCGGTGGCGAAGGTGGTCCGGAGGGCGTCGTGTCGGCGGGTGATCGCGTCGAAGCTCCGGGCGAGGGCGGCCAAGTTGAGCGGTCCGCTGATCCGGACGGCGGCGGTGACGTGGAACGTCGCCCGGCCGGGGTCGAGTTGGTCGAGGAACCAGAGCGCCCTTTGCGACGACAACAACGGGGCGGGATCGGTCCCTTCATGGCGGACCAGCGGAGGCATGACAATCATCGATGCCCCATCGCGTAAGGCGGCTTCGACGCATTCGGCCAGGCCGGCGACGGTGGGGTTCTCGAACAAGGGGCGGAGCGGGAGGGCGACCCCGAAGGCGTCGCGGATTCGAGAGATCGCCCGGGTCGCCAGGAGCGAGTGGCCGCCGAGGTCGAAGAAGTTGTCGTTGACTCCCACCTCGTCCAGCCCCAGGACCCCCGCCCAGATCGCCGCGACCTTGTCCTCGACCTCATTCCGGGGGGCGACGAACGCCCCCTCAAGGTCGGGCCGGGCGCCTCCGGGGGCGGGCAAGGCCCGGCGGTCGACCTTGCCGTTGTCGGTCAAAGGGAGCGTGGGCAGGCCGACGAACAGGGCGGGGACCATGTAGTCGGGCAAGGTCTGCTTGAGGTGCCTGCGCAGCTCGGGGCTGGAAGGGCCGGGCACCCTCCGAGGCACCACATAGGCGACCAGGCGAGGGTCGCCGGTCCGGTCTTCGCGGACGATGACGACCGACTCGCGGACCTGGTCGTGCCGCGCCAGCGACGCCTCGATCTCGCCAAGTTCGATCCGGTACCCTCGAATCTTGACCTGGTGGTCGGCCCGACCGACGTATTCCAGCTCGCCATCCGGGCGACGCCGGGCGAGGTCGCCACTCCGGTAGAGCCGGGCGCCCTTCACGTCGCCGAAGGTGTCGGGCAAGAAGCGGTCGGCGGTCAGGCCGGGGCGGTTGAGGTAGCCTCGCGCCACCCCCGAGCCGCCGACATACATCTCCCCCACCACGCCGACCGGGACCGGCTGGCCGACGCGATCCAGGAGGTAGACCTGCCAGCCGGGGATGGCTCGACCGATCGGGCTGGCGGCCTGCCCCTGGTCGAGGTCGCTTCGGGTGATCTCGCGGTAGGTAACGTGGACTGTGGTCTCGGTGATCCCGTACATGTTGACCAGACGAGGCGACCGGTCGCCGTGGCGGTCGAACCAGGGGCGAAGGCTCTGCAGCTCCAGGGCTTCGCCGCCGAAGACCACCCAGCGGAGGTTGAGCGGTTCGGCCTCGGAATCGGCCAGCGTCTCGTCGGCCCGGATCAGTTGTCGGAACGCCGAAGGGGTCTGATTGAGGACCGTGACCCGCTCGTCGCGGAGGAGTTTGTGGAACGCTTCGGGGGACCGGCTGACCTCGTGCGAGACGATCACCAGGCGACCGCCGAACAAGATCGCCCCATAAATCTCCCAGACCGAGAAGTCGAACGCGAACGAGTGGAACATCGTCCAGACGTCGGTCGGGCCGAACTTATAGCGGGGCTGGGTCGAGTCGAGCAGGCGGGCGACGTTTCGGTGCGAAACCTCGACCCCCTTCGGCACCCCGGTCGACCCCGAAGTGTAGATGACGTAAGCCACGTCGTCGGCGTCGTCCTGGGGCCGGATCGGCGCCTCGTTGGATTCGTCGAGTTCGCCCAGGTCGTCGAAGAACACGACTCGGGCGGAATGTTCCGGCAAACGACCGGCCAGGTTTCGGTGGGTCAAGACGACCGAGGCCCCCGAATCCGCCAGCAGGAAGCCCAAGCGGTCGGAGGGCGAGACCGGGTCGATCGGGACGTACGCCCCGCCCGCCTTGAGGACCCCGAACAGGCCGACGATCAAGGCCGGGGATCGCTCGACGAAGATCACCACCCGGGCGCCTCGGACGACGCCCAGGCCGACGAGCTTCGCCGCCAGGGCATCGGCCCGGCGGTCGAGTTCGGCATAGGTCAGCGAGGTCTCGCCCGACCGGACCGCGACGGCTTCCGGGGTTGATCGGGCCTGGACCTCGAACCGGCGTTCGAGCCGATCCGGGGCGGCGGTCGGCTTCGCCGCACCGTCGCGGAGAAGCCGGGCGAGTCGCGTCCGCTTCGCCTCGGCCGAGGCAGAAGCGGACGGATTGTTTGTCGCAGGCGCTGAGTGGGGCGAATCAGTCGTGCGCATCGGTTTGCGACTCAAGTTGCTGCAACATGGCGTCGAGTTCGGCTTCGGTGAGGTTGGCGAGGTCGGGCGGGGTTGCGTCGCCGCCGTCTTCGCTCCCCTGTGACAATGTATCGGCACTCGCGTTCCATTGTTGCAGCATTTGTCGACGTTCTTCTTCGGAAAGCATCGGCAAGGTCGAGATCGGCTGGTCGGGCTCGGCGACGATGGCGTCGAGCAGGGTTTGCCAGTGGCGGAGCATCCGGGCGATGGTTTCGGGCAAAAACAGGTCGGCGTCGTATTCCAAGGTGGTGAGCATCCCGTCCTCGGTCTCGAACGCGAACAAGGTCAGGTCCGCCCGCGCCGAGTCCGAGGTGACGACGATCGGCTCCATCTTCATCTCGGGGGATTCGAGCGGCGGCATCGGCGAGTTCTGGAGGGCGAACATCACCTGGAACAGCGGGGTCCGGCTCGTGTCTCGGATCGGCCGGAGGGCGTTGACGAGCTGGTCGAACGGCATGTCCTGGTAGGCGATCGCCGACAGGACGGCGGCCTTGCTCCGCCGGAGGACCTCGCGGAACGACGGGTCGCCGGTCAGGTCCCCTCGGAAGACGATGGTGTTGGCGAAGAAGCCGATCAGGTCTTCCATCTCCGACCGGGTCCGACCCGCGATCGGCGAGCCGACGGCGATGTCTTCCTGCCCCGAGTAGCGGGCCAGGAGGACCTGGAATGACGCCAGGAGCGCCATGAACGCCGTGGCCCCTTCCTCGCGGCCGAGGTCCTTGAGGCTCGCCACGAGTGAGGCGGGGAGGTTGGCCATCTCCTCGCCGCCCCGGCCGGCCCGGATCGCGGGCCGGGGGCGGTCGGTGGGGATTTCGAGGTTGGGCAGGCCGGCAAGCTGCTCCGTCCAGAAGTCGACCTGCTTTTGCAACGACTCGCCGACGAGCCACCGGCCCTGCCAGGCGGCGAAATCGGCGTACTGGATCGTCAGGGGCGGAAGCCTCGACGGCTCGCCGTGCGAGAAGGCGTCGTAGAGCGCGGCCATGTCGCGAACGAGGACGCCGATCGACCAGCCGTCGGAGATGACGTGGTGCATGTTGACGATGGCGACGTGCTCTCGCTCGCCGAGCTTGGCCAGGGCGACCCGGACCAAGGGGCCTTGGGCGAGGTCGAACGGGCGTCGGGCCTCGTTCTTGAGCCGGGCGATCGCCTCGGCCTCTCGGTCGGCTTCGGGCAGGTGGGTGAGGTCGTCGATCGGCAGGTCGATCGTCAAGCTCGGCGCGATCATCTGGATCGGTCGGCCATCGACGGCGGCGAACGTGGTCCGGAGCGACTCGTGGCGGCTGGCCAGCTCGTTGAACGCCCGAGCTAGCGCCTCGAGGTCGAGTTCCCCTCGGAGGCGGACGGCCACCGGGAGGTTGTAGGTCGCCTGGTTCGGCTCGAGCTGGTCCAGGAACCAGAGCCGCTGCTGCGCGAACGACGCCGGGAGCGGGGCCGAGCGGTCGACCTTCTCGATCGGCGGGACGACCTCGCCGCGCCGGGTTCGGAGGGCGTCCTCGACCCGGTGACTCAAGGCCGCGACGTTGGAGGCGTCGAACAGGTCTTTGAGCGGGATCTCGACCCCGAAGGCGTCTCGGAGCCGGGCCAGGAGCTGCGCGGCCATGAGCGAGTGGCCGCCGAGGTCGAAGAAGTCGTCGCGGGCGCCGACCCGAGGGCGACCGAGGACGTCGCCGAACGCGGCGGCGACGGCCTCTTCGATCGCGTTCCGAGGGGGGACATACACGCCCGAAGGGGCGGCCCGCCCGGCGTCGGGGGCGGGAAGCGCGTTGCGGTCGACCTTGCCGTTGGGGGTCAGCGGGAACTCGTCCAAGAGGACGAACGCCGACGGGATCATGTAGTCGGGCAGCCCGGCGGCGATCACTTTGCGGAGGTCGGCCACGGTAGGCGCCGGCCCGGAGTTGGGGATCAGGTAGGCGACCAAAGCCTGCTCGCCGGTGGCGTCTTCGCGGGCGACGGCGACCACCTCGCGGACCTGCGGGTGGGTCGCCAGGGCCGCTTCGACCTCACCAAGCTCGACCCGGAAGCCGCGGATCTTGACCTGATGGTCGACCCGACCAAGGCATTCGAGGGTGCCGTCGGCATGCCATCGGGCGAGGTCGCCGGTCCGGTACATCCTCGCCCCCGACTTCGGTCCCAGGGAGTCGGGGACGAAGCGGTCGGCGGTCAGGCCGGGGCGGTTGAGGTACCCTCGGGCCAACCCCGAGCCTCCGATGTAAAGCTCGCCCGCGACGCCCACGGGGACGGGGCGGAGCCTGGCGTCGAGGACGTAAAGCTGGGTCTGGGCGATCGGACGCCCGACCAGGACCGGCCCGTCGCCCGGTTCGACCTTCCAAGCGGTCGACCAGATCGTCGTCTCCGTCGGCCCATAGAGATTCCACAAAGCCTGGCCCTTGGGCAACAGGCGATCGGCCAGCGAGCGAGGGAGGGCTTCGCCGCCGCAAAGCATGGTCAAGCCCTCGCGCCCGGTCCAGCCGGTTTCGAGCAAGAGCCGCCAGGTGGCGGGGGTCCCCTGGAACAACGTAACGCCGTTCGACGCGAGCCGGGACGCGAGCCGGACGCCGTCGGCGGCCTCGTCGCGGCTCGCCAGTTCGACCCGGGCGCCGACGGTCAGGGGCAGGAAGAGTTCAAGCCCGGCGATGTCGAACGAGAGCGTCGTCACCGCGAGCAGGGCATCGGAGCTTTGAATCCCCAGGGTCTGCCGGAACGACTGGAGGAAGTTGGTCAAGGCCGAGTGCGGAAGCTGGACGCCTTTGGGCACCCCGGTCGACCCCGACGTATAGATGACATAAGCCAGCGAGTCGCCCGCCGTGACGCCTTCAAGGTTGGCCGGGTTCTGGATCGAATGATCGTCCTCGACCCGGACAACCTGGGCATCGCCAATTGCGAGCGAGCCGACGAGGTTCGACTCGGTTAAGAGGACCAGCACGCCGCTATCGGCGAGCATGAAGTTCAATCGATCGGGCGGGTAGCTCGGGTCGAGCGGGACGTAAGCTCCGCCCGCCTTCAGGACCGCGAGCAGGGCGACGAGCATCCGGGGCGATCGCTCGACGCAAAGCCCGACCAGGACGTCGGGGCCGACGCCGAGGGTCCGCAGGTGGCGGGCAAGCTGGTTGCTCCGGGCGTTGAGTTCGGCGTAGGACGTGGTCGCCCCGTCGAAGACCACCGCCGGGGCGTCGGGCGTCCGCGAAGCCTGGGCCTCGAACAGCCGGTGGACGCTGAGATCGACGGGCTTCGCCGGTCCATTAGCCGCCGCTTTCTCCTTGAGGAGCCGGGCCAGGAGCGCCCGCTTGTCCTCGGGCGAAAGGTCGTTGGGCTTCTTGACAGGGTTCGGGTTGGTGACGTTGGCGTTGGTCATGGACGAACCCCTCCTTCGCTCGTGATCTCGGCGAGCAGGGCATCGACCTCCTCATCCGAGAGTCCGTCGAGCCGCATGGTTTCCGTTGCGTCGGCGCCATTCCTCGATCGCCGATGAATAATATCATGATTTTCGAGGCCGTCTCTGTCCTCGACGCCGGGCGATGCCATGAAGATCAAGCTCGAAGGGTCCGCCAGGGTCAACTCGGCCAGCGGGACGTCCGAATTGTCGGCCATGACGCCCAGGAGATGATTCAGGTGCTCGAACAACCGGTCCACGCTCGAAGCGTCGAGCCGATCGGCGTCGAACCGGGCGGTCAAGGTCAAACGGTCGCCCGGGACCACCGTCAAGGCGAGCGGGAAGTTGGTCCGCTCGAAGATCGAGAGTGGGCCGACTCCGAGGCGCTCGGCGCGATCCCGGGCGACCGGGTCGTCGGGGGTGTTCTCGAACACGACGATCGTTTCGAACAAAGGGCGACCGCGAGGGACGTCCGACCAGCGCTGGACCTGGGACAAAGGCGTGCTCTGGTGGCGGCGGAGGGCGACCAGCTTGCCTTGGAGGCCCGCCAGCCAGTCCGATAGCGGGGTTTCGTCGACCAGTTCCACCCGGGCCGGGAGGGTGTTGATGAACAGCCCGACCATCGACTCGACCCCGACGAGTTCGGCGGGGCGGCCCGACACCGTGACGCCGAACACGACATCGTCGCGGCCCGAGTGCCGGCCCAGGACCAAGGCCCAGGCGCCTGCGATGACGGTGCTCAGGGTCAGGCGGTGGCGACGGGCCATGCTCGACAGGTCGCCGACCACCGTGCTCGGGATGACGACCGACCGCTCGCCTAGCGCCGATCGCGACGAGCCGACGGTCGCCGACCACCTCGACGCCAGGGGGAGCGGCGTCGCTTCGCGGAACCCTCGAAGCTCACGCCTCCAGTACGTTTCGCCGCTCGACGGGTCGACCTCGCCGAGCCAGTCGATGTAGTCGCGAAATGGCCGGGTCGGGGGCAGATTGGCCGGGAGGCCCTGGAGGTTGGTCTCGTAGCAAGCGAGGACTTCGCCCAGGATGATCGGGGCGCACCAGCCGTCCATCAAGGCGTGGTGGTTGCTCAGGACGAGGTGGAAGCCCGATGCGCCCGTCCGGATCAAGGTCAGGCGGAGCAACGGGGCTTCGGTCGGGTCGAACCCCCGCCCTCGATCGTCTTCGAGGAAGGCGGCGAGCCGCTCGGCGACCGCTTTGGGCGCGAGGTGCGACCAGTCGCGGTGTTCGAGCGGGAGCGGGACCCGAGCGTGGACCACCTGGCGACCCTGACCTCCACCCCACCCTTCGATCGACGTCCGGAGGACCGGGTGGCGGGCGATCACCTCGCGCCAGGCGGCTTCAAATGCGGGGATCTCCAGCTTCGACGCGATCGGCGCCTCGAACTGCTGGACGTACATCCCCAAGCCCGGGTTGCTCGCCGAGTGGAACAACATCGCTTCCTGCATCGGCGACAGGGGGTACTCGTCCACGATGTCCACGTCGCCCGAGCCGATTTGAGCGGCCGCATTGAAATTCGTTTGAAGTGCCGAGGGCAAGGCGATCGAGGTCGACACGCCGGCCAGGGCGGCGACGGTCGGGTGCTCGAACACCTGGGCGGGGTCGAGCCCCAGGCCGGCCTGACGCGCCCTCGAAACCAGTTGGATGGCCCGGATCGAGTCGATCCCCAGGTCGAAGAAGTCGTCGTGGATGCTGATCACTTCGCGCCCGAGGATCGCCGCCGCCAGGCGTTCGAGGGTGGCCTCGGCGGCGTTCCTGGGCGCGACGATCGGCTCGTCGCGGCCTTCGCGGTCCTGGCCCCCGTCGGGCTTGGGAAGCGCCTGGCGGTCGACCTTGCCGTTGGCGGACGCCGGCAAGGCGTCGAGCGGGACGAACAGCGTGGGCACCAGCGAGTCGGGCAACCGCTCCTTGAGCCATCGCCGGAGGTCGCTCGGCGTCGGGGCGGGGCCGTCCTGGTTGGCCACGAAGTAGGCGACGAGCCGGACGTCGCCCGGCTGGTCCTCGCGGGCGACCGCCACGGCGTCGGCCAGGTCGGGGTGGCCGTTCAAGGCGGCTTCGACCTCGCCGAGTTCGATCCGGTAGCCCCGGACCTTGACCTGCTGGTCGATCCGCCCCAGGAAGTCGAGCGAGCCGTCTGCCCTCCAACGGGCCAGGTCGCCGGTCCGGTACATCCGACCCCCGCCCTCGGGTGCGAACGGATTCGGCGCGAACCGATCGGCGGTCAAGCCCGGTCGGTCGAAGTAGCCGCGAGTCACCCCTTCGCCGCCGATGTAGATCTCGCCCGCGACCCCGATCGGCGACGGTTGGAGGTGGGGGTCGAGGATGTAGATCTCCGTGTTGGCGATCGGTCGACCGATCGAGATGGCGCCCTTCGGTTCGTCGGGGCGGCAAACGTGGACGGTGGCCCAGACGGTCGCCTCGGTCGGGCCGTACTCGTTGTGGAACTCCACGCCGGGGATGTGGTCGAATGCAAGCCCGGGGAGGTCATGCGGGCACGCTTCGCCGCCGAGGAAGATCACCCGGAGCGAGTCCATCCGGCCCCGGGGGGCTTCGGCGAGGACGACCCGGAGCAGCGACGGGACGCTGTCCCAATGCGTCACTTGATGCTCGGCGACGAGTCGGGTCAGATACTCGGGGTCGGCGTGCGAGCCTTGGACCGGGACCACCACGCGACCGCCCTCGATCAGGCTCCAGAACAAGCCCGCCACCGACGTGTCGTGCGCGAACGACGCCAGGAGCAGGTAGGTGCCGACCGGCCTCTTGTAATGCAGGACCCGAGCATACGTCGAGTGCATCAGGTTCCGGTGCGACACCACCACGCCTTTCGGTCGGCCGGTCGAACCCGAGGTGTAGATCATGTAGGCGGCATTCCCCGGGGCTGCCCCGCCTTCGAGGTTGGCCGGGTCGTATTGGTCCAGGGTCGCGAGGTCCGAGTCGACCCGGACCACCCGGGCGTCGCCCGAGGGCATCCGGTCGCGGACCGGGTCCTGGGTCACCAGGACGGCGACCCCCGAGTCGCCGAGGAGGTAGCCCAGCCGCTCTCGGGGGTACCCCGGGTCGAGCGGGACATACGCCCCCCCCGCCTTGAGGATGGCGAGGATTCCGACCACCATGTCGGCCGATCGCTCGACCCCCAGGCCGACCCTCGACTCGGGGCCGACGCCCAAGGTCCGCAGGTGGCGGGCAAGCTGGTTGGCCCTGGCGTTCAGGTCGCGGTAGGTCAGCCGGATGTCGCGGTAGATGACCGCCAAGGCGTCGGGGGTCCGCTCGGCCTGGGCTTCGATGACCCGGTGGATGCAGACGTCGCCGGGGAACGGGACCTCCGTCCGGTTCGGCGCGACGACGACCTGGTCCCACTCGGCCCTCGGCAGGACGTCCAGGTGCGACAGTCGCCGAGACGGGTCGGCGACGATCGACCGGAGCAGCGTCTCGAACCGGGCCAGGACGCGGTCGGCGGTCGAGGCGTCGAACAGGTCGGTGTTGTATTCGAGCGACGCCATCAGCCCGCTTTCGGTCTCGGCGGTGGCCAGGGTCAACTCGAACTGGCTGGCGGCGAGGTCGATGGCGACCGATTCGAGCGCGAAGTCGCCCAGGGCCAGTTTCGACCCCTCCCCCTGGAGGACAAACGGGGTCAGCCCGGCATCGTCGAGCTTCTGGGCCTTCTGGAAGACGAACATCGCCTGGAAGATCGGCGAACGGCTGAGGTCTCGATCGCCGCTGAACTGTTCGGCCATCGAGGCGAACGGGAGGTCCTGATGTTCCAAGCCATCGAAGACCGCTCGGCGGACCTGGACGAGGAATTCGGTGAACGTCGGGTCGTCCGCCAGGTCGCTCCGGATCGGCAAGGGGTTGGCGAAGTAGCCGACCACGTCGGTCAGGTGGGCACGGTCGCGACCGGCGACCGGCGACCCGACGATGATGTCGGTCTGCCCCGACATCCGGGAAAGCAAGATTTGGAACGCCGCAAGGAGCGTCACATAAAGGCTCGCCCCCGAGCCCGCCCCCAGTGCGACCAGATGGGCCGTCAAGGCGGGGTCGATGGTCAAGCTTCGGCTCGCGCCTCGGTGCGTCCTGACCGAAGGGCGAGGCCGGTCGGTCGCGAGGTCGAGCACGGGCAAGGGGCCGGCCAGGACCTCGCCCCAATAGCTTCGGAGCCGGTCGCCTTCGGGGCCGTTTAGGAGGTTTTTTTGCCAGCGGACGAAGTCGGTGTAGCGCAGCTCCGGCTCGACCACGGGGGGTGCGGTCCCGGCGCGGTCGGCGGCGTAGAGGGCGCCGAGCTCGTGCATCAGGAGGGCGATCGACCAGAAGTCGCCGATGATGTGGTGCGCCGACAGGACGATGTGGTGGTCGGTCCCGTCCCGAGAAAACAGGGTGGTCCGGAACGGCGGGGCGGCGGAAAGGTCGAACGGCCTCCGGGCCTCCTCGGACAACCGGGCGTTCAAGGCGTCGTCGGGCCAGCCCGAGGCGTCGATCACCGAGAACCCGACCTCGACCGACTTCGAGGGGTGGACGATCTGTTCGGGCTCACCCGCCAGGTCCATGTCGGAAAGGGCGAATGTGGTCCTGAGCGAGGCGTGGCGATCGACCAGGGCTTGCAAGCTACGCCGGAGGGCGGGCACGTCGAGGTCCCCTCGGACCTTGGCCGCACCGGCCATGTTGTACGCGGCGTCGTCGGGCATCCGCTGGTGGACCAACCAGAGCGAGCGCTGGCCGGGCGACAAGGGGTGTCGGGTCGGCAGCCCGTCGCCGCCGTCTTCGCTCCCTTCGGGCACCGAGGCGGTCGGCCCGGCGTTGGCGGTTTCGGGCGAGTTCCATTGCTCGATCGCCTGGTCGGCAAGCTGGGAGATCGTCGGCCCTTCGAGCAGGCGGGTGATCGGCAGCGAGGTCCCGAGGTCGGCCTCGACCCCGCTTTTCAGCTCGATCGCCATCAACGAGTCGAGGCCCATCGCGTCGAGCTTCCGCTCGGGGTCGACTCGGCTCGGGTCGAGCCGGAGCACGCCCGCCACCCGGTTCCGGAAGTAGCCGATCACCTGCTCGCGACGCTGGTCGGCGGGGAAGTCTCGCCAGAGTTCCGGCGCCGAGGTCCTCGTGCCCGAGCTATTCCGCGCGGGCCCATCGCCATCGGCGTCGAACCGAGGTCGCTCGTCGATCCCTTCGAAGAACCGCCGCGACCTGCCCTTGCCCTGGATCACCCCGAAGGTGAACCAATCGACGTCGGCGACGACTTGATGTCGGCTTCCGTTCGGTTCACCGCCCAGGACCCGTTCCAAGGCCCGGAATGCCCGGTCGCTGGCCAGCGGCTCCAGGCCGAGCAGCTTGTGGGTCCTCGTCAAGCTCGACGCCATCCCGACCCCGGCCCAAGGACCCCAGCCCATGCTGGTCGCGGGCACCCCCCGGACCGAAGCCCAGCTCACATAAGCATCGAGGAACGAGTTCGCCGCCGCGTAGGCGACCTCGCGGGTCCCGAGGACCGCCGCGACCGACGAGAACGGCACGAAGAAGTCGAGCGGCAACCCCTGGGCGAGCCGGTGCAGGACCCAGGTTCCCGCAACCTTGGGCCGGAGCACCCTCGCCAGGGCTTCGGGCGAGGTGTCGCGGAGCGAAGCGGGTCCGACGACCCCGGCGGCGTGGATGATCCCCCGGATCGGCGGCAACAGTTCGCCCACCCGGGTCAGGATCGCCTTGAGCCTCGGCTCGTCGGCGACGTCGGCCGCCGCGACGACCACCGTCGCCCCTCGCCGCTCCATCGCCTCGATCGCCTCGATGATCGAACGGGCGGGGTGATCCGAGGCCAGTCCGGCCCATTCCGACCGCGCGGGCAAACCGCGACGCCCGACCAGGATCAACCGCCTCGCCCCCCGGTCGACCAGCCAGGTGGCGGCCTTGAGGCCGAGGTCGCCCAGGCCCCCCGTGACCAGGTAGGTCGAGTCGGACCGGACCAGCGACGCGGCGTCGTAATTTACGTCGATCTCGGGTCGACCGGACCGGACGAGGCGGCTGGCGAAGCGTTGCCCGGAGCGAACCGCCTGCTCGTCGTCGGCTTCGGGGTCGAGGATCGCGTCGAGCAGCCCATCGACCGAACCCACCAGGTCGGCGGGGTCGAGGTCGACCAAGCCACCCCAGGCGTCGAGCCGATCCCAGCGGATCGAACGACCCAGCCCCCAGACCGTCGCCTGAGCCGGGTTTTCGACCCCCCCCCCCACCCCAACCGCCTGCGCGCCCGCCGTGACCAGGGTCAACCGCCCCCGGGTCGGCCCGGCTTCGAGGGCTTGGGCCAGCGCGAGCGTGCCGCCGCAACCGAGGTCGAGGGCCTTGAGCAACCCGTCGACCGAAGTTTCGATCGGGTCGAGGCTCGGGGTATCAAGGCTCCAGAACGACACCAGGCCCGCGATCGGCTCGACCGCCAATTCGTCGAGGGTCGACCGGAGCGTCGAAGCATCCGCGACATCAATCACCCGATCGCCTTCAACCCAACTCGTGGCCCGCCCCGGCTCCGAGCGGAACACCGACACGCAGCGGCCGCCTCGGGCCTCCAGGGCGACCCGGAACCGGTGGCCGACCCCGCCGCCATCCTCGAAGATCACCCAGCGCCCGGCAGCGTCGGCCAAAGATTCGCGGACGGAACCCTCGACCCGTTGCCAGGCCACCTCGTAGAGCAGGTCCGAGGTCGAGTCGAGAGGCGCTTGGGATGGAGGTTGATCCAACTCGCCGACATGATGGCCGTTCGACCCGTTCGAGGCCAACTCGACCCGGCGCTCGGGGGCGGGCGAATCGGTGGGGGCCCAGAACCGCTCGCGCTGCCAGGGGTAGCTCGGGAGGCGAACGAATCGGCCCGACGGCGTGACGGCGGACCATCGAACCGATGCCCCTCGGGCGTAGAGCGCGGAGAGCGCCTGGAGGAGGTCGCTCGGGCCGTCGCTCCCCCGTCGGATCGAACCCAGGGCGAAGCCTTCGCGACCGCTTTCGCGGAGCGTGGCCTGGATCGAAGCGACCAGCGACGGGTGCGGGCCGACTTCGAGGAAGGTGTCGAACCCCTCGGCGACCAAGGTCTGGGTCGCGGCGGCGAACTGGACGGTTTCCCGGAGGTTGCGGCCCCAGTAGGCCGGGTCGAGGGCCTGGCCGTCGACCCAATCGCCGGTCACGGTGGAGACCATGGGGATCGCCGTCGGTTTCGCCCGGAGGCCGACGAGCGACTCGGCCAACTCGGCGGCGAGCGGGTCCATCTGCGGGCCGTGGAACGCGACGTCGACGTTGAGGAGGCGGGCGAAGGTCCCTTCGGCGGTCCAGTCGTCGAACTGCTCGATGATCGAGTCGGGGTCGCCCGACAAGGTGGTCGAGGCGGGTCCGTTGATCGCCGCGACGCTGATCCGCCCTTCCGAAGCGTCGGCGACCTTGGCCGCTTCGACGCTCGACAGCCCCACCGCCACGGTCCGGCCCAGGCCGATGGCCCTTTGGGTCAGCCGTCCTCGGAGGATCACCAGGCGGACGGCGTCGCCGATCGAGATCGCCCCGGCGACGTGAGCGGCGGCCACTTCGCCCAGGCTGTGGCCGACCACCGCGTCGGGCTCGATCCCCCTCGACCGCCAGAGCGCCGCCAGGCCGACGTGGACCGCGAACTGGATCGGCTGCGCGATCTCGGGTTCAAAGAGGCGGGCGTCGTCGCCTTCGCTCGAGAGCGCCGCCAGGACCGACCAGCCGCCCAGGGCGACCGTGAGGCGGTCGACCGCCTCCACGGCGCCCCGGAACTCCGGCTCGACGGCGAGGAGGTCGCGGCCCATCCCCAGCCACTGGCTTCCCTGCCCCGAGAACACGAACGCCAGCTTGGCCCGACGCCCCGGCGCGGCTCGCCCCGACACCACGCCGGAGCGAGCTTCGCCCTGCTCCGCCGCGTCGAGGAGGTCGACCGCCTCGCTCGCCGAGCCCGCCACCACCGCCAGGCGATGCTCGAGGTGGGACCGCCTCGTCCCGCCCGAGAACGCCGCGTCGGCCAGGTCCAGGTCGCCCGACGCCAGGCGACCCCGGATCGAACGGGCCAGGCTCGCCAGCGCCGGCCCGGTCTTCGCGGAGATCGGCAAGAGGTAGCTCGATCGGACCGATGAGGGAAGGTTTTTGATCGTTTCGACCGGTTCGGCCGCTTCGAGGACGACATGGGCGTTGGTCCCGCCGAAGCCGAACGAGCTGACCCCCGCCAAGCGACCGGGCTTCGACCGAGGCCAGGGGGTGAGCTGGGAGGCGACGGCGATCGGCAATGAGTCGAACGGGATGTGCGGGTTGGCCCGGTGGAAGTGCAAGCTCGGCGGGATCAAGCCCCGTTCGAGGGCCAAGGTCGTCTTGATGATTCCCGCCACTCCCGCCGCCGCTTCGAGGTGGCCGATGTTGGTCTTGGCCGACCCAACCCAACACCGCTCCCCCTCGGGTCGCCCTTCGGCCAGGACGGCGCCGAGGGCACGGGCCTCGATCGGGTCGCCCAGGAGCGTCCCCGTCCCGTGGGCCTCGATGTAGTCGATCTGCCCCGGCTCGACCCCGCTCGCCCTGTAGGCCGAGCGGAGGACGGCCTCCTGCGCCTCTCGGCTGGGAGCGGTCAGGCCGTTGCTCCGACCGTCCTGGTTGATCGCGCCGCCTCGGATCACGGCCCGGATCGGGTCGCCGTCGGCGATCGCTCGGGCGAGGGGCTTCAAGACGACGACCCCGGCCCCTTCCCCCCGGACGTAGCCGTCCGCCGAGACGTCGAAGGTCTTGCATCGGGCGTCGGAGGCCAGGAAGCCCGCCGAGGCGAAGTCAGCCAGAAGCTCGGGAGCCAGGATCAGGTTGACCCCTCCGGCCAGGGCGACCGTCGACTCGCCGCTGAGCAAGCTCCGGCAGGCGAGCTGAATTGCCACCAAGGACGACGAGCAAGCGGTGTCGACCGCCAGGCTCGGCCCCCGGAAGTCGAAGGTGTACGACAACCGGTTGGCCGCGATGCTCGCGGCGTTGCCGGTCAAGGCGTAGGCGTCGCTCGACCGATCGTGGTGGAGCCGGGCGTAGTCGTCGGTGCTGATCCCGACGAAAACCCCGACGGACGTCCCGGCAAGCCGGTTGACGACCTGGCCGCCGTCTTCCAGGGCTTCCCAGGCGACTTCGAGCAGCAAACGCTGCTGAGGGTCGACCCAGACCGCTTCGCGCGGGGCGATCCCGAAAAACTCGGCGTCGAACAGGTCGACCCGATCGAGGAAGCCGGCCTGCGTCCCTTCCGGGGCCGCGAAGTCCCCTCGGCGATCCGTCGACACCGGGCCGACCGCGTCGATCCCTTCGCTGAGCAATCGCCAATATGCATCGGGACCCGAGGCGCCCGGGAACCGGCAAGCGACCCCGACGATCGCCACCCGGTCGTCGGGCGGATCGAGCGGGGGCGAGGATTCCTGTTGGGCCAAGACGGTCGAGTTGGCCGCCAGGTGCCTCGACAAGGCGACCACCGTCGGATACTCGTAGAGCAAGGTCGGCGAGAGCGGGCGACCCAGCCAATCTTCGAGTTCCCCGGCCAAGGCGACGGCCCGGAGCGACCCGAGACCGAAGTTGGCGAACGGTCGGGTCGGATCAACCTCGCTCGCCGGAATCCCCAGCGGCCCGGCCAGCCTGGCGACGAGCCAGTCGGCGATCGCTTCGGACGTCTGCGAAGTGGGAGGCATCGGCCTCCGATCAAGCTCGGCTTGACCGGGGTCCGGTTGGTCCGAAGCGGGGGCCGGGTCGGCCACCCACGACGCCACCCCTCCGAGCGTCCCGTCGAGGAACTGGCTCCGGATCTCCCGGCGGCGGACCTTGCCGCTCGACGTCCGAGGGAGCGTCATCGGCTTGAGCAACGTGATGGCCTGGAGGTCGAGGTCGAACTCCGTAGCGACTGCGGCCTGGATCGCGGCGATCGCCTCCTCGAAAGCCTTGGTCCGCCGGTCGACCTCGCCGACGAGGACCAGCCGCTCTTCCCCACCCACCTCGACGGCGAACGCGGCCCAGGCGTCGTCCGACAGCGAATCGTGGCATCGACCGACGGCCCACTCGACATCTTGCGGGTAGATGTTCCGCCCTCGGATGATGATCAGGTCCTTGAGCCGACCGGTGACGAACAACTGGCCATCGCGGACAAAGCCGAGGTCGCCGGTCCTGAGGTATCGGGGCGATCCCGAAAGGTCATCCGTCGCCAGGCGGGCCTCGAACGTGGCCTCGGTCGCTTCGAGCCGGTTCCAGTAGCCTCGCGAGACGCTCGGCCCGGTGACCCAGATCTCACCGATCCGGTGGTCGGGAAGGATGGTGAGATGGTCGGGGTCGACGATCACGACCTCGTGGTCGGCGGCAACCTCGCCCGATCCAACCACGCTCTTGGCGATCTCCGACCCCGAGTCGACGATCTCGCCTCGCTCGAAAGCCTCGTTCTCGACGCGAGCGACGACGGGCGGCGGGCTTGGCGGGCCTCCGCTGACGATCAAGGTCGCTTCTGCCAGGCCATAGCAAGGCAGGAACGCTTCGCGGCGGAACCCGCAAGGGGCGAAGGCTTCGACGAACCGGTCGATCGTGTCGGGTCGGATCGGCTCGGCGCCGTTGAAGGCGACGGTCCAACCGCTCAGGTCGAGGCCGACCTTCCCCTCGGCGGTCACCCTCCGGGCACAGAGGTCGTAGGCGAAGTTCGGCCCACCGCTGATCGAGGCACCGGTCCGGCTGATCAGTTCGAGCCAGCGGACGGGGCGCTGAAGGAATCCGACAGGGGAGAACAACGTGGTCGACCCGCCGCAGTACAAGACCTGGAGCGCGCCACCGATCAAACCCATGTCGTGATGGAGCGGCAACCACGAGACCCCTCGGGTACCCGAGCACGACCCGAACGCGCCTTGGATCGTGGCCGAGTTGCTCAGGAGATTGCCGTGGCTGACCATGACGCCCTTGGCGGTCGAGGTCGAGCCCGAGGTGTATTGGAGGAAGGCGAGCGAGTCCGGGCCGACGCCCGGGTCTTCCCAGCGGTCGGCCAAGGCTTCGTCGATGGAGTCGGTCGCGCGGCAGGCCGATCCGGCCAGCTCGGGGATCGCGGCGAACCAGCGGTCGCCCCCTTCAACCTGCGCCTCGGTCGTCAGCACGACGCGAGGGGTCGAGTCGGCCACGATCCCCCTCAAGCGAGGCAAGGCGCGATCCGACCGGGGGAGATGGGCGGGGACGGCGACGACGTTGGCGTACAAGCAGCCGAAGAACGCCGCCAGGAAGTCGAGCCCAGGCGGGTAGAGCAAGAGGGCACGCTCGCCCGCCATCCCCAAGGCCTGGAGGTCGAAGGCGATCGCGCGAGCTTTGCGGTCGAGATCGGCGAAATCCCAGCGGGTCGAGCGGCCCTCGACCGAAAACGGCTCGCTCGAATCGGCAAGCCAGGCCAGGTCGTCACCAAGGAACGTGAAGCTTCCCCCCCGACCCCTGCCTTGAAGTTCGGCTCGGGTTCGGAGCAAAGCGACAAAGCTCGGCAAGTTGGCGGGGAGATCAGCGGGTGCGAAACTCATGAGATTTGGCGCAATGCCTCGGGGGTGCCTAGACGAGCGAGACGTAGCCAAAACCAGAAAGCCGGCCTCAGCGCGAACCAGCCATCGCCTCCCGGAGACTCACCGGCCTCATGTCCTTCCAGACTTCATCAACAAATGCCAAACAATCTTCCTTGGAACCCGAGCGCCCGGCCTCCGACCAGCCAAGCGGCGCTTCGCGATCCGCCGACCAGATCGAGTACTGCCCTTCCGCGTTGACGACGACTTTGAACAAGAGCTCTGTGGGGGGTGGACTTTGCGTGTTTGCCATGAAGTTACCCGTACCAGTTTCCCCGGGCACCCGAATCGGTCGCCCTGGGTCGCCTCAGAGGATGGGAAGATTTGGATGCGGAGGGGGGAGGAGCCGTCAATCGAATCCACCGAGCGATCGAACCCCCACCACCACGCAAGCAAGATGCTCTCCGACGATGGTGGGCGAAATCATCTCGACAGGTCCAAAGTCGCCTCATCGGCCCGAATCCCTTGGAGACACCAATCAATTAGTGGGAGATCATTCGAGGTCTGCCGGTGACGCAAGCTCAATCCGGAAAGAGTCCCAAAAAGGAAGATCAAAGACAGTTCAGCAGAGGGAGGTCCTACAGCTTCACTGTCCCTCAGTTCCGTTCTAGCTTACCCGAATTACGATAATTGTCAATCTGCCGATCAATCGGCACAAGCTTCGCGGCGGTCAAACCCAAAGTGACGACCTCACGACAACTTCACGGGAAATTCCGACTGTCTCGAAAGTTACGTCATTCTTCGCTCCGCAAGTTTCGATCAATTCGTTCGGCGATTTGTTGAGCCTGGAAATCTGGGGCGTTGGCGCCGTTTAGTTGGTTTAACAAGAACGCTCGAACTTTCCGGGCGGCGAGTGATTCCGAGTCGCTTGCTCTTCCGTGCGGATGTCATCCTGGGCGGAAAGGGACCGAGTGGCCGAAGGTCGACGGTTTGTCGCTGATTTCACAAGCCGACTTGCCGACCCGGGGGATCATGACATACGATCGGACAACCAACCGCCCTGTGTTGTTGGAACCGATTCGCCCGGGTTCCCGCCATGGCCTTTTCCGCCCGCCTCGGTCGACCGATCTGGAGTTCAGTCGCCCATGTTGCATCGATCGGATTCGCGAATCGTATCAGCCGCCCTGCTTGTCTTGTTGTTCGTCGATGCTTCAACCAAGGCGGACGAGGCCGACCGCTCGCCGATCGCCCTGGCGGTTTCGACCGACGGGTCGAGGCTCTTGGTGGCCAACCAGTCGGCGGGGTCGGTGTCGCTGGTCGATTCGGCGTCGAAGCGAGTGATCCGCGAGACCAAGACCGGCGACCGACCGAGCGGGGTGGCGATCTCGCCCGATGGTCGCCGAGGTTTGGTCTCGCATTGGTATGGGTACGACGTGGCGGTCCTCGACTTGACCGACGATCGGTTGACCGTCGAAAGGCGAGTCGAGGTTGGCCCCGAACCCCGGGGTGTGGCCATCTCCGGTGATGGCGCGACCGGTTACGTGACGTTGGGCGTGAGCAACGAGGTGGTTCGGGTCGACCTGGCGACTCGAAAGGTCAGCGGTCGGGTCGTCGTCGGCCGCGAGCCTCGCGGCCTGGCCTTGACGCCCGACAAGCGGAAGCTGGTCGTCGGCAACAGTCGGTCGAAGTCGCTCTCGGTGGTGGACCTGGCCCGGCTCGAGGTCGTGGCGACGCTCCCGATCGCCGAGGACAACCTCCGCCAAGTCACCGTGAGTCCAGACGGTCAATATGCTTACGTCGCGGCGATGCTCAACCGGGGGATGGCGACGACGCTCAACAACATCGACCTCGGCTGGGTCCTCGGCGAGAGGATCGTCCGCGTCCCGCTCGACGGGTCCGACTCGTCGGAGGGGTTGACGCTCGACCCCTTGGGCGACGCGGCGGGCGATGCGCACGGGATGGCCGTGGGCCGAGGTGGGTCGCTCCTCGCGGTCGCTTGCGGCGGGACGCACGAGGTGATGCTCTTCGACCAGGGCCGGAAACCTCTGCCCTGGAAGGCCGGGGTCGGACGCGACGTGATGGCCGCCGACCTCCTCAAAGACAAGGTGAGATTCCGGCGGGTCAAGCTCGGCGGTCGCCCCACCGAGTTGGCGTTCGCCCCCGATGAGAAGACGTTGTATGTCGCCAACTACCTGAACAACGCGATCGAGGTGGTCGACACGGATTCGGCCCGGAAGGTCGCTTCGATCAGCCTGGGTGGTCCGATCGAGCCGTCCTTGGCTCGCCAGGGCGAGGCGCTCTTTCACGACGCCAACCGGTCGGCCAACCACTGGTATAGCTGCAACACTTGCCACTCCGAAGGCCACACCAACGGGCTCAACTTCGACACCTTGAACGACGGCTGGCAAGACCGGTCGTCGAACCACCTCCAGAGCCGGAAGAAGGTCCCGACGCTCCGACGGGTCGCCTACACCGCCCCTTGGACCTGGCACGGCTGGCAGACCAGCATCGACGACGCGATCATCGAGTCGTTCACCAAGAGCATGCAAGGCAAAGCCCCGAGTTCCCGGGAAGTTGAAGCGCTGGCCGCCTATCTGAACACCCTCGACTTCCCCCGGAACCCGCACCGCGAGGCCGACGGTTCGCTTTCCCCGGCCGCCAAGTGGGGCGAAGTGGTCTTCCAGGCGGGCAAGAATGGTTGCGCCTTGTGCCACGGCGGGCCGGAGTTCTCCGACGGCAAACTCCACGACGTCGGCTTGCTCGAGCGCGGCGACGTCTACCGCTCGCACAACCCGCCTTCGCTCCGAGGCGTCTACGACAAGGACCCGTACCTGCATGACGGCCGGGCCGCCACCCTCCGGGACGTCCTGACCGGCCCCCACGGACCCGAAAGCCTGGTTGGCGGCGAACCACTTTCGGGCAACGACCTCGACGACCTGATCGCCTACCTCAAAGCGCTTTGATCGGGCTGGTGGCGACCGGCTCGACGGGGGGCCGGTCGGCCGGGATTGGCCTCAACAATCGAACCCCCCGGGCCAACCCGACACGACCGGCGTCTCGAAGCGCGATCTCGATCGACTCTTCGGGCAAAGGATGGATCAGCCCGAACGTCCGGTCGGCTCGGTCCCCTCGGACGTGGAGTTGCAAAAACCCGCCCGCGACCGTGGCCGAGGAGACCTCGATCCAGCGTCCCCCGGCCAGGCGGTCGAACCACCCCGCGCACCAGACCATCGGCCGCTCGCACAAGTCCGGCAGCGGGAACGTCCGGTACGGCCGCCCCGTCAGTTTCCCGACTAGGGTGGCCAGTTCGATGAAGCTCAGATAAGGCCCCGCCAAGGCGTACCGTTTGCCCGAGCCACCGGCGATCAAGGCCCGGTGGTGGGCCGTCGCCGCGACCCTGGCGTCGATCACCGGGATACCCCCCGACGGGAGGACCGCCAGGGGCGACCGCGCCAGGGCGATCAACAGGCTGGTCGAGGTTGGCTTCGGGTCGCGCGCGCCGATCACCATCCCTGGGCAAAGCGCCACGGTCTTCAGCTTCCCGCCAGCCCCGTCGAGGACGATCGCCTCGGCCTCGCGCTTCGTCCTCGCGTAAGGGGAGTCGACCCGATCGAGATTCCAGGAGGTCTCTTCGTCGGCGGGAGCGTCCGCAGACCCCGCAGCGAGCGTATGGAGCGTCGAAGTGTACACCAGTCGCTCGACGCTGCTCGATGCACTGTCGAGGACCAGCCCCCGGGTCGCCTCGACGTTGATGCTGGCCCCTTCGCCCCGGGGGTCGGCCCCCAGTCGGACCCAGCTTGCCGAGTGGATGACCCCCCGGACGCCCCGGAGTGAGTTCTTGCGGTCTAGAGGGTTCCTCAGGTCGCCTCGGACCCACTCGATCTCCGGGTCGTCGGGTTCGACGTTCGGGGCCGATCGGGTCAAGCCTCGGACCTTGTGGCCGAGTCGGGCCAAGGTCCGCGCAATATGACCGCCGACGAACCCCGAAGCCCCCGTCACCAGGACCGGCCACTCGATCGGGTCGGGGTCGACGGTGAAAGGACAATCGTCATGATTCGCCGGATTGCCCACGCTTCAACGCCCCGCTTGCCGGAACACGGTCGGGTCGGGTTGCCAGAGATAGAGGAAGGTCGGCGTCCGGCTCCGGTCAAGCCCCGGGTAGCTGAACGGGACGATTTCTCCCTGGATCGGCGTGTTGGGGGTGATCGCGTAGATCGAGTGCGCCGGGACTCCGCCCCGACCGAAGACGACCACCTCGGCCCCCGAGATCCCCGCCAGGCGCTCGGCCTCGGCGATCGCCTCATGGACGTATCCCAGGCGGTCGACCATGTGCAGAGCTAGGGCTTTGGGAGCGGACACGATCCGGCCGTCGTCGATCGCTCGGAAGTCGCCGGGAGTCATCGCTTTCCGTTTGGCGGCGACCCGGTCGCGGAACCGGTCGCGGTAGCCGTCGGCCATCTCCTGGAGCAAGCCTCGCCCCTCGGCGTCGAGCGGCTCGGTGATCGAGCCGAGGTCGACCCGGGCGCCCGCCTTGACCGGGTCGGCCACCAGGTTGAGCTGGCTCATGGCGTCCCGCATATTGTAATGGTTGATGATCGAACCGACCGAGCCGGTCAGGCCGGTCGGGAGCGCGACGACCAGGTCGCCCCCCAAGGCCAGATAATAAGCCCCCGCCGTCGCCACGTCCATCAAGCAGGCGACCACCGGCTTCCCCGCCTCGGCGCGGAACCGATCGAGCTCGTCGGCCATGATGTCGGTCGCCGCCACCCCTCCGCCGGGGCTGTTGATCCGGATCACCAAGGCCCGGACGCTCGGGTCTCGCCCCGCCGCTTCGAGCTTCTCGCGGAACGCCCCGACCGGGTTCTCGCCCACCGAGGACAGCCCGGTCAAGTTCTGGTTGAGGAGCAAGCCATCGACGTCGATCAGGCCAACCCGGCCCAAGCCCGCCGAGTGCGCCGGCCTGACCATGCTGGCCACCATCGGACCCGGGTCGGTGGCGCCGGGGATCTTGACCTCGACCGAACCTTTGATGGCGGCATCGGCCGCGACCCGGACATCGCCGTCGACCTTGGCCCTGGCGTCGGCGTCGACCTTGACCCGACCGGAGACCGGAATCCCGTGACAGCCGATCGAGCCAAGCCCCAAGGCCAACTCACAAACCAGGACCAGCTTGGCCCGGCGCTTGCGACGAAAAAAACCCATCGAAGGCCGACCCTCCCGCTGGCTAGTTGCGGATCTCCCGTCGTTATCATCGGCTCAGGCCCGAAGTAACTTGCCCCGACAACCCCGACTTTCGGAAAGATCCGCCCGCGATGATCCCCTTCATCCTCCTGCTCGGCCTGGTTTCGACCGCGCAGGCCGCACCGAGCAATAATCCGGTGTTCCAACATCTGCTCAACCGAGGGGTCGAGGCCAACGGGGTTTCGGTCGCGTTGCCGTCGCCGAGCTTGCCCGACGGCCAGGATGCCCAGGCGAGCCGAAGCGTGCTCCGGGCCGTGGCGGGCGACGACCGGAGCGTCGAGAACTTTATTCGGGACTCGGTGTCCGCCCCGTTCGTCTTGAAGACTCGCGACGTCAAGGCTGGCGACGCGACGATCCGGAGCGCCGACCTCTGGTTCGTCGTCCGAGGGGAACTCGACGAGATCGACCTGAGATCGATCCTGGGCAAGACCGACGGCGCGACCGTCGAGGCCGGCAACATGAGGTTCACGACCAAGGTCTTGTCGGCCAAGGACCTCGGCGACCGGAAGCTCGACCCGCTCCCGAGCTTGCCCGGGCGCGACGAATGGTACACGGTCCAGACCGGCCGCTTGCTCGACCGGATCGGCGTCGAAAGCACCGATCACGCCGTGGCGACCCGGACCAAAGACTCGCTCACGGTGGCCACGACCACCAGCAAAGCGTTCGACACCGACCCCGCTTACCCCAACCGCTGGTCGACGATCGAGCGCTCGGGGGCGACCGAAACCAAAGGGGCGCCACAGATTTATCCCGGGGGCGGAAGCTACGTCAAGATCACCCGCTTGCCCAGCCACCCGGGGGACTTGTTCGTCGAGGCCCACCTCGCGTTCGTCGAGCCCGACCCTTGGTTCTCGGGCAACCCGATCCTCCGGTCCAAGTTCAGCCTGATCTGCCAGGACCAGGTCCGCCAGCTTCGCCGAGAGATTCAAAAGCGACGGTCGTCGAAATGACGATGACTTATACAATCCTCAAAGGCCAAGGTTGCCCGGTCGGATCGAGGGCGAACCTTTCGCGCATGGAGGCGTAAACAAGAGGAGACGGCCCACTCCAGATCACCGAACCCGTACAAGTTAACGGGTTTGTCGTGCTATGATGGAGATGTCGGTCGTTGTCGAAGCGTCCCGCCGAGACCGAGGCGAGCGGGCGAATCAGTATCTTCTTGTCCGCAATCTCCCCCTACCGTCCGTCTCGCCTTCGAGATCGCCCTCCATCGTTGCTGAGGGTTCGCCAGGAGTTGAGCCAAGCGATGAGACGCAACCCCCGGATCTTGATCTACTCGGCGGGCGACCGGGACGCGCTCCTCAAGTTGGAAGCGGCCACCCGAGCCGGCGCCCTGGGTGTGGTCGACCTGGCCTGGCTCGATCCGACGGATTTGCTTGTCAGCTTGCCGACCCTCCGGCAACTCGCCCGGCGGTTTGATCCACCTTTCGCCGTCCGGGTCGCCGCCCGGAACCTGACCGAAGCCTGGCTGGCGATGATCCCGGCGAACGCATCGACGATCATCGTCCTCGGATCGACCCCCGGAGGCTCCGAGGTCGCACCTGCCCTCGCCCTTGTCGCAAAGGCGAATCGAACCGCCTGGGCCGAGGCGTTCACCCGAGAAGCCGCGAGCGTGGCCGAAGCTGGCGGGGCGACTGCTCTGATCGTCGCCGGCCACGAAGCGGGGGGTTTTGTCGGCGACGACTCGTCGTTCATCCTGATGCAGGCGGTGCTCGCCCGGGCGCGAGTCCCGGTCTACGTCCGAGGCGGGGTCGGCCTCCGGGTCGCCGCCGGTTGCGTCGCGAGCGGGGCGTCGGGCGTCGTGCTCGACGGCTCGGCCTTGATGGTCCAGGAGTCGAGTTTGGGCGAAACCGACCGCGCCCGGGTTTCTCGATGGGACGGGGGCGAGACTCGGGTGTTTGGCCCTTCGGGTGGAGTTCGGGTCCGGGTCCATGTCCCGCCCGGTTCTCCCTTGCTCGGTCGCCTTCGCCTGGCGAGCGAGGCGGGAGGGGCCGAGTGGGACGCCGCGATCCGCGCCGAGGTTGGCTGGGGGTCCGACCAAGCCTGGCCGGTGGGGCAGGATTCCGCCCTGGCTTTCGAGTTGGCTCGAACGTGCCCCACGGTTGGCGACCTCGTCCGGGCGGTTGAACGGGCCATCGTCGAGAACGGGCGAGCGGCGACCGCGCTCAACCCGCTCGGCGAAGGGTCCCCCTTGGCCGAAGCTCATGGCACTCGGTACCCGATCGTCCAGGGGCCGATGACCCGGGTCAGCGACGTGGTCGAGTTCGCCGAGGCGGTCGCCGGAGGCGGGGCGCTGCCGTTCCTCGCGCTGGCGATGCTTCGAGGCGGCGAGGTTGAGTCACTCCTGCGGCGGGCCGAAGCCTCATTGATCGGCAAGCCGTGGGGGGTTGGCCTGCTTGGGTTCGTTTCGCCCGAGCTTCGACGCGAGCAGATCGCCGCCGTCCTCGCGACCAGACCGCCATTCGCCGTGATCGCCGGGGGACGCCCCGACCAGGCCGCCGAGCTTGACCAGGCCGGGGTCGTGACCTACCTCCACGTCCCTTCGCCGGTTCTGATGGACCAGTTCGTCCGCGAGGGGGCGCGGCGGTTTGTGCTCGAAGGGCGCGAATGCGGCGGGCACGTCGGCCCCCGTTCGAGCTTCGTGCTCTGGGAACAAGCCCTCGACGCGGTCGACCGGGCCATCGCCGCCGGGTCCGACCCGGGCGACTTTCGGATCATCTTCGCGGGGGGAATCCACGACGCCCGGAGTGCCCGGTTCGTCGCGTCGATGGCCGCTCCGGTCGCGAAACTCGGGGTCAAGGTTGGCGTCTTGGTCGGCACGGCCTACCTTTTCACCGAGGAGGCCGTCGCCACCGGCGCGATCGTCGGGCGCTACCAGGCCGAGGCCCTCCGCTGCGACCGGACGGTCTTGCTCGAAACCGGCCCCGGACACGAGGTCCGCGTCGCCCCTTCGCCGTTCGTCGCCGCCTTCGACGCCGAGCGTGACCGGCTCCGCGCCCGAAGAGTCCCGACCGATGAGGCCCGGGAAGCCCTGGAGCAACTCAACGCAGGTCGGCTCCGGGTCGCGACCAAGGGAGTCGAGCGACCCTCCGGGGCAAGCTCGGCGTTAGTTGATGTTCCCCCGGGCGACCAGTTCGAGCGGGGGATCTACATGATCGGCCAAGTGGCCACCCTCCGGGATCGAGTCACGTCCATCGCCGAGCTTCATCAATCAATCGCCGAAAGTCAGGCAAGACAAGAGGTCAGGAAAGTCGCTCCCAAGCCCGAACCGTCCGACATCGCGATCGTGGGGATGTCGGCGATCCTGCCGGGCGCGGGCGACGTCAGGACATTTTGGGAAAACACCCTCCGCAAGCGGGATTCGGTGACGGAGGTCCCCCCCGACCGATGGGACTGGCGGACCTACTACGACCCCGACCCCAAAGCCCCCGACAAGGTGGTCTCGAAGTGGGGCGGGTTCGTCCCCGACGTCGCGTTCGACCCGCTCACCTATGGGATGCCGCCGTCAAGCTTGCCGTCGATCGAGCCGGTGCAACTCCTCCTCCTCGAAGCGACCCGGGCCGCGATCGAGGACGCCGGGTACGCCGACCGCCCATTCGCCCGGGAGCGGACCGCCGTCGTCCTCGGGATGGGGGGAGGCGCCGCGCAACTGGCGATGGGGTATGCGTTTCGGTCGTACTTGCCGATGCTCGACGCCGTGACCCCGGGCTCGGGCCGGGCCACCCTGGAAGCCTGCCAGGGGTTGTTGCCCGAGTGGACCGAGGATTCGTTCCCTGGCTTCCTGCTCAACGTCGCCGCCGGTCGGGTGGCCAACCGGTTCGACCTCGGTGGGGCGAACTACACGGTCGACGCCGCCTGCGGGTCGTCGCTCGCGGCGGCGGCCCTGGCGGTCCGAGAGCTGGAGTCGGGGTCGGCCGACATGGTCCTGCTCGGCGGGGCCGATACGGTCCAGAACCCGTTCACCTACCTGGCTTTCAGCAAAACCCAGGCTTTTTCGCCCAGGGGCCGATGCCGCCCGTTCGACGCCTCGGCGGATGGGATCGTGATCAGCGAAGGCGTCGCGATGGTCGTCCTCAAACGCTTGCAAGACGCGGAGCGCGACGGCGACCGGATCTACTCGGTCATCAAGGGGATCGGCGCGTCGAGCGACGGTCGAGCCCGAGGTCTGACCGCCCCTAACCCCGAGGGCCAGGTCCGGGCCGTCGAGCGGGCTTATGCCAAGGCGGGAGTCGAACCGAACTCGGTCAGCTACGTCGAAGCCCACGGGACCGGGACGGCGGTCGGCGACGTGGTGGAAGTCAACGCGATCTCGGGCGTGTTCCGAAGTCGAGGCGTGGCGAGCGGTTCGGTCGCGATCGGCTCGGTCAAGTCGGGGATTGGCCATACCAAGTGCGCGGCGGGGCTGGCGGGCCTGATCAACGCCTCGCTTGCGCTACACCACCGGGTCTTCCCGCCGACGATCGGGGTCGAGGTTGTGAACCCCAAGGCCGACCTCGCGGACGGGCCGTTTCGGGTCAGCACCGAGTCTCGCCCTTGGGTTCGTTCGGGCTGCAATCAGCCTCGACGAGCCGGTGTCAGCGCCTTCGGCTTCGGTGGGACCAACTTCCACGCCGTCCTCGAAGGGTATGAGGCAAACCCATTCCCAGCCGACGCTTCCAGACGAGAATGGCCAGCCGAGTTGTTCGTCTGGAGGTCGCCCGACCGGTCGAAACTCCTGGGCGATCTCGACTCGTTGGCCCGATCGATCCGAGGGGGCGCCCGCCCTCCGCTCGTCGACCTGGCCCGGGCGATCAACGCGGCCAATCCGCCCATCCCGCCGGGCTCGAACGCCCGCCCGACCTTGGCGATCTTGGCCGAGTCGCTCGACGACCTGGCGGCCAAGCTCAAGGTAACCCGGGCCGCGATCGACGCCGAGGGAACCGGCCTGGACGACCCCCGGGGGGTGTTCTACCGCGAGCGGCCCGAGTTCGCCGGGGCGAAGGTCGCGTTCCTCTTTCCGGGTCAAGGGTCGCAATCTCCGGGGATGCTCGCCGACCTGGCGATGGCCTTCCCGGAAGTCCACGACGCGATCGAAACCTTCGACTCCGCCTTGACTTGCGACGGTCGCCCTGCCATCGGGCCCGCCATCTACCCCTCGCCCCCGACCGATGACCTCGGGAGAATCCAGGCGGCTCGAAACCTGGCGGCCACCGACAAGGCCCAGCCCGCCTTGGGGGCGTCGAGCGTGGGCTTGCTCCGCTTGTTGGGTTCGTTTGGGATCGAAGCCGACTTGTTGGCGGGGCACAGCTTCGGCGAGTTGGTCGCCCTCCATGCCGCCGGTTCGATCGGGGTCGCCGCCTTGGCCCGACTCGCGCACGAGCGAGGGCGGTTGATGCTCGAAGCCCTGGGCGACGAGCCGGGATCGATGGCCGCCGTCGCCGCCGGGATCGACGCGGTCGAGTCCCGGTTGGGTTCGTTCCGCTCCGTGGTCGCCGTCAACGAGAACGGCCCCGGCCAGACCGTGATCGCCGGGCCTCAACCCGATGTCGCCGAAGCGGTTAAGTCGTTCCGAGATGCGGGGTTCACCGTCAAGGAACTCGATGTCGCCGGGGCGTTCCACACCCCCCTGGTCGCTCGGGTCGAGGCTCCGCTCGCTCGGGCGGCGGGGGTGGCAATCGAGGCCGCTCCCGACCGGCCGGTTTACTCGAATCTCGACGCCCGCCCTCATCCTGGGGATGTTTCGGACATCGCCGAGCGGGTCGGCAAACATGCGGTCCGCCCCGTCCGGTTCGCCTCGATGATCCAGAATATGCACCAAGACGGCGCTCGGGTGTTCATCGAGGTTGGCCCCGGCTCGGTCCTGACGTCGCTGGTCGGTTCGATCCTCGACAGCCGGGCGCATCTGGCGGTGGCCTGCGACTCGCGGTCGAAGCCCGGCATCGCGACGCTCCTGGTGGCTTTGGCCCGGCTGGCGGCGTCCGGCGTCCCGGTTCGACTCGACCGCCTCAGTGAAGGGCGATCGACCCGGACCCTTGATCTGGCGAACTTGCCCCCTGGTGACGGTTCTCCCCCCCTCTCGGCGACAACCTGGCTCGTCAACGGGAGCCGGTCGAAGCCGGTCGGCCAGCCCGAGCCGAAACGGCTTGGCCAGAGTGCCGAGGTCCTCGACCTCCCGACCCGGACCCAATCACCCAGCCGAAACGGCCACCACTCGAACGGCGACGGAAGCCTGATCGGAAACGGATCGACCAACGGAAACGGCGACCACCCCCCCGGGAGCCCGAGCATCGGCAAGGCCATGACCCCACCCAAACCGACCGAAGTCCCCGCCTCGAAACCTGTCCCGCCCTTGAACCCGGGCGCCGGGGGGGCGACCGACGAACGGGTGCTCGCGGCGTTTCAGGAGACGATGCGGGTTTTCCTCGACGTCCAGCGGTCGACGATGCTGGCCTACTTGAGCGGCCGGTCGACCGTGAATCCCGCCACCCCGCCGGTTGCGATGACTCGCCCGGCCCCTCCCCCTTTGCCTTCGATTTCGACGTCGACGCCCCCGCCGGTCGTCTTGCCTCCCTCGATCAGCGACCGGATGACCGCCCGACCCGCCCTTCAGCCCGAACCGGTCGTGTCGCCCGCGCTGGCTCCGGTCTCGCCCTCGTCGTCGGGCCTCGCCCCGTCGATGAGCCGGGATGATGTGGCCGCCCGGTTGGTCGAGATCGTCCGCGACCGGACCGGCTACCCGTCCGAGATGCTTGGGCTCGACCTCGACCTTGAGGCCGACCTCGGGATCGACTCGATCAAGCGGGTCGAGATCCTCGGGAGTCTGCGGGACTCTGTCGCCTCGCTCGCCGGTTCGACCGACCCTTCGACGATGGATTCGTTGTCGAGGGCGAAGACCTTGGGGGCGATCGTCGACCGGGTCGACGAGATTGGTCGACGCCAGCAGGCCAAAGCGACCGCAAGCCCCCACCCCGGCGGCAACGGCCGGGCGCCCCGCCCCGCCTCGACCGCGTCGAAGTCCAAGGCCGACCCGGACCCCGACCCCGACCCGAGCTTCGAATCGGAGCCAACAGTGCCTTCGGTCCGTCGCCTGGTGATCGAGTCGGTGTCCGCCCCGTTGGCTTCGTTCGGCGAGGAGGGGGGATTGGCCTCGGGGGGCGTCGTGGTCGTCACCGATGATGGCCGGGGGGTCGGTCGCGCGTTGAGGTCGCGGTTCGAGGCCGAGGGGCACCCGGTCGTCTTGGCGGGCTTGGATACGTACGACCTCGGCTCGACCGCTTCGGTCGACCTCCTCCTCGAACACGCCCGGTCGAAGGGTCCGATCGCGGCGATCGTTCACGCCCTCCCGCTCCGAAAGCTCGCCGAGGCCGGGCTTGACCCCGAGCGTTGGGCGAGCCGGATGATCCCCGAAGTGAAAGGGTTGTTCCTCCTGGCCAAGGGGGCGGCGAACGACCTGGAGCGAGCGTCGAGGCAAGGTGGCGGGGCCTTGATCGCCGCCACCGCGATGGGCGGGACGTTCGGGTCGACTTCGACCGGCGAAGCTCCAAGCGACTTCTTCCCCGGTCACGGTGGGGTCGCGGGCCTGGTGAAGACCCTGGCCCGCGAGTGGCCTGGAGTCCGTGCCCGGGTTGTCGACCTCGACCCCCGAGCCGACGCCCGGACCCTCGCCGACCATCTGGCCGACGAGACCTTCGCCGACGACGGCTGGTCCGAGGTCGGCTATCCGAGCGGGACGAGGATTCGACTCCGGGCGACGCCCGACCGGCTCGACCGGGCGACCTCGGACCGGTTCGAACTGAAGCCGGGCGAGCCGGTCGTCGTCACCGGAGGGGCGCGGGGGATCACGGCAGCGGTCGCCCGGGAACTGGCCCGACGCTGGCGACCGACCCTCCTCCTCGTCGGCCGGAGCCCGCTTCCGGCCGAGGTGGAAGACCCCGAAACCGCCGGGATCGAGGCGACCGCCGAACTCAAGGCCGCGCTCCTCGGTCGGCTTCGGCGGATCAACCCGGGAGTGACCCCCGCCGACCTCGACCGGGCCTATCGGTCGATTCGCCAGGCCCGAGAGATCCGATCGAACCTCGCGGCGATCCGGGACGCCGGGGCGGAAGTCGAGTACGCCGCCGCCGACGTCCGCGACGCGAACAGCCTGGGCTCGGTCCTGGACCGCTGGAAGCGAAAGCACGGCGACCCTTCCGGCTTGATCCACGGCGCCGGGGTGATCCAGGACAAGTTGATCCACGACAAGACGCTCGGGTCGTTCGACGCGGTGCTCGGGACCAAGCTCGACGGCGCCTTGAACCTGGCCCGGCTCTTGAACCCCGGACCGCTCCGGTTCGCCGCGCTCTTCTCGTCGATCGCCGGTCGGTTCGGCAACGCGGGCCAGTCCGACTACGCCGCCGCCAACGAGGTCCTCAACAAGCTCGCCCTCTGGCTCGACCGCCGCTGGCCCGGCCGGGTCCTGGCGATGAATTGGGGGCCTTGGTCGGGGGTCGGGATGGTGTCCGACCTCGAAGGCCACCTCGGCGCCCGAGGCTTGGGGATGATCCCGCCCGAAGTCGGCCAGGCCATGCTCCTCGACGAACTCCGGTTCGGCGCGAAAGGGCGAGTCGAGGTGATCGCCGCCGGAGAGCTGGGCGACCTCGAAGCCCCGGTGGAGGTCGCTCGGACCTCGGCGGATCGGGTGAGGGCGGCTCGATGAGTCGAAGCCGCCGGGCGAGGACCGACGTGGCGATCGTCGGGATGGCATGCCGGTTCCCCGGGGCCAACGACCTGGTCGCGTTCTGGGAAAACATCCTGGGCGGGGTCGACGCCACCTCGCCCGTCCCCCCGGATCGTTGGGACCCCGCCTCGTTCTTCGACCCGGCCACCTCACCCCCCATCCGAGGGGGCTACCTGGCCGATCCGATCGCGTTCGACCCGACTCGGCATGGCGTGATGCCTCGGGCCGTCGAAGGGGGCGAACCCGAGCAGTTCTTGATCCTCGACACGGCCCGGGCCGCGCTGCTCGACGCCAACCTCCCCGACGGGCCGCCCGACGGCCGGAAGGTCGAGGTCGTCGTGGCCCGGGGGAACTACTTCAACCGGGGGAACCTGACCCGCCTGAGTCACGGGCGAATCTTGGCCCAAACCCTGGCGATTCTGGAGTCGCTCCACCCCGAATGGACCCCCGCCGACCGCTCGGCGGTTCGAACCGACCTCCAGGCGAGCTTGCCGCCGTTCGAGGCCGCGACGATCCCCGGGCAGCTCACCAACGCCACCGCCGGCCGGGTGAGCGATCGGCTGGACTGGCAAGGCGCGAGCTACGTCGTCGACGCCGCGAGCGCTTCGAGCCTGGTCGCGCTCGACCTGGCGGTCCGGTCCTTGAAGGAGGGGCGGGCCGACCTCGCGGTGGTGGGCGCGGTCTACCTCGAAGCGGACGTCGATTTCCCCCTGGTGTTCGACCGGTTGGGGGCCTTGTCGAAGCGGGGGCAAGCTCGACCGTTCGCCGCCGATGCCGACGGGCTGTTGTCGGGCGAAGGCGTCGGGGTCGTGGTCTTGAAGCGCCTCGGCGACGCCGAACGCGAGGGCGACCGGGTTTACGCCGTGGTCCGAGGCGTGGGAATCGCCTCGGACGGTCGAGGCTCCGGCCTGGCCGCCCCCGGCGCCCGGGGTCATGCCCGGGCGATCCGCCGGGCCTACCGATCAGCTCAGGTTGACCCGAGCCAGGTCGGTTTGATCGAAGGGCACGGCCTGGGAGTGCCCGCCGCCGACCTCGCCGAGATCCGAAGCCTCCGCGCGGCCTTCCCGCCCGCCCGGAAGGGGAGGCGAGCCTTGGGCGCGGTGTCGTCGATGATCGGCCACGCGATGCCTGCCGCCGGGATGGCGGGCCTGATCAAGACCGCCCTGGCCCTCCATCACCGGGTGATCCCCCCCACCCTCCACGCCGCGACGAACCCCCACCCCGCCCTGCTCCGCCCCGACAGCCCGGCCACCCTCAGCGGAAAAACCCGCCCCTGGGTCCACGGCGAGACCGACCACCCGAGGACCGCCGGGGTCAACGCTTTCGGATTCGCCGGGATCAACGCCCATGCCGTCCTCCAGGCCCACTCATCATCCGACGCCCTGGATGCTCCGGGAGCCTTGACCACCTGGGATACCGAGGCGTTCTTCCTGGGTGGGGCCGACCGGAGCGACCTTGCCGGAAAGGCTCGAACCCTCCTCAATCAACTGGCGACCCACCCCGAAGTCGCCCCCAAGGACCTGGCCTACACGCTCAACACCACGATCGACCCGGATCACCCGGCCCGGCTCGGCCTGGTGGCCAAGGGGATCGAAGCGCTGGTCGGGCGTCTCGAAGCGGTGATCCCCCGCCTGCTCGACCCGACTTGCCGGGCGATCCGCGACGCTCGGGGGGCCTATTTCTTCGATCGAGGCGACACGCCAACGCCGCCTCGGGTCGCATTCCTGTTCCCGGGCGAAGGGTCGCAATACCCGGGGATGCTCGGCGACCTCGCCCCCCACTTCCCCGAGGTCCGCGAGCTGCTCGACACCGCCGACCGGATCGCCCGAAAGTCCGGGTCGATGGCGAAGAATCCCGACTCCGCCTGGCCGAGTGAACTCCTCTATGGTCAAGGAGGCGAGGCGAGCGCGAGCGACGGGTTGTGGTCGGCCGAGGTCGCCGTCAACGTCGTCCTGTCGGCCCAGTGGGGCTTGTACCGGCTCTTGCGTCGGCTCCAGATCCGGCCCGACGCCGTGCTCGGCCACAGCAGCGGCGAGTTCCTGGCCCTGGCCGCGTCGGGAGCCTTGGCGATCGACCGAGCGTTCGAGGACGGCCTAGGGGCCTTGGGCGCGATCTTTGGTCGGCTCGAATCGAGCGGCGACCTGCCGACCGCTCGCCTGGTCGCCGTCGCTTCCGACCGAGCCAAGGTCGAGGCCGCGATTATTGAGGCGGGAGTGTCGGACTCGGTCGAGGTGGCGATGGACAACTGCCCGCACCAGGTCGTGATCGCGGGGGAGCCCGCTCGGGTCGACGCGGTGGCCGACCGGCTCAGAGGCCGGGGGACGACCTGCGAGGTCTTGCCGTTCGCCCGAGGCTACCACACCCCGGTCTTCGCACCCGCCGTCGGGCCGATCCGCGACTTCTTCGAGGCTGTCCCACTCGGCGTGCCCGAGATTCCGGTCTATTCGTGCGCCGAGGGGCGGCGGATGCCCGACGACCCCGCCTTGATCCGAGGGCTGGCGGTCGCCCAGTGGACCCGGAGCGTCGCGTTCCGACCGGCGATCGAGGCGATGCACGCCGACGGCCTCCGCGTGTTCGTCGACGTCGGCGCCAGGGGAAACCTGGCCGGATTCGTCGAGGACACGCTTCGAGGCCGACCCGCGTTCGCCGTCGCCGCCAACCTTCCCAGGCGGTCGGGCTTGACCCAGCTCAACCACCTGGTCGCGTCGCTGTTCGCCCAGGGGGTCAACCTCGACCCGAGCCACCTCTACGCGAGGAGGAGGCCAACCCGGATCGACCTCTCGGCGTGTGCCCCCGACCGCCCTCGACCCGAGGCCCGGCTCGCCGTCGGCTTCCCCCCGATGCGGCTCTCCGACGACCTGATCGCCCGGCTTCGCTCGCAACCACCGATCGCTTCCCCCTCGAACGGCGACCATTCCATCTCAAACCCGAATCCTCCGGAAAGCAGGAGTTTTTTGGGTGGCAGGGGTCTTCAGACCCCGGTGGCCGACGGCCCGATCGAAGACCGGGGTCTGAAGACCCCTGCCACCCGGGAATCGAAGAACTCCCGATTTCACCGAAATCTCGGTTCAACAACGCATTTTTGGGACTCGCCCGATCAGGGGCCGACTCCGATTGATCTTGGGTTCACCGAAGCAGCATCGGACCCAAATGATCCGTCCGGGTGGCCCCAGCCAAACGGTTCTTATGAGGAGCCAACCAATGCGATCGACCCCGCAGAGGCCGTGCTGCTCGACTTCCAGCGGACGATGACAGACTTCTTGGCGACCCAGCGCTCGGTGGTGGCGTCGTTCCTGGGCGGTGATCCGGGCGAGATCGCCTTCCTCGACGCCGAGGCGTCGTCGCCCTGTCATCTCGACGGTCCCTGGGCGGGGGAGCTGGTGGCCTTCGACCCGGGGCGGTCGGCGGTCTCGGTGGTCCGACTCGACGCGACCGATGACCCGGTGGCCGAGCATCATACGTTGGGGGGGCGTCGAATCTCCCGGATTCACCCCGAGTGGCGAGGCTTGCCGGTCTTGCCGTTCAGCGTCATGGTCGAGATGCTCGCGGAGGGCGGCGCGAGGCTCGCGCCCGAGGGTTGGTCGCTGGTCGCCGTCCGCGACGTCCGGGCCAGCAAATGGATCAGGTACGAGGAGGACGGCCCGAGCACCCTCGAACTTCGCGCCGAGGTCGTCCCCGGCGATGATCCGCGCGAGCGAGCCGTCCGGGTGGCGATCCACAACCGAGGCGTCGCGTCGGGCGAGGCTCGACCGCTCGAACCCGCCGTGTTCGACGGCGAGGCGGTATTCGCCCCCGAACCCCTCGAATCTTGGGAAGCCGACGACTTCAGGCTCGAACATCCTCGGGCGTGCCGGTTCACCGCCCAATCGATCTATGCCGAGCAGTGGTTGTTCCACGGCCCCGCGCTCAGGGCGGTCGCCTCGATCGGCCCGATCGCGCCCGGGGGGATCGAGGGGGAGCTTCGCGTCCTCCCCCGAGGCCCGCTCCTCCGCAACCCCGACGCCGCCGGCCTCCTCTTGACCGACCCGATCATCCTCGACAACTTCACCCACCTCCTCGGAGGGTGGGGATTGGACGAGTTGGCCGACGACGGCGACGTGATCTTCCCGCTCCGGATGGAAGCCCTGACGATCTTCGGCCCTCGGCCGCCCGACGGGACGCTCGTTTCATGTCGGATCAAGGTGGAGTCGGTCGAGCCGCACCGGGTCCGGGTCGCCGCCGACCTCGTCCGCCCCGACGGCTCGGCCTGGATGACGATTCGAGGCTGGGAAGACTGGCGGTTCCGCTGGCCTGGGCGGTTCCGCGATGGTTTCCGCCACCCGGACCGCGCGTTCCTGGGGGAACCCTTGGATTTGATCGGCATCCCCCCGGAACTCGGAGCCGCCGTTTGGCTCGAACCGCCGAGCGACATGGGTCGGCCGGTCTGGCGCGATGTCCTGGAGCACGTCCAGCTCGGCCCCGACGAGAGGGGCGACTACCTCAGCCAGCCCGGCCCGGACCTCCGGCGGACGCACCGGCTCTGGGGGCGGATCGCCGCCAAGGAAGCCGCTCGCCGGATCGAACTGGCCCGAGGGGTCGCCCCGTCCTACCCCGCCGACCTGATCATCGTCCCGGACCCGCTCGGTCGGCCCGGTTTGCTCGACCGAGCCAACCCGGACCGGGCCGACGCCCCTCGGATCTCGATCGCCCACGTCGATGGCGTCGCCGTCGCCCTGGCGGTGGTCGATGGGGGCGATTGGGCGGGGATCGACGTCGAGCCGATCGTCGGTCGCCCCCCCGGATTCGAAGCCGTCGCGTTCTCGGGGGTGGAGCGAGCGATCCTCGACGGCCGATCTCAAGATGATGACGATCGGAGCGAGTGGTCCGCCCGGCTCTGGTGCGCGAAGGAGGCTTCGGCCAAGGCGACCGGCCTGGGGTTCCTCGACGGGCCTTCGGGGGTCGAAGTTGTCGTGGTCGAGTCCGTTGAGGGGGGGACGGTGGTCTTCGGCGTCGAGCTTCGGGGTGAGTTGGCGGACGCTTGCCCGGGCTTGGCGAACCGGACGATCCGGGTGATCTCGGAGCGTCGGGGCGACTTCATCTGGGCCTGGACCCTCGGGAGGAGACTGGAGCGATGAGCAGCGACGAGATCCTCGAAACCCTGGCCCGGATGCTGTCCGACTTCCAAGGGCGGGAATATTCCGGCCCGATCGACCGCGACACCTTGTTCTTCGCCGACCTCGGCCTCGCGTCGATCGACGCCGTCGTCCTGGGGGAAGAGCTCCAGGCCCACTACGGCCAGCCGATCCCGTTTGGGGAGATGATGGCCGACCTCGGCCGTCGCGAGGACCGCGACCTGAACATCGGCGAACTCGCCGACTTCTTGGCCCAACATTTGAAGCGAAGTTGATCGGTCAGGTCGTCCCACAAGGAACCCCCTCGATGCCCAAAATCGCGGTCAACGGCCTGACTTTTCACGTCCAGCAAGCCGGCGCAGGTCCCGACGTCGTCTTGATCCACGGGGTCACGGGGGACCTCTCGATCTGGTTCTTGTGCAAGGCGATGACCGACCTGGCCGAGAACTTCCGGGTCACCGCGTTCGACCTCCGGGGGCACGGTTACTCCGAGGTCACAAGTACCGGCTACACGTCGGCCGACCATGCCGCCGACCTGTTCGCGCTGATGGATCATTTCGAGATCAAGTCGGCCAAGCTCGTCGGCCACAGCTTCGGCGCGGTGATCGCGCTCCACGCGGCGGTCCTGGCCCCCGACCGGGTCGAGGCGGTGGTCCTGTCGGACCCCTATTTCCCAGGGCTACGCCACCTCGAAGACCTGAGCCGATGGAACCACTGGGCGGCGTTCCACCAGGAGGCCGCCGACGCCGGGGTCGAGCTTTCGGGCGAGCACTGGTACGACCTCGGCAAGTTCTTCGACCAGGTGATGCACCTCGACGAGCCTCGGATGCTCAAGCTCCGCCAGTCGGTCGGCCTCCCCGCGATGGCTCGGTTGCTCCGTCTCGGGAACACCACCTGCGGCGACGACTCGAAGGCCGAAGCCGGCTTGACCGAGGCCAAGATCCTCGGAGTGAAGCAGCCGGCCCTGGCGGTCTATGGAGATGGCTCTCCGTTCCTGGCGACGGCCAACTATCTGACCGAACACCTGCCGAACTGCCGGTCCTGCTTGATCCCCAACGCCCAGCACCGCGCCCCCGAGGAAAACCCCGGGGCCTTCACCGCCGCCGTCAAAGACTTCCTGGTGTCGCTCCGAAACCCGGTCGAGGCGGTGTCATGAACCTGGACAAGAGGTCGAAAACCGTCCTGATCACCGGAGCCGGTCGAGGGATCGGTCGGGGGACCGCGCTCGCCCTGGCCAAGGCGGGGTGCCGGGTCGGCCTGATCGACCGCGACCCCGGCTTGCTGGCGCAGGTCGAGGCCGAGTTGCGGAGCCTCGGGGCTGTTGTCGGATCGGCCCAGGCCGACGTGACCGACCGCGATGGGTTGCTGGCGGCGGTCGGGAAGCTGGAGGCCGAGGTTGGCCCGACCGACGTCCTGGTCGCCTGCGCGGGGATCGGCGGGTTGACCCCGCTCCCGCCCGACCTGGAGATTGCGGGGCTTCGGGCGATGCTCGAGGTCAACGTGATCGGCGTGGCCCGGACGATCGAGGCGGTCTTGCCGGGGATGATCGCGCGAGGGTCGGGCCACATCGTCGGCGTGTCGAGCGTCGCCGGGTTCCGGGGGTTGCCCTGGATGGTGGCTTATTCGGCGTCGAAGGCAGCGATCTCGGCCTACCTCGAAGGGCTTCGCCCGTCGCTCAGGCGTCGGGGGATCACCATCACCACGGCATGCCCCGGCTTCGTCCGGACCGCCTTGACCGAGGACACGCCGTTTCGCAAGCCGGTCAAGATGATGGAGCCCGAGGTCGCCGGCCGCTACCTCGCCCGGGCCGCACTCCGACGCCCCCGGAACTGCGTCTTCCCGATCTCGACCGCGCTGGGGATGACGTTCCTCAAGGTCGTTCCCGACCGCGTGTTCGACTGGATGATGGACCGAGTCGGCCCCCAGGCGCTCACCACCGACTTTTGACCAATTTCGAGGCATTCGTTGATCCCAACCGACCCGCTCAACGCTGATCGCCCGGTCGTCTCGGCGAAGGACCTGGGCCTCGACCCCGAAGGAGGGGCTGAGGTCGACGGGATCTGGGAGCGGATCGGCCCGCTCGAAGGGCGGAACCGGGTGGCGGCCGCGTTCTATGACGGACCGGGCTGGGCCAGGTTCCGCCCCTGGGAGCGGTTGTTCTTGACGCTCCAAGGCGGGGCGAGGCGGGCCAGGAGGCGAATCCTCCGGCACCTCGACCCGCTCGGCCCCCAATCAAGGGTGCTCGAAGTCGGGATCGGCGACGGCGAGAACTTGCGGTTCCTGCCCTCGACCTGGACCGTCTTCGGCGTCGATCTGGCCCGAAACACGCTCTTGGATTGCCTCAAGCGAACCCCGGCGATGGGCGGTCGCTTGGCCTGGGCGGAGGCCGAGTCGCTCCCGTTCGCCGACGCCTTGTTCGATGCGTGCTACTCGGTGGGCGGGTTCAACTACTACCGGGACCACGCCCGAAGCCTCTCCGAGATGGCGCGAGTGACTCGACCCGGCGGCCATCTGGTCGTGGCCGATGAGATGCCCCATCTGAAGCGGTTCGGGATCGGCCACCTCATCGGCAGGCCGAAGCTCGACGGGGTCTGGCTCAGGGCGTTGGGCCTCGATCCGGATTTCGCGTCGATGGTCCTGGACTTCGCCGAAGACCCCGAAAACGCTGTAATTCAAGCATGGCCCGGCGCGGTTCGCCGCTCGATCTGGAGCGGGCTGGGGTATTGTTACTCGGCCACCCGAGTCGATCGGCTCGACTCGATTTGATCCCTCCTGTCAAATGACCCTTCGGAGACCTCGTCGATGACGGCGCCCCCTTTGACCGCCCCCGAGCCGACGGCCGACTGGGCCGCCCACCCTGGCATCCTCCGCTGCGTCGCCTGCGGCGAAGGCTCGCCGCGTCCCACTGCGGGCGACAACTCTTTGATTTGCGACCGATGCGGTCGAGCGTACCCGATCGTCGACGGGCTTTTGGTCGTCAACGACCACGTTTCGGACAACAACAAGGTCGCCAGCGACTTCTACAACAGCCCGCTCTGGCCCAAGTTCCGGTTCTGGGAATGGGCGACGTTCGCCTGCAACGGCGGCGAGCGCCGGTCGCGCGACAAGATCCTCCAGCATCTGCCCAAGGCGCCTGCCTTGAAGCTCCTGGACGTCGCGGTGGGGGATGGCGTGTACCTCGACTGGCTCCCGCCCGACTGGTCGGTCGTCGGCGTGGACATCTCGACCTCGCAGCTTGCCGCGTGCCGACAACGGGTGAAATCAAGCCCGGAGCGTGACGTCCGGTTGATCCTGGGGGAAGCCGAGGACTTGCCGGTGCGCGACGGCCAATTCGACGCCGCCTTGAGCATCGGGGCGTTCAACTACTTCAACGACCCGGAGAAAGCCCTCCGCGAGATGGTCCGCGCCGTGAAGCCGGGGGGCACGATCGTCATCTCGGACGAGTTGCCCAACTTGACCGATCGCATGATCTTCCGCAAAATTGGTCTCCCCAAGGTCGACCATTGGATCTTGTCGAGGATGCTGTTCCTCGGCGACGCCTTCACCGAGATGGTCGAGCGCCACCGATCGCTCGACGTCCGAGGGATCGCCGGGCGCGTCTTGCCCGGATCTCGGTACGAGGAGATCTGGATGAAGGTGGGATACGTCGTCGTCGGGACGGTCCCCGGGTGATTACAAAGCCATTGCAGATCGCAGGATTGCAAATTGCAAATCATTGAGATGCGTTATTAAATCCCCTCTTCCCCTTTTGCAATCTGCAATCCTGCCATTTGCAATTCCCGACCTGAGGTCTCGCCGCTTCGATGCGCTTCGCCACCTTGATCGCCCGGAACATGATCAACCGCTCGGTCCGGACGGGCTTGACGGTGCTCGGGTTGTCGGTCGGGATCGCCGCCGTGATGATCTTGACCGGGGTTGCCTGGGGGTTCGAGCGGTCGTTCATGGCGATCTACCGGACCAAGGGGATCGACCTGGTGGTGGTCCGAGCGGGGATCAGCAACCAGCTTTCGAGCAACCTCGACGCCGGGGTCGGCTCGAAGATCCGGGCCGTGGTCGGGGTCGTCGACGCCACCCCGAGCCTGATGGATACGGTCTCGTTCGAGGACAAGAACCTCGTCAGCGTCCTGGCCAACGGCTGGGAAGGCGGGAGCCGGCTGTTCCGGGGGGTTCGGGTGCTCTCGGGGCGGTCGCTCCTGTCCGACGATGCTCGGAGCGTGATCCTCGGTCGGGTCCTGGCGTTGAACCTGGGGAAGAAGGTCGACGACGACGTGGATCTCGCCGGGGAGCCGTTCCACGTCGTCGGCGTGTTCGAAAGCGACAGCCTGTTCGAGAACGGCGGCCTGATCATCCCCCTCCGCGAGTTGCAGCGGATGATGGGTCGGCAAGGGCAGGTGACCGGCTTCGTCGTGGCGGCGAAGTCTTCCGGGGCCGAAGATGTGGCGAGCCTGGCCCATCGGATCGAGGCTGAGGTTCCCGGCGTGGCGGCGGTCCCGGCCCGGGATTACGTCCAAGGGGACCTGCAAATCCGCCTGACCAAGACGATGGCGTGGGCGACGACGGCGGTGGCGCTGGTGCTCGGGTCGATCGGCCTGCTCAACACGATGGTCATGGCGGTGTTCGAGCGCACCGGCGAGGTCGGCCTGCTCCGCGCCCTCGGTTGGCGGAGGAGTCGGGTCCTCCTCTTGATCTTGGGCGAGGCGATGGTCCTCGGCCTGCTCGGGTCGATGGTCGGGACGGCCCTGGCCTACCTCGGGGTCCGGGCGCTGCTCTTGAATCCGACCTCCCGAGGGTTCATCGACCCCGACTTGCCGCCGGGGGTCATCGGCATCGGCCTGGCCCTGGGGGTCGGCCTCAGCCTGGTCGGTGGCCTCTACCCGGCGCTCCGGGCCGCTCGCCTCGACCCGACCGAGGCGCTTCGCCATGACTGATCCGACCCAGACCCAACCGCTCCTCAAGGCCGAAGACCTGACCAAGCGTTACCCCGACGGCGACGTCCACGCGCTTCGAGGGGTCTCGCTGACGATCCAAGGAGGGGAGTCGGTCGCCATCACCGGGCCGAGCGGGTGCGGCAAGACGACGCTCTTGCACCTGTTGGGCGGGCTCGACCGGCCGACCTCGGGCGAGGTCTACTTCGAGGGCGAAGCGCTGGGCAAACTCGACCTCGACGCCTTCCGGGCGCGTCGGCTCGGCTTCGTGTTCCAGTCGTTCCACCTGCTGCCGACCCTCTCGGCCCTCGAAAACGTCCAGGTCCCGATGTTCGAGGGGCCTTGGCCCCGCTCCGAGCGCGCGGGCCGGGCCTTGAAGCTCCTCGAAGAAGTCGGCCTGTCGCACAGAAAAGACCAGCGACCGACCCGGTTGTCGGTCGGCGAGCGGCAACGGGTCGCCATCGCTCGGGCCTTGGCCAACGAACCGAGCTTGATCCTGGCCGACGAGCCGACCGGCAACCTCGACAGCCGGGCGCAGGCGGACGTCCTGGACCTGCTCGCGAGGCTCCGAGGCGATCGAGGTTTGACCTTGGTCGTGGTCACCCACAGCCGAGAGGTCGCCGCCGCCGCCGACCGCGAGATCAGGTTGAGGGATGGCACCCTGGCTTCGGCCTGATCGAGTCGTCGCCTCGATCCCGACGCCTCGCAAGATGCAACGACAGGTTTCTCCCGCCTCGGACCAAGGCCGCCCAAATATCCTCGCGCCAAGGTCGTTCTACTTGACGAAATTTTCCCGATTTCGTATCGAAATGGCCAAGATCAGCCGGGCTTCGCCAGATCGATCCACTCTGGTATGACCTGTGCTTTGGTCTTTCAGCAGCATCCGGAAGCCCGCGATCCAAAGAAGCGGGTTCCTCGATCGTTCGACGCCGTTTCACGGCCGGAGGGGGTGGCAGCGATGAAAACTTTCGGGTTCCGATGGGTTGGCCTGGCGGTCGTCCTGGTTGGCAGCCTTGTCGGCGGGACTTCGGTCGCCCAGGCCCAGGGGTTTGGCTTTTCGTACAATAGCCCTGGCTTCTCGCTCGGGATCAATCAGCCGGCTTACTACGGCGGTTACTACCCGGTCGCCCCGGTGGTGGTCCCCCGACCCATCGTGGTTGCCCCAGGTTACTACGGCCCCCGCCCGTTTTATCCCAGCTACGGTTATGGCTACGGCTACGGTTATCGAGGACCTCACCACTACGGCGGTGGCTACGGATATCCGCACCATCATTATTGAGCTTGGTCGCGGCCTTCCGCCCACTCAACCTTGATCGATCGCTCGACCGACCAGCCCGACGCCTCCGCCGGGCGGGTCGGTTTCGTTTTTTCGCCCACTCGCCCCGATTCAGGCCGGCGGCGGCTGGACTTCAACCCGGATTGATCGCAAAATTGAACGATGCTTCGCGACCGGGTGGACGAGCGTCGAATCGAAGGCGGAGGTCGACCAGCATGCCCGCTCTTCCTTGGAACAGTTATTACGTCACCCTCGGCTTACTGGCCGTTTGCACCATCGTCGGGATCGGCGTCGCGATCCGGTTCCGCCGTGAGGTCGACGATGATCTCGCCCCCACGACGGCCAAAGACCTGCTCGATCCGCTCGAAAAAGCGTACTACTCGGGCTTGATGCACCCGTCGGAGATCGAGCGCATCCGTGAGTCGGTCAAGAAGTCGAGTCTCTCGAAGGGTTCGCCCCCAAAGGCTTCGGCGAAGCCGGCCAAAGCGGTCGATCCGACAGTCGGGTTGAACACGATCGACGCCCCGGAAGATTTCGTCGGGGACAATCCGGCCGCTCGCTCGCCCGATGGCGGGCATCAAGCCGACGCGGGTTGATCGCTCGACAGGCCATCCACCCGCCTTCGAGGTCGATTATTTCCCGCCCGCCTGTCGGGTCGCGGTCCATCCGAACTCGTTGGCCGGTTGCCCTTCGTTGGTCACCGTGACTTTTCCGCTGATCGTCTCGGCGTTGGTGACCGTCCCGGTGTAGAGCGATCGTCGATCGTTCCGCTCGACCGAGAACGTGATCTTCTTGCCGTCGAGCTTGATCTTGTCGACCTTGATCGCCTTCTCGTCGTCGAACCGCTCGCGGCCGACCATCTTCGCCCCTTCCCCCTCGACCTCCAGCGTGTGGCGATGGGTTTCGCCTTGCGCATCCTTCCACTTCCAGGTCCAGGTGCCCGCCAGCTTGGGCGGGTCCTCGACGCCCAGGGCCGCAAGCCCGTTCAGGAGGGGAAACGCGAGCAACGCCCCGAGGGCAAGGACTAGGCTCCATCGGCGGTGGATGAGTCGCATGGGATCGACCTTTGTTGGGGAGTCGAAGTGGGGGGAATGGCTTGCCTTCCGATGAGGACAAGGACCCCGAGGCTGATTGGGCCGCAACCCGCGCGCCGGATCGATCGGTCTGGATCGAATCGAGCCACTTCGAGGCGATCGCCCGGCGATCAACTCACCTGGCGAGTGCGGTTGGGGTCCCTCGCCGGGCTGATCCCGACGGTGCTGGCCCGGATGAACTCGACGAACTCGGCGACCTCGGCGACGTGGCCGAGGTCGGCTTCGATCAGGGCGAGGGCGCCGGTCTGGGTCCGCCCTTCTTTGTAGAGGATGCGGAATGCCTGGCGGATGGCGTTGATCGATCCGGGGGACATCCCCGAGCGTCGGAGCCCGATCAGGTTCAGGCCCGAGACGCAGTTGTACCCCTGGGCCAGGACGAACGGGGGGAGGTCTTTGGTGCTCGATCCCAGCCCACCAAGCATGGCCAGGCGGCCGATCCGGACCCGCTGCTGGACGGCGGCATGCCCCGACAAGATGCAATCGTCGTGCAACTCGGCGTGGCCGGCGACGAGGGCGCCGTTGGTCAAGGTGCAGTTGTTGCCGACGATCCCGTCGTGGCCGAGGTGGCTGCCGATCATGAACATGTTCCGGTCGCCGATGGAGGTCCGACCGCCGCCACTGGGCGTCCCCCGGTGGATCGTGACGTGCTCTCGGAACACGTTTTCGTCGCCGATTTGGAGCGAGGTGCTCTCGCCTCGATAATTCCGGTGCTGAGGGCTTTTACCAAGTACGGCGCCATGGCCGACGAAGTTGTCGCGGCCCATGACCAGCGGGCCGCTCAAGCAGGCGTGCGCCTCGATCACCGTGCCCGGACCCACCCGGACCGGCCCCTCGATGATGGAGTAGGGGCCAACCTGGACGTCGGGGGCGAGTTCGGCTTCGGGGGAGATCACGGCGGATGGGTGGATCAACTCCGTTGCGAGTAGCGACATCACCCAAATCCTCCTTGAACGCGATGGTCTCCAGCAGACATCCTGTCTACTTCGGGTTGCTTATCGGATCGACTCAAACCCGATCTTGAGCCAAACCCGTACCATTCTTTTGATCGAAAGGACCGACAATCTCGACCCGATGTCCCGACTTGACGCTCTCGATTTCCGCGAAGCAGATCCCGAGGGCTTGTCTTGCCAGGGCGCCGGAGAGCGTCGAGGAGGCAACGCGGGTGCCGACCGCCTCGACCGCGGCCGACAGTTCGGCCACGAAGGCGTCGATCGGGTCGCCCGAGCCGGACAAGGTGGGCTGTTCGACCGTCCCGTCGGCATGGATCACCGAGAGCGGAATCGCCAGGTGCCCTTGCCCGGCGAAACTGGCGAACTCGTACGAGATCGTCGCCCGATCGAGATAAAACTCGAACCCATGCGTGAACGACCGCCCCGCCTGGCTCAAGGCCCCCGACAAGGCCGAAACCGCCAGGTTCGGGTCGTCGTAAAGGTACTGCGTGGTCAGGTGGACCACCGACGCCCCGTCAACCACACCCCTCGACCGGACCGACTTGGGAACGCCGCAAACCAGGGCGATGTAATGGGTGTCGTGGATATGAAGGTCCACCGCCGGCCCCCCGCTCGCATCCGAGTCGCTCGCGCGGTCGGATCGGGCGATCACCCGCTTCAGGTGGGCCGCCTTGAGCTTGCCAAATCGCCCCGACTCGACCAGTCCTCGGGCATAGGCGAACTCGGGAAAAAACGGCAACACATGCCCCACCATGAGCATCCGTCCCGCCACGTTCGCAGCCTCGACCATCGCATCGGCGTCCTCGACGCTCAAGGCGATCGGCTTCTCGACCAGGACATCCTTGCCCGCCCGCAAGGCCGCGATCGCCATCCGGGCATGATCCTCGTTGGGGACGCAAAGGTCGACCAAGTCGACGTCCGGGTCGGCCAGCATGGCCTCAAACTCGGAGTAGGTCGTCACCCCCGCCAGGTCCATCGGACCTCCGGGAGGACCAAAATTCCCTTGAATCCCCGACCAATCCCCCGCCAGCTTTTTAGGGTTCCGACTATGAATCGCCACCACCTTGGCCCCCGCTACTTTAGCCGCAGCCAAGTAGTGGATCATGCCCATGAAGCCGATCCCGCAAATCCCGATGCCGATGGATTTCATGAAATGTTCCAGACAGGCGATTTAGGGATTTTCATCGTTCCCACGGTCACTGATGGGTTGGCCTGTCTTCCACGATTTTCAGGAGATTCTTGCTTCGCGGCGACGAACTCGGATTGATCGATCTTTCATGGCGAGTAATTCTGCCGACAGTGTCAAATTCGAGCAAGCCCGTTTTGCGGCCTCGACGCCGCGTCCCGTTCCGGGCGGCAGGTTCCGAAAATTTCACCGCGCGGGCGGGTCCGACCTTCTCCTGGCCATGTCGTCCTCGATCTTTTGCCCCTTGATCCTCAAAGCCTTCTCGATCGCCTCGATCTGGGCGGGCTCGATCCTCCGCTTGACCTTGTTCAGCATGACGAGGAAATGATCGATCTCCTCGGAGGTGGCGGGATAGCCGATGTTTCCCTTCGGGCCGTCGGAGTTGATGATCGCATTCCCTTTAGCGTCGAGGAACGCAAACCAGGGGACTCCCCCCGACTTCGCCGAGTTGTACTTGAGCAGGACCTCATCGGCCCCGGTCATCCGCGCGAGGTCGAGCTTGGTGTCCACGAAGTCGCGACCGAAGATCGCCGCCATGTCCTCGCGGGCGAGGAAGGCCTCAAGTTGATGACACCACCCGCACGTTGGCGTGCCGAAGTGGAGGAAGACGAGCTTGTCTTCGCTTGACGCTTTGGCCAGTGCGTCTTCCATGAGTTTGGCCGCCGAGACCTTCGGCGCGGTCCACTTGTCGAGGAACTGCTTCACCTTGGCCGGGTCGTGATGGTCCCCCACTTCGAGCGGGTCGGTCTTCTGGCGGGTGACGACCTTGGCGTTGCCGTCGAGCACGGCCAGGAACGGATAACCGACGGCTCCGAGGTCTCCTCGACACTCATCGAGCAAGGATTCGGCGTTGGGGGCTTTGGTGTCGACCATCACGAGGAGATACTCGTCGGCGAGGACTTCGCCGATGGCCGGGTCCGAGGCGAAGAGTTCGTGGAGCTTGTGGCACCACCCGCACCAATCACCACCGAACATGACCAGGACCCGCTTCCCGTCGCGTTGAGCCTTCGCCGACGCCTCTTGGACCTGCCGCTTGGCGTCGGCCTGGACGTCGTAGATCGAGGGACGGGATGGCTTCTTGACCTCTGTCTTGACTCCTTGAGCCGCCGAGAGCGTGGGCAACAGGAGCGCGAACGCGGCGGCGAACGACCGGGTCATCCTCATCATCGGAACAGCCTCCGTGGGCGAAGGAGAACGGTTTGACGAGTGGAGAGTAGCAGGTCGGTCAGACAGATGTAAAGTGAGCGGCCGGAAATGGGAGTTCGAACGAGGCGACACCGCTCGGTATCAGGCTTGTCACCGGAGGCGATCTCGACCCGTGTGCCTTCGGGTCCAGCTCCCGAATCTGGGGATTCGGGAGGTGGACCCGATTCGACCAACCCGACAAGGATGATGGGAATTTGCGAATTTTGCCCAGACTTCGTAAGCTGGACCGAGATTAACGAGAATATGTCTGATCGAACTTGGGTGGTTGTCATGCCGTACATGAATCTCGTGGGGCTGCTGGACGGGGTCAACGCGTTCTTCGACCTTTATACGGGGGGGACGAAGCGTCCGGTCTTGTTCAACGCGAGCGAGGTCCGACCCGAGCTTTGCGAGCTCGATCGACACTCCGAGGAGATCCGGGGCGAGTTGACGAATCTCATGCAAGAGAAAGGGTCGATCCCGCGCTACCACGACCTCGACGAGATGCAGACCCCAATCTCGGCCCGGGTGAACCCTGACAAGGACTGGAAGGTTTTCTACCTCTACGCCATCGGCGAGAAGCCCGAAGTTAACCGCGCCAAGTGCCCGAAGACGGCGGCCATCCTCGACAAGGTTCCCGGCTTGTTCCAGGCATTCTTCTCGATCCTCGAAGGGGGCAAGTCGATCCCCGCGCATTGTGGTCCCTACCGAGGGTACCTCCGCTACCACCTCGCCCTGGTCGTCCCCAAGCGAAACCCGCCGTCGATCCGGATCAAGGACCACCACCACACCTGGGCCGAGGGGGAAAGCTTCCTTTTCGACGATAGCTGGAACCACGAGGTCTACAACGAAGCCACCGAGGACCGAGTGGTCTTGATCGTCGACATCCGCCGCCCCATGCCCTTGCCGTTCCACCTCACGAATCGAGCGGTGGAGCTGGTGATGCGCCAGGTCTATGGCAAGCAGATCCTCAAGAAGCTGGCATGAATCGAGAGTCGAACGGGTAGCCTCAAGGTAAAACGTGCTGGCCGACGACGGTGTTGAGGTTGAACATGCTCCGACGGTGGCGGACGGCGACGTCCCGGTACTGGCGGACGATGTCGTTCGCCTCGCGCTGGACGTTGAGGAGGAGGGTGACGTCGTTGATCTCTCCGGCAGCGAACAATTGCCGGGTGTCTTCGACGGCTTTCTTCGAGGCCGGGAGGACCTTGGTTTCGAGCCGATTGAGGTAGTCGCGCGTGGTCTGGTATTCGCGCTCGGCCTGGCGGACCTCGTTGACCACCTGGCGCTCGATGTTTTCGAGTTGTTTTTGAGTTTGCTGGATGTTGATCTTGGCTCGTTCGATGTTGCCTTGATTCCGGTTGTAGAGCGGCAACGGCACGGTCACGCCGAACGCATACGAGTACGAGCTTTTCAGGTGGTTCGGGCTGTTGTTCTGGAACGTGTAGGGTTGAAAGAGGACATAGGCATCCGCATATTTGTTCGCGTTTTGAAGGTTGAGGCCGGCGTTGGCGTAGCTGAGGCCGATCCGATACGCAACGACGTCGGGGCGGCAGCTAAGGGCCATCGCCACGAGTTGTTCGCCGGGAGGGGGAGGCGGAGCGTCGTCTCGGATCGAGGCCCGGATTTCGAGGGCCTCGGCTTCGAGCGGGCTCATGCTCAAGACCCCACCGAGGGTCCGTTTGGCGCGGAGGAGCGCCTCCTCGGCGTCGACCAGGCCGACGGCGGACGACTCGCGTTGCGCCTCGATCCGGGCGACGTCGGCGCTGGTGCGGCCCCCTCTGGCTGCGAGCGATTTGGTCACCTGGAGCACGCCGTCGATGCCTTTCAGCCCGGTCGAGACGTACCTGACGGTTTCCCTCGCGGCCAGGACCGAGACGTACGCGGTGGCCAGGTTGTTCATCTGGATGCGAATGGCGTCCTGGAACTGCGCCTCCACTCCTCGCTTCGCCTGGACGGCCACGGCGGTCCGAGCTTTTCGCTTGCCCGAGTAGTCGACGGGGTACGACACGTTGACGTCGTACTGGGTTTGCCCGCCGGGCCTCTTGGGAGTGTATTCGCCGTAGGGGACGAGCTGGCTGTCGGCGTAGAAGATCGGGTTGGCCCGGAGGCTCGCGGTCAGGATATCCGCCTGGGCGGCGGGGATCTCGAATTGTCGGGCGATCAGGTCGAGATTGTTGCGGAGCAGGATGTCGACCGCTTGGTCGAAGGTCAAGCCATTCGCAGGCCCCTCGTCGTCGCCCGTCGCGAGTTCAAAGAGTCCATAGAGGGGAACTTCGGTAAGTGGGGCGACGGTGGGGACCGCCAAGATCGGGTTCGGGATGGCGGCGTTGGAGTTCGCGCTCGGGTTCGAGATCGAGGTCGGGACGCGAGGAGTCGCCGCTCCCGGTCGACCGCCCAGGATCTGACCGGCCCCCGCCGCCTGGTCGGTGAAGGTCCCGCCCCCTGAACCGGGGATGATCCCCAAGGTCGATTGGGTACCGCCGGGCGTCGCCGCCGCCGGTGCACTAGCCCCTTCCGGCAAAGTCGGGGCTTGGGCCGAAGCCTTGCCGCTCCATCCACCGACGACCCCGAGGGCCAGGGCCAAGCCCGCCGCAAATCGCCAATTCCCGACCCGACGATCGCACATGGCCCGCCCTCCTGTTGGCCCCAACGGTCCGGGCGATCCTCGCCCGAACAAAACCCTCATCCACTTCTGTGATCGTCAAACCTTCGAGCCTTGGTGGACCCGAAGGAAGCCGACGAACGATGAGGTTCGATCACAACCGATCCGACCGGCAGAGTCACCTTCACCGGCATCAGAGCAACCTATGCTCGGCCACCCAAACGCGAAATCGCCACGACGTCTCTCCCGATCAGGGAGAGGGTCATGGCGAAGTTAAAAATCCGACGACTGAAGGGTCGAGATCAGCGAGTCGCTTCGACTCGGAAGGCGGCGGGGATGACGGCAGCGTCCTGGTACGAAACCCCCGGCTGGGGGAGGCTCTTCTGGTTCAAGAACAGGTCGTCGTCGTGCGGGCCGACTTTTCGGGTCGGGAGCCAGCGGAGGTGGAGGTCGGAGAACAGGACGTTCTGGCCTCGCCCCCCGTGGTTCGGGCTGTTCCCTTCGAGGACCCGCCCGGCCCCGTCGTGCGACGGCTGGTCGGCGAGCAAGGGGACGGTGGCGGGGAGCCAGGGGGTGATCGGCTCGGCGTGGCCCGACTTGGGGTCGACGTAGCCGACGTTGTAGGCGAAATCCATGTGTTTCGGGTTGGTTCGCAACGTATCGGCGGGGCAGTCGCTCTTGCAAGGGCAATGGAGGGTTTTCGTGTCGGGCAGGAGGGACTCGCCTTCGAGCGCCTGGGCGTACCAGCCGACCGGCGTCCCGGCCCCGGCCCCGCTGACCCTGGGGTAGTGCTGGTGACGGATGGCATAGTTGACCAAACTGGTCCCGAGCTGGTTGAGGTTGCTGGCGCAGGCGAGTTGGTTGCTCTGTTCCCGGCCCGCCTTGATCGCCGGGAACAGGGTCAACAGCCCGGCGAGCATGATCCCCGCCGCCACCGCGACGTCGGCCCAACGGAACGGGACTCGACGCGGGACGAAGTCGAGGATCGCCCGCTTCGACTTCCGGTCGGCCACGAACCGGGAGGTCCGCTCCGCCAAGCCCCCGGGTGGGTCGTACGCCTCGCCGTTGTCGAGCAGTTGGCGGAGGACGGCGGAAAGGCGATCGGCCCGGGCGGCAAGGTCGGGGTCGCGGATCAGCTCCGCCTCGAACACCGCCAAGGGGTGCCCTTCGAGTTGTCCCAGCGAATAATCGAGCAGGTCATCGGGTTTCATCGGGGTCAACCATTTCCATCTTGTCGCGACACCCTTGCCATCTCCTGGAGCTTAGCCAGCGCGGCGTGGAGTCTCGACTTGACCGTACCGACCGGGATCTTCAAGATCTCGGCGATCTCTCGGTATTTCAGATCCTGGTGGTACGCCAGCATGAGGGTTTGCTTCAAGGCCTCGGGCAACCGCTCAACGCTCTTGGTCACCCAATCGCGCTGCTCTTGTTCCTGCATCTCGGCCAGAGGGGCACTTCCATCGCCGACCAAGAGGTCGACCAAGGCTCCCGAATCGCTTTCGCTCGCGGACGAGACGCGGCGATCGAGGCTGACCGTCGGGTGACGGCCCGCCTTTCTCAAAGCATCTACGGCTTGGTGCGTCGCGATCGAATAGAGCCAAGGGCGGACCGGCCTGCCATCCTCGTAGAGCGCCCGCTTCAAGTGGACCTGCAAGAACGTGTTCTGGAACACGTCTTCGGCCAAAGCGGGGTTACCAAGATAGCGGGCCAGGTAGCGGTAGAGTTCCCGCTCGTAGCGGTGGACCAACTCGTTGAAGTCGTCCGGGTCTGCCGAGTCGCGATAACGGCTGAGTAAGCTCTCATCCGTTTCCGCGGCCAGGTTTTCAGCGATGCCCGAACCAAGGGCCTTCACCATGGGTACGTCCGGTCGAGGCCGAGGGTTCGTGGTCCGTTCCGAAATATTCGACGAGAGGTCCAAAAAACCCGAATTGCGAAGTGGTCGACAAAGTGAGTCATCACCCAGTTTAGGACCGACCCCGGGCTTCATCAAGTCGCCCGACCGCCGACACGTCGGGAAACTCACCTTCAAAGTGGGAATGATGCCTTCGATCCCCATCGCCACGAGGTTGGAAGAACCGATTCGGAAAGCGTTTGCCCTCGCGTTCCCCATCCAGGAAAATAAGTCGAGCGGGACGGTCCCTCATCCCGAGTTGTCGGAGGTCGATCGCCGATGGAAACCGAACCAACACGCCCCGACCCACCCGCTCCGAATCCCCGTCGGGTCGCCCGGGTCATGTCGGCTCTGCTGTTCATCGGCGGGCCTCTGCTCGGGGTTCTCGCCTTGTCGGCCCTCTGGGTCAGGAGCCTCCAGGTCGAGGAAACCTTCACCCTCCGCCGTGACGACGCCAGCTTCAACGCCGCCGCCGGTGCGGCCTCGACGAGCAATTTCCAGGCGGAAGCGGAAACCGCCCGAGGTATCCTCGGCCTCACCATGAGTTCCGCCCGGTGGTCCCAGAGCGGGATGGTACCAGCCCTGGTCGACCAGATCGAGGAGTCGCGCACAGAGCTGGGATGGCACTTCAAGCGGAACAAAACGAGGGGTTATTGGGGGACGAGCCAGCCGTACCGACCTTTCGGTCGCGACCTGGACGACCTGGGGGTCTTTCGGACCTTCCACTGGGAGAACTCCTACCGCGAGCAGGAGATGTTCATGGTCGGCGGGATGCAAGTCTCGCGGAGTTACGGGTTGGTGGCCCCATTCTGGGTCTGGATGCTCCCGCTGGCCTTGCCGCCGATCTGGTGGGCTTGGTGCCCGGCCGGTCGAGCCGTCCCCAGGCTGACGATCCGCCGAGTCCTGGTCGCGACGGCGGCCTCGGCCCTCGTCCTGGCGGGCCTGGCCGCGTTCGGTCGGTCATCGGTGATGGATCGGGCTTTGATGGTGTTGAAGGACTTCGATGGCAAGTGGAGCTACGGTCCCAACCCCAACGGCTCTGGCCGACCGGTCATCACCGGCGTGACCCTCGGCAGTTCCAGCCGGAAAGCGATCACCGGCGTTGAAGTTTCCCGGCTCCGGGCCGCTTTGTCGCGGTTCCCGAACCTCCGGTCGCTCGAGATTTATACAACCAAGGCGACCGGCGCCGAGATCATCGCGCTGATCGCCGACCACCCGAACCTGGAAAACCTCGATCTCGCGCAGACCAACGCCGACGATGTCACGTTGGCCTCCCTTCGAGGCTATCGAAACCTCCGAGAACTGAACCTGAACGACACGAAGGTGACCGACGCCGGCCTGACCCACCTCGAAAACCACCCGAGCCTGGAAATCCTCTGGCTCAATGACCTCGACATCACCGACGCGGGCCTCGCCCACCTGACCGGCTTGCCTCGGTTCAAGAAGATGTTGCACCAGCACTCCTCGTCTTTTCTCATGTCTGGGCGAGAATGCCCGATCAGCGACGACGCCTTGATCCGGCTGGGCAACTCGCTCCCCTCGTTGGAGTTCTTGAAGTCCGACTTTCGCCGAGTGATCAAGGGGAAGTGAACTCCGCAGCCAACCGAACGGGCGATCCCCCCTTCCCCGCCGCCTCGCCCGGCTTTACCCTGGCGAACGTGCGAAGGCCCTTTTCCCCGGCCGGTCAGGTGGCGTGACCCGATGAGCGAACACATGATGGTCGCCGACGCGAATTTCTCTTTGGACCCCCTCGACACCGAGGAGTCGCCGCTCGCGGCTCCCCCTCAAGTCGCCCCTCCGCCGACCCCCGTCCCCGACCCCGAGCCGATCCCCCTCGACGAGCCCGCCGAGCCGATCATTATGACGCCGGACCGGCCCGACCTCGACTTCGCCGAGCCGGTCGCCGACCCCGAGGCGCCGGTCGAACTGCCCGACGGCGACCCGTCCACGCCGCCCCCGGCCGCCGACCCGGGCGGCCTGATGGACCGCCTCGAAACGATGGAACTCGGGATCGGCCGCAAGCTCGACGCCCTACAAACCGCCTTCGACCGCGAGGTCCGCGCCGAGTCTACCCGAGAGAAAGTCGTCGACCGCCTCCACGCCGAGTTGCAAGAATACAAGCAAGGCTTGATCCTCGGCATCCTCCGCCCGATCTTCATCGACCTGATCCAGCTCCACGACGACATCGGCAAGATGGCCCTCGCCATCGAAGGCGACCCAAACCCCGAGGTCGCCCGGATGCTCACCTATCAGCAGGCGATCGAAGACATCTTGTACCGCCAAGGCGTCGAAACCTTCACCCTCGAAGGCGAAACCTTCGACCCCCGCCGCCAAAGAGCCTTATCCACCGTCCCCACCGAAGACCCCAGCCTCAACAAAACCGTCGCCGCCCGAATCCGCAAAGGCTTCCAAACCGGCGACAAGGTGATCCGCCCCGAATTCGTCACCGTTTACGCCCACAAGCCGATTTGACTTCAAAGCTCGGGCGAGATCGGCAAGAATTCACCACAGCCCAGCATCCATTGCTACTTGGCGTTGGTGCCCGCACTGGATAACAACCCCGCTCTGAACGACCTCGTAATCATTAACGATTGTTTCAAGATAAACCTTGCATCTCCTGCCAAACTCGTCGACCTGAAACCAAGGCTGCTCGGCATCGTTTCGAGCGATGATTTCGAGCTTCTCTTTTGGAAGTAAGGTGAAATCCTCTCCCCAAGGCTCTACCCAAACGGTTCGGGGTCGATCCGTGTCGTTCTCGATGACGATCCTAACCGAATAGCCTTCGATTCCGCGACTCATGGTCCCTCCATTCGGCCCCAAATTTTATCGACCCGACCGGACCAACCCCGGCGTCATGTCGATGTCCAACCCGGCAACCTGCCCGGCCGGGCATCAGTGCGCCGCCGCGGGCCGACCGGCGGCCATGACTAGGTTCCGGGCCTCTTCGATGTTCGCCGCCGAGGCGGGCAACATTTTGAGGATCACGTCAATATCCACATGATCGGCCTTGCCGATCCAGAAGACGAACGACTCGCCCGTTTTCGGCCCGATCCCCTTGTGTGGCGATTCCGAGCCGAGGTGATTTCGGTCGCCCGGCTTCGCCTCCCCCCTCAAGGTGGAAGTCACCTTGAAGTCGTTCTGCGCTCCTCCCGGCGAACACATGGTGTCGCTGAACTCGACTTCCCCGACGATGATGGTGTGGGATTTGGCCTCAGCCTGTACCGTGGTGAGGTGGCTGCCCGGGAAGGATCGAGGCGCCCCGTTGCGGATCTCTTCCTCGGTGGACTCGACCTCCACCGCAACCGCGATGTTGGTTTCCGACGCGGGCCTGACCCTGAGGATCGCGTCGAGGCCGTGGTCCTTGCCGATCCAGAAGAGGAATGACTCGCCGACCCGAGGTGGCTTACCCTTGTTGGACGCCGTGTACCCGATCCGCTTCCCATCCACCGCCTTCCCGTCCCCCCTCACGGTGGCCGAGACCTTGAATTCGCACCAACCAAGGTTGACCCCGCCCGCCGTGACCGCCGCCCCGGCCGTCACCTCGGCGAGGACGATGGTGTGGGCCTCTGTGATGGGAATGCCCCCGCTGGGGAGTTGGCGGTCTTCGTCGGCCTGGATCGCCTGCCGGGTCGCCTCGATGTTCGCCGAGGTGGCGGGCATCACCTTCATAACCCTGTCCGGCATGCCGGCGAATCTCCCGATGAAGAAGACGTAATTCTCGCCAACTTCCGGCATCACCTCCCGGTTTTGATCCTCCGCGAGGATCGAGACCCAGTCGCGGTTCAGATCCCGGGTCCGACCCCTCAACATCTCGTTGGGCTGGAAATCCACCTTCCCGATCCGGATCGCGACCCCCGGCCCCGGCATCTCGCGGAAGCCCGTCAGCTTTCCGACCAAGATCGCATGCGAATAAGTCGTCACCGCTTCGAGGCCCTGTTTGTCGCCGGGCAAGGTGACCTGACCCAGAAGGCACCAGCTCAACACGGTCGCCAACATCTTGCGGGCCTCCTTGCCGAACCGAGTGTTGATCCCACAAGAATGGAAGTCTTATCAAAAGATCCCCAGATCATCCAGGTCAACAGCGGAGGCGCAACGCCCGGCCGGACCAACCCCGGCGTCACGTCGACATCCAGCCCGACGGCGAGCTTGGCGAAGGCGACCCCCGACATCGCCGCGTTGTCGGTACAGAGCGAAGGGAGCAAGAACAGTTCGACCCCTCTGGAGGTCTCAGCAACGGGAGGTAAGCTCCAGAGACTCCGATTGACTGTCGCCGCATCTCTGGAAATTATTTGAATGCACCTCCCAACCTGAGACGCGACTGGTGGTCGTCAAGCCGATGGCGACCAGTTGAACGGTGATCGGTTGGAGAGTATCGTCGTTGCCAAGAACCGGCGTGCGTCTTCCTTCTCGATTTGGTGGGGCCATGCAAAAACCACGATTTCGCTTATCGACGCGGCGGATGATGATCCTGATTGTCGTCATCGCCATCGTCGTGGCCGTGGTGCGGCAGATGCTCTACAGGAGCACGGTCTACTCGGTCGAGTACGACGAAAGCCGCTTCCAGCAGGTCCGCGCGGGGCAGACCTCCAAGGAGGTCGAGGCGTTGATGGGCCCACCCCTCAGAAAAGTCCCTTATCCGGACTCGGGCAACGTGAATTGGTGCTACACCGCCAAACGCTTCGGATACAGCGACTATTGGAAGCGATGTGTGTTCATGAAAAATGACAAGGTCGACCACGTGTCGAGTATGTATTGGATCGATTGAGTTGCGCAATCAGAGAGGGGTGTCCGCTGGGTGGGTGGAGTCATGGTACTCCGTAACCCCGGATTCGATACGGCCTGATCGATCCGCTCCGGGGTTACGGAATACCGTAACCCCAGCCACCCGAGGGATGCCAGACGGGTAGGTCGGCCCCAAGGAACCAATTCCTACCGACCGGGCCGGACCAACCCCGGCGTCACGTCGATATCCAACCCCGCAACCTGCCCGGCGGCGAGCTTGGCGAAGGCGACACCCGACATCGCCGCGTTGTCGGTGCAGAGGGATGGCGGGGGGAGAAATAGCTCGACGCCTCGGCTGGCCGCCATCGCCTCGACCTTGGCCCGGAACCGGCCGTTGACGGCGACGCCTCCGCCGATTCCCAGGCGGGTGTGCCCGGTCCGGTCGAGCGCCCGGGCGGCTTTGGAGATCAGGATGTCGACGACCGCTTCCTGGAAGCTCGCCGCCAGGTCGGCCACCAGTTTGGGAGGTGGCGCAACCCCCGTCGTCCGGGCGTCTTGCCCTTTCAGGGCGTACAAGACCGCCGTTTTCAGGCCCGAAAAGCTGAAAGCTAGGCGGTCGTCGTGCAAGAAGGCTCGGGGGAAGGCGAACGCCTTGGGGTTCCCCGATCTGGCGGCCCGTTCGACGCCCGGCCCGCCGGGATAGCCCAGCGCCAACAAACTCGCCACCTTATCGAACGCCTCGCCCGCCGCGTCGTCGACCGTCCCGCCCAGGAGTTCGGCGTCGATCGGGCCTCGGCACGCATAGAGGCTCGAATGTCCCCCCGACACCACCAGGCCGACGCAGGGGTAGACGCTCCGGTCGGGGTGGGCCAACTGGCAAGCGTAGAGGTGCCCTTCGAGGTGGTCGACGGCGACCAATGGCACACCCAAGGCCCAGGCCAACGACTTGGCCGCCGTCAATCCGACGACGAGCGCCCCGACCAACCCCGGGCGGGTGGCCACGGCGACCGCTCCGATCTGGTCGAGCGTCACCCCGGCCTGCTTCAGGGCTTCGTCGATCGCCGGCAAGATTTGCCGGACATGCTCGCGGGCGGCGATCTCGGGGACGACGCCGCCGAACCGCTCGTGGATGGCGATCTGCGACGCCACGACGCTCGACCGGATCGTCGGGACCGCCGTCAAGGCGTCGGGCGAGTCGGGCGACGGCCCTTCCAGGATGGCCGCCCCGGTTTCATCGCAGGTCGTTTCGATCGCCAGGAGGAGCATCAATTCAGTTTAGCCACGGATGGAACACGGATGGAACACGGATCAGAAAGGGGATTTTATTCTGATCCGTGTTCCATCCGTGGCCAAGGGAATCTTACTTGGGCAACTTCTCGGTCAGGACGGCGAGCGACTTGTCGAGTTGCTTGTCGACGTAGGGCTTGGCCTTGTCTTTATCCTTGTCGACGTCCTTGGCGGGCTTGGGCGGGTTGTGGCTCGACAGGAAGTCGCGGTCGCGTCGGCCGAGGAACCAGTTGGCGTATTCTTCGCGCGAGAGTTTCAGTTCGAGGCCGGGGTTGGGGGCGACTCCCCACTCGTCGGATTCCTTGGCATTCTTGAACCGGTGGATGTTCTTGCCCGACGGCCGCCAGTAGGTGGCGACGGTGAGCTTGAGGACGCTGTCGCCGTCTTCGAGGTCGAGGATGTTCTGCACCGAGCCTTTGCCGAACGAGCGCTCGCCGACGACGATGGCCCGGTTGTGGTCCTGGAGGCAGGCAGCGACGATCTCCGAGGCCGAGGCCGAGTTGTGGTTGATCAGGACGGCCATCGGGAAGCCGGTGTACGTCCCCTCCTTGCGGGCCTCGAACGTCTTCTCGGCGGTGTTCCGCCCCCGGGTGCTGACGATCTTGCCGTCCTCGACGAACAGGTCGGAGATCTCGACGGCGGCCGAGAGCAGCCCACCCGGGTCGTCGCGGAGGTCGAGGATCAACCCTTTGAGCCCTTGGGCGTCGAGCTCCTTCATCGCGGCCTTGACTTCATCCACCGTGTTCTGGATGAAGTTGGTGATCCGGATGTAGCCGATCTTCTTGTCGGGGTCGAGCATGAAGTCCCACTCGTCGTTGGGCTTCCGCTTGTCGCCCATGACGCTGGGGACCTCGATGATCGCCCGGTTCAAGGTCAGGGTCTCCGCCTTGTCCGCCCCTTCGTGGAGGACGTGGAGCTTGACCGGCGTCCCCGGCTGCCCCTGGAGGAACTCGATCGCCTTGTCGGTGCTCAACCCTTCGGTCGAGTTGCCGTCGATCTCCATGATCAGGTCGCCGGCCATCACCCCGCCCGAGTAGGCCGGGGTCCCGACCATCGGGGCGACGACCTTGAGCCGCTTCGAGTCCTCGTCGACCTCGACGGTCATCCCCACCCCGCCGAACTTCCCTTCGATCTGCTTCTTGAACGTCTTCCATTGCGAGGTATTGATGTAAGTCGAGTGCTGGTCGAGGTCACCGAGCATCCCGCGCAGGGCGCTTTCCATCAACTCCCGGCGAGTCACCGGTCGGACGTAGTTCTGCTGGACCTGCTCGACGGCGTCGACAAACACGCCGTAAAGCTCGGCCACGTCGTCCTTCGGCCTCGCCGCCCGGCTGCTCTGCCAGCAAGCCGCCGACAGACCCGCCACCATCACGATCGCCAGCCAATTCCGGATCGGCATGAGTCGAAGCCCTTCCTGGTCGTTCGGTCTGACTGTCCCGTGGCGTTCCACCCTGTCAGTTTATCCCCCCAAAGCTCCTCGAAGCAACCCGACAACTCTCGAGCGGCTCGGGGGCTCGGGGGTACTTACCTAGAGGTCAGTACTTGCCCGACCGTTCGCACCTCCTAGGATGACGGCCGTGGTCATTCGTGGTTCGGTCGCATCCAGACCCCAATCAGAACGGGAGCAAGCTCCATGTCGTCGAAACTGGACGGGAAAGTGGCCGTCGTCACCGGGGCTTCCAAGGGCATCGGCGCGGCGATCGCCAGGCATCTGGCGAAGGCGGGGGCGAGCGTCGTCGTCAACTACTCGTCGAGCCGAGAAGGCGCCGACAGGGTCGTCGACGCGATCAAGGCCGAAGGTGGCAAGGCGGTCGCCGTCGGCGCCAACGTCTCCAAGAAAGACGAGATCGACCGCCTCTTCGCCGAGGCGAAGGCCCATTTTGGCCGCGTCGACATCCTGGTCAACAACGCTGGGATCTACGAATTCGCCCCCCTGTCGGAAATCACCGAGGAACATTTCCACAAGACCTTCAACTTGAACGTCCTGGGGCTGATCCTCGCGTCGCAAAAGGCGGCCGAGCAGTTCGGCCCCGAAGGTGGGAGCATCATCAACATCAGCTCGCTGGTCTCGACCTCCCCCGCGCCCACCGTCACGGTCTACTCGGCCACCAAGGCGGCGGTCGACGCCGTGACCCGATCGTTGGCCAGGGAACTCGGCCCGAAGAAGATCCGGGTCAACGCGATCAGCCCCGGCCCGGTCGTGACCGAGGGGACCGCCGGCTTCGATGAGATGTTCGAGCAGATGGTGGCCCAGACGCCGCTCGGTCGGTTGGGTCAGCCCGATGACATCGCCAAGATCGCCGTATTCCTCGCCTCCGACGACTCCGGCTGGATCTCCGGGGAAGCCCTCCTGGCCGCCGGTGGCCTGTCCTCGACCTGAACCCTCGACTCAAACCAGAAATTCGCCGCCGACGACTCCGCCCCAGCACGAGTCGTCGGCGGCACCGACTCGAATGTCATCAAATCCAGACCAGCACACGGTGCTACGAATCCAAAAATAGTAACACATTCGCGACGCAATGCCTTGGCCGATCGAACGTTGATTTCACGCAACTCATTCTCAATCAGTTCGCTCACTTGCCATTGTCCAAAATTCGAACCAAACCTAGTGACAACACGCTCAAATCAGGCGAATCAGGGCGATTCTCGGCTTCATAAGGATTGTGAGTCGGAGTCGCGAGTTCACCAGGAATGTCGAAATTCGATGGACGATCGCAAAATCTCCGGCTATTGTGATTTCTACCGCGAGCTTCGCATCGATAGGCCGCCAAAACTTTCGCTCGGCGAAAGACGGACGGTTGATGCTCGCACGCTGCGTATCGCAGCTTACGTCACCCCCGTTAAGGACGGGAATGGGGGATTATTTCGTGTCTTCATTCCTCGTTTCCCTCCCAGATCGGGAGAGGGTTCCAGGCTCCGCGCTCGCGGGGTCGTTTTCACCTCTGTGCTTTCATCATGGAAAGAAGGATTTCAGGATGCGTTCCAGTCTATGGCAGGCGGTTTTCTTTGGGGCGATTCTCGCCCTGTTTTCTGGCTTCGGTACGGCCCGGGCGGATTTCCTCGCCACCGAAACCAGCATGGTCACCCCAATCATTGGCGGCGAGTTTCTTTACAGTTACACGGTGACTGTTTCGGCCAACAGCACGGTCTACGCCTCGGAGTTCGACCTGTCGCTGCCCGGGACGATCGACACCAACTCGATCATCAACCCGAGCAACTTCACCTCGGTCTACTCGCCGGGTGACTCGATGGTCGGCTCGTCGATCAGCTTCTACGCCGTGGACAACGGGACCAACAACAGCGGGATTAGCCCAGGTTCGAGCGGGACGTTCTCGTTCCTGAGCGTCAATGCTCCGACCATGGGCGCCTACCAAGCCCTGGGGTTCGACCAGAACCTGGGAATTCTAACCCTTCAGGGGTCGGCCGTCGTCCCGAGCGTTCCCGAACCGTCGAGCTTGCTGATGAGCGGCTTCAGCCTCTGCGGCGCCCTCGGCTTGTTCGTCCGGTCGCGGCGGCGCCCGACCGCCTGAGGCGGGCGAATTATTGTTAGTCGTTTCGTCCTTCCGCCGAGCATTGGTCATCGCCGCGTTTCGATTATTTCTTCATTGATTCCATCACCGAGGTTTCTCCCGATGAAGTTTCGTCATCCGTTCTTCCTGGCGGGTGGGCTGCTCTGCGCCCTGGCATTGACCCCCATCGCCTCCTCGACCGCCTCCGACCACGCCGACACCGCCGCTAACTTCAACCGCCCCGGCGCCGACATGGCCGACGTTTTCATCTTCCCCAGCCCGATGAATAACAAGAACGTCGTCCTGGTGATGAACGTTCACCCCTTGATCCCGGCCGGCCAAGCGGGCAGCGTCTCGTTCGACCCCAACGTCCTGTACCAGATCAAGATGGACGTCACCGGCGACTACATTGAGGACATGGTGATCCAGGCTCGCTTCAGCGGGGTTGGGGCGAACCAGAAGGTTCTGATCGCCGGACCGTATAAGCCGTACACCACCGGCACGACGGCCGTCTTCGCCCACCCCTACGCCACCACCGGCACCATCAACACCACGTTCTCGCCCATCCCGGGCCTTACGGTGTTCGCCGGAGCCCGGTCCGACCCGTTCTTCTTCGACCTGGCCCAGTTCTTCGCGATCTTCCCCGACCGCATGACCCCGGGCACCGGCAAGCAGGTCGACTTCCCGAGCATCATGGCCGCCGACACCCCGCAGGCCAACGGCTTCCGGGGCTTCAAGGCCGGCTCTGGCTACAACACCACCCCGGCTTCGGACCTCCTGGCCAGCTTCAACGTCCTGTCGATCGTCGTCGAGCTGCCCCGGGCCGCGCTGGGCGGCGGCAAGCTCAACCTCTGGGAAACCACCAGCGTCCTCGGTGGTGCCCCGAACTTCCAGTTCAAGCAGCAGGACCGCCTGGCCCGCCCCGCCGTCAACGAAGCCCTGGCCACCGTCTCGCAGCGCCGCCACGAGGCGAACAACCTGGTCAACCCGACCGATGACGTCAATCAGATCAAGACCGACATCCTCGCCTTCATGAACTTCCCCGCCGGTCGTTCGCCCGCCATCGCCAACGTCCTGGCGGCGGTCCTGGTCCCCGACGTCATGGTCGCCGACCTGAGCAACATGACCGACAAGGCCTCCTACCTCGGCGTCGAAACCGGCGGCGTCACCGGCGGCAAGTTCGGCGGTCGGGCCTTGACCGACGACGTCATCGACATCGACCTCGGCGCGATCTTCGGCGGAATCATCCCCGCCCTGGGGCTGGCCCCCGACGACAAGAAAGAACTCCCGCAGTTCGCGACCGACAACGTCGGCCCTCACACCGACTACATGAACGTGTTCCCCTACCTCGGCAACCCTCGCTGAGCGACCCCGCTATCTCGCCTTGGGCTTGAAAAACCATCCCTCTTCGGTCGGTCGACCCGGCCGACCGAAGGGGGCTTCGTCGCATCAATCTTCCCTCCCGCTCGCATCCCAAATCGCACTCAAAGTTCGCCAGAGAGCAGGAGTTGTGGGTGACGAGGGGGTCTGCGGCACGACAAGTCGCGAATCTCCATCATCTCGCGATTCGCATCGATTCATCGAAATTCATCTCCCTTGATCTTTCGTCCTCCTCGAGAATCCACCATGAATTCGCCAAGAATCCCCGGCGCCGCGCCGCCTTGGACGTGGTTCGCCGTCGGTTTCGCCGCGATCGTCCTGGTCGGTCCCGACGCCTCGATCGCCCAGGACCCCACGCCCGACGCCGCCAAGGTCATCCCCCAGGCCGAGGTCGTCCGGATCTCGACCGAGCGGGGTCCTTACGACCCGACGCTGACCGGCAAGAACGTCGCCTTCTGGGAAGGTTTGACCCGGAAGAACCCGCAACCTTACCTGGAGTTCCGCGAACTCGCCGGCGCCTACCTCGCCCGTCAGCGCGAGCTTGGCGACATCGCCGACGCCGTCCGCGCCGAGGAAGCCGCTCGCAAGTCGCTGACGATCACGACGCGGGGCAACTCCGGCGCGGCGATCCGGCTCGCCCAGGCGATGCTCGCGCAGCACCGCTTCCCCGAGGCCCTGGCGATGGCCCAGGCCGCCGCCAAGGTCGACTCCAAGGCCGAGCGGATCGTCATCGACATCCAGCTCGAACTGGGCGAATATGACGACGCCATCCGAGGCTTGCAAACGGTCACCTCCGAGCCCGACGACCTCAATCTGCTCGCCCTCCGCTCGCGATTCGAGGACATCGAAGGGAAGCCCGAAGCGTCGATCCGGTCGATGCGCGACGCGGCCAAGATCACCGAAGGCCGCCCCGACATGCCCGCCGAGGTCGTCGCCTGGTACCACACGATGGTCGGCCACCACCTGATCGACTCGGGCCACCTCGAAGACGGCGAACTCGCCTGCCGGGAAGCCCTGGTGATCTTCCCCAACGACTACCGGGCCATGACCGGGCTGGCCGAGGCCGCGACCTGGCGGGGCGACCACGCCGGGGCCTTGAAATGGTCCACGGACGCCATTAAGCTGGCCCCCCAGAACCCCGAGGCCCTCAAGCTGGCCGGCGACGCCTACGCCGCGATGGGCAAGACCCAGCAAGCCGACGAGCAGTTCAAGGCCCTCCGCGACCTCGCCCACTCGTTCCCCCGGATCTACGACCGCCACTGGGTCATGTTCTGCTGCGATACCGACCAGAACCTCGACGAAGCCCTTGCCCTGGCACGCAAGGACCTCGAACTTCGCCACGACTTCCAGGGGCACGAAACGCTGGCCTGGGCCTGTTACAAGAAAGGCCTCCTCGAAGAGGCCGACCGCGAGATGACCCTCGCCCTCGCCCGAGGGACCCAGCAGGCCCCCTTGATGTACCACGCCTCGGTCATCGCCAAGGCCCGAGGCGACGAAGCCAAAGCCAAAGCCTTCATGGACAAAGCCCAGACCTTAAACCCCTACCTCGTCAAGGCCGCCGAGCCGACCAAGCCTTGACGGCGGCCCGAAGATCGAAGCGGCCACGAATGAAACACGGATGGAACACGGATCAGATTTTAATTCTGGTTCCCATCCGTGTTTCATCCGTGGCTAGAATCAACTCCTTGACCCCGCCCTACAATGGCGTCGAGTTTCGACCCAAGCTCGACTTCGGGCGGATTTTCCAAGGAGTTAGCGATGGCATCAACGTCATCATCGCATCGATCGCTGGGTAATTCTGGCCTGGCCGTCTCCCCGATCGGCCTGGGCTGCATGGGGATGAGCGCGTTCTACGACCCCAAGCTGATGGACGACGCCGAGTCGACCCGGGTCATCCATCGCTACCTCGACTCGGGCGGCAACTTCCTCGACTCGGCGGACATGTACGGCGTGGGGAAGAACGAGGTCTTGGTCGGCAAGGCGATCGCCGATCGGCGAGGTGACGTCATCCTGGCCACCAAGTTCGCCAACGTCATGGGACCCAACGGCGAGTACCTCGGCGTCCGGGGCGATCCTCCCTACGTCAAGGAAGCGTGCGACGCCAGCCTGAAACGACTCAAGGTCGACGTCATCGACCTGTATTATCAGCACCGGGTCGACCCCAAGATTCCGATCGAAGACACCGTCGGGGCGATGAGCGAGCTGGTCCAGTCGGGCAAGGTCCGCCACCTCGGCCTGTCCGAAGCCGCTCCCGAGACGATCAGGCGCGCGGTGAAGATCCACCCGATCGCCGCTCTGCAAACCGAATACTCGCTCTGGAGCCGAGACCCCGAGGGTGAACTCCTCCAGACTGTCCGCGAGCTGGAGATCGGCTTCGTCGCCTACAGCCCGCTCGGCCGGGGGTTCCTCACCGGGGCGCTCAAGAAGTTCGAGGACCTCGCCGACGACGACTACCGCCGGAACGCCCCTCGATTCCAGGGGGAAAACTTCGACAAGAACCTCGCGCTGGTCGCCAAGATCAGCGAGATCGCCGCCGACAAGCGCTGCACCCCCAGCCAGCTCGCCCTCGCCTGGGTCCTGGCGCAAGGCACCGACATCGTCCCGATCCCCGGGACCAAGCGGACCAAGTACCTCGACGAGAACCTCGGCGCCCTGGCCGTCCAGCTCACCCCCGAAGACCTCGCCACCATCGACGCCGTGCTCCCCGGCGGAGGGACCGCGGGCGACCGGTACCCCGCGCACAGCATGCAGTACGTCAACCGCTGATTGGACTGGGGTAAGTCCTCGATCTTGGAAGGTTTGATCCGGCCGGGCGTATCGGATTCGAGACCCCGCACCCGACGCGCCGCCATTTATCCATTTGTCCATCCATGTTAGCCAGGATCGAGGCCAAGGCCCCCGGTGCTTTTGAGCCGGGAATGTTGTATCGTATTTCCGCGACCCTCGATCAGAGATCCCGAGGCCGACCTGCTGGTTCGCCCGAAGCGTCGAGTCGACTTGATGATGATTCTCGAGAAGCCCGACCCGGAAGCCAGTCCCTCGATGCTCAAGGCGCCCGAGGCGCGCTTCAACAACATCGACGCCCTTCGGTTGATCCTATCCCTGGTCGTCTTATTCCCGCACAGCTTCCCGCTGGCGACGGGGTCCGAGGATCACGAACCCCTGATCTGGTTCTCGAAGGGGCAGATCAACCTGGGCGGGTTGGCGGTCGACTGGTTCTTCGTCCTGAGCGGATTCCTGATCAGCCAGAGCTGGGAGCGGTCGCGGACCGTCTGGTCGTTCCTGAAGAAGCGGGTCTACCGGATTTATCCGGGATATATAGTGGCGGCGGCGGTTTGCATCTGGGTGATCGTGCCGCTGGCCGGCCCCGAGGGGTTTCGGGTCTACTCGGGGCGGACGGTCCTGGAAAACTCGTGGCAGGTTCTCTTGCTCCGGGGGTTCACTACGCCCGACGCCTTTCTAAACAACCCGGCGCCCCGGGCGGTCAACGGGTCGTTGTGGACGATCACCTACGAGTTCTGGTGCTACCTCGGCGTCGTCCTGCTCGGCCTCTCGACGTTGCTCCGCCGGAGAGGGTTGGTCCTGGGTCTCTTCGGGGCCTCGGTAGTGATCAGCTTCGTCTTCGAGTTCTTCCACCTCACGCCGGGCGGCAAGCTCCTCGGGCTGATCTTCGGCTACCCGCCGTTCTGGGCCAGGCTCCTGCCTTACTACCTGGCCGGGGTGGTCGCCTACCAGTTCCGCGAATACTTCCGGCCCGACCGCCGGTTGGCGGCCTTGGCGCTCCTGGGCCTGGCCCTCGGCGCGCTGACGCCCCACGGGGTCCTCTTCACCTTGCCGACGCTGGGGACGTACCTAGTCCTTTACCTCGCGTTCACCAACGACTGGAAGTGGCACAACGCCGCCGGACGCGGCGACTTCTCGTACGGGATTTACCTTTACGCCTTCCCGATCCAGCAACTCATCATGTTCCGCCTGGGCCGGACCGTCGACCCCCTGGTCCTCTTCGCCCTGGCCTTCGTCCCCACGGTCCTGGCGGGCGTGTTGAGCTGGCACCTGGTGGAGCGCCGGTTCCTCAAGAAGTCGCACGCCATCACCGTCAAGCCGTCGCACCCGGCGCCCGTTCAAGCGTAGTCTTCCGCCCGCCAGACGTTGGCGGGACTCAACGTCAAGGCCGACCGCGCACCGATTTTTTCGCTTTTCGACCTGTGGATCGGTAAAATGCCGTCCCCACGGTGCCAGGCTTGCTGTAGGCGAAACGTCGAGGCAAGCTCGACTCCTCCCCGCTCCCGCCCTCAACCCTCGTCCACCGGAACAGCACCACTGATCGAGGAGCCGAGTTGCCGATGCTGAAATCCCCCGAGTCGCGCTTCAACAACATCGATGCCCTTCGACTGATCCTGGCGTTGCTCGTGTTGTTCTCGCACAGTTTCCCGCTCGGGAGCGGCAGCGAGGAGTTCGAGCCTCTGATCTGGCTTTCCGGCGGGCAAAGCACCTTGGGCGGGTTGTCGGTCGCCTGGTTTTTCGTGCTCAGCGGCTACTTGATCTCGCAAAGCTGGGAGCGATCATCGACCGTCTGGTCGTTCCTGAAGAAGCGGGTGGCCCGAATCTATCCGGGGTTCATCGTGGCGGCGGCGGTTTGCATTTGGGTGATCGTGCCGATGTCCAGCCCCGAGGGGTCTCGGGCCTACTCGTGGCGGGTCCTCGCCGACAACATCAGGCCGATCCTCCTGCTCAAGGAGTTCACCAACCCCGACGCCTTCGTGAACAACCCGGTCCCCAAGGTGGTCAACGGCTCGCTCTGGTCGATCTCCTACGAGTTCAAGTGCTACCTCGGCGTGGTCGCCCTCGGCCTCACCACCCTGCTCCGCCGGAGGTGGTTGGTCCTGGGTCTGTTCCTGATGGCGCTGACCCTCGGCTTCATCTCCGGGTTGTCCGACCTCAAGCCCGACTGGAAGTTCTTGAAGGTCGCGGGCAACCTCCCCAACTTCCGCTCGGTCACCTTTTACCTGGCCGGGGTGGTCGCCTACCTGTTCCGCGAGCATCTTCGGGCCGACCGCCGCTTGGCCTTCCTGGCACTGTTGGGCCTGGTCGTCGGGGCTGTCACGCCCCTGGGATTTCGGATCACCTTGCCGACGTTCGGGACCTACTTGCTCTTTTACCTGGCGTTCACGACCGACTGGAAGTGGCACAACGCGGGCAAGTATGGCGACTTTTCGTACGGGATCTACCTCTACGCCTGGCCGATCCAGCAGTTTGTCATGATGAAGCTGGGCCGGACGGTCAACCCCCTGGTCCTGTTCGGCCTGGCCTTCATCCCGACGGTCCTCGCGGGCGTGTTGAGCTGGTACCTCGTGGAGCGCCGGTTCTTGCGGAAAGCGCACCAGAAGTCGGCGGCCCCGCCCGTCGTCGAGTCCACCAAGCTCAGCCGGTCCCTCCAGGAGCCGCAACCTTCGAGCCTTGGCTAGAGCGATTTCTTCTTGAATGTTCTACGATGCACAAAATTCCCGGAAGTCGGATAAGGACCCGGATGAACCTCGAACCGGTCAACCCATACGCTCCCCCCGAGGCGTTCGATGAGCGGCCCGGCACCCAGGGCGACCGCCGCCGGTGGGGCGAGGTCTTGCTTCGGGCCTTCGCCGTGGTCCTGGGCTTCAGCCTGGTGGCCGACCCGACCTCGATGCCCGGGATCGACTCGGCCATCGGTCGGGCGGTCGGCGGGATCGTCCTGGCCAGGGGGGTGGGGCTGGCCCTGCTCGCCCTGGCGTTCTTACCCTGGCGCCTGACCCGAAGGCTCACCGACCCGACCGAATCGGGGCACCTGGAGGAGGAAGTCGAGGAACTTTGATCAAAATTGAGGGTTTTGGGGAGAAGGTGTGATATTGGGGTCTCGGGAAAAAGATAGTCAACAAGGCAGGTCGCGCTTCTTGAGCGGCAACGGGTCCGACTGGGCGGAGGAGCTGGCCCGGCTGGGGGCGGTCGAGGTGGATCGGCTTCGGGCGAAGGGCGGGACGATGGCGGCCGAGGTCCGCGCGATCGAGCGCGCCAGGCGTGACGCGGGGGTCCTGGCCCGGTTCGACCCAAGCCCCGAGGCGACGCTCGCCCGGCGGTACGAGGCCGCCGCCGAGCGGGGGATGTATAGTGCCATCCAGGCCATCGCCGCGATCAACCGCCACGGGGGTCGGGCCGGCGATGCGTCGAACCTCGCCGCCGAGGCGAAGGCGTTGCTCGACCTCGCGGGCGATCCCTCGACGAAGGGTAAGCCGGCAACCCCCTCGCCGACGCCGGCCCCCCCTTCCCCGGACCGGACCGCCGACGCCTCGTTGGCTTCGTTCCGCTCCGGGGTCGATCGCAACATCGCCTCCGTCCCAACGGCCCCAATTCGATCGGCGAACGCGGATTTCCCAAGCTTCGAGGAGAAGAAGAAACGCCCCGACCTCCGGAAGATCCACCAGAAACTCGTCGGAGGCCGCCGCTGAACCGACGACGCGGTCTACGACCTGCCGATCCGACACGACCGCCCCAACCAGCGGGATCGCGGGTTTGCCGATCTTCGCACGGATCGTCCGGGGTTGGGTCATCCCCGGAGCGAATCCGGTGGTAAAATTCGACCGAAGGCCCAGCAAGCGACCCCGTATTCCTTTTCCAACTCGCCCGACTTCGCCGCTCGCCAAGTCCGCCGAGAAAGGACCGAACGATGCCGACCCTCGCGACCCGTCGACCACAATGCCTCGCCAAGCTGGCGAAGTTCGCCTTGGCCCTCGCCCTCTTCTGCCTCGCCGGGTCCGACGCCTCGGCGCAGTCCGGCGGCGCGTTGCAGCGCTATTCCGAGCGGTTCTATGGCCAAAACTTCTACGACCACCAGCGTCCCGGCCGCTTCAACCGGCTGGGTTATCGTCGACAAAACTTCGGCCCGATCTACGGGCCGGCGCCGATCTACAGCCGGCAATACGGGGACGAATACGGCTACCAGACGGCCCAGCCTTTCACCCCCCGTCGGGCTGGCGATGGGATCGGGTCGAACGCGAACTCCTCCGAATGATTGAACGAGAAACCAAAAGAGTCGAGTATCATTGACTGGTTCACCACAGGACGGACGCTGGGTAGGCTGCGAATTTGCCGTCCGCACTGACCAGAGTCATCCCTTCGACGATTGCTTGGGCGATCAAGATCCGGTCGAACGGGTCGCGGTGATGGTCCGGCAATGTGGCCAGTTGGAGCGCGTGGGATGTTCGGATCGGTAATTCACGGATCTGATACGCCTGGGACCAGCGAGCTACGTACTGATCTAATGGATCGGCGAGAATCAGTTGCTGTTTTAACGGTCCGGTTTTGATGGCCAGTTCCCAGACGGTCGCCACGCTCAAGAATAGGTCGTTCGACGAATCTGTCAGGGCCGCCTCGGCGGTCCGAGACAGATTCGGACTACCATCGGCGAGCCAGAGGAAAGTGTGCGTATCGAGGAGCAACTTCACCCCGAGTGTCCGAAGAAATCTTCGAGCGAATCATCGAAGTCGGGGGCCATGTACAAGATCCCCCCCTTGCCCAGTCCAGGGGCGGGGCGCGGGGGGATCGAGACTTGGCCGACGAGCTTGGCCACCGGTTGCTGGTTGTCGGTGATCACCAATTCTTGACCGGGGGTCAACTCGCGGATCAGATCCTTCAACCGACTCTGCGCTTCTTCCAAAGTGATCGTCGGCGGCATCGTAATTTCCAGTCTTGATGGAAATGATTGGCGAGGATTACGAAAATCTTAAGAGGAGAGTTCTCGCCTGTCGAGTGCCCAGGTTTTCGATCAAATCACGGATAAGCCCGTACCAGATCAAGGAATCTCCCCATTCCGGTTGAAAAGGCGGTCCGAACCACTCGAAAATATTGACTCGATTTATGATGATCTGTTCGCGGTATGGTGGCGGCTTTGGCGAATAACGGTCGTGGTCATCCCTCGTGCGACGAGGATTCCCGCTCGGACTTGACCTTCGGGCCGTGGAGGAACTCCTTGGCGGTCGTCTTGAATCGGTCGCGGCCGAAGTCGAGTTGGATCATCCGCTCGGGGTAGTCGAGTTTCTTCGGGGATTCCCAAGGTTGGTGGATCGACTTGCCGGGTAGCCCGGCGAGTTCGGGGACCCACTCGCGGACGTAGTCGCCGGTGGGGTCGAACTTCTCCCCCTGGCTGACGGGGTTCAAGATCCTAAAATAAGGAGATGCGTCGTAGCCCGAGCCGGCGACCCATTGCCAGTTGCCTATGTTTTGCGCCGAGTCCCCGCAGAGGAGCAACCCTCGGAAGATCGCCTCGCCGATCCGCCAGTCGACCATGAGGGTCCGGGTCAGGAATGACGCGGTGATCAGCCTGGCCCGGTTGTGCATGAAGCCGGTTTGTCGCAACTGGCGCATCCCGGCGTCGACCATCGGGTAGCCGGTTTGGCCGTGCTCCCAACGCTCGACCTCGGCCTTGTCAACGCGCCAGGGGAAGCCTCGCCAGGGGGCCTTGTATTCGAGGGTCGCCCCTTCGGGCTGGGTGTCGAGGATCTCGGCGTTGAAGTCCCACCAGGCGAGTTCGGACCGCCACTTCGGCTCCTTCGAGCGGTGGACGGCGAGCCTCGGGCCGAGGACGCCGATGTTGAAGTACATGCTCAGGAGCGACGTGCTGGGCCGACGAGCCGGGAAGTTTCGGGCCTCTTCGTAGCCTGCCTCGGCGTGTTTCAAGAAGTCGTCGAGCCGCTTGATGGCGGCGGCTTCGCCGGTGTCGGGAAGCTTCATCCCAGGGTCGACGTGGCGGATGTCGCCTCGGGGGACTTTCTTGGGTACCTCGGGGAGTTTTTTCGGGGTTTCCGCGAGCTTGGGGAAGTCCTTGGCGAGCCACTTCTTCGCGTAGGGGCCGAACACCGTGTAGCGACCGCCACTCCCGGTCAGCAACTCGCCCGGCTCTCGGGTGTATTGCCCTGGGTAGCGGCTGACCTTGACCCCGGCCTTTTCCATCGCCTCGTCGGCTGCGGCGTCGCGCTCCTTGGCGTAGGGTGTGTGGTTCTTGATGTAATGGGCGTGGGTGAGCTTGTGCTCGCCCGCCAGCTTGGTCAGGACCTCGTGCGGGACGCCTTCGCGGACGATCAGGTCGGAGCCGAGGGCTTGGTACGACTCGCGCAAGGCCCGGACGTTCTCGAGGAACCAGGCCTGGCGACGAGGGGTCGTCACCGGGCGTTCGAAGATGATCGGGTCGATGATGACCAGCGGCAGGACCGGCTCGCCGGATAGGCTCGCCGCCTCGAGCGCGGGGTTGTCGTGCGTCCTCAGTTCGGTCCGGTGCCATACCAGGTGCATGGGGGCTGCCTTTGTTCCAGGGGGCCGGAATCTCGGGATTGTATCCCCGAGTCAACCGGGGGGGTCGGATGACTGGCCGTCGCCGGTCGTCGGCGGGGACTGGCGGAGGGCGACCACCGCCAGGGGGGTCGCGGCCAGGAGCACCAGGCCCGTCGTCAGGCCGATCGTCGGGACCGAGAACACCTCCTGGGCCCGGCCCGAAACCAAGGTTCCCCCCACGCCCGCCAGGTTCACCAGCGACATGTAGGCGGTGAACTGCGACCCCTCGACCCCCTTGCGGCACAAGCCCATCAACACCGGCATGTAGGCCACGCTGAAACCGGGGTCGAACATGAACCAGAGGACCAGCGCGGTCGCCGCCAGGCCGGTCACGTCCCAGTAGTCGCCCGCCAGGTTGAAGCCGACCAGGTAAGTGCTGATCAGGATCATCATCGCCACCATGAGCCGCCTGGGGCCGATCCGGTCGGCGACCAGGAATACGACGACCGTCGTCGAAAGGCCGACGACGGTCCCGCCAACCCCCATGTAGCGCGACGTATCCACGTCGGTCCAGTGGAGCATCTTGATCAAGTGCCGCGGATAAGCCTGGATGAAGACGGCCGCCCCGGCGTTGACCACCACGATCACGCCGAAGATCAGCAAGCTCCGGAGCACGAAGAACCCTCGGGCCAGCTCGACGAAGACGTGGCGGAGGCTCGGGTGCGGGACGTGTTCCGGCTCGATCTCCAGGGTTCTCGGGTTGAGTTCCACCTCGTGCTCGACCCGACGCCCCCAGGGGACCAGCGAGTCACCGGGCCGTTCGCGGACGAAGGCGGTCAGCAGGGTCATCGTCAAGAGCAAGGCGGACTGCGCGATCGCCGCCGAGGTGAACCCCAGGTCGTGGATCAAACTGGCCCAGACCACGGCCCCGGCCCCGGTCCCGACCATGATCCCGGCCCTCATGCAGGCGTTGATCCGACCTCGCTCGGATTCGGGGATGATCGAGATCGCCATCGCGTCGACGCTGGCGTCCTGCACCGAGGCGAACAGGCCGTGGATCAGGAAGGCGACCGAGAGCGCGGTGATCTGGGTGGCCGGGTCTCGGACGGCGATGACGCCGAGCGACGCCAGGAACGCGGCGAACTGTGCCCCGAGGACCCAGGGCTTCCGCCGCCCCATCGGCGACCCCTGGTATCGGTCGATCAAAGGCCCCCAGAGGAACTGGACCGTCCAGGGGATGCCGATCCGCGCCCCGAAATTGGCGATCACGACCGGGTCAACCTGCCGCTGGACCAGGTAGTTGGCCACGGCGGTCAGGGCGAACCCCGAGGGGATGCCTTGCACGAGATACAAGCCGAAGAAGATCGAGGCGCGGAGGCTCCGGCTGGCGCTGAGCGTCGGCAAAGACGTGGTGCTCCGGCGAGAAAGCGACGACGGGCGGCCCGAGGTGGATTGGAAAGGTCGGGGCGGGTCGACTTCGAAGCGGGTTAGAATGAGCGAATGGTGCGCCGAAACCGAGGGCTGGGCACGGGTCGTGCATGTCGGGTCTGAGATCATCCATCAGGAACGACCTTTTCGCAGCCTCGAAGATTCGCCCCCTCCGAGACCTGCCCCGCACCGACCGGAAAGCCAATTTATGGCCGAAGCTGCCCCCGAAACCGAAGCCCCTCCCAGCCCTTATTCGGTCCTGGTCAACAATTCCACATACCGATGGTTCTACGCGGGGCAAGGGGCCAGCCTGATCGGGACCTGGTCGCAGTCGGCGGCGGCCCGCTGGATCGTCTACGAAGTCACCAAGTCGGAGCGGTCCGTCGGGATCGTCGACGCCGTCGAGGTCCTGCCCGGGGTCGTGGTCGGCCTGTTCGCGGGGGCGGTGGCCGACCGGGTCTCGGGGCGATTGATGTTGACGGCGATGCAAGTGGGCCAGGCGGTCTTGGCGTTCTTGCTCGCCGTGATGGTCGCCTCGGGGTCGATCCAGATCTGGCAGATGGCCCTGATCCTGGCGTTCTCCCAGGTCTTCGTCACCTTCGAGGAGCCGAGCCGACAGGTCTTCCAGCGCCACCTGGTCGGTCGATCGGCGCTGGGGGGCGCCATCGCCCTGGAAACCGGCCTGTTCAACGTCTCCCGAGTGCTCGGCCCCGCCGTCGCCGGGCTTTCGTTGTCGCTCCTGGGCCAAGCCGCGCCGTTCGCCATCAACGCGTGCAGCTTCCTGGCGGCCCTGGTGATCCTCTCGTTCTTGCGGACCCCGCACAACAAAGAGGCCGACACCGAGCCGAGCGAACCGGAAGCCGAAGGGGAGATCGGCATCCTGGCAGGGTTTCGCTATGTGTGGAATGACCGCCGAGTCCTGCGCATCTTCTTGCTCCTGGCCTTCTTCGGGGTGGCCGGGCTTGGCTACACGGCGCTGATCCCCGCCTACGCCCAGAAGATCTTGGGATCGGGGGCGGGGGGCTACAGCGCCTTGCAGGTGGGGGGCGGGATCGGCTCGACCGTCGGGGCGTTCGTGGTCGCGAGCATGGCCGCCTCGAAGCGCCGCGACCTGCTGGTGTCGGGCGGGATGCTCTTGTCGGGGGTCTCCCTGGCCCTGGCGGGCATAGCCCCCGGCCTGCTCGGCAAGGGGGCGGGCTTGCCCGTCGCGGTCGCCTTGATGTTCCTGAACGGGATGGGCACGATCATTGTGTTCGCCACGGCCCAGACGCTGATCCAGGCGGCGGTGCCCGACGCGATCCGGGGGCGGATCTCCGGCCTCTGGATGATCGTCTTCAGCGCCTCGGCGCCCGTCGGGTCGCTCGTCTCGGGCGTCCTCGCCCAACCGCTGGGGGTCGTCCCGATCATGGTCGCCTCGGGCCTGCTCTGCGTCGCCGTCGCCGGTTTCGTGCTCATGAGCGGCGTCCTGATCCCGTCGAAACAAGAGATGCGGGACGGGGCGGTCTGACCCCGTCCGCGAGTCCGCTCCCGCGATCACATCGGGCGGGACGAATCGAGCCGAGTCCTCCGGGGCCGATCGAGAGGCTGAACGATGATCCGACCGTCGGTCATGATCCTGGTCCTGGGTTTTCTCGCTCTGCCGGAGCATGGCGTGATCGAGGCGAGCGGTGCCGACGCCCCGCCCGCTCGGATCATCGTGCGGCCCGAACCGGCCCCCGGCCCGCTGGCCAACCCGCTCAAGGGGTGGTGCCCTTACGTCGACGCGGGGCCGATCAGCCTGCCGTACTCGATGGTCTACCACCACGCATCCTGGAAAGAGCTCGAGCCGACCGAAGGCCGCTACGACTTCGATGGTTGGGAGCGTCGGGCCTGGAACGTCCCCGAAGGGGAAGGCAAGCACGTCGTCTTCCGGGTCTATGCCGACTACCCCGGGAGGCCCTCCGGCTTGCCGGACTGGCTCAAGGCCCGGGTCAAACTCACCCCGTACCGGGAGCACGGCGGCGGTTTGTCGCCCGACTACGACAACCCGGCCCTGGTCTCGGCGATGGAGCGGCTGATCGCGGCCCTGGGCAAGCGGTACGACACCAACCCCCGCGTGGCGTTCGTCGAGCTTGGCCTGCTCGGCTATTGGGGGGAGTGGCACACCTGGCCGAACGACCGGCTCAAACCTTCGGTCGAAACCGAGAAGCGGGTGATCGACGCTTATCACAAAGCATTCCCGAACGTCGGCTTGATGGCCAGATACGCCCGGGACGATGCCGGGACGCGCGATTGGCTCGGCTTCCACGACGACATGTTCCCCGAAGACACCGACAACGGCCAGGACTGGTCGTTCCTGGCGGGAATCCGCACGGCGGGCCGGACCGAGAATTGGAAGCGAGCCCCAATCGGCGGCGAGATGGTCCCGGGTGCCGCCCGAAAATGGACCGGCGACGGTTTCGAGCAGACGATCCGGATGATTGAACGAAGCCACTTCTCCTGGGTTGGGCCTTACTGCCCCGCGATCGGGCCACCGACCGGAACCAAGGCGCTTTCGGCCTCCAGAAAGGCGGACAGCTTGGTCCGGAAGCTGGGATACCAGTTTCGCTGGGAAGAGTTCCGGTTCCCGTCCCGGATCGAGAGGGGCAAGCCCTGCTCGGTCGGGCTGCTCGGCGTCAACGAAGGAGTCGCGCCGTTTTACAAGGGTTGGGCGGTCGAGCTGGCCTTGATCCCTCAAGCGTTCGGGCCGGTCGGTCGGACGCGATTGGCGGTCGACCCCCGGACCTGGACCCCGGGCGCGATCCGGGTCGACTCCCGCCCGGCGTTCCAGGCTCCCGCCGGTCGCTACTCGCTCGCGATCGGGGTCATCGACCCGATGACTAGGCGACCCGCCGTCGAGTTCGCCAACCGGGGGGAGAACCGAGGCGGATGGTTCGTGCTTGGTCCCGTCGAGGTGGTCGAGCCGCCTCGATGAGCCTCAGAACCCGGGCCGGTTGGCTTCCCGCTTGGCGAAGCAAGCCTCGCCGAACCGGGCCAGGAGCGGGTCGAACGCCCGGTGCTGCTCCATCAGGCCGAAGTGGCGAGCGGGCGAGAGGATGGCAAGCTCGGCGCCGAGGATGCTGTCGGAGATGGTCCGGCCCGCGTCGGGGGGCGTGGTCGTGTCCTTGTCGCCGACGACGACCAGGGTCGGCACGTCGATTGTCGCCAGGGTCGCGGTCTCGTCGTAGGCGATCATCCCGAGCATCCCCCGGGCCAGGACATCGGGCCGGGCATGCGGCATGAACCGGGCGCAGAAGTTGAGTTGGTCCTGGGTCTCGGTCCCCGCGAACGAGCTGCTGGCGGTCGACTTGTGGGCCGATCCGTTGAAGTAGCTCAACCAGTTCAAGACCCAGAACAACGGCCAGAGAGCGATCATGACCCACATCATCGGGATCAGGACCGGCTTTTCAAGCAGGGTGTAGATTGATGCCCCACTGGTGGTCTTGACCGGGTCTTTGTAGGTCGTGTGAACCAGGACCAGCCCGGCAACCCTCGCACGGAGGACCTCACGGTAAGCTCGGCAAAAAGTCAGGAGGATCATCCCGCCGATGCTGTGGCCGACCAGGATGACGGGTCGATCTCCGGCGAAGGTGAGGACCGCCTGGAGGTCGGCGGCGAGCTTTTCCATCCGGTAGTCGTTGTTGTCCGGCTTCTTCGACAGGCCCATCCCCGGCTCGTCCCACAAGATCAGGCGAAACTTGTCGGTCAGGTCCATCTTGGGGTAGAAGAACGCGGTGCTGTTGCTCCCCCAACCGTGGGTGAAGACGATCGGAGGGGCATCGGCCGGGCCATAGCACTCGACCCGGATCTTGCTCCCGTCGGGCCGGTCGACCCAGTGGACCTCACCCGTCCGCTCCCCTCGGGGCGAGTCACCGACCCCTCCCACACCCGGCTTCGGCCTCGCCTTGGTGAGCATCCCGACCCCCTGCCCGACCAACCGGCCAAGCGTCCCCCAAATCAGGAGAGCCAGCGCCAAGGCCAGGAAGGCCGTCGCCTTGTTCCAGCCGGGATCGAACCGAAACCGCCGTTCCGAGGGGGCCTTGACCCTCTCGGCGGTAGCGGGCTGGGCCTCTCGCTCCCGCTTCGCCTCGTCGCTCTCCTTGTCGGCGACGGTGGGTTGGGGGGGAGAAGAAACCTCGGTCGAAACCAAAGGAACACGCGACTCGTCATACCACCGCGTCAGGAGATACACACCACCCGAGAGGATCGCAACCGACAGGAGCCCTCGGAAGTAAATGCCCAAAATGTTGAACGGCATGAATAGCACGAGGTCTGCTCCCGGATTGCCCAAAGCGAAAAGGTTTGCCCAGGGGGGCCGCAAAGTCGATGCCAGCAACATTTTCGGCGTGTTCCCGAAAAACTCGGATAATTGACCGGAGACTTTCCGAAGTTATCCTCGGAGTCTTTCACCAATGGAGCATCCAGGGTCGGCCAGGGATCAAAAACTCACATGAACATTTAGTCTGAAATCGTATTTAAGCCTTGCTCGAAACAGGACTTATGGCGAAATTGGGTTCGTTTGGTAATTTCGGGTTTTTGCACGATCCGCTGACCAGGGGGAGTTGCGGAGGGTCGTCGGTCGGATTTGGCCTCGATGATTAATCCATGAAGATTCCCGAGTTTTCGGAGGGGCCTGGGTTTAGCTCCACCGCCTCCCTCGGCCGGCATGCTTGAGCAAGACCCGCCCGGCTTCGCGTCGTCCTCGGGGACTTTGGTCGATGGCCTGCATCCGGTCTCGGGCGTGGCGGTAGGCTTCTCGATGGTCGACGATCGGGTGGGGGTAATCGCGACCGATCCGGCAGTTGATCATGATCTGGAGCAGCGGGGGCATCAGGTGAGGTTCGGCCAGGTACTCGTCGGGGACCGGTTCCAACTCGGGGACGTATCGGCGAATGAACGCGCCGGTGGGGTCGTGGTCGAGCGCCTGCTTGGCGGGGGAATAGATCCGGAGAGTGTTGATTCCCGTCGTCCCCGACTGCATCTGAGCCTGCGGGTAGTGGATGCCCGGCTCGTAGTCGAGGAACAGGCGGGCCAGGTGGACCGAGGTGGGCCGCCAGTCGAGCCAGAGGTGGTACGAGGCGAACGACATCAGCATCGCCCGCATCCGGAAGTTGATCCAGCCGCCCATCCGCAAGGCCCGGATGCTGGCGTCGACCATCGGGTAGCCGGTCTGCCCGAGCCTCCAGGCGTCGAACCGGCCCGGCGAGAAGTCCCCTTCGCGGAGGCCGTCGTAGGCCCGGCTGAAGTTCCGGAACTCGATGCCCGGCTCGTCTTCGAGCTTTTGCATGAAGTGCGACCGCCATCGGACTCGTTCCTTGAACGACCGGAGCGCCCGCCACCACCGGGGGTCGACGTCCACCCCGTCGCGCCAGGCTTCGGCGAGGTCTCGCTCGCGGTCGCGGGCCATTCGGAAGACCGTTCCCGCCGAGATGCACCCCCAGGCCAGGTAGGGGCTGAGCCGGCTCGCGCCTCGCCGAGCGGTGGTCGGGCTGGAGATCCCCTTGGGGTAGGCGACCCCCCGGTGATCGAGGAACGAATCCAGGATCGAGCGCGCGACCGACAACCCGCCGCGCTGGGCTTCGGGCCTCCGACCGGGGCCGATCCCCAACGCTTCGGGCGGGACGATCGAGCCGGATTCGAGGCCCGGGGGCGAGGTGATCCGGCGGGGGACGCGGGCCTCGGCTCGGGCCATCGCCGACGACCAGAGCCGGTTCCAGTCGTCGCGCGACCGGAGCCGACGGGTCACGCCGTCCTGGGGGATCTCGGTCCAGGCGATCCCCCGGCCCTTCGCCCAGTGTCCGACCCGGCGATCCCGGGCGTAGGTGATCGCGTTGCCGGTCTCCTGGTGGCTCCAGAGGGCCTCGATCTTATGCTCGCGGTCGATCGCGCCGAGCACGTCCGGCATCCGGCCGACCCGGAAAGTCACCCGACCGCCCCGCCGCCCCAAGGCCCGGTCAAGCTCGGCCAAACTCTGGTTGATGAAGACCAGGTGCGAGGCGTCGAAGTCGTCGGCCTGGACCACCTCGGGCTCGTAGACGTATAGGCAAATCACGGGGCCTCGACGGCTCGCCAAGGCCAGCGGGGCGTGGTCGACCAACCGTAAGTCGCGCTTCAACCAGACGACCTGGACGGGCATGAGATCACCGAACTGAACCGGACCACGACCAGGGCCACCAACCCCGAACAACCGCTCTGTTCAATTGTACAACAAGAACGGGCGTTGTCGAGGCATCTCGACCCGGACCCTCGGCCGACAGTGGTGTTGCCTGGATTCGCCGACGGGGTACAAAATCTCCCGACGACCCGAACCGATTGGTCCCAAAGCAAAGGCGAAGTTTCATGGGCCAGAAGCTCACGTTCAACGTCGTGTCCGACTACGGCGCGGATAACACGGGGCGGGATGATTCGACGGCGGCGGTCGACCGGGCGGTCCGGGGGCTGACCGGCCACGTCGGCGCCGCCCTCTACTTCCCCGCCGGGATCTACAAGATCGGCCAACCGCTGGCCATCCCCCGGAACATCCCCAACGAGCCGAACCGGCACACGGCGAACATCTCGGTCTTCGGCGACGGGTCCGACGCCACGACGCTCCTCTTCCTCGGCGACGACCCGACCCGCCACGGACTCAGCACCGACGTCACGTCGTTCACCCTCCGCGACCTCAAGCTGACGACCTCGCAATTCCATTCGGTTCCGCAGCAGATGGTCCGGGCACAGTCGAGCGACCCGATGGACGGCTACCAAGCCGGGTCCGCCTTCTTGTACACCGGCAAGGGGAACCTCCGGGTCCGCGACGTGACGTTCAGCGGCTTCATGACCGGCGTCCACATCAACAACGTGTCGGCCAGCCAGGTCTGGATCAACGACTGCAACTTCAACAACTGCCTCATCTATGGCCTGCTCGTCGAGAACATGGCGGGCAACGCCTTCTTCGAGCGGTTGGAGATCACCGGGCAGATCCCCGGCCCCAGCTCGCCCCCTTCGGCCCGAGACTCCAGGAGCGTCGGCATCCGGATCAACCGGGGGGACGGCTATCAAGTCTCCGACTGCCTGATCAGCGGTTGCGGCAAAGCTTCGATGATGCTCAAGCCGACCCGGCACACGACCACGCTGGCCGCGCCCGAGGAGATGTTCAAGCTGGTCTACGTCTACTTCTCGAACTGCCAGTTCGACTTGCCATTCAACGCCGACGTGTCCGAGGAAAACCCGAGCTTCGGCAGCTCGGTGATCGTCGACGGCTCGATCAGCGGCTCGAGCAACCCGGCCGAGACCGAGCACGTCACCCGAGTCAACTTCACCAACTGCACCGCGACCGCCGCCTCCAACAACGGCTTCTACTTCCGGGGGTGCAGCCGGGTCAACCTGACGGGCTGCTCGGCCTTCGTCAACGCCACCCACGGTGTCCGCGTCGACCACCCAAGCATCCACTTGAGCATCAACGGCGGCCAATATTTCAACAATTCGACGGCCCACCACGGGACCCACGACGGGATCTATTTCGGCCCCAACGTCACCGACTTCCTCGTCGCCAACGTCAAGGCGGGCCTCGCCCCCGGCGAAAAGCAGCGCTTCGGGATCAACGCCTCCTCCCCCACCAACAACCGCTACCTGATCAACAATTGCGAAGCCATCGGCTACGGGAACGGCGGGATCAACGCCCAAGGCGGGCCGAGCAAGGTGGTGGCCAATAACCTGACCTGATCTGGGGAGACTTTTCGGTGAGTTGGGATTAGATAAGTGTCTGAGATGCCACGATTTTCAGGGTGAGGACCATTGGTCGCGATCATGGAACTGAGTCTTCGCAAAGAGCAATTCAGCCTCGCTTACATTCGCACCATCGCATCGGTGGCGGGATTCGGCGTTTCCGTCCGGAGCGTCGATGACGACAGCATCGACATCGAGCTTTCCGGTCGAAGCGTCAACGGCTTACCACTTCGACCGAAGATCGAACTCCAGTTGAAGTGTACGTCAAATGAGGTCGTTCGAGGCGATCGGGTCATTTACCCGCTGAAGCGAAAGAACTACGATGACTTGCGGCCAGTCGACGTCCTTGTGCCTCGCTTGCTCGTCGTCGTCCTCGTTCCCAAGTCCGAAGCGGAGTGGTTGGAGCATTGCGAAGAACAATTGGTCATTCGACGCTGCGGTTATTGGGTTTCGCTGGCCGGTCGGGATGAAATAACAAACACTCGCACGATCTCAATCTCGATCCCTCGAACCAACGTTCTCGACGTGGTGGGATTGCGTGGCTTGATGGCGAAAGCCGGCCGGAGGGAGCCGTTATGAACCGATCCGGGCAGTTACCCAAGGATCAAGTCGACTCGCTCCGCACCAGGGATGTGCAACACTATCTCACGAGCCGGGGATGGATTGTCGTTGATCAAGAATCGACACCCGCCGCCTCGGTCTACCATCATCCTCAGCATGGTGATGCGGAGATCTTGCTGCCGCTCCGCCACAGCTTGGCCGACTATTCGCTGCGGATGGCGGATGTCGTTCTCGCACTCTCGGCGATTGATCAGCGACCGTGGCCGGAGATCCTCAATCTGCTTTCAGGACCGCCCAGTGACATCCTCAAACTTTGTGTTGTCTCGGCGGAAGCGACTTTAGGAAATCTGCCCCTGGACGATGCTCTTCAATTGTTCCGGAGCGGACGAGACCTCTTGCTTTCTGCCGCGTGCGCCGCCATCCGGCCCCAACCGTTCTACCCGGAAAGGAATCTCAAGCAAGCGAACGACTTTATCAAGGAATGCCGCTTCGGCCAGACCGAACGAGGCAGCTTCGTCGCCAACATCATCGCCCCCGTGCCCCCCGCGTTTCAACAAACGACGACTTCGTTCGAGGATGGCGAGTTTCCGGATGCGACCGAGCCGTTCGCCCGACGGGTGACGACCCGGCTCATGCACAGCTTGGGGATCGTCGACCAGACTTTGAAAACGACCCGGCTCGACCCGATCTTCAACGGGGTCGAGGATGGCGTCAGCGCCAACCTGTGCGAAGCCCTGGCCGCCATGAAACCGCGAGGGGATCGGTCGAGAGTGGACATCCGAATGAGTTGGTCGCGGTCCCGGCCCAGATTACCTCAAGGTCTTCCGCAACTCGTCTCATTCTCCCAAGGTGATTTCCCGACCCTCGAAGAAGCCGGCCGCAAACTCCGAGAGCGGGCGACTCCCCGCCGTGATCGATTCGTCGGCAAGGTCTTCTCGCTCCAATCCGAGATCGCGTCCCTGATCGACGACCACGCGGGCAGGGTTGTCGTTCGGACCGAGGTTGGTGGGCGACCGGCTCGGGTCAAGCTGGTTCTGAACCGCGATGATTATCGACTCGCCTGCGACGCCCACCGCGACGACCGGCGGGTTGCCGTGACCGGCATCATTCACCACGACGTCAAGATTCGGATTTATGAACTATCCGAGCCGAGCGATTTTCAAGTTCTCGACCAATGAAGCGGTGGAACTCATGGTTAGCGAGTCTCAAGTCGATGGGGTTGGTCGAACCGGAGGCCGGTGACGGTCAAAGCGACCGATCGGCCATCGCCTTCGGGGCCTTGGGTCAGGACGACTTCTCGGATCGCGAACAGGCCGGGGGTGGCGGGGAGCGGGACCCAGACCTCGGCTTCCTGGCCCTGGGTGTCGAGCAAGGTGAGGTGGACGACCTGGGGGATCAGGTTCGGGTCGGGGGCTCCGGGCTTGGCCTTGAGGGCGAGGAGGGCCGGGCCGAGCGGGGGGCCGGTGGCCCGGTACTTGAGGGTCATCACCGCGCCGGACAGGTTGACGGCTTGCCCGCCGGGGGGGACGAAGGCGACACCGAACTCCTTGAGCCCTTCGCCGACGACCTGGAGGGTCGAGCCTTGCCGGGTCGATTCGACGGTTTGCCCCTTGGCAGTCCAGGCGAAGGCTTGAGCTTCAGGGGTGAGGAGGTCGACCGACCGGTCGGCGGTCTGGAAGTAGGCGTCGAGGCGTTCGCTCAAGCCGCGCGAGGCTAGGTAGCGCGCCATGTCGTCCGAGGCGTGGCCGATCAGCCCCAGGGTGAGGGCCAAGGTGTGCGCGGTGGTCTGGAACGGGATCACCTGGTTCCGGGCGACGTTGAACCCTTCCCACGGGCCGTGGTCGGTCATCAACGGGGTGATCCGGGGCCAGTTGGACTGCAAAAAGCTTTCGAGCTTGGCCGGGGCGAGCGAGTAGGCCACGCCCAGGGTGTAGAGCGAAGCGGCGTCGGTGATCCGGGGCTTGGGGGCGACCGTGATCGCCGGGATGCCGACGCTCCCGGTGTACTGGACGCCGTCGCCGGTGTACGACTCGGACAGGAAGCCGGGCAGGTTGTGCTGGCGGGCGTAGGCAAGCTCGACCTCGACCAGGTTGCCGAGCAACGTCTTCCAGCCGGGCCGGTTCGCCTCGCCGAGCATCAGCGACAGCCCCAGCGACTGGAACGCCGAGCCTTCCCAGGGGGCCAGGGCGTAGACCTCGGCCCCGAGCGTATCCTTGGCCGGCTTGAGGTGGAACCCGAGGTTGGCGATCGCCGCCTGGGGCAGCCCGAAGCGGACGGCAATGAAGGTGGCCGGGCCTCGGAACTCGTTGATCAGGTAGTCCATGTGGCCGGTGGTCCAGTTCCCGCCCGGGTCTTCCCAGCCGAAGAGGCGGTCTCGGGTGGCGTCCCAGCCGAAGTAGAACAGGCCGTTCTTGACGTCGTACAGCCGCTCATAGCCGTCCTTCTGGGCTTCCAGGAAGGCTTCGAGGTCGGTTCGAATCCTGGCGATGCCGGGTTGGTCCACCATCGAGGGTGAGAGCAAAGCCCCGATCGTCTTGGCGGCCGAGGCGGTCAGGTTGCTGTTGTCGCCGAAGATGATCATGACGATCCGGCGGTCGAGGATCTCCATGACCTTGGTCTTGGTCCCCGAGTCGGCGAACGGCAGGAGTGGGCCTTCGAAGTACTGGAAGCCATAGCGGGCGTTGCGGCGGACCTCGGCCTCGGAATCCTTGTTCCGGGGGGCGATCCATCCCGCCGAGGTCAGAGCGCCCCAGAGCCTCGTTCCTTTCTCGGCCCCGAACGCCTTCAAGATCATCGCCTTGTCCACGTCCGAAGCCAGAGGACCCAGCCGCTTGCCGGTGGCCACGTCGAGGAAGTTGCCGAGCAACCCCTTGGCCGCGAGCGTCGGGTCGCGCTGATCTTGGAGGAGGGTTTGCACCAGGTGGGCCAACCCCTTGCTCGCCGCCTCCCGGCCCAAACCCGGCGAGTCGGCCCGGCCCGCCGCGACGTTGCCGAGCAGTTCCATGTATTGGCCGATCGCGGTCAACTGGGTGAACGACCGGAGGAACAGGCCGCGACTCGGGTCCTGGTTCCAACCCTCGACCGGGTAGCCCGAAACCGGGTCAACCAGCTTTTGCGCCGGGTCGGCGTAGCGGAGGGCGTTTTCGAGGAGCTTGCGGGCGTACTCATGCCCTTCGGCGATGGCCGGCTCGCTTGGTTGAGGTCCTTGACCGAGGGCGGGCCGATCCATCGAACCTCCGACACGCCATCCGGCGAGGATCGCCAAAATCCACCCTGCCCGAGCGTCGGCCAGCTTCGCCAACCACCCGCCCCGCCCTGGTTGCCTGATGCTGCCGACCATGCTCGTGGAACTCCGCTTCTAGGAGAGGGATCAATTTGGTGACTTGGCGAACGGGCTGCCCGACACGTCTCGGGTGACGTGGACTTGGCCGAGTTCGGGGGCGATGACCTGGCCTTGGGGGTGGACGACGGTTCCGTCGATCAACCTCAGACCGAGGACGCCTTCGAGCGCCTGGCGGAACATCCAGGCGGCGGCGCCGGTGTAGCCGTGCCAGATCATCCGGCCGGGGTCGAAGGTGGTGACCATGTCGGCGGCCTGTTTGTTGGGCTGGCCGCCATAGGTCTCGATTTGGTCGGGGGTGACGTGGGGGATGGCCGAGACCTTGAGCCACAAGCGGTAGGCGGTGGCGGCGTACTCTCGGGAGTCGTCGAGGCGGCCTTCGCTCGTGGCTTGCTCGGCCAGGAGTCGGGCCGCGCCGACGAGCCACTGGACGCCGTGGCAGTACATCCCGTTCTCGCGGACGCCTTCGGGGTAGCCGCTGCTCCGGCCGAGGTAGGGCTTGGTGTCTTCTCGGAGCGGGGGCCAACCGAGGAGGATCGTCGTGTCTTTCTCCAAAACATCGAGGGCGGTCTGGAAGACGACCCGGCCTCGGAGCGGGTTGATGTTGGCCATCACCGCCCAGGCGGCGGTCAGGGCGTCGATCTCCCAGACGCCCGAGCCTTTGACGCCGATCTCGGTGCCGTCGTCGTGGATGGCGCGGAGGTATCGGTCGTCGCGCCAGGTGCTTTCGAGGGCTTCGCCGAGGTCTCGAAGCTGCGTCAAGTACTGGTCCTGCCGCGCCTCGCCTTCCTTGTTGCCGACGATCCCCGCCATCCGCTGGAGGATGTAATAGAGGAAGAACCCGAGCCAGACCGACTCGCCGCGCCCCTCGGAACCGATCTCATCCAGCCCGTCGTTCCAGTCGCCGGTGCCGATCAAGGGCAAGCCGTGGGCACCCATCCGGTGCTCAAGGACGAGGTCGATCGCCCGGAGGCAATGGCGGTAGACGGTGTCCTCGCGGGCGGATCGGAGCGGGTCGAACCCCATCCCCCCCTTGTCCTTGGGCAAGGGGCCGAAGGGAAGCTCGGCTTCGAGGTAGGGCGTCGACTCATCCAGCAGGGTCAAGTCGCCGGTCCCCGCGACGTACTCGACCACCCCCCAGGCCAGCCAGAGCAGGTTGTCCGAGGCATGCGTCCGAGCGGCGAACCCGGTCCGACCGTCGCCGAGGCGGTGGAACCAGTGGACCACGTCGCCTTCGAGGAACTGCTGCGAGGCATGCAGGAGGATCTGCTTGCGGGCGATCCTCGGGTCCATCCAGAGCAGGTTGACCGAGTCTTGCAACTGGTCGCGGAAGCCGAACGCCCCACTCGCTTGATAAAACCCTCGCCTGGCCCAGATTCGCTCGGCCAAGGCTTGGTACTTGATCCAGTCGAGGTAGCGGTCGAACGCGGTCTTGCCGGTGATGACGCGGACGGTGTCGACCAGCGAGTTCCACCAGTTCCGGGTGGCTTCGAGGGCGATTTTTGCCGCGTCGGGGTTGGATTTGAGGTCGCGGAGGAAGGCCCCGACCGCCTTCCGGTTGTCGGATTGACCCAAGACGACGGTCAAGCTCGCCTCGCCGCGCGGGGGGAGGCTCAAGGTGTTCAAGAACGCCGCGATCGGGCGGTCGGCCTCGCCGGGATGGTCGGGCTGAGTTTGCCGGGGTCGAGTGATGAACGCGGGGCGGGCGACGTCGTTGTTTGGGCCGAAGAAGTGGGTTCTCGACGTTTCGATCGCGTCGGGCGTGCTTGAAGTTGCAGCGAAGGCGGGTCCTTCGCGGAAGTGGTTGCGGGGGTTCTCGAAGAACAGGGCGTTGGCCTTGGCGTCGCGTCGAACCTTGAGCGGACCCGCCGCTTCGGGCTGCGCCGAGAGGACAATCTGGAAGTAGGACGCCACCCGGATCGTCCGGGGCTGGTCGCCGTCATTCTTGACAGTCAGGTGATACACGCCCAACGGTTGGTCGGGCGGGACGAACACCGTCAGTTCGGTCGAGATCGACCCTTTGATCATGTGGTAGGTGGCGGTCCCGTCGACGCCGAAGTCAACTTCGTATTGAGCCTCGGCGTCGTTGATCGGGTGGTAGGTGGGGGAGAACCACTCGTCCGTCGCAGGGTCGAACAGGTAGAACGCTTCGGGCGGGACTTCGCGGGTGACGGTGTCGGACCAGTCGGGGGTGATCCGGTTTTGCTGCGAGTTGCCGCTCGACGTGGTTTGCAAGCCTCGGTTGGTCAGGGCGACGACATGCCCCAGTGCGTTCGACAGGACATGGTCGTAGGGCCGAGGGGTGAACGGGGTCAAGACGCGCAGGGTCCGGCCGTCGGGGGAGAACTCGGAATAGGGCTGGGGCGTCCCGGGCGGGATCTCACCGTGCCCGATCGCGTGGAGTTCTTTCCGCTTCCGGGTCGAAGGGACATCCGAGGCGCCGGGGATGGCCAGGTGGCGGTGAATGCTTGCGATAGCCCTCACCTTGTCGGTCGCGTAGCCGACAAGGAGGCGGACGGTCTTCGACTCGCCGGGGTGGAGGTCGACATTCAGTCGGAGGGCGGCGATCGGGTCGAAGGTCGGGTGCGCCTCGGTTTCGCCCGCGTTCGAGAAGGCCAGGGTTTCGAGGACCCGAGGCGATCGTAAGCTTCGGGCTCGACCGATGAAATCCATCCTTGAGGTCAAGAACCCGTCGGGGGCCAGGTCCGAGGCGACGAACCCGAGCGCCTTGGCGTGCTTGTCCCAGGCCAGGACGGCGTGAAGGCCGGGGACGTACTCCATCTCGGCGAACAACCGGTTGTACTGGGTGTGCCCTCGGTCGGCGTCGGGGCGGTTCAGGACCCATTCGAGGTACGGGACGAGCGAGACTTGACGAGGCTCGCCCGACCAGTTGGCGATGCGGATCGTCCACAACTCGGCCGAATCCTCGGGGTCGGGGAGGGTGATCCTCACCTCGGCCCGAAGCCCGTCTAGGTCACGCCCGAAGGCGATCGACTCAATGTCGGCGACGACCCCCGAAGCGGGCAAGCCGCCGCCGGGAAACTGGCCCAAGATCGGCATGGTCTGCCCATCGACAACGAGGAACAAGGCCCGGCCGGCGGGGTCCAGGGTGTCGTAGGATCGGCGGGTCAGGTCGAAGCCTCGGCCTTTGATCTGGCTGGTCACGGCCCCTGATGGCTCGACCGTCACCGAGTATTCGGGGTTGCCCAGCGTCCAGGTGGTCGTCTCCTCGGGCTTCCGGCGACCCCCGAGCAGCCTCACCACCGAGAAGCCTGCCGTACCCGCAGCCACCAGTCCGACCATCATCCCCACCTGCCAAAACAACGGCCAGCCGAGCATCGACCCCGCCAGGGTGACGACCTCGGGGGGGTGCCCGGCCCCCGACCGCTCCCAGGCGACGTCCCAGTTGTGCCCCCGGGGGATGTAGAACGGGATCAGGAGCGGCGCCCAGGTGGTAAACCGCTTGACCCCCTCGGGGATGCAGCGCGCGGTGCTCGATGGCGAGAGGAACCGGGCCAGCTTCTCGTCGAGCTTGTCCATCCCCAGGAACGACAGGTTGACCAGGGTGGCCACCCGAAGGCCCATGTGGTCGAGCCAGATCAAGATCCGCAACGAGTCATAAGACAGCAGGGCGGTGAACAGGCCCAGGCTCCAACTTTGAAAGGCGGGGGGCGACTCGGTGGCGTCGTGGCCGATGGCGAACAGGGTCCGGATCGCGCCGTCCTGGTTGTACCAGGTCGGCTCGCCCATCGGCCTGAGGAACGAGTTGATGATCGGCGACATCCACAAACCCCAGCGCAACACCTCGATCATGTTCCGCCCAAGCGCCGAGCGTCCTTCGGGGGTGACCAGACTCCGGATCGGCCCGGTTTCCCCGGCGAAGTAGGCGGCGAGGAACGTCCGGTTGATCGCGAACAGCCACGCGGGGACCGCCCACGAGATCACCCCGGCCAGGGCTTCGTCGAACAGGAGCTTCGCCCCGCCCGTGGTCGTCCCCAGGTCGACCCGGCCCCACTTCGACAAGAACGGCCGGACGTCGAACGGCTCGGGCGACTGGCCGACGGCCAGGTAGCGCCAGAACTTGGCGACCACCACCGCAACCTGCGTCGCATCGAAGTAAAACCCGATCGCGGCGCCGATGAACCCGCCCAGGCAACCCTGGGCGAAGTAGACCCGGAACGGTTGGACCCGCCCCTGCCCCCTCGACGCTTCGAACAGGTGGCTGGCCAGGTTGACCCCCGCGTAGCTCAAGGCCCCGAAGCCGAACCCGAGCGTCGACCGCCAGGCGATCGACCACTCGGAGACCCCAAGCATCGCCGCCAACCCCAGCCCGAGGCCGACCACCGCCCCTCGGGCGTACAGCAGGGGGTCGCGGTAGCTTCGCGCCGCCCTCCGGAAGAACCCCTGGCTGCCGTCGAACGTCTCGATGATCGTCTTCGCCAGCGGGAACGCCAGGATGCCGATCGGCAGCGCGATCACGATCGGGAAAGCCTTTGCCCAATTCAAGAGCCCCGGTACCCCAATCATCAGGCCAACGACCTGCAAGATCGCCATGAACACCCCGGCGTAGACCAAGCCTTTGCCCATCCCGCCCACCGAATGCCGTCGGCTCGCCTCGCCCGAGGGGGCGAACCCGCTCACGGCGTCGAGCAACAACCCGGTGATCAGGTAGACTTCCGCCCACAGCCCGGCCTGCGACAGCGCCGCCGCCATCACGGCGACAACCGGCCGGGTCCACCTCGACCATTCGGCCACCGCCCCGCTCGACCCGTAGTCCGCCACGAACGGCGCCAGGATCGCGACGACGCTCGCACCGAGCAGGATCATGTGGAGCCGGATCGACCACGAGACCTTCCCCTTCGTCGCCAGGCCCAGGCCCGCCGCCATCGCCTCGTTGAAGCCCCAGAGCACCAGGATTCGGCCGATCGACTCCATGATCCGGGGGTCGTTGGGCAAAAAGCCAAAACCGATCCCTTCGCCAAGCTCGCCGACCAGCCCCCGGGCGTCGCTCGCCAGGAGGACCAGGGCACCGAAGGCGAACGGGGTCGCCACGATCAGACCACCCGCGATCGCCCCGAGGGATCGCCCCGAGACGGCGAGACGTCGGGCGTTGCTCAGGTGGTAGATCGCGATGGCAAGGCTCGCCGAGGTCTGACTCAGGAGGAGGGCGTCGCCCCAGCTTCCGGGCGTCTGGAGGATCGCCAAGGGGCTGGTACTGGCCGCGAGCAGCCCGGAAACCGCCGAGCTTCGGAAGAACTCGCCGACCGTCAGGTAGCGCCCGGTCAACCCGACGCTCCAGAGGTTGGCAATGACCCCGCCGACCGCCGCGATGATCGCCACCACCGCCAGATAGCCTCGATCCCAGTCCGAGGCGGGCCTCGCCCCGAGGTCGAACACGGCGACACCCAGGCCCAGCGTCAACACCAAGGCGAACCCCCGGAACAGGTCCCAGGCCATGCCGGACGCGCCGACCGGTTTGGGGGGGGCTTCGTCCACCGAACCCAATCGGCCCACGACGCCCCAGAACAGGGCGCAAACCCCGGCCACCGCCAACGCCTCGATGAGCCGGGCCATCGGCGAGGCGGCGAGTTTCCGAAGCCAAGGGGTCGCCGCGAACTCGACGTCAAGCCGAAGTGTCCCTTTCACGACGTTTGATTGCCCCGGCCTGGGTTCGACCGAAACGACCACTTCGGTCAAGTCGCCCACATGCCCCCACTGGATCGGGATCTCGGCGAGGCTGGACCCGATCGCCACCGGGAACTTTTGCGTGCCCGACTTACCCTTGACCTCTACGGCGACGTTGACCTCGGGCGGCGTGGCTCCCCCTTTGCCCGGCTCGACCAGGACGCGGACCAGGTCGACCCGCCCCGCTCGGAAGTCGTCGGGGAACCCCTTGGACCAGACCCCGGCGGCGGTCCCGCTTGGGAGCTCGAAGGCGAGCGTCACGGCGTCGCCGTCGCGGTTGGCGGTCGATTTCGAGTCCTTGACGTTGAAGGCGCCGAACTCCTTCGCGTCGACCAGGCGGATCGTCGGGGCATCGGCGGCAATCACGGCCCGAGCTTGCCCACCCAGCAACGCCAGGCTCGCCGCGATCAGGACCAACCCCCTTCGCTTGGGCCGAGGGGATTGACATACGCTTCGTCGTCGGTCCATGACCACCGCTCGATCCTTTCTCGCCGATCTTGATGAGGAGAGTGGCCGTGATTCTAGTGCGTCGGTCGAGGCGAGGCTACGGCCTGGAACCGCGAAGTTTTCGAAAACACGATCGCCCCGACTTCCCTCGAAACCGAGGCAAACCGAGGCGAAAGTGGACAATCTCAATCTTTCCGGACGATCAGGCGTCGATCCCGACCTTTTTGAGCGCGGGCCGGAGCTTTTCGCCATACTCTTCGAGGGTCGGCTTGACCTGCTCGCTGAAACCTTTGACCGACTCGCTGGCGATCTGGCCGACCTGCTCCATCGACATCCCGACCGCCTGCGACCCCAACCGGAGCGCCACGTAGTCTTCGGCCACGCCGAGGAGGAGTTCCGGGATGCCGAGCACCTTGTTCAAGGTGATCCGGATCAGAGGCAGGGTGGCGCTCACCCCGGCCGCGACGACCGCCGCCGCCGCGACGATCGCCGGATCGTCGACGCCGTCTTCCTTCAAGCTTTCGCGGGCCGTCCAGGCGCCCGCGACGGTGTGAGGGATCAGGAGCATCGGGCGATACCGCGCCGGGAAGACCCCGAGCTTGTCGAGCGTCATCTCGCCGATCGCCGCCGTGGTCCAGCCCGACGCGGTCGACGACCGCTGCGACGTCCGCAAGAACGCTGGCCCGAGCGCAATCTTGAACCCGCAAAGGGCCGCGAGCATCAAGGCTTTTTCGTGCGCCGGCTTCAAATCCGTCATCGACGACATGATGGTTGCGTTTCTCGTTCAAAATTAGGAGGAACCGCCGCCCGGGCGACCGGAAGCGAAGGGTGTCCCTTGTTGAGTTGAATTGACCGGCAGGCATCGCCCGAAGCGATGCGACGAGTAGGAAATCCCGTGCATTCCCCGCGCCGGAAGATGCGTCGAATTCAAGCCTTGGTGGCAAAACGCCTCGTTGTTTCCATTGAAAAAGTCGATGGATCGAAATTTTGCGGAATTTCTGGACGAAAATCTTGCCGATGTCGCTAAGATCAATGATGCTCTATACCCTTCCACGGCCATTGCTAGGGGCTGCTGGCAAGTCATCGACCGGCAGGTCATCGGCCGGAGCATTCCTTATCTCGCAGATTCACCCGCCTCAAGCCCCCCGGAACGACATCGTGAACCGATCGCAACTCCGACCCAGATCGCCACTTGCGTTGCCGAACGCCTCGCTGGGTTCGTTTGGGAGCCCCCGGGCCTGGTCGGTCCTGGCGACGGCGTTGCTGACGATCTTGGTCGCCACTGGCCCTCTGGTCGCGGGCGATCCGAACGCAGCCCCTCGGACCGACGCTTCGGCCGCGGCCCGATATCACGACGAGGTCGAGTCGATCCTGGCGGACCACTGCTATAGCTGCCACGGGATGGGGAGCAAGAAAGGGAGCGTCAGCCTCGATGGGTTCGGTTCGGACGACGCCCTGCTCGCCCGCCGCGACCTGTGGAACAACGTCCTGAAAAATGTCAGGGCCGGGTTGATGCCGCCCGCCGACAAGCCCCGCCCCACCGCCGACGAGTTGAAGACCCTCGAAGACTGGATCAAGCGCGACGCCTTCCGGCTCGACCCGACTAACCCCGACCCCGGCCGCGTTACGCTCCGCCGACTCAACCGGGTCGAGTACCGCAACACAATCCGCGACCTGATGGGCATCGACTTCCGGACCGACGAGGAGTTCCCCGCCGACGACTCGGGCTACGGCTTCGACAACATCGGCGACGTCCTCTCGGTGTCCCCCCTGCTCCTCGAAAAGTACCTCCTGGCCGCCGAGTCGATCGTCGGGACCGCCGTCCCCACGGTCCCTCGGGTCGTCAAGACGCGGAGCTTGAACGGGTCGGACTTTCGGGGCGAAGGCGGGGCCAGCGGGGTCGGGATGACCTTCTACAAACCGGCGAAGGTCACGCAAACTTTTACCCTTGAGAAGTCCGCTGCCTACCGATTGCTGGTCGACCTGGCGGTCCAGGGGGATTTCTACTCCGATCCCGGTCGCGCCAAAATCACCTTCAAGCGGGACGGCGTGACCCTGATTGCCGAAGAGTTTTCCTGGGAAAACTATCGCGCCTATTCGTTCCGATTTGAGGCGAACCTCGACGCGGGCGAGCACACCTTGACCTGCGAGGTCGAGCCACTGGTCCCGGTCGAGCAGAAGAAGACCTCGGTCGACCTCAAGATCCGGGGGGTCCACATCGAGGGGCCGCTCGACCCGGGCGACTGGGTCCCGACCCCGAACTACGACCGCTTCTTCGACCGCGAGGCCCCGGCGACGCCCGAGGCGCGGAAGTCTTACGCCCGAGAGGTGATCCGCCGATTCGCCGACAAGGCGTATCGCCGACCGGTCGAGCCTCGGATCGTCGACCGCCTGGTGGCGATCGCCGAGGAAACGTACAACCTGCCCGGTCGGTCGTTCGAGCAAGGCGTGGGTCGGGCGATGGTGGCCGTCTTGGCGTCGCCTCGGTTCCTGTTCCGGGTCGAATCGAACCAGGCCGTCGCCGACGACGCCACCTCGGCGCCGATCGACGAGTATGCCCTGGCGTCGCGGTTGTCGTACTTCCTCTGGTCGACGATGCCCGACGCCCCTTTGATCGAACTGGCCGGTCGGGGCGAGTTGCGGAGCCGCCTCGGCGAGCAGGTCAAGCGGATGCTGGCCGATGGCCGGTCCAACGAGTTGGTCAAGAACTTCATCGGCCAATGGCTCCAGGCCCGCGACTTCGACGGCTTCCCGATCCAGCACAAGGTTCTGTTCCGCCGAGAGAACCTGCCCACCAAGAAGGACGGCGAGGTCGACGCGCTCCGTCGGGCGATGCGGCAGGAAACCGAGGCCTATTTCGCCCACGTCCTCCGCGAAGACCGGCCGATCCTCGAACTGATCGACAGCGACTATGCTTTCGTCAACAAGGCCCTGGCCGAACATTACGGCCTCCCCGCCGTCGAAGGCCGGGAGATCCGCAAGGTCACGTTGCCCGAGGGGAGCCCCCGGGGCGGCTTGCTGACCCAGGGCGGCATCCTGATGGTCACGTCGAACCCGACGCGGACCTCGCCCGTCAAGCGGGGGCAGTTCATCCTCGAAAACATCCTCGGGACGCCGACCCCGCCCCCGCCGCCCGACATCCCCTCGCTCGAAGACACGATCAAGAATCTGGCCGGTCGCGAGCCTTCGACCCGAGAGATCATGGAAGTTCACCGCAAGGATGCCTTGTGCGCCTCGTGCCACAACCGGATGGACCCGCTCGGCCTGGCGTTCGAGAATTTCAACGCCCTGGGGATGTTCCGGACGACCGAGCGGAAGCAGCCGATCGACGCATCGGGCAAGCTCGTGACCGGTCGGACCTTCTCGAACGCGATGGAACTCAAGAAGATTTTGGTCAAAGAATACCGCGACGACTTTTATCGCTGCTTGATCGAGAAGATGCTCACCTATGCGTTGGGCCGGGGCGTCGACTATTATGACACCGAGACGATCGACCAGATCCTCGACCGGCTCGACAAGAACGAAGGTCGGTTCTCGGCGATCCTGATGGGCATCCTCGAATCGGCCCCGTTCCAGAAGCGGCGGGTCACCCCGGTCGTCGCCGCGTCCGGTCCCCAACCCACCCAAACCAAGCTGACCTTCACAGGAGCGAAGCCTTGACGCCGACCCAACTTTCGGGCGACTCGATCGCCGAGCAGGCCCGACTGGCATCGACCCGACGTCACTTCCTCCGAGGGATGGGCGCCGCCGTCGCTTTGCCCGCGATGGATTCGCTCCTGCCTCGCGGGTTGGGCGCCGCCGTGGCCGCCTCGGCCCGGGGGATGGCGACCACGTCGGGCGGGGCACCGCTCCGGATGGCGTTCCTCTATTTCCCCAACGGGGTCAACCAGACGACCTGGTGGCCCAAGGGGGAGGCCGGATCGTCGGGCTGGGAACTCAACCAGACGATGGAGCCGCTCCAGGCTTTGAAAGACAAGATCCAGGTCCTCGGCGGGCTGGACCACATCAACGCCACCGCCGGGAAAGACGGGGCGGGCGACCATGCTCGGGCCAGCTCGACGTTCTTGACCGGCGTCCGGGTCAAGAAGACCTCGGGGGCGGACATCCGCGCCGGGGTCTCGATCGACCAGCTCGTGGCCAAGCGGATCGGCCACATGACCCGGTTCAGCTCGCTCGAACTGACCTGCGACGGCGTCCGGAAATCGGGCGGGTGCGACTCGGGCTACTCATGCGCCTACGACTACAACATGTCGTGGCGGACCCCGACGACCCCGATGGCCCCCGAGCCGAACCCCCGAGCCGTTTTCGAGCGCCTTTTTGGCGCAGGACCGGCCAATGACCGGCGGGCCAACCTCCTGCGCCGCCAAGCCCAGCAGAAGTCGGTGCTCGACTTCGTCCTGGAAGACGCACGTGATCTCGGCGGCCAGCTTGGCTCTCGGGACCGCGAGAAGCTCGAAGAATACTTGAGCAGCGTCCGAGAGATCGAGCAGAGGATCGAGCAGGCCGAACGGCTCGGGACCGGCCCCGACGTCGACGCCGACACCCCGGCGGGAATCCCCGGCTCGCACCGGGCGCACATCCGGATCATGACCGACATGATGGCCCTGGCATTCCAGACCGACTCGACCCGGGTCGCCAGCCTGATCCTCGCCCACGACGGGAGCAACCGGACCTTCGCCGAGATCGGCATCCCCGAAGGCCACCACTCGCTGTCGCACCACCAGAACAAGAAAGATTCGCTCGAAAAGTACGCCAAGATCGACCGGTTCTACGTCGAGGAATACGCCCGGTTCTTGGCCAAGCTCGACACGATGAAGGACCCGGACGGCTCGTCGATCCTCCAGAACTCGATGATCGTCTACGGCTGCGGCAACGGCGACGGCAACCGCCACAACCACGACAATCTCCCGATCATCCTCGCGGGTCACGGCGGGGGCACCCTCAACCCCGGCCGCTACCACAAGGCCGGCTCGGTCCCGATGAGCAACTTGTTCCTCGGGATGGCCGACCGCTTCGGGATCACCGGGGTCGACCAGTTCGGTGACTCGACCGGACGGTTCGACGCGATCTAACTTTACTGGGCAATGCCGAAGGCGGGCGGCATCCGGGGCCATCTCCCGAATGCTGCCCACAGTCTATCTCCAAATTAGGCGTAAGAGGCGGAGGTGAACGTTGTCAGGCTGGATCATTGTCTGTGGACTGTTAATTTCAGCTCTAATCGGGTCCTTGATCGGACAACCCAAAGATATGGGGTTTGGCGGGGGAATTCTCGGTTTCGTGCTGGGGCCGCTCGGATGGCTAATCATCGCTGCTTTCCCTAGCTCTCATCCCCGATGCCCGTACTGTAAGGGTCAGATGGTTTCTGGCGCACGGAAGTGAAAAAATTGTGGGACACAAATACCTCGTTGTCCTGCGTGTCATAAATTTCTCGGAGTGGCGCGAATCACGACTTGCAAGGACTGTGGGCAGAAACTCACGGGCGACGATTGGCCGGAGGAAAAAGTGTAGGGAATCGCTTCCCGGACTTGACTTGATCGGCAGTCGTCCAAGGGCTTATTGACCTTCGGGTCGCCAGGTTCTTGTTACCTCGACGCAATCACCGAGCGTGGTCGCAAAAGGGCTGGAAAACTTACTGTGACCTGACAATTTTGAGAGCAATAAGCTCGTGCTGCGACGAATCCTAGCCACGCGGATCGCTTGTGCGACAAGGACGGCCTCTGTCATGGTCAGGTTAGCTAAGCTCATTTGTTAGACGGCACTCAACCCCTCGATGGGAGTTCTTAATGGCGGCGATCAACCCACTGCTTGAGGCCACTCTCGATTTTCTGCGTCAAGGTAAGCAGTTTACGGCCATTAGTCCTGATAAGATCGGGGGGTCCGATCGTAAGGTCACATTTCGTTTCTCCGATGGCACTGAAGAGGTTCGAGCTTTTCAGTGCGATCATTCCACCTTCATGGAGTGGTGGAGACGCACGACTGGCTACTTGCGGCATGCGGGATCAGCAGCCGACGCCTTCGACTCACAGCCCACCGCCTAATCTTGCCCTGCAGCGGACCTGATGGCCGGGTGCCACGGGTTCGGTACTCCGACCCCGTGCTGAGCGACCGGTAGAATCATACTAGGTTACTGGGTATGGAGTCAGTCGCACGGGGTCGGAGTACCGAACCCGTGGCACCCGGCGAGAGCCGATCGTGATTCACCGACTCGCCTCCGAGGATGTCGCTCTCGTGGCTGCGGATGAACTTCGGAGTTTGATGGAGACGGCCCACCTGCTGCGCTCCCCCCGGAACGTTCAACGACTCTTGACAGCCTTGGTTCGCGCCCAAGATCAAGAACTCGCTGAGGAAACGGTCGAGGAGTTGCAGTGGGAGTTCGAGTTTGGCTAGACGACCTAAGATTTAGGAGGGGCCTCAAGCTCCGAACGAGGTCGTCTTCCATCCAGAAATTCAAGAGGAATTCCTCTCCTAGGTCGAGACAGATCGAAAGCTCCGCGAGTCCTGTAGTCGACGGATTGCAGGCTTCGAGCGTCGACCTCGAAGCCTGCTGGTCTACCTTCAACTCGGTATGGATATCAGTTTAGTACTGATCGGCGCTGACGACCTCGCCGCCGGCCTTGGTGGCGATCGAACCCCAGGTGGTCAGCGAGACGGTCTCCTTGACGAACTTGACCGAGCCGTCGAGGAAGCCGACGTTGACGCCGCCGGGGTGGTTTGAGCTGGCGTTCATCATCGTCACGTCGTCGTTGCCGGGGGCCGGTTCGCCGTATTTGGCGTAGCTGTATTGCGGATAGAAGCAGGCCGTCTTGTTAGGGGCGAGCAGGTGGCTGTAGCCGCCGCCGACCCCCGCGAGGTTGCAATACCAGGCCATCCCCTTCTGATCCCACGTCGCCGGGGTCGTCATGATCGGCTGGCAGTTGGTGGCGACTTCCTGAAGGATTTGCTGGAGGGTCATGATGGCTGCGGAAGGCCCGGGCCAGAACGAGCCGGGGTTCCGGCTATATGCCCTGGCCCCGATCCAGACCGCTTGCTTGCCGCTGAGGATGTTTCGCCCTTTGACCCATTCGGAGTGCGCCGCCGTGTTCGAGGCGCCGTCGGTGAGGTCGGCGAACCGGGTCGGGCCGCCTTTGGGGAGGTCGTTCAGCCGCCAGGCGGGTCCATCGAACGCCAGGCCGTTCATCGAGATCGACAGTCCGATGTTATTCCCGTAGTTGGTCTGCCCGGTCTTGACCCCCAGGACGGTGAAGTTCGGGTCGTTGCCGTCGGACGGGCAGAGAAACGAGTTGATCGTCGAGCAGACGGCGGTGGTATTCGTGGCTGGGTTGATGGCCCCGGCCCCGTAATAGGTTTGGTTCAGCGCGTTGTAGATCGCCGTCTGCTCCATGAAGGGCAACAGCCGGGTCTTCGCCGAGAAGTCGTTGTCCAACCCGTCGCCGGGGTCCTCCGACCCCGTGGGTGGGAAGCACCCGTTGGAACTCTCATAGTTGGCCAACGCCAGCCCGAGTTGCTTCAGGTTGTTGGTACACTGCATCCGCCGGGCGGCTTCTCGGGCGGCCTGCACGGCGGGGAGCAAGAGGGCGATCAGGACGGCGATGATCGCGATGACGACAAGCAGCTCGATCAAGGTGAATGCGCGGCGTTTCAACGAATGACTCTCCCGACGAACCTTGAGGACCCGGATCAGATCAGATGACCGATCGACTCGATCAACCCGGGAGGGATCGCCGCCGCAAGATAGCTTGTCGCTCGGTATTTTTCGGCTACTTTGGGTGAAGCTTTCGAGAGCATTCGCCCCTCGCCGCCCATCCTGGGACTGCC
>JAABUX010000163.1_pt1 | contig 116986 bp, 90 predicted proteins | sample 5561851 | NCBI WGS metagenome assembly JAABUX01 (sample SAMN10711883, study PRJNA513361) | rock metagenome | isolation source: Antarctica rocks | place: Antarctica: Victoria Land, Richard Nunatak red sandstone | collected 2016-01-03
CGGTGCGCTTTCGCTGCGCGCGCTGGTACGCGGCGAGCACGGGACGCAGTTACCAGGCTCCGTTGCCCGCAGGCTACAGCGGGCATTATGGGCCGCGCCTCAAAGCGCTCGCGTTGCAACTCTACTACCAGGGACAGATGAGCGGGCCGAAGATACAGGAGGTGTTGCGGAGTCTCGGCATTGTTATCTCCGCCGCGACGCTAAGCACCTTGCTGATCGACCAACCCGTCTTCGCAGCAGAGTATGAGGAGATCGCGCGGGCGGGGTTAGCCAGCAGTCCGTACGGGCACCTGGACGAGACGAGTACACGGGTGGACGGGGTGGAGGCGCATTGCCACATCCTGTGCAGCCCGCACTACACGCTCTACCACACCACGCCGCGCAAGGACCGGCAGGCCGTGATCGACGTGCTGCGGCGGGGCGCGCCGCGTACCTACCGCCTCAATGCGGCGGCCTGGGTCGTCCTTGCCGCATCCGCTCTGCCGACCACGGTGCAGCGGGTGCTGCGGACGCTGCCCGGGGACATCGCGTGGGACGCGGCGACGTTCATAGCCCTGCTTGACGCGCACCTGCCGCAGTTAGGACCGCAGCAGCGCACGCTGGTTCTCGATGCGGCGGCAATCGGCGCGTACCGCGTGCAGGAAGACGTGCCGGTGGTGGACGTCCTGGTCTGCGACGACGCGCCGCAGTTCAAGGGCCTCACGCCCCAGATCGCCCTGTGTTGGGTCCATGCCGGGAGGCACTTCAAGAAGCTGACGCCGTATTACACGTACCACCACGCGCTCGTGAGGGAGTTCCTGACGGACTTCTGGGCCTACTACCACGACCTTCAGGCCTATCGTGAGCGCCCGACGCTCCCGGAGCGGACGCGCTTGGACGTCGCCTTCGACACGCTCTTCGCCCGGCAAACGGGGTACTGGCATCTCGACGAGCGCATCAGGGCGACGGCAGCGAAGAAAGAGGCGCTGCTCTGTGCGCTAGCCCACCCCGAGGTTCCGCTGCACAACAACCCGGCGGAGTTAGGGGCACGCCACCGCGTGCGCAAACGCGACGTGAGCTTTGGCCCCCGCTCGCCCGCTGGTCTCCACGCCTGGGACGTCTTTGGCACGCTCACTCAGACCGCCGTCAAACTCGGGGTCAACATCGCGCACTACTTCTACGATCGCCTCTGCGGCGCGTCCCGCCTGCCGTCCCTCGCTGCCCTCATCCTGCAGCAGGCTGTGCGTCCGCCTGCCTCGCTCCTCGTGGCCGCCGCCTGATCCCCGACTTTTCGGCCTGATACATGAAAGACTTGTTTTTTAACAAAACGTCAACGAGATTAGGCTATCCTGTCTCGCCTCCCCTGTGTTACCTTGACCACGAACACTCCAGTTCACTTATATCTCTCGCCATCATGCATCTTGAAACCGTTTGAGAGCATCTGACTTGTTCGTGGATTCCCGCATTAGAACGTCAGCGTCGAGCGTCTCATCGATGACGCGCTCACTCTCGTCCCTATCGTCTAGTGAAAGAAGAGGCTTCCCATGAAGGATCACGCGTCCTCTCGGTTCCAGCGTAGCGCGCCGTTCCTGCTCGTGGCCACTCTTCTGGTGTCGTTGGCCGCGTCGCCGCCCGCCCCCGTGCGCGGAGCGACGTCGCCGCGGGACGTTTCGGGAGGCACAGCGGCGGGCGCGGTCGCCGCGGCACGAGAGTCGTCTCCCCTCAGCTCCCTTAGGACGCCCTCGTCCCCACATAGGGTGGGCGCATGTCCGGGCAGGATCGGTGCTGCCCGCTCTCCCGCACACGGACCCCCCTTACGGGGACGGCCGCGCTCTCGGCATCCGTCGCCGCGGCTTACGGTCAGCTTCCTCTGTCCTTCGAGCCCAACCGTGGACAGACCGACAGCCGCGTCTCCTTCCTCACCCGCGGCCCATCGTACACGCTCTACCTCACGGGCGCCGACGCGGTCCTGGCGCTCGCCGCCGCTCCCACACCCACCCTTAAGCCGCGTTTCCCTAGGGGCGTGGACGTCAACGTCAGCATCGATCTGGCGGACGGGCACGCCGACGTGACCACGCGCGACCTGAGCATCCCCGGACGCGGGCGCGGTCTGGCCGTGAACCGCACCTGGGACAGCGCCCTCGCCGCGTCCGGCGCCTCGCCGACAGGCGGCTGGTCCTCCAGCCTGACCCCGCGCATGGGCGGCGTGTTGACCGGAACCGTCCTATATACGGACACGAGCGGCGCGGTCTGGGCCTTTCCCTACCAGGGCAGCCCCACCGATGCGGCGCCCTACACGAACTACCTCGTCACGCCGGGCACGCCGTGGCAGTTCTCTACCTCCCGTACAGGCTATACTCTGACCAACTTTTTGAGCGGCGCGATGCTGACCTTCGACGCGCAAGGGCGCTTACTCACGGACCAGGACAGCTACGGCAACACGAACACGCTGAGCTACACGGGGAACGCCCTCGTGCCGTCGCAAGAGACGAACAGCGGTGGACGGACGCTCACCTTCGCTACGACGAGCGGGCTGCTGAGCGACGTGCAGAGTCCCTCGTGGCAGAGCACGGGCGGCGTGCAGGGGCAGCACGTCACGTACGGCTACAATGCGTTGGGGCAAGTGACGAGCCGCACGCGGGGCGCGGGGACGCCCGACGCCGTGACCACGACGTTCGGGTACAGTGGGACGCAGCTCGTCGCCCTGACCACGCCCTCGGGCGAAGCCTTCACCCGGGGCTACGAACTACAGCTACGATGTGCGGGGCGACGCCACGCGCATCGCCAACACGGCGGCGACGAACGACAAGAACGCTCTCGTGCAGACCCTGCGCTACGACGGGCAGGGACGCATCGCGTAGGTGACGTACCTCGACCACGGCAACAACAACACGATCACGACGATCGCGCTCGCCTACAACGTGGACGGACAGCGCTCCGAGTACGCGCTGACGCCGCAGGGGCAGCCGACATTGGACACGCAGTTCCAGTACCGCAACGGGGAGCTGGCGGAGCAGACGGTGATCAGCGACACGGCGAGCGGGCCGGTGGTCATCTACACCAACACGTACCTATATGGGCCGCAGGGCGAACCCCTCGAACTGCTGCACGCGCAGCCAGGGCAGACGACGGCACGCTACTGGTACGTGTTGGACGGGCAGGGCTCCGTCGTGGCGTTGACGGACGCGAACAGGGTGGTGGTAGACCGCTACGCCTACGACCAGTGGGGCGAGGCGACCTCGAACGACCAACCACATTTTCGTTTATGGCTGAATGGTAGGGGAGAAGTGATGATTATTGACTGGGCAGACCTTGCGGATGAGCTAGGAGTTCAGGGGCGAGGAGGAACAATTGTCGCCGAGCAAGCCATCGAGCATCTTCTAGGAAACGACGCTGTTGCTAATGCAGTCGCAGTCATCCTTGACTTACAGGATGGGTGGCTCCTCGCCGACAGCGTCCTCATCCATGTCATGTCGCCTAAAGCTCTTGCCCTTGCCTACACTGCGTATAAAGCCTCGCAAGGCGAACGAGCAGTACGTGCAGTATGGCTTATTAAGGAACTCCGTCATCCTGTGGCCCTCCCATGGATTTCCGAATTCCTCGACGATCCCAATGAGAATATTGCGGCCCTCGGTGCTGAGGTTCTCGATCAACTCATCTTTTCATCGCGGACGGACCCGGACAGTCCTGAGGTTGAAAACCTCCTTGTCCAAGCTGAAGCGCATGCCTCTGTGGAGGTCCGAGAAATTGCCGCTTCGACTAGGACATATCTGAAAGATTGGCTTAAAGATTAATGTTGTCTATAGACAAGTTTCTACCAAGGTGGTTTTCCGCAGTGCAGTCTGACTAACACTTGAGGCGACTCCCCATGCTGATACGATTAGATCTCCTTATATCGATGGCATTTAGCCGTATCCGTTAGTCAACAGGTGAGAGCAACGTTACGTTCGCGCTGCTCCAGAAGATCTATACGGATAGTGCGTTATGTAATAGCATTGAGTTTCAGATTGGCGATGAGATGACGCTCATAGACCTCGAGCAGCGAAAGAGTTGAGATGTGACCCCCTCTGAACACGTGACCAATGCGTGGATACGCATCGAGCAGTGGCTTGCACAGAACGCCAGAGATGTTCTCGAGAGCTTGCACTCTGGGGTGAGCGACGCAGAGATTGATGACGCTGAGCATGCTCTTCAGGTACGCTTCCCCGACGATTTGCGTGCCTCGCTCCGTCGTCACGATGGACAAGACGCAGAGGGACCGGGTCTCGTTCCAGAAGGGCAAATATTCCCGCTTCGGGATATACGAGGTGAATGGCGTTTTCTTCAAAACGTTGCACAAGAGAATCCTGATCTTGGCATGTTGAAGGAGCAGTTAGATCCGCGGGTGCAGCCAGATTGGTGGAATGCAGGATGGATACCTTTAACAAGTGATCTATCAGGAGATCACCTCTGTTGCGATCTGAATCCTACTACTCAAGGCATGGTAGGGCAGATTATCGAGTTCTTGCATGACACTTCTGAGAGTAAGGTCGTCGCTCCCTCTATCGCCGCGTGGCTCTCATTACTGGCAGACGGGTTTGAGTCTGGCCGTTTGATCTACGACCCTGACGACTGGGGAGGGATCATCAGGGTAGAGGACTAGCCTTGAAGATGCTAGCAGGGTGGAGCAACACTGGTCACCCTCAAAGCGCAGGGCGGTTCACTCACAAAAAAAGCATCAGCTCGTCTCCACGATGGTGATCTGCGTCTCGCCCATGGTAATCTACACTTCGGTCGGCAGAATCAGGCGCCTCATGTGCGACCACCTCCGCCAATCCGTCGTTACTGAGGGCCAGATGGCGGTCACGACCCTGTATGACGCGGAGGGGCGCGTCACGAGCATAAACGAGGGCGCGGGCGGCGTGGGGCCGTACGTGAGCACCTTCGGCTACAACACGAACGACCAGCTGCAAACGGTGACGCTGCCGGGCGGGGTGCAGGAGAGCACGGGATACGACGCCAACAGCCAACCCGTGGGCGTGACGGCGGTGGGGCCGCAAACGGGGGCCACGGGCGCGACGTTCACGCGCCTCAACAGTCAGTACGGGTACCCGTACGACGCGGCGGGGCGGGTGAGCAGCGTGACGACGCTCTCGGACACGGACAGCCTGAGCTACGACGGGGCCTCGCGGCTGGTGAACGAGGTGGCGCAGCCAGGGAGCACGCAAGTGATCGCGAAGGGCGGCGTGTACCATTGGACCTACGACGCCAACGGCGCCATCCTGACGGCTGTAGACGACTCAGGCTACACAGGCGGCATCACCTACACGGATATCTATACGTACAGCACGACGCTGCTCGACGAGATCGTGCAGATGGGCACGACGGGCACCCTGGTCACCAAGACGACGGCCTACGGGTACGATACGCACGACGCCACGCGCATCGCCAACACGGCGGCAGGCGAGCGACCCGAACGTTATCGTGCGCGGCTTGAGTCGCGACGGGTAGGGACGTGTGACGCGGGCAGGGCTCGTGAAAAGTCGTCCGGGGAGCGCGGGCGCTCACGGCGCTGCCCGCCCGTCCCTGACGGGACGCGGGGCCGGGCCAGAGGCCCGCGCTCCCCGGCGCTCGTCTTTCCTCCCCTCGTCCTGACTTTTCACGAACCCTGATGACGCGGGCGACGTACTGGACAGTGCGGGATGCCGGCTGCGGCTGGATCACCAATCATCGTCAGGACGCGCGTCGTTGCGCCGTTTCTGCCATCCTGGCCGTTAGCCCTCTTAGCCTTCATTGGTCGGTCGTTAGCTTCCGAACAAGAAGCCGGCGAGGACGTGCCAGGTACGATAGCGTGGAGCGCCAAGACCGTGTTGTACTGCTAGGAGATCGCGCATAGTGTCCCGCGCCCAGCGAATACGCTCGTCGTGCCGTCTTCCATTGCAGGCGCCCAGGGCCTCCGCTGATTCGACCTGCTGGACGGCCGCACGCACGATGTCGGCGTCGGCCACATCCAGGCTTCGCCGCGACAGCCGGTTCAGGGCGGCCCAGAGGATTTGATCGCGCGTCTCGAAGGCCACGAGCGCCTCAAGGTGAGCGATCCACTGGGGTAGGCTCGTTGCGTGTAGGTCGCTCCACTCCCAGGTCGACGGTATCCACGAAGGGGGATCAGCGCCGAGCTGCGTGATCGTACGCTCCAGCAGCCGCACGTGCTGTTCGATTTGAGCAGCGCATGCAACGAGCGTGTCGTACATCTCCGCGCTGGCGTCGCCCACGTGCTGATAGTAGAGCATCACTCCAGTGCGCTCATCAGCGAGCGCGGCTGTCAATAGGTCAAGAAGCAGACAATGGTCGAGCACGCGTGCCGGCTCTCGCTCTATGGTGATGACGTCGTCACCGTAAAACGTCGTGCCGCGGTTCCAGGTTGAGCTATGGTCTATCTGACTCAATGCTGTCTTCATCTCTAACGCCCCTTCCGCTTGGCTATCCGGCCCTCACGACCGACGATAACCCCATCCTATAGACGTGGCATAAGAATTCTCTAAGCAGCGCCCAAGAGACGTAAAAGAATTTCATAAGAAATGAACAAGAGGTTTGTCGATACACGAGAGGTACAGGGCTGCCGCTTACTAAACTCTTGCCAACCTCTTCCTCCCTTTCTCGACGATGCACGGACCGTTGTCGGCGCCGCTTTCGAGATGGCGGCGCTCCGATAACACTCAGGGTCGACGCGACGGGGCGCCGATCTTAAAAGGGCAGCGAGAGCAGCAGTGTTTCCATCTCTTGAGGGGTCATGCCGCCGTGGTGGCCCTTGAAGTGCTGCTTGTAGCGACCGTCGCCCAGCCACCAGATCATCTGGCCGGGCTCGGGCAGCACGACGAGGTCGCCGACGCGGCTGAGAAAGGCGTCGGAGGTCGGGCCGAAGAAGCCGCGCGCGATAAGATCGTCGACGCGCTGGACGAGGGCCTTGCCCTCGAGATGGCGCCCGAGCGCCTGGTGTGCCTCGTCCAGGCGCTCGGGCCGGATGTGCAAGAAAAAGTCGTGGCTCGATCCGGCTGGGACCAACAGGTCGCCTTTGGCGTTCGGCATGATCCAGTCCTCCAGCACGGGCAGCGTCTGATCGAGGTAGATCGTGGCGTTGGGATCGACGGCGATCTGGCCGTGGTCTGCCGTCAGCAGCAGCAGGGTGTCGCGCAGACCCGCGCCCGCCTCGCCATCGAAGACGCTTTGCAAGAGGGTAAAGCAGCGCTCGATTGACGTGGCGACCTCGGGCGACGCGGGGCCATGGCGATGGCACACGCTGTCGATCTCGTCTACGTAGAAAAAGTAGTAGGCGGGGCCTTTGCCCCGGCCAGCCCTTAAGAGGGCGGCAAGGTCTTCGAGGCCGGCCTCGAACGTGGTGAACGGACGGATGGAGGCGCCGGCGCCCGTGACGTCGTTGAACGGCGAAGGCGTGTACTCCGCGTCTGAGAAGATAGTGGAGCGCACTCCTGCCGCGGCCAGTCCCTGGTACAGCGTCGTGGGGGGATAGACGTCGGACGGCGAGAGACCGGCCTGGAGAAGGGTGTTGCGCCCCTGGTTGGAGGCAAACGAGAACAGGAAGGGCGAGATGACGGCGTCCACGCGCGGCTCGTACTGGAACCATTCGTAGAGCCCGCTCTGGCCCACGGACAACCCCGTGTTGATGGTCGTCATGTGCGCCGTCGTGGTAGAAGGAAACTGCGTGGTCAGCTTCACGGCGCGGCCGTCATCGCGTACGCGCTCGAGCAACGGGCCATGGTCGGCATACTGCTCGTAGAAGCACCAGCCAAAGGCATCGACGAAGAACAAGACGACCGCCTCATAGGAGGCGTCGCCTGCTGGTCCCAACAAGGTCGCGCGGATAGGATCGGGCGGGCCGGGCGTCAGCAGGGCCTGGACCAGGCGGGGGATAGCCGAGAAGCAGTACGAGTCGTAGAGCGGCGCCACCCAGCGCCCGTCGTTCCATCGCGCGTTGTCGACGGCTTGCCGTGCCTTTTCGTCGATCATCTTTGGGCTCTCCTCCGTCCGCGCCCTCAAGGCAGCGGCGCCGTACCCGTCAGTCCACCTTCTGATGATGCCAGATGAGCGGCGCCGAGTGGACGGCGAGCGGCGGTCGTGGAGACCTGGTCGCGCTTAGGAAATCAGACGTGCAGGCTCAGGTTCCATTGAGGGGGAAGCGGCGACGCCGTCTAGCCGCGTGGATGGGACGATCGTGACTGGCGCGACGGGAATGGTGATGCGGATCGTCGTCCCTTGCAGGGGAACGCTGTGGATCACGACGGAGCCGCCGAGCAAGCCGACGCGCTCGCGCATGCCCATCAAACCGAGTCGCTGGCCGCGTTCTAGGTCCGGCGCCTCCACTGTGTCGCCGAAACCCTTGCCCCAGTCTTGCACTTCCACCATGATCTCTCCGTCGCGCTGGGCCAGACTGAGTTGAACGCGCGACGCTTGGGCGTGCTTGCGCGCGTTGTTGAGCGCTTCCTGCGCGACGCGAAAAATAGTCGTCTCGACCATGGGGGCCAACCGCGACATCGCGCCGTCGACGCGGAATTGGACGTGCCAGCCCGCGTCCTGGGCCACGGCGTCCAGTTGTTGTTGCAAGGCGGCGACGAGTCCAAAGTCGTCGAGGGTCGATGGACGCAGGTCGCTCATCACCCGCCGCGTCTCGGAGATACACTCCTGTAAGATGGACAGGCCGTGCGTAAAGGCCGCGCGTGGCAGCTCGCGCGGCAGCACGTACTCGTGCGCCTGCATGTATTGGAAGGAACTCACCAGCATCTGACCGAGGCCGTCGTGTAGGTCGCGCGCGACGCGCCGGCGCTCTTCCTCTTGCGCGGCGGTCAGCTTGCGCGCGTACTCCCTGAGCCGGTCTTCGCGCTCGCCCAGCGCCTTGTAGAGGTGGGCGTTTTCGAGCGCCGCGGCAAGCTCGACCGCGAGGGCTGAGATGACGAACAGATCGTCGTCCGTGAAGGGGTCCGGCACGGCTCTGTAAACCTCGAGAAAACCGAGCGTCCCCGTGCGCGTGGAGAGCGGCGCGCAAAGCACCTCCGCCGCCGGGGCGCCGGTCTCGAGCAGGGGCACGTCGACAGCGCCCAGGTTTACCGCGCTATCCGCCTGCGCGGCAGCCGCCGACGCCAGGACCTGTCCGGCAAACGTGCGCTCCAGGGGCAGGCGGCACGCTTCCGCCCAGCCTGGGTCGACGCCCGCGTGAGCGACGGCGACGAGAACGCCCTCGCGCAGCTCCATGACGGCGCAGTGGTCGATGCCCAGCGTGCGCGTCAGAACGTCGAGAACGTGGTTGTAGATGGTGTGGACCGACCCGCTCATATTCAGCAGGTGACCGGCCTCATAGACGACGAAGAGTTGATTGAACGAGCGCTGCAACTCGTCGTACAACCCATGGATATCCAGAGTCGCCGTGCAATGGGCCACGAGGCTGTTGAGGGCCGCGGTGAAGGCGTCGTGTGGTTGGCCGTCAAGCGCGACGGAGACCACACCAAAAAGCTTCCCGTCGTGTCCACGCATGACTCGTTGGAGCACGCACCATCCATCTTGGCTCCGTGGGGAGGCGTCGTCCTCTGATGATGACGTGGCGGACAGCGGGACCGGCAGACGACCGAGAGCGTGGATCGGGCCGGAGTAGGCCTGCGCCGCGATATGCCGCGCGCCCTCGGCGAAGATAAGGGCGCGTACTCCCGCCCCTGGATGGAGTGCAGCCAGCGCGTCCGTCAATGTCCGCAAAAATGGTTGAGAAGAGAAACTCATAATCCGTGGACGCCCTCGCGTTCTACCCCACTTTGTTTACGCCTCAATGATCGCTAATGTTCTTCCCCTTCCGACATGAGTCATTCTTACCCCTCTTGGCCCCATGAGTCGTCGCCTTTCTAGTACAAATGGGGGAAAGGGTTTGCGCAGCCCGCAAAACCGCTAAACTAGAGACAAAACTAACTTCATCACACAAGTGGACACAGGGAGGTATGACGGGTGGAGAGCGACAAGATCGACTACTATGTCACGCTCGACGCGATCGGACTCTACGTAGAGCACAGGGGCGGCGCCGATCTTCTTGTCGTCGAACTCGACGGCGGTTTCGCCTTGACCTACGTTGTAGACGCCGTACAGACCTACGTCGCACTCGACGTCGACGAGCTAGAGGCGTTGCGCCAGGAAGCGGCTAAACGACATCGGGCGCGGCGTGGACGTCTGTGCAGCCATCTGCGCTCGCTCGGACAGTATCTCGACGGGCGTCAAGCAGCATCCGTCATCGTACAGGAACGCTCTATGGGCTACTCCATCGAGTTCACGGGTTTTGCAAACGATGAGTACGATACTCCAGAACTCTCGCGCATCTACGAGCAACTCTCGCACAAGTTCGTCCAGAAGCTGCCGACGAGAAAACCGCCCCTCTCCCTACGCTCAGGAAACGGTTAAGTAGTCGCGCCAACACCTATTGGCCCGCGACAAGGGAGGGCGACGTGTCGCGGACGCTCTGGCCGCCTTGCTGTTCGGGATCGTGGGGATGGCCCGACTCCACGCCGCCGATAACGTGCTCTATTTTCTCCAGGAAGTGGTCGAGCCAGCGCGGCGCCCACCAGTTCCACTTCCCGAGCACGCGCATCGTCGCGGGAACCAGCAGCGAACGGATCAAGGTCGCGTCGATCACGATGGCCAGCGCTAGCCCCAACCCAACGGCCTTGACCAGCACGAGGTTGGTGAAGGCAAAAGACCCGGCCACGACGACGAGGATCAACGCCGCCGAGGTGATGATGCGCCCCGTGCGCGCGAGACCCTGTGCGACCGCTTGCTGGTTGTCGCCGCTCACGACGTACTCCTCGCGTATGCGCGTCAATAAGAAGACCTCGTAGTCCATGGAGAGGCCGAACAGGGTGCAGAACATCACGATCGGCGTGATCTCGTCGATAAACCCTGTCGGCGTAAAGTTCAGCAGACCGGAGAAATGCCCTTGTTGAAAGATGAACACGAGAGCGCCATAAGAGCCAAGCACGCTCAAGATGTTCATAATCACCGCTTTCAAGGGCAGGACGATTGAGCGGAAGAGCAGCAACAGCACGAGGAAGGTGGACCCCAGCACGAAGGCCACGGCTTTGGGGAAGTCGCTGTAGAGCGCACTAATATAGTCCATCTTGCCGGCGGTATATCCCCCCACGGCGACATGAAGTCCCGCCGTGAGCGGCGTCGCGCGAACCTGGCGCACGAGAGCCTGTGCCTGTCCATCAGAAAGGCCGTGGCGCGGGTAGACGGCGACGAGCGTAGCATGAGTCCCGACGAACGTTTCCGCGGCCAGAGCAACGCCCGGATTGGCCAGATGCGCCGGTAGGTTAAGGTAATCGGCTCTCGTGAGACTAGGGTCCAGATTGACGATGCTCTTGATGGAGACGACGTTCGGTATGCGCGCCAGGAGGCGCGTGTAGTCGTAGAGAGCGGCGATATTCTTGGTTTGCAGGATCTCACCCGAGCCGTATACAACCGGCAGCGTCGGCGTATCCGCATCGATCTTAAAGGTCGTCTGGAGGGTGTCGAATCCCTGACGCGATGGTACGGAGGTAGGGAGGATCGTCGCGTCAGGGATATTCAGCCGCAGCTCACGCGCCGGGGAGGCGATGACCACGACGATGGCCAGGGTGGACACGATGAATACCCATGGGTGCGCCATCACGCCGTTGGCCAGCGCCGGCCAGAAGTGCGGCGACTGCGTCCGCTCACGGCCTACACGCAGGGCGTCGATGCGCGCGCCCAGGACGCTGAGGACGGCGGGCACGAGCGTCAGAGCCGCCAACACGGCTACGAAGACGACGATGGCCCCGCCCACGCCCATCGAACGCAAGGCGGACGCCTGGAACATCAGCAAACCGCTCAAGCCGATCATCACGGTCAGACCCGAGAAGAGCACCGCGCGCCCGGCCTGCGCCACCGTGGTGGCCACGGCGCGTTCGATCGTGCCGTGCTTGATCTCTTCGCGGAAGCGGCTGACGATCAAGAGGGCGTAGTCGATGCCGATGCCCAGACCGATCAAGGTGCTCGTATTGAGGGCGAAGGTTGAGACGGTGGTCACCCGACCCAGAATGTAGAGGGCGGCCAGCGTGATGGCCACGGCCACGCCGCCGATCAGCAGAGGGACGGCCGAGGCCACGAGCGTCCCGAAGATGACGATCAGGAGGACGAGCGCCACGGGGAACGTGTACGTCTCGACCTTGGTCAGATCCTGAGTGGACAGCGTCTGCATATCGGCATAGACGGGTGGATCGCCCGTCACCACGGCCTTGAGGCGCGTCGTGTGCAGGGCGGCGTAGAGGACCGGCAACTCCGTCTGCGTCGTCTCGAGTTGCGAACTGAAGTTGAGAACGGCGTAGGTCGAGTGACGGTCCGCCGAGACGAGCGCCGCGCCGCCGTGCAACGAGGTGTAGGTGTCGATGCGCGTGAGGTTGGGTAGACGAGACAGGCCGCCAAGGGCGCGCGCCATGTCGGCCTTGAAGGCCGCGTCGCCGACGTGCAGCCTCGGATTCGAGAAGATGATCGTGACGGCGGAGGGGTAGGAGTGCAGGTCGTTTTGCAGCAGCGTCAAGGCGCGGTCGGACTCGGTGACGCCGTTGGCGAATCCGCCGCCTTGCAGGACTTCTTCGAGATGCGGCAAGAGGGGGAGCGAGGCGAGCAGCAAGACGAACCAGACGCCGATCACGGCGAAGCGCCGGCGATAGGTAAAGAGACCGAGACGGTAAAACATAGCACTTCGAGTATAGTCCGCGTCGCGCGAGCGGCCAAACGCACGGTTGGCCTCGTTGTTGACGGCGTCGCTGTTGGTAGCCTACAGTGGACACAGCGTTAGCGCTATTGCGGGCAGAGAAAGGACGAAGACGTTCATGGGTACGGACGATACGGTGTTGCACCCCGCTTTAAGCGGTCGCGTAGCCGTCGTAACGGGAGCGAGCCGCGGCATTGGCAAAGCCCTGGCCATCCGTCTGGCTATCGAAGGCGCCGATGTCGTGGTCGCCGCCAAGAGTCAGGAGAGCACGGAGACGTTGCCGGGCTCCATCGGCGAGACGACCGACGCGGTGCGCGCCCTCGGTCGCCGGGCGCTGGCCGTCGCCACCGACGTGCGCGACGAAGACGCCGTCCACCGGCTGATCGACGAGACTATCGCGGAGTTCGGGCGCATCGACATCCTCATCAACAATGCGGGCGCCCTCTGGTGGCAGAAGGTGACGGACACGCCTCCTAAACGTTTCGACCTGATGATGAACGTCAACGTGCGCGCGTCGTATATCGCGGCCTACTACGCGCTGCCGCACATGCAACGCCAGCACTGGGGTCACATCATCAACATGGGTCCTGCCATCTCGACGCAGCCGTCGCCAGGCAAGGTGGCCTACATGATCTCGAAGATGGGCATGGCGCGTCTGGCCATCGGCATCGCCGAGGAGTATCGCGACGACGGTATTGCCGCCAACGCCTTATGGCCGCGCACGGTCATCGAGAGCCAGGCCTCGATCAACTGGGGCATGATGGACCGCGACCAGTGGCGCACGCCGGAGATCGTCTGCGACGCCGTCATGGCCATGTTGTCGCAGCAGCCACCGACCTATACGGGGCGACAGGCCATCGACGAGGAGGTGCTGACCGAGTTAGCCGGCATCACGAATTTCGACCGCTATTGGGTCGAGGGCGAGCCGCCGGAGAAACCACGATACATCGACGGCTCGGACGCCGCCGTGTGGCGCTGAGCGCCGACCATGACCGCGATCGTCTGCTCTACAGTTGGGAGCCAGGCGTATTGGCGGATGCCGAAGGGGGCGCGGTCCTGCTAGTGATGTGGCGACTAACCCTGACGCAATCGTACTGCCCGCGGCCTTGGCGATGATAGATGATGATGTACGCGGCGCCGGCACGGTCGCTGTCGAGCCTGGGGGTGGGCGCTCGAGCGCTCAGCAGAAAGATGACGTTGAATAGGGGAGGAACGAGATGGAGACGCTGGAAAAGAAGGTAGAGCCGTTAGTCGAAAACAGTCCTGCCTATCGCTCGTTGAGGCTCACGATCGCCGACGACGTCGCCGAGGTCGTTTTGATCGGACCGGGCAAAGGCAACGCGGCGGGACCGGACTTCTGGCGCGAGATACCGCTGGTTTTCCGCGCGCTCGACCGTGATCCCGCCGTGCGCGCCGTGATCGTGCGCGGCGAGGGCAAGAACTTCTGCTATGGACTCGACCTACCGGCCATGATGGCTGAGCCCGAGATGCGGGTCAGCGGCGAGAACCTTGCCGCCGAGCGCACTGATCTCTACGACATGATCCTGCGTATGCAGGACGCCCTGAACGCGGTAGCTGAGTGTCGCAAGCCGGTGGTCGCGGCGATTCAAGGGTGGTGCATTGGGGCAGGCCTCGATCTCATAGCCGCTTGCGACATCCGGCTCTGCGCGGACGACGCGCGGTTCAGCCTCCGCGAGGTCAAGGTAGCCATCGTGGCTGATATGGGCTCGTTGCAGCGGCTGCCCACCATTATTGGCGAAGGATACACGCGTGACCTCGCGCTGACGGGCAAGGACGTGGACGCCGCCTACGCCCATCGCATCGGTCTCGTCACCGCGACCTACCCCGACGCCGCTACGCTGCTGACGGCGGCCTGGGAGACGGCGACGCTCATCACGCAAAACCCTCCGCTCGTCGTCCACGGTGTGAAGCGCGTGCTCAACGAGCGCATGACGCGGTCGGTCGAGGATGGGTTGCGCTTCGTCGCGGCCTGGAACGCCGCGTTCATGCAGTCTCACGACCTCACTGAGGCCATGGTCGCGTTTATGGAGCGCCGCCCACCACACTTCGACGGACGTTAAGAGCCTGACCCGGAAGAGGCCGAGAGTGCGCTAAGACGCACTCTCGGCCTCTTCGTCGTGCCTGGCGGTTGTGGCGTGATGTGCTTATGCGCCTGTGTAGTAGGCAATACGTGCTATTGCGCCCTGTCCGTAGATCGCGGATACCAAGGACTGCGACGGCGCGTCATCTTATGAGGCTGCTTCGAAGGCGGTTGCATGGTGATTGGCTAATGATAACCAGGACGTAATAACTGTGGGCGCCGTAGATCATATATATGAAGAATTGGCGCACGTCGCCGCCGAAGCGTCCGACGACGCGGGAGCACTGACCAGCGCCGTCTTGGCCCTGATTGCCGAGAGTCTTTCGCTCGACGTCGCCTTCTTGTCGCATATCGAGGACGATCTTTTTACGCTCGAGAAGGTGTACGATCGTGTGGGCCTCGGGCTTAAGGAAGGCGTCGCCATGCAGTTGTGCGACACCTATCGTCATAAAACGCTTTCGTCCGAGCGCCAGTACCTGGCGATCGATACTATCACGAGCGTGCCAGACCTCGCGGCAATGGCCGCCACACAGGAGTTGGGCCTGAAATCCTACTGCGGCGTGGTCGTACGCCGGCGCGATGGACGCGTCTATGGCACGCTCTGTACGCTTCAGCGATCGGTGAGACACGCTTCCGCTCAGGAAATCGCCATGCTTAGGTTGGCCGCGCGCCTTATCATCCAGGCCATCGAGAGCGACGAGGTGCGGATCCGCGAACAAGCTCTGACAAAAGAAGCAGCAGTTTTCACGCAGCGTTTCGCGGCTCTGTTCGAGCACGCCAGCGATCTGGTCTGCGTGATCGATCAAAAAGGCGCCATCCACTACGCCAGCCCGTCTTTCGACCACGTTCTCGGTTATGCGCCGGAGACCCTGGAGGGGACGCCGATGCTCGATCTCATACATCCTAACGACCACGAGACGGCGTACGACGCGTTTGCTGGGGTGCTGGAAGGCGTCAAGGAAGGCTTCAACGTCGACGTGCGTCTACGTCGACACGACGGTTGCTGGCGCACGGTCGAAGCACGAGGGCGGAGCCTACGTGACAACCCTTCCGTCGGCGGTGTCGTGCTCAACGTTCGCGACATCACGGAGCGCGTCGAACTCACTCAGAGACTACGTCACCAGACTATGCACGACGCTCTCACCGGTCTACCGAACAGGTTGATGCTGCGCGAACGCACGCAGGCTGCCTCCATGGTGAAATCCGCGCACCACTGTCTGCTGCTCATCGATCTCGACGGCTTCAGGAGCGTCAACGATACGTTTGGTCACGATCAAGGCGATCAACTGCTGATCGAGGTCGGCGGCCGCCTACGCCGCATCATGCGTAAAGCCGATACGGTCGCGCGGCTCGGCGGTGATGAATTCGCGATCCTGGTCACTCACGCGGATCGCGACGCGGCGCTGGCCGTCGCCCACAAGGTTCTGACAGCGTTGCGCATCCCGATCGTGTTGGGGGAACGCGTCGCTCGCATCAGCGCCTCGATCGGTATAGCCACGTCCCCCGAGCACGGGGTCGATCTCGACGTGTTGTTGGGCGCCGCCGATCTAGCTATGTACGCGGCAAAGAGGTCCGGCATCGGTTGCCGCGTCTACGAAGCCGTCCAGGCGGAGGGAGACGCGGACCACGCCGCCCCTCCCTCCGCCGATGCCGTGTTCAATCCTCGCGTCTCGCGTTCAACCGAGCCTCTTACGCACGAGGACGAGCAGATTGCCTGGTCGTCGCTGGTCGATCCTGATGAGAAGACGACGCGCGCGAGATCGCACTTGCACCTGCTCAAAGCGCGGCCCGGCCACTCGGTTTAAGGCGCTGCTCCACTGCCGTTGGTCATGGAACCCGACGACAGCGGACGCCGCGGCAGCGCGGTTTAAGAGAACGTCGTCGTTGTAATGCTGCTCAAAACTGCCGCCCTGTCCGCCGCCGCTCGCGTGTTCCCGGTGACGAGAATATCGCCAAGCAGAACGTAGACGGTCTTCTTATGCACCCCGACGTAGACCTGTCCCGACGCCATCATACCGCCTTTCGTCTGGATGTCGGCGGACAGGGTCTGAAACAGGACGCCGCCGATAGTTGTCTGGCCGCGCTTCACGTTGAACTCTTTTTTGCTTAGGCCGGAGAACGTCTGCGTCGCTCCGCGCTGCAGGGCGGCGACCGTCACCGCGCCCACGGCCTTGTGCGCCCCAATGATGATGCCCGCTTTCTTGGATGGAAGAACGATGGCGACCGTGCCCGCTGTCCCCGTGCTTGTGACGACGCTCCATGACGATGGATAGCTGATCGAGTAAGCGAACGCGGCGTTGTGGTAGACCTTCGTAGCGGCGATGGGCGCCGCGTGTACCGATCCAGCGCTGGCGACGGTCAAAAGAGCGGTAGCTATGGTTGCTCGGCCGACGTGTTTAACCTGCATTTTCCCCCCGGCTTTTCCGTTTATAGTCGCTCGAATATAGCGGCGATGCCCATGCCGCCTCCTATACAGAGCGTGACGAGTCCGTAGCGCTCCTGGCGACGCTGCATCTCATGCAGCAGCTTGACCACGAGCACGGCGCCGCTGGCGCCGATGGGGTGCCCGATGGCGATCGCTCCTCCGACCGGATTGAGCTTTTCCTCGGGAATCGCTAATTCTTGCTGGATGGCGGCCGCGACCGTGCCGAACGCCTCGTTGACCTCGAAAAGCCCGATGTCGCCGCTCTCCAGCCCCGCCTTTTGCAGTGCTTTCCGCGTGGCTGGGATCGGGCCGAGGCCCATCAACGACGGATCGACGCCCGCGACGGCATGCCCGATGAGGCGGGCTGAGACGGGTAGACCCAGCGCGGACGCCTGACGCCCCGTGGTCACCAGCATGAGCGCCGCGCCGTCGTTGATGCCGCTGGCGTTGCCGGCGGTCGTCACGCCGTCCTTCTTAAAGACAGGTTTGAGGCCGGCCAGCGCGTCCATGGTGGTCGCGGGGCGCACGTGCTCGTCGAGGGCAAACTGAATCGTCTCCTTCTTCCCTTTCACGGCGATGGGAACGATCTGATCCTTGAAATAGCCGTGCTCGGTCGCCGCGGCCGCGTTCAAGTGGCTGCGCAGGGCCACGGCGTCGGCCTGCGCGCGCGTGATGCCGCACTGTGCCGCCACGTTCTCCGCCGTCACGCCCATGTGGTAGTCGTTGAAGGTGTCCCAGAGGCCGTCGTAGACCATGGAGTCGAGCATCTCGACGCTGGGCATGCCCATGCGGTAGCCGTAGCGCGCCTTCATATCGAGGAACGGGGCCAGGTCCATGTTCTCGATGCCTCCCGCCAGCACGAGGCCCGCATCGCCGAGCGCGACGTTCTGCCCTGCCGTTATCACGGCTTGCAAGCCCGAACCGCAGACCCTGTTTACGGTCATGCCGGGCACGCTGACGGGCAGCCCTGCTTTGATGCCGACCTGGCGACCGGGGTTCATGCCCTGACCAGCGGTCAAGACATTGCCGACGATGACCGCGTCGATCTTGTCGCCTTCGAGACCGGTCCGAGCCAGGATCTCACGAGCGACCGCCGCGCCGAGGTCCGAGGCCTGCGTATCCTTGAGCGTGCCGCCGAACGTGCCGACCGCGGTGCGCAGAGGCGTGGAGACGACGATGTCATCCTGTCCTCTCTCCGTTGAGGTCATAAATCCACCCCTTTTCTTTAACGGCTTCACTAGGGCGAAAGACGCTTAAACGACGGGCTTTTGCCTCCAAGATGTCTCCCTTTAGGATACTGCCTCCCAGGGAGCGGGGCAGATAGGGCGCGGTTCTAACCCGCGCGGCTCTGACGCACGCTCTCTACGTCTTCAAGGCGGATGCCCGCCACCTGAGACAGGCCGTTCTCGGCCATGGTGACGCCGTAGAGTGTGTCGGCATGGCTCATGGCGCCGCGGTTGTGCGTGATGACGATGAACTGCGTTTTCTTGCTCAGGTCGCGCAGGATCTCACCCACGCGCAGCGTGTTGGCCTCGTCGAGCGACGCCTCCGCTTCGTCGAGCACGCAGAACGGCAACGGCCGCACCGCCAGCATGGAGAACACCAGGGCCAATCCCACCAGCGCGCGTTCGCCCCCCGAGAGCAGTGTGAGGTCGCGTGTGCGCTTGCCGGGCGGCTGCACGGCGATGTCGAGGCCGCTGGGCAGCCCGCTCTCGTCGAACAACGGGGTCAACTCGCCCGTCCCGCCAGCGAATAGATGCCGCACGTAGACGCGGAACTGCGCGTCCAGTTCGGCGGTCACGGCGGCGAAGCGGTCGTGCAGCGTCGCGTTGGCCTCCGCGATCACGGCGCGCAGGCGCGCGACGCCCTCGCGCAGGTCCGTGGCCTGCGCCTCCAGGAACTCCTGGCGCTCCGTCGCCGCTTCTAGATCGGCGGGTGCGCGCGCGTTGACCGGTCCCGCCGCCGTGATCCCCGCGCGCAGGGCCTTGATGCGGCCGGCCATACCGGGCGGAAGGGGTGCTGCCGCCGGGAGGTCGCGCGGGTCCAGCGCCAGATCGTTTTGTAGGTTCGTGGACAATGCATCGATGTCATGACCGGCCTTCTGATGCGCCAAAGCGGCGTCCTCGTGGGCCGTTGTGGCCCTCGTAGACTCCCGACGTAGTTGCACCAGGCGTTCGTCCAACGTCGCCGTGGTCGCCTGGATAGCCGTGAGCGCGGTCTCAAGCGGGCGCGCGTTCTCGTGGGCCGTCCGTAGGCTCAACGTCGCCGCCACGAGCGCGTCGCTGGCCTGCGCGTCGCGCTCCCTGATAGCCGCCTCATCGCGCTCCGCCGCCGCGATGCTCTCGCGGTGGCCGCGTAGATCGGCGTCGAGGCGGGTAAGGTCGTCTGCTGTCGTGCGCTGACGACGCGCCGCCGCCGCCCGCCGTTCCCCCGCCACACCTAGCTCCGCGCGGTGGTCGGATTGACGGCGCGTAGCCTCCTGGAGGGCGGCGCGCACGGCGTCGAGTTGCTCCAGGAGGGGCTTCTCATCAAGTTGGAGCGCGGCGAGGGCGCGCTCGGCATGCTCGCGCCGCGCCGTGAGCGCCACCTGTCGTTCGCCGCGTGCCTGGGCTTGCTCGACGGCCTTGCGCGCCTGTTCTCCTGCCCACTGCGCCTCGCGCCGCGCCTGCGCCTCGGCGCGCTCGGCCGCGGTCGCCTCGGCCCGGCGCACCGTTCGCTCGTGTTCCGCTCCGCGCAGCGCCCGCGCCGCCTCCTCGGCGGACGCGGCGCGGGTCGCGCGCGTAGCCTCCGCCGCGTCGGACGCGCGCGTCTTCTCCGCCAGGGCCTCCTCCGCGGCAGCGGACTCTCGCTCGACCTGGTGCAACTCGCGCGATCGTTGCAACGCGGCGGTGCCGTCGCCTTCACCGCGCGTCAACAAGCCCAGCGGCGTCAGCGCCTCGCCCGAGAGCGTGGCCGCCGCGAGATGAAGCGCGGGATCGGCGGCGAGGAGCAAGGGGCGCAGGGGCCAGAGCGTGGCCAGATCGCGGACGACCAGGATGCGCGAGAGCGCCGCGCGCACGCTCTCGTCGCGCGCGTCGCTGTCGCGCGCCAGGGCGTCGCCCCAGCCGACGAGACCGTCCTCAGGGATGCCCGACGCGATAAATCCCGACCAGAGCGCCGTTTGCCGTGCCCCGTCGATCGACTCGGCGCCCGCGAGCAGCACGCCGCGCGCCCCCCCGGCCAACAGGGCTCCCGCGTGCGCGGCGTCGAGGTCGGGCGCGCTCCGCCGCGCGCCGAGCGTGGCTCCGAGGGCGGACGCCAACGCCGCGGCCGTGTTTTGCTCCGTCAGCAGCGTCGTCGCCACCGTCGCACCGTCGTCTTTGCCCCCGCCCGCCGCCTGGAGCCATGCCTGCAGCCCGCTGGCGCGCGCACGCAGGTCTCCGTCGCGTTTCTCTGCCGCCGACTTCGCGGACGCCGCCGTGCGGGCCTTGTCCGCGGCGTCGCCGAGCGCGACGCGCGCTTGCGCCTCGGCGGCGCGCGTCGTCTCCACGGCGCCCATCGCTTTGTCTAAGGCGGCGCGGGCGGCTGTGAGCGCGGCGGTCGCGTCGGCCAATCCCTTTGTCGTCGCGCGAAGGTCCGTACTTTGCCGCGCCTCGGCCGCCCGCGCCGCCTCCGCCTCGCGCCCGAGCGCCGCCATCTCGGCCTGCACCGTGGCCAGATCGCGCTCGTCGAGGCGCCGGCGCTCGTCGAGGCGCCGGCGCGCCGTCTCGACCGCGGCCACGGCGGCGGTCGCGTTGGTCACGAGCCCCTCCACCTCGCGCCGCGTCGCCTCAAGGGTCGCCGTGCTCTGGGCGGCCTCGTGCGCCGCCGTCGTGGCCGCCGCGGCATCGGCCGCCGCGGCAGCCCGCCGGCTCTCCAACGGCGGCCCAACCCGACGCAGTTCGTTCAAGCGGGCGACCGTCGCATCGCGCCGTGCGCCGTTGACTGCTCTTCGGCGCTCGGCTTCTTCGCGCGCCGCGTGCGCCTCGCGGATCGTACCGCGCACGACGTCGAGGTCGGGAGCGAGATCGGCCCCACGCGTTCGCGCCGATGCGCCCTCTGCCTCCGCCGTCTCTACCGCCCTGGTGAGCGCCGCGCGGCGCTCCGTGGTTGCGCTCAGCGCGGCGGCGACGTGCCCCTGGCGCTCGCGCGCGATGGCAAAAGCGGCGGCGTAGTGCCGGAGGAGCAGGGAGCGTAGCTCTTGCTCCAGAGCATAGTAACCGGCATAGGCGGCCGCTTGGTCGCGCAGGAGGGCGAGGTGCGGCGTCGCCTCGGCGATCATAGCGAAGACGCTCTGCATGTTCGTCTCGGTCGACCTCAACTTGCTCTCCGCGTCGTCGCGGCGCGTGTAGTAGTGACGCAGTCCAGCCAGGTTCTCCACGAGCACGCGGCGCTCCTCGGGTTTGACGCCCAGCACCGTATCGACCAGACCCTGGCCGATGATCAGATGCCCGTTGGTGGAGACGGCTGCCTGAACGAGCAGATCGGTGATGTCGCGTAGGCGCACCTGCGCACCGTTCATCACGTACTCGTTCTCGCCTGTTCTGTACACGCGGCGGCCCACGCGGACCTCGGAGAACTCGACGGGCAGCCAACCGGACGTATTATCGAAGGTGATGAGAACCTCGGCCATGCCCATCGGCGACCGTGCGCCCTTGGCTCCGGACGTCCCCGCGAAGATGAGGTCCTCGGCGCGGCGGCAGCGCACGTTGCGCATACTCTGCTCGCCCAAGGCCCAGCGCACGGCGTCGGCCAGGTTCGACTTGCCAGAGCCGTTAGGGCCGACCACGGCAGTCACGCCCCCCTCGAAGTCGAGGGTCGTGCGCGTCGCGAACGTCTTGAAGCCGTGTAGCTCTAGCCGCTTGAGGTACATCCGCATCCTTCGAGGTTAATCTGACGGTGGGCGTCGATCTGTCGTCGCGCCTTCGCGCATTGTATCATCGCGCCGCTGTCGTTCCGTCCTCTTATGCTGCTCTTAAACGTGCCTGCCATACTGGAGCAAGATCGACGCATCCCTAACCAGATCAGGAGGTCGCCCGCCGTGTCTTTGTCGTATCGCTTTAGCAGAACCCGGTCCGCCGCCGTGCTCGGCATCGCGCTCGCCGCGGCGACGACCGCTGTGTCCGTCCCCGCCCTGGCACCGCCGTCCGTGTCGGCGGCGACGACGCGCGTCTCGTCGATCGTGCTGGCCGACGGCTCCACGCGGACGCTGACCACGCCTGCCGACCTCGCGGTCAGCGTCTATGCGCGCGGTCTGCCCTCGGCGCGCTTTATGGCGCTGGGACCGCGCGGCGACGTGTTCGTGGGCTCGTGGACCGCCGGAACGGTGTCCGTCCTGCTGAACCGCACGAGCGGTAAGCAGGCCGCACAGGTCAAGACGCTGCTGCGCGGCTTGACCGTGCCGCACGGCGTCGCCTACAACAAGGGTCTCCTCTACGTGGGCGAGGAAGGCCAGGTCAGCTCGTACCAGTACAACGCGGCGAACGCCAGCCTCTCTAACCGCACCGTCGTCGTGCCCCATCTCCCCACGGGGGGACGGCACGTCACGCGCACCGTCGCCATCGGACCGGACAAGATGCTCTACGTCACCGTTGGATCGTCCTGCAACGAGTGCGTCGACGAGGCGACGCGCGCCCTCGTCATGCGCTACAAGCTCGACGGCTCCGGCGGAACGGTCTTTGCCAGCGGGCTGCGCAACACGGTGGGGATCGCGTGGCAGCCCAAGACCGGCAGGCTGTTCGGCGCGGACAACGGGCGCGACTTCCTGGGTGAGAACCTCCCGCCGGATGAGATCGACCTCCTCCAGCAGGGCGGCGTCTATGGGTGGCCCTACTGCTACGGCGCCGGTCTCGCCGATCCACTCCTGTCGTCGGCCTCGGGGTACTGCGCGCGTACGATCGAGCCCGCGCGGAGCCTCCAGGCGCACTCCGCCCCGCTCGGCGTGGCCTATGGGACAGGGACGCTGGCGCCCGCGCGCTATCGTCGCGGCATCTTCGTCGCCTACCACGGCTCCGCCTATCGTTCGCGACTAACGGGCTATAAGGTCGTCTACATCCAGATCGACGGCGCGACGGTGGGGACGCCGCAAGACGTCGTTACGGGCTGGCTGGCGGGGTCGACCTTCTGGGGCCGTCCGGTCGGACTGCTCGTCGCCGCCGATGGATCATTGTTGGTCTCAGACGACGACGTGGGCGTGGTCTACCGTGTCGCGCTGGTAGGACGATAGGACGCCTAAAGAAAGGTCTTAACCGGCGCCGCTATAAAGTTGACATAATACGCTAAGGTGTTTGTATCCCTGGCCCTGGGTCGGACGCTTGAGGACCGCGCTCGTCACGTCGCGCGGCCTAAGCCCCACGGTCCCTGCTCTCCCTGGCGCTCCATTTTCAGGGCGACGCCGGGCTTATGGGTTGAGGAAGGGAGGCCCTACGGGGTGCGTGCGCCTTGAGACGATAGCGCCTATGCTTGATGGAGGAGACGTGAGGTGAGTTTGTCGGCGTCGTCAAGGAAGGCGGCCGGCGACCGAAAACCTCTATAGTACGTCGAAAGGGTCTTGGGAGATGCATCGATTAGTGCCAGTCGTCGCCGGCCTCGTCTTCGTCGGTGGACTGGTCTACGCGGGAGCAGCCTTGTCGGCCGCCAGCGCGACGCATAGCCCCGGCTCCGTCGTCGAGGGGGCCAACCGGGCGCACGTCGCCGCCCTCATGAGGCAGCAGCCCAGCCGCTCACCCAAAGCCGCGATAACCACAACACATGCCGTCCGCGTCACGACCACGTCGCGGTCCGCCCTCCCAACGGCGCTGCCGTCGATCCTTCCGACGGCGTCGCCGTCGATAGCCATTCACTCGACGGCCGTCGTCATACGCGTCCGCCGGCCAACCGCGACTACCCTGCCGACCAACACCTCTACAGTGGTCTCGACAGGGACGGTAGGCGCACATCCAACCGCGCGTCCTCCCGTCGTAGCGGTCATAAGGACAGCGGCGCCGACGCCGACTAAGGGGGCGACTCCGGCGCACAGTCTGACGGTGGCTACGGGGGCAGCCGCGACCGCACTCGCGGCGAAAAAGAAATCGTCGCCAGCGCCCACGCCGAGGCCCGTGACCTTGGGCGACGGGCAGTTCTCCTTATACACCTTCAATCCACGGTTCATGCATCAATACGTGTCGTTCGCTCTCTCCGGGGCAGCCCACGTGAGCGTGCGCATCGCGCCGACCGGAGGGACGGACCACGTGCGCACGATGGACCTCGGCGTCCAGCCGGGCGGGACGATCTCCGTAGAGTGGAACGGTCTCGACAACGCGCGTCGCCCCGTTCCCGAGGGCGGCTACACCTATACGATCAGCGTCGGCGATAAAACGAAGCACGCGCGGAGCGAGTCGTACGACATGCTGGGCGTCACCTACAAGCGCATCGTCATCTCGTTGTCTGGCCAGCGGCTCACGGCCTACGACGGATCTCAGGTCATACTGACCTCGCTCGTCACGACGGGCAACGGCGCCTTGCCCACGCCGTTGGGCTCTTTTCCCGTTCTAGCCCGCTACGCGCCCTTCACCTTCGTCAGTCCGTGGCCCGTGGGGTCACAGTTCTACTACGCGCCCTCGCCCACGAACTTCGCGCTGCTGTTCGACAACAGGGGCTACTACGTCCATGATGCGCCGTGGCGCACCAACTACGGTCCCGGCTCGAACACGACGCTGGGCACGCCCGGACAAGACTATACGGGCACGCACGGGTGCGTCAACGTCCCCTACACGGCGATGCAACAACTCTTCAACTGGGCGACGATCGGGACGATTGTCGACATCGTCGCCTAGAAAATCGGGTCTCGTACAGCCGCTGCCCGTCCTCGTCGAGGGCGGGCAGCGGTTTTTCCTATGCACTTGCTAGATCGTTTCCGTTGCCTCAGTCGTTGGGTTTGACAATCTGACGCGGTGCTATGCTATCATCAACGCAACGCAACCAACGGTCGTTCTCCGCTCAGCAGCGATCGCCGACATCGATCGTACGGTCCCCACAGGCCATCGTCAGGGCGCGGCGTCCCCTGCCGCGCCGTTGCTGAGCGTCAGAGCACCAGTGGTTCCGCACATGTCTACGGAGAAATGGGGAAGCTATCTTTGAGACGATCATCCTTAACCCGCTCGATTCTAGCCCTAGGTTTGGCCATACCGTTTGCCGCCTTATCCGTCCCCGCTGCTGGACAAGCCGCCGTACATAGTGCGGCTCGCGTCGCGACAACGATGTCGGGAGGAGGATCGCTCGAGCCGGGCGGCGCGACTCTGTCCGCCTCCGACATCCAGCGCCTGTCTCAACACGCCACACAACACGTCATTATTATCTTGAACGACCAGTACACCAACCTCTCCGGCGTGGGCGCCCGCGTCGCGCGCAACACCGCCGAGGCATCCGCGCAAAGCCCCATCTTGGGCGAACTCGCGCAGGTCCATGCCGAGAACGTCAAGCCGTTTCAGGTCATCAACGCGGTCGCGGCGACGATCTCAGCCGCCGAGGTCGATCGCTTGACCCACGATTCCACGGTCAAGGCCGTCGTGCCCGACCGCCTCATTCAGGGACTGCGGACCTCGCCCGACGCGGCGAACTCCTCGACGGGCGCGACCCCCGCGGCTACGTCGAATGCTCCCATGACCTCGACCTGCCCGATCACGCCGCAACTCGAGCCCGAAGCGCTCCAGCTCACCAATACTGCCTTCCCTACCGCGACCGTGCCGCAGGCGCAGAACATCGTGACAGGGACCGGCACGCTCGTCGGCTGGATCGCCGAGGGGCTCGACCCCAACAATCCCGAGTTTATCCGCCCCGACGGCTCCCACGTGTTCGGACCGAACAACGTGAACTACGTGGACTTCTCGGGCGACGGCCCCTACGCCCCTACGGGCGGCGGCGAGGCTTTCGGCGACGCCGGCTCGATCGCCGCGCAGGGCGCCATCACCTACAGTCTCAACTCCTATGTCTCGCCCGCGCACCCCACGACCTGCCAGATTCGTCTGCTGGGCGTGGCGCCGGGGGCCTCGTTGCTGGGCCTCAAGGTGTTCGGCCAGGCCAACACCACCACGACCTCGGACTTCGTACAGGCCATCCAGTACGCCGATACCGCCCCGCACAAGGTCGACGTGCTCAACGAGTCCTTCGGCGGCAACCCCTACCCCGATAACGAGGTAGACCCGACCTCTTTGGCCAACGACGCGGTCGTGCGCGACGGCGTCACCGTGGTCGCTTCCAGCGGCGACTCCGGCACGGGGGGATCGACGATCGGTTCGCCCTCCACCGATCCGAACATCATCTCCGCGGGTGCGACTACGCAGTTCCGCTACTACCAGGAGACCACCTATGCTGGTTATCAGCTCGGCAGTGGCGGCCCCAACGACTACGTGAGCAACAATATCTCTTCGCTCTCCTCGTCAGGGCCGGCGCAGCTGGCCAACCAGACGGTCGACGTGGTGGCCGGCGGCGATCTGAGCTACGAGCCCTGCACGGCGGACACGTCTCTTTACGCGAACTGCACGAACCTCGCGGGTAAGCCGTCTAACCTAGGCAGCTTCGGCGGCACAAGCGAGGCCTCTCCCCTGACGGCGGGCGCGGCCGCGTTGGTCATTCAGGCCTACCGCAATACGCACAACGGCGTCAGCCCTTCTCCACGTCTGGTCAAGGCCATCATCAAGAGCACGGCCACCGACCTGAATGTCCCCGGCTCCGAGCAGGGCGCCGGTCTGCTTAATGTGCTCAAGGCCGTGCAACTGGCCCAGGCGATCAACAGCCCCACACAGCCTTCGACGGCGACCGTGCCAGCCACTACGACGCTGCTCCTCTCGACAGACAGCAGCGCCAACGGTACGACCGGAGTGGACACGCTGGCCGCCACGGCGGCGCCGAACACGCCGGAGACCTTCCCTGTCTCCATCACCAATGCCTCGACGACCACGCAGGTCTTCACGCCTGTCGTGCAGACGCTGGGCGTCCCCGGCTACGCCCAGAACTTCAGCGTGTCTCTCACTCCCACCTCTCCATTCACCTTCACCGACGGTTTGGGTCGCAAACGCGCCTACTCCGAGCAGGACTTTAGCGTTCCCACGGTGGGTGGACGCACGCCCGACCGTCTCGACGCGGCCATCGCCTTCAACGTGACCACGAAGCGCAACGCGGCGACCGTCGTGCGCTTGAGCTTGATCGACCCATTGGGCCGCTATACGGCCTACACGCTGCCGCAAGACCCTGGCACGGTGACGTCGAGCGGCTATGGCCACGTCGACGTGACCGATCCGATGACCGGAACCTATCGCGCCTTCATCTGGACCGCCGCGTCGTCCGCCGGCTATACGGGGACGGTGCAACTCTCGGTGTCGGCCTCGAACTTCGCTCCCGCCGGGACGGCCGCCCCGTCGCCGGTCACGCTGGCGGCGGGCGCCTCCACCACGGTCAACGTTGCTATATCCACTCCGGCGCAGCCGGGCGACGAGGACGCCGTCGTCGTGTTTAAAGACGCGACGGGTGCCCGTGTGGCGGGAGCGATCCCTGTCGTGTTGCGCTCGCTCGTGCCGGCGCCGACGACGGCCTCGCCCACGACGGTGTTCACGGGAACGCTGACCGGAGGCAACGGACGCGCGGGCTCGTCAGGCCAGACGCTGACCTATGCCTTCGACGTGCCCGCGGGCCAGAGCGATCTGGAACTGAACTCGGCGATCACCGACACCAACTACAACCTCGAAGGCATTCTGGTCGACCCTGCAGGACTGCCGATCGACGTCCAGAGCACGCAGCAGGGCGCCGGACCCAACCTCGGCACGTTGCAGTTCTTCCGCCGCGATCCACAGGCAGGCCGCTGGCGCTACGTGCTCATCGTCAACGACAACGTCTCCGGCGTGCAGACGAGCTTGCCCTTGACCTCGAGCCTCGCCTTCAACGGTGTGCAGGCGGCCGCGCCAGGCATTCCTAACGACCCGGGCGTCAAGCTGACCCAGGGAGTGACCATCACGGTCCCGCTCACGGTCGTCAACACGGGCAATACGACCAAAGACTTTTTCGTCGACGGACGCAGCAACGTCTACGGTCCGCTCAGCCTGGGCAGCTACACGCAGAACATCCCGCAGGCGTCGACCGACCCGGCCACTCCTCCGTTCTACGTGCCGACCGAGGCCAACAACGTGACCTTCGAGGCCCAATCGTTCGCGCCCTCGGGCATCCAGATGGATGTCTACAATTCCAACGGCGCCTATCCCTTCGGCGGGACTGGTTCGCCCGACATCTTCGGATCGTCGGTGAGCGCGAACGGCCACAACAGGAACCCCGCAAACGGCGCGGACGTCGTCAACATCAGCCTCGCCGACAGCTACACCGGGACGAACCGCGTGGCCGAGTTCCCGGCCGGCATCTGGTTCGCTTCCCCCTCACAGATAGGACCCTATCCGTTCGCGGCTCAGCCATCAAGCGCCCAGGTCTTCGCGGTGGCTAACGCGCAGGGCTTCGATTCCGCCGTGGGCTCGTCCACGGGCGACCCGATCGCGAACTTCGTCGGCGCGAATAACGCGGCCTACATGCCGCTAACGCTTGCCCCCGGCCAGACCGGCGTCATCAGCGTAACGGTGTCGCCGAACCAGACGACCGGGTCCGTCGTACGCGGCTTCGTCTACGTCGATACGCTTAACGCCGGCTCCGCGTCAGCTTTGACGACGGGCAGCGACGACGAACTTAAGGCCATCCCGTTCGCCTATTCGGTCAGCGCGCCCAACACGCCGACGCCGACGTTGACGGCGACGGCGACGACGACGCCCACGGCGTCTTCGACGACGACGACGACGCCCACGGCGTCTTCGACGACGACGACGACGCCCACAGCGTCTTCGACGACGACCGCGACGAATACGTCCGTCCCGACGGCGACCGCGACGAGAACGTCCGTCCCGACGGCGACCGCGACGAGCACGTCCGTCCCGACGGCGAGCTCGACAAACACGAGTGTCCCGACGGCGAGCTCGACGAACACGAGTGTCCCGACGGCGAGCTCGACGAACACGTCTGTCCCGACAGCGACAGCGACCGCGACGAGCACGAGCATACCCGCATCGACCTCGACGGCCACGCCGGTCACTACGCGGCCGACCGCGACGAGCACGCCGAAGCCCAAGCCGACGGTGCAGCCGTGCAGCGTGCGTTCGCTGCTGGTCTTCGCGACCAAATCGACGAAGAAGCACACACGCGCGTACGTGCGCCCCATCGCGGTGGTGAACGCTTTGAATTCCAAGGACAACCGTCATACGAGTCCGTACTCGCGCACACCTCTGTACTTCGATGACGGGCGCAATACGCTGTTCTTCACGCGCACGGTCTACCGCTCGCTCGTTTGCGGTGCGAAGAAGGACAACGTGCTCGTGGACGTGAGCGGAACGATCCGCGACGGGATGTCTCCGAAGCCGAAGTCGGTCGGCAGGGCGTACAACCTGTATGACTATTCCTTCCAGCTGCGCGTCTTGGCGGAGCCGAAGGGACGCTTCACGCTGAACGTGCGCGTTCCGGCGATCAAGTACGACAAGATATTCACGGGATTGAAAGGTTTCGTCGACATCAAGCGCTAACCCATCCAGGCGAGCGCAGGTAAAGGGAGGGGCCGGTCGTAAAAGACCGACCCCTCCCTTTTGACGTTCTCTCCCCTGCTATGGCTGTTTAAGCTAGGTACTCTCGGATGCCGCGCAGCGGCGTCGAGAGCAGTCCACGCGCGCGCGCGCAGTCGAGGCGCACGTCCGTTGGCCGGACGAGCCCCAATCCAGCCACGGTCCCTTGAGGTAGGGCAGCGGGATCGACGCCGTGGCGCGCAGCCACAAGCTGGCCCAACTCGTGGCGGCTTACCGCGTCGGCGCCCGCGACGTTCAGGACGCCACGATAAGAGAGAGTCGCCAATTCCAGAACGGCGTCGGCGAGGTCCTCGACCGCGATCGGGCAGCGATACTCGTCCGTAAACAGGATGTCGGACCGCTTGCCGGCGGCAATGTCGAGCACCATGCGCGAGTGCTGATCGGGATGGTCGCGGCGCACGATCAGCGACGTGCGCACGATAACCGCGTCTGGAGCGGCAACGGCGACAGCCATCTCCGCCGCCGCTTTGGCCGCGCCATAAGGCGTGAGGGGATGCGGCGGCGCGTCCTCGTCGTAAGGACCGGAGCGACCGTCGAAAAGCGCATCGCTGGAAAGATGCACCAGCCGCGCGCCATGCCGCGCGGCAGCCCATGCGACGTGAGCCGCGCCCCACGCGGTCGTCACCCACATCAGAGGACCGCTTTGGCGATAGGCCGTATGGATAATGGCGTCAGGCCGGAACTCGTCTATCAAGGCGTCCACGGCGTCTGGATCGACGATGTCGAGCTGACGCCAGACCACGAGGGTCTCATCGAGATGGTCACGTGGAGCCGTATGGTGCGTCGCGACCACGAGCGAGCCCATGGCCATGGCCTTCGCGACGACATGGCCGCCCAACAAGCCGCTCCCGCCCGTTACCAGCACGCGCATCGATCAGCGCTTTAGGTGGGTTGGGCCAGCCGTGGCCGTAGCTGTTCGCTCCGGCCTGGCCCACGCCGCGCTCGGCGGCGAAGGCAGGGTGATGCTGGGCGGTCCAGAAAGGCCCAAGGTGGGCGTCGCCGTGGGGGTATGCGTCGCTGTCGCGGTCGGTGGCGCCGTGCGCGTCGGCGCGACCGTAGGAGTGTACGTCGGAGTACGGGTCGGGAATCGGGTGGGCGTGGCCGTAGGAGTACGCGTTGGAGTGCGGGTCGGGGGCCGTGTAGCCGTCGGTGTGGGAGTCCTGGTGGGCGTCCGCGTCGGCGTGGCCGTGGGCGTTCGGGTGACCGTGGGCCGCGGCGTCGCGGTGCGTGTAGCCGTGGGCGCGGGTGTTCGTGTGGACGTCGCCGTGGGCGTCACGGTGCGCGTGGCCGTGGCCGTGGCCGTAGGGCGTGGCGTCGCGGTGTGCGTGGCCGCCGGGTGGATCGTCGCGCGAGGTGTCGGCAGCGTCGCTGGGTCGGCGGCGCGACGTACGACGAGGGCTTGGTCGCCGAAAACGTCCCATCCCGCCTGGAATTGCGCGATCGTATAGTGCCAGAACCATTGGTTGTTGGAGTAGTGCGCGGAGTCCGGGTTGTCCAGATAGAAGCCATCCGCGTCGTAGCCGACGAGCACCTGGGCGTGCTCGTACTCGTTCCAGGGGATGGCCCGCCCATCCCAGGCAGTCCAGGTGCGATGCATCAGTGTGACGGACTGATTGTAGAGGGAGAGCTTGGCGATCCACACGACGATGGGGTGTCCCTCATCGAGGGCGTGGCGCAGCGCGTCGAGCGTCATGCCGGAGCCGCCGTAGGAGGCGGGCGCCCCTTGGCGTTTGAGCAGAGCCAACACGGGTGGAGCATATACGCCGTACCCGACGACAGGCCATGAATCGCCCTTGGTAATGTCGCCGACGAAGGCCGTGTACGGGTCGCCCCAGCGGACGACCTGACCGTCGCCCGCGTACCTGGCGCGGCGGGCGTCCTTCGGCAATTCGTCTATCAATGTCTGCTCCGGTACGGCGATGCCCGACATAAGCAAGGCCATGTGCATCGCCGCCGCTTCGCAGCTAGAGATGTAGTGCTGTTGATAGCGCGGGGGACGCGGCAACATCACGACGGCAGTACCAGCGGAGGCGCGAGGCGGCGTTGGGACCGTGGCTATAAGCAGGCAGCAAACGCCTAAAATGACCGTAACATGACGGTAGAGCCGGACAGTCGATCGTCGTCTAGCGCCAAACGTGAAGACGAGACACTTCACGCTTTCGACGCGCCTCCTGCCGAAGATGTATCGCTGTCCGGCTTCTCCAGAGCGGCGATCAGGCCGTCGAGCCGTCCCACGTCCAGATACTCCTCGTGGTGAAGCGCGTAGGCGCGTTCGAGCAACAGACCGCACATCTCGCGACCGCGGGGCGCCGGGTCCAACGAGGCACGCAGAAGGTGGTCGCCATGGTACTTCGTCGGGAGCGTCGCGAGCAAGGCTTTCATTTCGTCCGTCGTCTCGGCAATGCTCCGCGCATCGCGGCGCTCGGCCGATTCGCGCAGGGAGCCCACGAACTTGGTCAGCTCGCCCAGTCTCTGCCCCTCGCTCATGACCGCGTACACGGCCGCGGTCGCATCCAGCTCCTGGTGCGCCTCGACGACCTCGCGCGCCGGCTCGACAAGCACGTCCACGTGCCTTTGGTAGAGCTTGAGATACGCGTCCGCCGCGTAGCCGGTCTCGAGCATCAGTCGCTGAAGGTCGTCGTTGTAGACCGTACCGCCAAAGATAAGGTCGTCGTCGCGCGCCTCGGCGAGGCGTTGCAGGAAGCCGCGTCCCGACACTTCCTCCGGTATAGGCGGCAGCGGCACGGGCCGGTCGGCGTCGTCGCCCATGGGCAACGCCGAGGCGAACATGGCAGGTAGGTACTTCGCCAAATTCATGGGAATGGGCGGCACGATGATGTAGGTCGCGAGGACGCGCTCGGCGGCTCCAGTCGTGAAATAGAGCACGGCATGGCCGCGCGGGCGCGACTCGTCGCCGCGTTCAAACGTGAGGTTCATACCCCACAGTATAGGCCATCGCGTTGCATACGATCCAAGACAAAGCAGGCGATTGAGGCTTTGTTCGGCGCCGTCTCGCGTCGTCCCTGTCCGCATCCGCTGGCGAAGGTGAAACGGCCCTAGGTAATACGTCCTCATGGTCAGCGGCCATAGTCCACCCTCTTTAAGAGCAGATCCGCGCTTAGTGAGACCGTACGGGCTGAACCGCTGGGACGTAGCGGCGCAGGTCGCGCTGGTCGGGCGCGGGGAAGAGGTCGGGATGGATGGCGTGGGCGAGAATCTCCAGACCCTCGACCATACGCGGGCCGGGCCGGGCGAAGTAGGCCGAACCGTCGCCCACCCAGACCGCGTCGTTCCGCACCGCCGGTAGATCTAGCCATCCAGGGCGTGTCGCTGCCGCGTCTACCTCGACAGCGGCGCGATCGGTATCGAAGCCGCAGGGAACGGCGAGGACCACGTCGGGGGCGGCGTCGATAAAGTCCTGCCACGGCGCCGTCGTGGAGGGGACGCCGTCGTGCCCGAGCACCTCGACGCCGCCGGCAAGACGCACCATAGCAGGCAGCCAGTGTCCCGCTCTGTAGAGAGGATCGACCCACTCGAGGCAGACCACGCGCGGCCTCGTCGCCCTCGCGGCCGTGCGTGCCACGTGGGCGATGCGTCCTCGCAGCGCGGCGACCAGCACGTCCGCTTCGTGGACGCGGTCGGTCAGTGAGCCGACGAGGACGATCGTGTCGAGGATATCGTCGAGCGACGACGGTTCGAGCGAGACGATCGGGGTGTTTCCGGGCAGGATGCGTGCGGCGTTCATCACCGTGGAGTAAGAGACGGCGCAGACAGCGCAGAGTTCCTGCGTCAAAATGAGGTCCGGGGCGAGCCGCTCGAGCAACGCCTCGTCGAGCGTGTAGATGCCGCGATGGTCGTGGATGCTGTTGGAGACGCGGCGGTCGATCGTCGCCGCGGCGAGAGCCGTGTGGTCGAGCGCGGATGCGGTCAGCGCCGGCTTCGCGCGCGCGGCCTCCGGGTAATCGCACTCGTGCGTCACGCCCACCAGGGCGTCTTCGAGGCCGAGCGCGCACACGATCTCCGTGGCGCTGGGGAGAAGTGAGACGATACGCATATAACGTATGATACATCGCGCCGACTAGCTCACGCGAGTACGCCCCTCCCGTCGCGCCTGACCGGTTCCACGAAGACGCCGATCAAACGGCTATAGTATCGTTAGCTTTTGCTATTCTCTCCCTTCTTTCACGAGCGTTCCGTTAAGATCTGCCCGTCCATCAGGTCGATCGGCCTCCCCGCCGCGCACGCGACGCCCGTCGTCCCGTCGTTCCAGCTCAACGCCGCGTATATTTTCACCTTCGTGGCCACGATCGGCGCCACGATCACCCCCTATATGCAGATCTACTTGCAGTCTCCTTGGGTTGTGACGGTTGTTCCGCACGACGCCCGACCAGCGCCGTCCTCCTTGTCCACCCTGCTATACCCCTCCCTCTGCATAGCCTTATGAAGGGGGGCGGGGGCGCACGGTAGACTTAGGTTACGCGGAGGGGATCGACTGGTTGTATCGTCGGATGATGGTGAATGAGCCTTGGACCACGTGTGAAAGGAGCATGAGTATGGACGTGCAACGTATTGCCTCGGGCTCGCCCTTTGAGGCGACAATTGGATTTAGCCGCGCCGTGCGCGTGGGCGACCGCGTGCTGGTAGCGGGAACGGCGCCCGTCTGGCCCGACGGTTCGTGCGACCCAGACCCAGCGGTGCAGACGCGGCGCGTGCTCGAGATCATCGTGGCCGCGCTGCGCGAGGCCGGGGCGGGACCCGAGCACGTGGTGCGTACGCGCACGTATCTCGTGGATGCGGGCGACGCCAACGCGGTCGGTCAAGCGCATGGGGCCGTTTTTGGCGCCGTACGTCCGGCCTCGACCATGGTCGTCGTGGCCGCGCTGCTCGATCCGCGCTGGCGCGTGGAGATGGAAGCCGAAGCCATCGTTCCTCCCGCTCGGTAGACGCACGGGCTTGGTAGGAGCAGGGGAGCGTCGCGGGCTAGACGCGCGGGCGGTCGCGGCGGGCCAGATCCACCACGAGGTCGAGCAGACGCGTCGTATTGATAGAGGCGTCGAAGCGTTGCTCCACGACGCGCCGGCCCTCGGCGCCCATACGTGTACGCCGCTCGGGCGATGAGAGCAGCGTCTTGATGCGCGCGGAGAGGCCGGCGCCGTCGTCAGGTGCGATCATGAAGCCGGTGAAGCCCTCGTCCACGATCTCCGGGATGCCGCCGATAGCGGTCGTGATGACGGGGAGGCCCGTGGCCATCGCCTCCATAGAGGCTAGCGAGAAGACATCCGCGCGCGTGGGCTTCACGAACACATCGCAGCGTGCGTAGAGGTCGCGCAGGCCGGGATCGTTCGGCATGAAGTTCGGGTAGACGAAGACGTGGGGCCGTGGCGGAATGGGGTCGCGCGTCACGAGATGCAACTCGCACGATCCCGCGGGCAGCGCGGCGAAAACGTCGAGCAGCAGGTCTCCGCCTTTACGGGCGAAGTCGCCGCCGACGAAGAGCAGCCGCGTGGGTTCTCCCACGGCGCGTCGCGAACGGTCGCTGTAGGGCCAGCGTGCCAGGTCGATGCCGGGTGGAATGACCACGATGCGCTCGTCGGGGATGCCGTAGTCGTCGCGCATGGAGCGGCCTGCCCAGGCCGACCACGGGTTGAGCACGGCAGCCTGGCGTAGAAGAGCGCGCTCGAGACTATCGCGCACTCTGCCGCGCAGGCTCGTCACATCCGACTTAGCGTAGTACCCGAACGATGCCTGTTGCACCGAGGTGGAATCCGCCGTGACCACCAGAGGCACGCGGCGCCGGCGGCCGCGGAGAATCATGTAGGGCGTCGCCGCCCTGATCTCATGCGTCCAGACCGCGTCGAGCGCGGGCGCCTGGAACAGCCCCAGGCCGCACTGCAACGAGCGCAGGTTGCCGCTGATCACGCGCGGCAGGGGCGACTTCTCTAGGGCGCCGCCCTCCTGATAGGGATCGATCTCCACGACGTACGGGCGGATGTCGCGGCGTTCCAGGACCTGGGCGCGCATGTTGTCCCACTGCGTACGCACGCCCGCGACCATCCAGGGGGCAAAGGCGATAGAGAGCGTTTCTATCCCCCCAGCCCCCTCATCTCCAACGGGTTTTCCGATGGGTGCAGGGGGGCGCGCGAGCGGATCGACCACTTGAGACGCCGCCATTTGATCCTTGCCTCCATGTCGAGCCCCCCGCGCGGCGACGCCGCCACGCGATGCAAACAGTAGCGTGTGAAGCGCGTGCCTACGCCCGCGCAGGCGAGCCGGTAGCCGTTCTCCGCGACGGCCGCTTCGATCCGCGCATCGCTCCTGCTATGAGGATACGAAAAATGACGCACGGGTGCATCGACGATGTCCTCGAGAATGAGCTTGCTCCACATTAGTTCGTGCTCCAGTTGCGCCATGGACAGATCGACGAGCGAGACGGAGTGGGCTCCTATGTCGATGCCATACCGGTGAAGCGAGCGGGTGCCGTCCGCCGAGAGCATGCGCGCCTCTTCGTAGCCGCGTGTGTGGCGATCGAAATCGTTGACGCCCCCGACGGCGCCGGCCACGACGAAGATCGTGGCCGTGAAGCCGTACGTCACCAGCAGCGGAAAAGCATGCGCCAGATTGTCGTAGTAGCCACCGTCGAACGTGATGGCCACGAGCCGTCGTGGGTCATCGAGATCGTGCGGTCGGAGTGTGTTGACGGGCGCATGGGGGCCGAGTAGGGAGCCGACCTGCTGGAGCGAGACCGAGCGATAGCCGTGGTAGGACAGCCAGCGCAGGTGACTCTCGAACGTGCGCGTCGTGATGGTCAGGCCGCGCGGGTCGGAGGCAGGTCTGCGAGGCACGACGCGGTGATAGAGCAGAATAGGAACCCAGGGCCGCGGCGCTGGATGGGTAAGAAGGCTAGACGTGCGCATACAGGTTCGTGTCGTCCCTATAGACGCCGCGCCGTCGATCGAGTGGATACGAGCGTGAACGCCATAGTCCCAGAAATGGGTAGATGATCTGGCAATAGCCCAGGTAGACGTTGCGCGGGCTGCGCTGCTTCAAGAGGCCGGAGCCGAGGCGGCGCATGCCCAATTGCCAGACCCAGGTGAAGAACAGCACTGCTCCGTAGATATCGCCTTCGCGCATGTACTTGCCGCACTGCGCCCCCGCGCCTATCCCGTAAAGGCGTTCCGTGCATTGCTGCTGCGGCCACGATTTCCGGCGTTTGTGGTACGACAGTGCCGCCGGGTTGTAGGCGACGGTGCGGCCATGGGCCAGCAGGCGATAGGCGATGTCGCTGTCCTCACCCGAGCCGAAGGCCCCGCCCGCGCCGAGCAGCGGGTCGAATCCGCCCACCGCGTCGAGACTGGAGCGTCGAAAGGCCATGTTGCCGCCGTGGCCCACGTACCAGGGAGGAGTGCGCGAGGTAAAGCGTTGTCGTTCCAGGCTGGCCTTAAAGCCCACCTCGCGTCCATCGCGCTGCTTTTTCCCGTAGGGCAACAGCCGCCCGTAGACGGCGGAGACAGATGGATCGCAGAACTCGGCGGCGATGGCATGGAGCCAGTGCGGCGAGACGATGCAATCGTCGTCGCAGTAGACGACGATCTCACTAGCGGCGAACGACGCCCCCACGTTGCGCGCGCCGGACGAGCCTACCGTGTCGGACGCGACCAGACGCAGCCTGACGTCCTGCTCGGCGAGCCGATGCACGATGTTTCGCGTCTCCTCCCCTCTGCTCTGGTCCACGACGATGACCTCCATGGCCGGATAATCCAGTCCAAGGATCGTGGTGAGGGTTTCCTCGATCAAGTCCGCACGGTCTTTTGTGGGGATGACGACCGTCGCCGTCACGCATATGGCCGGGACGCAGCGCATCCAGGCCGCCGGGCGGGGATCCATTTCTTTCATAGCGCAACATCCTTCGCGAGGGCGAGGCGAACTCCCCCTGCATTCCTCAGGCTCCACGGACGGCACGCCTCAAGACGGCCCCTATGATAACGTCGGTCCATAAACGGTCTTTGTCTCTCCATCGTCGGCTAGGGCCGCGTTGTCGCGCCCATGGAGGCGCTTTGTGGACTTAGCGTAAGGCGAGACTATAAGCTGTGAAAGGGCGTGTTCGGGTGGTCCCCGGACCCGTCCCCCGTTCTTGTCAGCCAAGGTGGGGCGCCGCGACGCCGGCAGGTCCAAGGATCTCGGTATGGAAGGCGATCGTGGACTCGTCGTCTTGCTCGCGGGGACGGAGCCGTGCGCGGACATCCTCAGGTTTCTAGCGCCGTGACGCTTGTAACGACGAATAAGAAAGTGGAAGAGGGAACATGACGCGTCTATTGGTAACCGGCGGGACGGGCGTGTTAGGTCGCGCTGTCGTGACCCTTTTGTCGGACGCGGGAGAAGATGTCCGTGTGCTCAGCAGACGGGCGCTTATAGATGCTGAGCGTGGGTCCTCCACGACGATGCAAGGCGATCTGACCACGGGCGCGGGTCTGATGACGGCGCTCGACGGCGTGGAAACGGTCATCCACTGCGCGTCCTCGCCCGCGCGCCGCACCCGCGCGACCGATGTCGATGGCACGCAGCGTCTGGTGAAGGCGGCGCGCATGGCCGGCGTGCGTCACCTCGTCTACATCTCCATCGTCGGCATCGACCGCATCCCGCTGCCCTACTACAAGGCTAAGCTCGACGCGGAGCGCGCCGTACGTACAGCGGGCCCGCCCTGGAGCATCGTTAGGGCTACACAGTTCCACTCGCTGCTGCGGCAGGGGCTGCGTCTGGCCGACAAGCTGCCCGTCGTGCCGATCCTCCAGGGGATGAAATTCCAGCCCATCGCGCCGGTTGAGGTGGCGGCGCGGCTCGTCGCGGTCGCCGCGGGCTCACCGACTAGCCGGATCGACGAGATGGGCGGCCCACAAATCCGCTCGTTGCACGACATAACGCGGGCGTATCTACGCGCGACCGGCTCCCACCGTCCGACCGTGCCCGTCCTCTACCTGCCAGGCAAGGCGGCGCGTGCCTTCCGCCAGGGCGCCAACCTCGCCCCCGACCACGCCGAGGGCGTCATCACGTGGGAAGACTACCTGGAGACCACGTTCTCTCACCGTTAAGACCGCAGCGCCGGTAGACGCGCCGCGCCCCCACTGGCTTTGAGCGGGCGCTCTTGGAGCCTCTCCAGCCTGAACGACTGCTGGCAGGCGGGCAAGGAAAGCACGCTGATCTCGAACAAGCGCTAGAGATGGGGGCTCATTCTCCCTTCACGCCGTCTAGCAACTCACGCACGGCGCCGGCATGGCCCGCGTGCTGGGTGGATGTACGCGCGCGCCTAGAGACTTGCCCTGGAAGATACGACGTCCACGTCGATCTCGTAGCGGCGCTCCTCGCCGGGCTCGAGCAGGGGCAGCGTACCTGCTTTCACGGCGTCGGCGCGCCCGGTGATCGTCGGGCAGTTGCTCGGCTCCAGGCCGAGCACGTAGGCGCCGGCCCCTAATTGTCGCCACTGGAACATGTAGGGCAATTCGTCCTTGCGCATGGTCAGCTTCAGGCCAAGACCTCCCCAGAGGCCGTCGTTCCACAGCGTCGCGCGCGTCATCCCCGCGTCGTCGGGTTTCAGGTCGAGGGTGAAGACCTGCTCTCTGAAGCCGGATTGCGGCCCTATGAAGCGATCGTGCTCGGCGAGGCCCGCCGCCGCGTCGGCGTCACGGGGAGTGACGGAGAGCGCATCGACCTTCAACCGCGCCCCTTCGTCGAGCAGGGGCCAGCCCGGATTCATGTGGAAGAGGATCATGTGACCTTCGGGACGGTCGCCTTCGTTGCGCACGGTCGTAACGACGCGCAAGCCCGCGCCGCCGAGCGTCGTGGTGATGCGCCGGTGCAACGTAAGATTCTCGCCGAAGAGGCGGGTCTCGCGGACCGTCCCTTCGAGCCAGAACGTACACTCATCGCCAAGCCAATCGGCGCCCCAGGCGACGCCGGACGCAGGTAGGTTTCCGATGCGGCCATGCATGGGAAAGTCCTCGCCGTCCACGGTGCAGGGCGGACCAAAGTTGCGTAGCCCACAGGTCGTGAGCAGGCCGCCGAAGAACGAGCGTAGAAAACCCGTTCCCTCGGGTTCGTAGAACGTCGGCGCTACGATGCCCGGAGAATTAAACCAGCAGAGAGGCTGACCTTCCCACCAGAGATGGGCGATGTCGAGGCAGCGGTCGGGCAAGACGATAAAGGACAGCCCGCCGCCGGACTCGACGCGCAGTATGCGTACGCCAGCGGCAGGCCCGTCGTCGAGCGTCGACGACTCGACGCCGGCGATCTGCTCCAAGCGGCCTACGCGCGCCAGTACCTCGGCGCGCGTGTATTCCCGGCCAAAGAGCATCGCCATGGAGAGGCTACCCGACCTTCTTTTTCTTGTTACGCACGTAGTCGACGAGGACGTACTCGCCAAGGCGATCGGGCGACGCGTAGAAGGCGCGGCCCTTGTTGATCGTGGTCATCTGGTCGACGAAGGACGACAGCCACGGCGTGGTCTCCAACATGAACGTGTTGATGACGATGTTGTCGCGCGTGGCCCGCCCGACCTCGCGCAACGTCTCCGAGATGCAGCGGCTCGTGGGCGGGTAGTTGAACTCGGGTACACCGTCCTCAAGATGCGCCGTCGGCTCACCATCGGTGACGATCAATATCTGCTTGTTCTGGCCCTTGGAGCGCGCCAACAGTTGGCGCGCCAGCATGATGCCGTGGTGGAAGTTGGTGCCGTACATATACTCGTCCCACGTCTCCAGCGGCAGGTCTTGCGGCTGGATCTGCTTGGCCATGAACGAGAACTCGACCACGTAGAGGTTGTCGCGCGGGTACTGGCCGCGAATGAGCGAGTCCAGCGCCATGGCGACCTTCTTGGCGGAGAGCCAGCAGTTGTTGAGGAACATCGAGCGGCTCTTGTCGAGCATCAGCACGGTGGACGACTCTGTCATGAGTTCGGTGCGGTAGACCTCGAAGTCCTCCGGCTTCATGCGCACAGGCGTGCCCGCGCCGTTGCGCGCGAGGGCGTTCATCATCGTGCCCTTGATATCCATGAAAAAGGGGTCTCCGAACTCGTAGGGCTTGGTCTCCTCGGTGCGCTCGCCGCCAGCCCCACGAAGCTCCGTCTCGTGCTTGCCGATGCCGTCGCGCTTAAGGTTGGTGAAGACGTCGGCCAGGGCCTTCTGTCCTATCTTGCGCATGGCGCGCGGCGTCAACTCGAGCTTCTCGCCGTTCTTCTGGATATAGCCCGCGTCTTCCAACATCTTCGTGATGCTCTGGAGGCGTTCGAGCTGCGCGGCGGTCTCGGCGTCCATCAGTTCGCGCACTTTGTCAGGGTCGATGGCGTCGAGGCCCTGACCGCTCTGCGCCGCCTGCATCTGCGCCTCGAGCTCACTCATGCCCTGGAGGCGGTCCATCATAGCCATGGCTTCCATCAAGGTCAGGGGCTGGTCGCCGCTAAAGGGGAAGGACTGTCCATCGGTCTGCTGGGGCATCATCTGCGCCAGGTTCGCGGCCAGGCGCATCATATCCACGCGCAGGCGGTCGTCGCCGAGCATCCCTTCCATCATGTCCTGGAGTTGCTGCCGCATCTCGGGCGACATGCTCTGCATGAGCGAGTTCATGGCCTGCATACGCGCGGCCATTTGCTCGAGCAGTTCGTCGAGGTTGCGCACGCCGGGGAACATCTCGCCGTACTTGTCCATGAACTCGTTGAACTTGGGCTCACGCCCTTCCATGCGGTCTTCGAGCATCTGGTTCAGGTCGCGCACCATGTCGCGCGTGCGCGCCAGGTCTTCCGGCGTCATGTTCTGCATCGACTGCTGCATGCCCTGGAAGTAGCTCTGCATGACCTGCTGTTGCAGCGTGTCCAGCAGCTCCTGATACTTCTGGCGGGCCTCGTTGTCCATGAAGTCGTAATCGGAGAGGCCCTTGAGCTTGCCTGGTGCGTCCTCGGGGAGGCCGTCCAACTGCTCGCGCTTGCGGTCGGCCATGCCCTGGAGCATCTTGCGCAGGGCCTCGTTGTCGTCCGCCGTGGTCGTCTCGCCCTCGGCGGCAGGCGGGTTGGCCGCCTCTTCCAGGCGACGGTCGATGCCGGCGCGCTCGGTCTGGAGGATGTCGTCGAGGCGCTCGTTGATGTCGCTCATGATGGAGTTGAGGTCGTGGCGCTGCAACTGCTCTTCGCGCATCTTGCGCAGGCGCTCCATCATAGCGCGGAGACCCTTAAGCCTATCGTCCATGGCCCCCTGGTCGCCGCGTCGGTAGAGGTCGCGCAGGGCGCGATCGAGGTTGCCGTCCTCGATCAGCTTATCGGCCATCGCGTCCATCAGGTCGTCGGCGTCGAAGGGTTCGACTTGTTGCGAATTATCCCATTCGGAGTAGCGGTACGAGTAGCGTTCGAACATGATTCATTCCCTCTGGTCGCGTAGCGCCGGCGCCGCGTCTGGTCTAGCTAGGTAAAACAAGCTCCGTCGGAGCGGCGATGATAGGTATGCGAACGGGGGCGTGGTAGGGGGCGTCGCCGCGCGACGCCCCCTACCACGCCCTCCGCTCGTTAGCGGCGGTAGCGCGTCTTGCCCGACGAGCGGTCTTTGTTGAGCTTGCGGTTGAGGTGGAGCCCCTCCATGATGAACTCGACCGCCGAGGCGATCGTAGCCGGAGAGCCCTGGCCCTCCACTTTCTCCACCGCTTCCTTGAGGCCCTTGATGTCTTCCACGCCCTTGAGGTAGTGGCTGGAGGGCAGGTCGTCGGCGGCGTCGACGCCAAACCCGCGGTCGAAGCGGCCGAGCAGCCCCTCGAAATCGGCGAGCGAGAAGTGCTTGTTCCAGACGTTGACGATGGCGCCCTGCACGATGCGCTCGATCAGGCGTTCCTCGCTCACGTCGCCGACCGACTCCAGTTCGATCTTGCCGGCGGTCGAGGCCAGCACGGCGGAGAGGTCGGAGATGCGCGGAGCGACGGACTTCTCGTCGAGGCGTACGGCGCGGCGCACGGCGTTGGAGAGAACGTTCTCGTAGTTGCAGATGGAGACGCGCACGGACACGCCGGAGCGCTTAGAGATGTCGGGGTTCTTGCGCGCGAGGTGCGTGATCTCGGCGATGATCTCTTTCATGTAGGCGGGGTAGGCCACCTGGAAGCCCGCGGTGTTGAAGGCCGACGCCTCCTGCTCCATGATGGCTACCTCGCCCTCGATCGTGCGTGGGTAGTGCGTGCGGATCTCCGAACCGATGCGGTCCTTGAGCGGCGTGATGATGCGCCCACGGTTGGTGTAGTCTTCCGGGTTGGCCGAGGCCACGACGTAGATGTCCAGGGGCAGACGAATCTTGTAGCCGCGAATCTGTACGTCGCGTTCTTCCATGATGTTGAGCAGGCCGACCTGGATGCGCTCGGCCAGGTCGGGCAGTTCGTTGAGGCAGAAGATGCCGCGGTTCGTGCGCGGGATCAAGCCATAGGCGATGGTTTCCTCATCGGACAGGTAGCGCCCCTCGGCGACCTTGACCGGGTCGATCTCGCCGATAAGGTCGGCAATGGTGATGTCCGGCGTGGCCAGCTTCTCGCCGTAACGATCGTCGCGCGGCAGCCAGGCGATCTCGACCTCGTCGCCCTGGGCGGCGACCTTGGCGCGGCAGGCCGCGCAGACCGGCTCGTAAGGGTTGTCGTTGATCTCGCAGCCTGCGACCACCGGCGTCTCTTCGTCGAGCAAGGTGGTGAGCGCGCGCGCGAGGCGCGTCTTGGCCTGGCCGCGCTCTCCCAGCAAGACGATGTCCTGGCCAGAGAGAATAGCGTTCTCGATCTGTGGGATCACGGTGTCTTCGTAGCCGTAGATGCCGGGGAAAAGAGGTTCTTCGCGACGCAGCTTGGCCACGAGGTTTTTACGCAATTCCTCTTTGATTGGAAGAACGCGGTACTCGCTCCGCCGTAGCTCCCCAATCGTCGTCGGTCGTGCTGCCGTCATAGTATGCCTACTCCTCAAGATATGCGCGTCTAGCGTCGCGTCGCGGGCTCGAAAGGCTTGAGACATAGGTGCAACAGGCCCTGTGAAGGCCGGCGCCTTGCGTCGCACCGGCGCTCTGTAGAGTGAAGGCCGGACGATGCGTCGTGAGCCGTGCGACGCCACCACTTAAGTATAGCCAGGAGACGCCGACGAACGTAGGTAGGCGGCCGGGGCCACGCTCAAATGAAAGGAGAGGGACAGCGAATAGCCGTCCCTCTCCCTGTCGTATCGTCTCACCCTTATAGAAGAATACTACGACCAACCACCCCCGGAATCGCCGCCGCCGCCGCCGGAGTCGCCTCCGCCGAAGCCTCCCGCGTCTCCGCCGCCCCAGCCGCCGGAGTCTCCACCAGATGAAGCGCCGCCCCAGCCTGCGGCGTCGGCGCCGTTCGCGCCACCGTCCCAACCGCCCTGAAGGTCTTGCGCGTTAGTCGTATCTGGTTGACCCGAAGCGTCGGCGACGCCGTTGTTGGCGCCATTATTGTTTTCGTTCTGCCCGAAAAGGCGGTTGCCGATGAGCGACCCGGCCACGCCGCCGACGGCGCCTCCCGCCAGACCTTGGAGGAAGCTGCCGCCACGCCCGCCCTGGCCCTGGTTCTGGTAGCCGCCCATCTGATTGGGGTAGCCGCCGTTATTGAAGCCCTGCCCACCGTTGTTGAAGCCCTGGCCGCCGTAGTTCTGCCCGCCGACGCCTTGATTGGGGTTCTGCACCATACCCGTAGAGCGCCGCCGGCCGAACAGGCGCGTCGCGGCGAAGACGAGCAGGGCGATGACCGCGAGCGGGATGAGCCAGCCGAGACTCGACCCGCCGCTCGAGGACCCCGACGAGGTCGTCCCACTCGACGTGGAACTGTTCGCCGCGCCGTTCGAGTAAGCGCCCAAGTTTTGATAGTTCCTGATCGTCTGCACGATGCCCGCCGCTACGCCGGAACGATCGAAGGTGTTGTACGCCTGGCGCACGCCCACGCCCGCGTTGGCCACCGAGAGGTGCGTATCGGGGCCAGTCGATGCGTTGATCCACTGCCGCCCTCTCACGGCATGTAGGCCAATAGTCACGGCCCCGCGATCGCCGAACGACTGCGCCTGCCCGTTGAGCCAGGTCTGAAAGTCGGAGCGATTGTTGAAACCCTGTCTCGTCGTAATGACGAGCACGCGCAGATTGGACTGCTGAGCCGCCTGAGCGACTCTATTTCGTCCCGTCTGCGTCAGCAAACTCGCGTCGTCGTGGAACGTCGCACCGCCTGCTGCCTGGGCGACGGCGCCCGTCCCCAGGCTCAACACCATCGTCGCCAGGAGGGCGCAGAGAACTGCTCCTCGTCGTAAAATAGGTGGCCACATCATAATGGTTCATTCTCCTTCGGACCGAAGCTCTCACGCGCGAGACATTGCTAGAAGAGGGTGCGCGTAGACCATCCGTACGGTCTTCAGTCTAGCACTTGGCAAGAATGGCGCCGTGTATGGCAGAACGGCTCCTCAACGCGAGTAGCGGCACGCGGACCAAGACTCCGTCGAGCAATTCATAGGTCCACCCGTCGTCGGGCAGGGTACGTAGTTGATCGGTCGTCATGGGATACGGGATGCTGGGGACGACCTCGGCCCACAACGCGGGAGGGCTGGGTGGAAATACACGATGTTTCACGTAAGTTGGGCGGCAGTCGCTCTACATCAATCGACGTGGGAGGTCGCGTCGATCTCTCGGTAGAAGACGACCGTGTCGTGCAGCGCCCCAGAAGCCTCACTGGCGTAGCGCGGGATGATGCCCGCGACCTCGTAGCCGTGGGTTCGATACATGCCCTCGGCTATGTCGCCGCGGCGCGTGTCCAGCACGAGCAAGGTGCGCCCCAGTCGGCGCGCTTCGTCCTCGACAGCGTCGAGGAGTAGGCGCCCTATGCCGCGCTGCCGCGCCCGCGCATCCACGATCACTTTCGTCACCTCGGCGCGGTGGCGGCCGTTGGCCTTTTGCGCTAGTTCGAGCGAGGCCGTGCCCACGATACGCCCGTCTTCCACGGCGCGGGCCACGAGCAGCACGCGGACGCCCTTCTCCACGGCGACCAGGGCGTCCTGCCAGTACGCGTCGGCCTCGGCCATGTCGAGGGGAGGCACGAAGCCCAGTGCCGCGCCTGCCGTGACGGCGTCACTCAGCAGGGCGGCCAATGCCGACAGAGCATCGCGCCCGCCGGCTACGTCCAGACGCTCGACATAAAACAGGGCGCCCCCACGCTTTCTTAAATCTGATATGTCGTCCATCCCTCTCCCTCCACGGCGCCATCGCTTCGGTGGTCTATCCCCGCCCATCATCGGAGGCTGCCCCCGCCGCGGGCGCCTTCCTCAAGAGCATGGTGCGACGAACGTGTCCGTCGCGCGGCCTCACGCCCTACGCACCGGAGGGCGTAGGAGGGCGCAGCTTGCGCATGACCTTCTGGACAGGATTGACGACCATGGATTTGGTGCTCTGCCGCGCGTAGTCGTGCAGGGCGATGCGCGCGAGCGGCTTGTCGTCGCGCCGCGCGCGCGTGGTGCGTTCTTCCAGTGCGCGCCGGAAGTCCGCCGCCGTGCGTCCGGGGAACTCGGTGTAGGCCGCGCCGATGTGCGGGAGGAAGTGCGCGTCGGACCCGCCGAACTCGGCCAGACCCCATTTTTTGTTGAGCGCGACCACGCGCGCGCCGGGCCGCCCCGCCGGCGAGGGGTTGATCGTCTCCACGCCGCTCAGCGGCAGATGCGCCGCGAGCAGTGAGTCGATCAGTCCCTCGCCCATGCTCGGTGTGAGCACGGTCAAGGGGTGGGGAGCCAGGGCTACGCCGCCCAGCGCGGCGATCTTCTCCACCGTCTGAGCGGCGGACTGCATCATGGGCAGCCGCTCCTCGACAAAGAGGGCCAGCATGTGGACGCCGCGCCCGGCCGTCACCTCGATGCCGACGATCACCTCGATCGGCAGTTTCTCGCGCAGCACGATCTCGCGGGCTTCGAGGGCGCCCTCGACCGTGTCGTGGTCCGTGATGGCCACGACATCCATACCGTGCGCGATGGCCGTCTCCACGACCTCGCGCGGCGACCCCATGCCGTCACTGCAGGTCGTGTGTGTATGTGGATCGCAGCGTCCAGGCCGCGTGTCCCGCGTGTCCTCGTGCATCATTCCCCCGTCCATCGTCGACCGCGTCGTGGCTTTTCTCTCGCTCCAGTGTACAAGCATCAGAGGAGCCCATTATTTGTGGGCGGCTACGACGCGTCGTCCAGCACGGCGCAAGACCGCGCTCCCTTCCGAGCATCTACATCTTCTTTGCGGAGCAGAATCAAGCTGTCTTCTCGTTTCCCCTAAGCTTCACGCGCCGTCCACGAGCTGTTGTTGCCCGTGGTGCATCAGGGTCGACTAGCAGAGCGTCGGCGACCCTGGTGCAGTGCGGCGCCTAGTGCTGGACGACGCTGACCATTTGGAGCGACGGATCGGAGGCGCCCGTCACGTACATGCCGTGGGCAAGGCCAGCGCCGAGGTATTCGACCATGGGCCGCGTGATGCGCTCGCCCGGCGCCGCGATCGGTATGCCGGGCGGATAGGGGGTGAGCAGCTCGGCGGCGATCGAGCCGACCGCGTCGGCCAAACGGACGCGGCGCGACGGCGCGGCCACGGCCGCGCGGGGCGTCATGACCGCGTCGGTCGCCAGCGCGGGCAGCGGGACGACCATCGTCCGTGGGGCGCTCCGTTCGCGGGTCGCCGCCGCGGACAGATGAGAGAGCGCTTGAAGCAAGCGCCCCACCGAGTCGGCATCGTCGGCCACGGTGAGCAACGCTAGGACGCGCCGGTGGTCGCTAAGCTCCACGGCAATGTTCCACTGGTCGCGCAACCAGGCGTCGACGGCGTAGCCGGTCATACCGGTTCCAGTGACGTCGATAACGAGCTTCGTCGCGTCCAGGGCGGCGGCGCCCGGCCGACCCACCACCTCTGATCCCAGAACCTGCAGGTTCGGAAGCGCGGCGAGGGCGGCGCGTGCGCGTGCGCTCAAGGCCAGAGTGCGTTCGAGATGCGCGTATCCATGCAGCATCATGTCGCGCCGGCAGGCATCAATCGAGGCCAGAATGAGGGCGGATGGGCTGGTCGTGCCCAACAACCCTACCCACTGAGCCACCCGTTCCGAGGAGACCAGGTTGCCTTGCACGTTGATAAGAGAGGATTGAGAGAAGCCGGTCAAGACCTTGTGAACGCTCGTTACGCTCAAATCGGCGCCGGCGGCCATCGCCGACGGCGGCAGCGCCGGGTGAAAAGCGAAGTGCGCCGCCCATGCTTCGTCGACGAGGAGCGCGACGCCCCGCGCGTGGCAGACGTCTGCCAGTGCGGGTAGATCGGCCGCCACGCCGTAGTACGTGGGGCTGACGACGAGGGCCGCGCGCGCGCGTGGATGCGCGTCGAGCGTCGCGGCAAGGTTGGCGGCGGAGACCCCGTGGGCGACGTCCAGATCCGCGTCGTAGCAGGGCTGCACGTAGATGGGGTGGGCGCCGCTCAAGATAAGGGCGGCATAGGTGGATTTGTGGGCGTTGCGCGCCACGATCACCTCGTCGTCCGGACCGACGATGGAGAGCAAGGCGATCTGATTGCTGAGCGAACTCCCGCCGACGCCGAAGAACGTGCGCTGGGCGCCGAACGCGTCGGCCGCCAGGCGCTCGGCGCTGGTGAGGAGGTCGCCGGTCATCTGCAGGTCGTCGAGTCCGCCGGCAAGAGGGATGTCGCCGCGAAAGGCTCCGTCGCCGAGGATGTCGCTCAGCTCCGGCGCGATGCCCCGCCCTTTTTTATGGCCGGGAACGGTGAATGGAAGCATGTCGGCGTCGTGGTAGGCGCGCAGCGCTTCTACAAGAGGGGCGTGGCTCTGGTCGAGTCCGCGGTCGATGGCCGGGGAGGCCGTGGTGGGTCGTAAGCGATACGGGATTGTGGAGGAAGCATAGCCTCGTGCAGGCGTTTCAATTAACGCGGAAAGTGGAGTCACTAACCAGCCCCTCCGTTCCCAACCATCCATTTATTCACGATCGTGCCGTTCTGGTTGTGCTCCGTCACAGCGACGTAGCTCTTGTCATGTTTTATCTCAGCAAAGCCAGCGTTCATCGTCGTCATTCCCAACATATATCGGTCCATTATTTCATCCGCCTTCTTACTCGTAAGCAGGTCGTCTTAAGCAACGTCGCACGGGGCGTCGACGCATCTGTGCTTGGGTGTCCCTGCCCGCGCGGCCCCTCACCATCGTAGATCAGATGGGATCGGCGCCGCGCTTTCTGTTGTCGTGGTCTACAATCATCATAACGCGCGCAGCGACTAATGAAAGGCATCAACTGAAAGTTCGGGTTGGTTGGGCGCGTCCGTGGACAGCAGAGGCGCAAGAAACAAGGCCGTCGGCCTTCATAACGAATGAAGGCCGACGGCTTCGTCCTCAGCCGGTCATCTTAGCCGAACAAGATGTCTATAACGATCGATGGGCGCGTCTGACTAGATGTCGAGGTTGCGGACGCCCTTGGCGTGGGTCTCGATAAAGCGGCGGCGCGGAGGCACGTCGGTGCCCATGAGCATCTCGAAGATCTTGGCCGTCTCGACGGCGTCTTCGACCGAGACCTGCAAGAGCGAACGAACGCCGGGGTCCATCGTAGTGGACCAGAGCTGGTCCGCGTTCATCTCCCCCAACCCTTTGTAGCGCTGGATGTGCGGGTTGCGCCCCTCGCCGTACTCGGCCATGATGCGGTCGCGGTCGTCTTCGTTGTAGGCGTACTGCGACTTCTTACCGAGCGACACCTGATAGAGGGGAGGCTGGGCGATGTAGAGGTAGCCGCCATCGATCACGGGGCGCATGTAGCGGAAGAAGAAAGTCAGCAGCAGCGTACGAATGTGCGCCCCGTCCACATCGGCGTCGGTCATGATGACGATGCGGTGGTAGCGCAGCTTCTCCAGGTTAAAGTGCTCGTCGCCGATCGACGTGCCCAGGGCCAGCACGAGGCTCTTGATCGAGTCGAAGCCCAGGATCTTGTCTAACCGGGCGCGCTCCACGTTGAGGATCTTGCCGCGCAAGGGGAGGATGGCCTGGAAGGCGCGATCGCGCCCTTGCTTGGCCGATCCACCGGCCGAGTCGCCCTCGACGATAAAGATCTCGGAGCGGGCGGGGTCGCGCTCCTGGCAGTCGGCGAGCTTGCCTGGCAGTCCCACGCCTTCGAGGACGCCTTTGCGCGTGACGAGGTCGCGTGCCTTGCGCGCGGCCTCGCGCGCGCGCGCGGCGGTCAGACTCTTCTCAATGATGCGCCGGCCATCAGACGGATTCTCTTCGAGATACTGCGTCAACTGATCGTTGATGAGGTTCTCGGTATAGGTGCGCATCTCCGCGTTGTTCAGCTTGTTCTTGGTCTGGCTCTCGAACTGCGGGTCGTGGAGCTTCACCGAGATGACCGCCGTGATGCCCTCGCGCGCATCCTCGCCGGAGAGGTTGGCGTCTTTCTCGCCCAGGAGACCCATTTTGCGCCCGTAGCGGTTAATCGTATTGGTCAGCGCGGAGCGGAAGCCAGTGAGGTGCGTGCCGCCGTCCTGCGTGTTGATATTGTTGGCGAAGGTGATAACCGTCTCGTTGTAGTCGTCGCTGTACTGCAAGGCGACCTCGACGGACGAATCGGGATACTCGCCCGAAAGGTAGATCGGCCGGGGGATGATCTGCGTGCGGTTCTTGCTGAGGTAGCGCACGAACGAGACGATGCCGCCGTCGAAGTAGAAGGTGCGCTCCCGCGCCTGCCCCTCGCGCTCATCGCGCAACCTAAGGGTTAGCCCGCGGTTGAGGAAGGCCATTTCGCGGAAGCGCTGCGCCAACGTATCGAAATCGAAGACATCGGTGGACATAATGTTCGTATCAGCCTTGAACGTCGTGCTCGTGCCCGTGCCCTCGGCCTCGCCGACAGCGGCGACGGGGGCGCGCGGTACGCCGTACTCGTAGCGCTGGCGCCAGAGTTTGCCCTCACGGCGGACGTCGACCTCGCACCACGAGGACAGCGCGTTGACCACGGAGACGCCGACGCCGTGGAGGCCGCTGGACACTTTGTAGCCCTCGCCGCCGAACTTGCCGCCCGCGTGGAGCACGGTCATGACGAGTTCGAGCGCTGAGACGCCTTCTTGGTGATGAATGCCCACTGGAATGCCGCGTCCGTTGTCCGAGACGGTCGCGCTGTGGTCGGCATTGAGGACGATCTCGATGCGGTCGCAGTAGCCCGCGAGCGCCTCGTCGATAGAGTTGTCTACGACCTCATAGACGAGATGATGGAGGCCGTTGATGTCGCTGGAGCCGATATACATTCCCGGGCGTTTGCGCACCGGATCAAGTCCTTTAAGGACTTGAATAGCACTTTCTTCATATGTCGTGGTCATGTCTTAATTGTACCTTATATAGGGATACGACCGCTGTCCCGACCAAGCCTCTCAACACCGCTGTTGCTCCTCTCTTCCAACGCAAGTTTCATGCGCGAAACGCCTTCTCTCCCTGCCTTTTGAGGGCGTTTATACCCCGTTCGGGGGGGTACGGTCTACGACCGTACTTTCTAGGTCTTGCGGCGCCGCTATGAACGGCCTGATAGTCCTCTTAAGACTCTAGATGAAACCGCACGGCGTACTTTTAAGTGGAGCTGAACGTAAATGATGTATGCCACAGCCGGCGAGGGCGGCGATCCTAACCGCGACGGGCGTCGGCGAGACACGGAGACCCTCTATCCCGGCCTGGGCCTTGCCTCCCTCGAAGACCTCGAACGCGATTTATTCCAGACAGGCGCGGCCGAGAGCGCCGCACGGGTTCAGGCACTCGCCGGCCTTGGCCGCCGCGTGGTCTGGACCACCAGCGCGGAGGGTTTCGCGCGCGATATGACAGCCTGGAGCGCCTACACCGGGCAGACTCTGGAGGAATGCGACGGGTGGGGCTGGCTCGACGCCGTCTCCACCAAAGACCGCCTGGACGTGAGCCGCGCGTGGAGCAACGCCTTAATCAGCGGTGAATCCTGCACCTTCGAGTTTCGTCTGCGCCGTGGCGACGGCGTGTACCGTCCCCAAAGAGCCCACGCCGCGCCCGTGATCATGCTGGACGGGAGCGTGCGTGAGTGGATCGGCGCGTGCGAGGATATCGACGATCGCGACGTGGCCGTGCGGGCGCCGGCGCCCGTCGTGTCCCTACCCCTGGAGGACACGTTGGACGCACTGCCCCAACCCACCTGGGTGATCGACGAGACGGGACTCATTTTGTATGCATCGCCCGCGCAGGCGCGTATGCTTGGATACACATCCGCGGTGCTGCGCGGACGCGACATCTTCGCCTTCGTCCATCCTGACGACGAGCTCCGCGTACGCCGCGACCATCAAAACAGCATTAACGGAGACGGTGAGGACGTTCGTTTGTCGACCGTCCGCCTCCTCCATCGCGATGGATCGTGGCGCACCGTAGAATCGACGACGGCGCGGTTCGTCTACGAGGGTCGCTGCAACACTATCGTCGTGCAAGGTCACGATGTCTCGCCTTGGGTCGCCGCCGAGGAGAGGATGCACGAGCAGGGGCGGCGGTTGCGTGATCTGCTCGACCACGCGCCGATCGGCGCCTATATCGTCGACGAGGACGACGTTTTCGAGACGGTCAACGACGCCTACTGCATCATGTATGGCTACACGCGTGAGGAACTCGTGGGCCGGTCGCTCCGGTTGGTCGAACCGCTGTCCCGTCGCGACGACGATGCTCCACGGGAAGACTCCAATAGTTTGTGGAGTCCTCGGGCCGTAGAGTACGACGTCGTGACCAAGGATCGTTGCGCCTTAACCGTCTTGACGACCTCGAGACCGCTCGTCGGGGCCGACGGACGCGTGCGACGTGCGACCTACACCATCGACATCACGAGCCGCAAGCAACAAGAAGCGCACCTCAGCCACGCGGCGCACCACGATTCTTTGACGGGTCTGCCTAACCGGCTGTACCTGCAAGATAGTCTGGCGAGAGCGCTCGCCGAGGCCCGAGAGTCCGAGAGTGCGGCCGCGCTCCTCCTGATCGATCTCGACCACTTCAAGGAGATCAACGCTACGCTCGGCCACGACCACGGAGACCGTTTGTTGCAGCAGGTCGCGGAGCGGATGAGCGCCGTGACGCGGGGGTCGGATTTGATAGCGCGTCTGGGGGGAGATGAATTCGCGGTGTTGCTGCCGACGGCGTCCGAGGACGGTGCCCGGCAAGCGGCGCAGCGCCTCTCCGACGCACTGACCACACCGATTGTGCTGGGTGAGCGCAAGGTGGAGGTGGGCGCGTCGATCGGCATCGCGCTCTACCCCGAGCACGGCGAAGACGCTGTAACCCTCCTGCGCCATGCCGATGTCGCTATGTACGAGGCTAAGCGCTCCGGTCTCGAGTGCGCCCTCTACGATCCCGAGGCCGACCGGCACGATCCGGCCCAGTTGAGCTTGGTCGCCGAACTCCGCCAGGGCATCGCGCGCGGCGATCTGCGCCTACACTACCAACCTGTTATGACGATGAACGATGGAAGCCTGCTCAACCTGGAGGCGCTGGTGCGCTGGCAGCACCCGGAGCAGGGCCTCCTCATGCCCGACCAGTTCATCCCCATGGCCGAACGTACGGGGCTGATCGCGCCGTTGACGCACTGGGTGCTCGACTCCGCGCTCGCGCAGTGCGCGACATGGCAGGCGGAAGGCCGTCGCCGCGGCGTCGCGGTGAACCTCTCGGCCTCTATTCTGCGCGACTCCGCTTTCCCCGACGCGGTAGCGGTCTTGCTGGGGCGATACGCGGTCGACCCGCGCACGCTGACGCTTGAAATTACCGAAAGCGCGCTGATGGCCGATCCCGCCCGCACGCTCGACGTGCTGATCCGCTTGTCCAACCTGGGCGTGCGCCTCTCCGTAGACGATTTCGGCACGGGATACTCGTCGCTCTCGCATTTGAAGAAGTTGCCCGTAGACGAGGTCAAGATCGATAAGTCGTTCGTCCTGAACATGCTGGCGCATGACCGCGACGCGTCGATCGTCTCCTTCATCACGGCCTTGGGACGCAGCCTTGGCCTCGACGTCGTGGCCGAGGGCGTCGAGGACAGGGATACGTGGGATGCACTCAACGCGCTCGGTTGCAGCGCCGCGCAGGGCTACTATCTCAGCCACCCTCTTCCCGCGGGACAGGTCGCGCAAGGCCTCCAGGGTCTCTCCTCACTCGACCTCTCGGGAGACGGCGCGGCGCCGGCGGAGCCGCACGGGCAGGGTGCGGACGACGACGCGAACACCACCATCGCGTAGCGTAGGCGCGACGAAGCCGTCTCTAGCGCCTCAGACGCGCTGGAGACGACTTCGCCGTGGACGATGAAACGGAGGCTAGACCAGCACGTCGGCTGTGTGTACCGTGTCGTGGGACAGCGCGGCCACGCGGTTGTCGCGTCCGATGCGCTCGATCGTGGTCAGAGCGCGCTCGGCCAAGAGGTCGAGCCCGTCGCCCGTCTGGGCGCTAATAGCCACGCCGTCCGGGTAGCGGCAGCGCAACATAGCCAGACGATCGCCGCGCCACTGCGGGTCGATGGCGTCGATTTTGTTGAAGACCGTGAGCACCGGCGCGGTAGCTCCCAGCGACTCCAGCTCTTCCAGCACGACCTCCGCCTGGCCGAGCGCATGGTCCGACGAGGCGTCGAGGACGTGCAACAGGAGATCGGCCTCGTTTAGTTCTTCCAATGTGGCCCGGAACGCCGCTACCAGCGATGAGGGCAGCTTGTGGATGAAGCCCACGGTGTCGGTCAGCAACAAAGGCTTCTCACCGCCCACGTTCCAACGACGCGTGGTCGGGTCGAGCGTGGCGAAAAGCTTGTCGGCGGACTCCACGCCGCCGCGCGTCAGTTGGTTGAGCAAGGTGGATTTACCGGCGTTGGTGTAGCCGACGAGCGCCACGGAGCGCCCCACGTCGCGCCGCTGCGCCCTCTGCGTGGCGCGGCTGCGCCGCACGCCGTCGAGTTCGCGCTCCAGCCGCGTGATGCGCGTGCGGATCTGGCGGCGGTCGCTCTCGAGTTGCTTCTCTCCGGAGCCGCCGCGCGTGCCGGTGCCGCCGCGCTGCCGCTCCAAGTGCGACCAGAGGCGGGCTAGGCGCGGCAGTCCGTAGCGGGCCTGCGCCAGATCGACCTGCAACACGCCTTCGTGCGTACGCGCACGCTGGCCGAAAATCTGCAAGATCAACGCCGTACGGTCGACCACGGTGGCGGGACCACAGAAGGCTTCGAGCCCCTTTTGTTGCGCTGGCGCCAACTCGTCGTCGGCCAGCACGAGTTCGCAGTCGTCCTCGCGCATGAGGTCGGCCACCTGCCGCGCCTTGCCCTCGTTGAGGTACGTGCGTGGATGAGGCGACCGCAACTTCTGGCTAATCAGATGAACGGGCTCCACGCCCGCGGCGATGGCCAGACGCGCTAGTTCTTGTAGGCTCGATTGCGTGTCCCAGGGCGCTTCCACTCCGCCGGCGAGCGGTGGGCCGGCCGGATCGACAGCGATCAAGATGGCGCGCGGCGGCCCCGTGCGCTCTCCCACCTTCTTGAGCGGAGCAGGCCCATCGATGTTGCCGTCGAGACGTCTACCGTGATCGTCGGCCTGACCACCGCGGCCACGGCGTCTGCCGCGCCCCTGCTGCTCCCCCTCGCTCGTCTCCATCGCTTCGCCAGTGAGAGAGAGAATGCGTCCCTTGTCGTCGTCGTGATGCCCGCGCCCGTTACGTGCCACTCGTCCTCCAGAATATCGTCTATCCCTAAGGGTAACACGAACGTGGATAGGGAGACGCGCTAGGCGCGCGGTTTGACATAAGAAAGAGTGGGCCCCATTAGCAAGGCCCACTCTTTCTTATGGTGTGCCGACGACGTAGGAGCCGATGATTACTTGCCGGCGGGAACCTTGACGAAAAGGCGCATAGCCGCCTCGTTGAAAGCGGGGATGTCGTCCGGCTGGCGGCTGGTCACCAGGTTGCCATCTTCCACGACCTCCTGGTCGACCCAGGTGGCGCCCGCGTTGCGCAGGTCGTCCTGGATAGTGTAGTAACTGGTGAGCGTGCGCCCGCGCGCCACGCCGCTGGAGATCAGCGCCCAGGGGGCGGGGCAGATCACTGCCATAGGTTTGCCGGCCCCGTCGATGGCCTTGATAAAGGCGAGGACCTTGGGCTCGGCTCGCATCAGATCGGCGTTGACCGCGCCGCCGGGCAGCAACAGTGCGTCGTACTCGTCGGGCTTGGCCTCGTCGAGCGTGCGGTCGACCGCGACCATGTCGCCCTTCTCGATGTGATTGAAGCCCTGGATCTGGCCCGCCTTAAGCCCGATGACGTCGACACGCGCGCCCGCCGCCTTGTACGCCTTGACCGGCTCGGTCAACTCCGCCTGCTCGAAGCCGTCGTTCGCCAGCACGGCGATGCGTAGATGAGAAAGATCAGCCATGGTTTGCATCCTTTTCCGTTATTCTCGAATGGTCGCCGACGCTAGATGATAGGTGCAAGCTTCGTGCCGACGGGCCGACGGGCATTTCATTGTCCGTGGAAGCGGCAGGACACGACACTGACCTCCGTGTTCGTGACGCTCCCGCCCCACGGTCCAGACGTCGACGTGCCTGACCGGCAGCGGTCTTGCGGCGACGCAAAGCACGTCAGGCCGAGAATAAAACTTCTTTATGGCTACATGGTCCTGCAACCATATGTCCATCTGGTCATCTTTCGCATCTTGATAAAGCACACCATAACGTGGTAGGCTCTGCAAAAAGACGGAGTGGCAGGAATCATATACAGAGAATGGGGGGAAGTACGCCATGAACCAACATATGCGTAGACTGACAATGATGCTTGCCGTAATCGGCGTAACTACAGCCCTATCTTCTACTGACCACCTCACGTGTGAGGGCCGCATCGCTGATTCCCCTTTCTTGCCCTAACGGCCTAAGGGTTATCGCAGGGCCAGGCAACATAGGGGGAGGCAGTTCGAGCAGCTTGGCGGCGACTACGAATAACTGCACCTCCGGCGTCTATATACAGGGGCTGCTAAACCAGCAAGACCCATTCGCTAATTGGCAAGTATGCGATGATCTTGTGTCGACCGGTCAGTCTTGGTGCAATTCGGGTTCTACAGCCTTTGGTGGTGCGGGGAATCAATATTCGCCTGGTCATAGTCGCACCCCAGGCGCTGATCTGGTAAGCGGTGCGTCTGCTGGATATAATCCGGGCAGCAGCACGAACGGCTATGCGAGTATAGGTCCCTTCTGAGAAGAGGTCCGTCTTTTCATCTGAGGTGAAGACAATATCTAATGGGAGTTGCAGGTCATGAAAGCTCACTTATCCAGTCGAAGGCGGCGCCTGGTTCTTGGCCTCGTCGTTGGTGTAGCGTGTCTGGGCGGGGTTGCTCGATTTAGCGCGCCTACCCCGTTAGTCGCATCTGCCACGCCAGCGGTTCTCGCGACCGCGGCACGACATCTCAGCACTTTCGCGGATGGAAACGATCTGCATGCAACGTATACCTTGCGTCAACAAGCGTTGGGAACAAAATCGATAGATGTGTGGGCGCGTTTAGATGGACAAGGCCATCCAAATCCGAGTGCTATCACTATACGCGACCAGCAAGGCGTCATCATCGAGCGCATGATTACGGCGAATGACGAAGCGACCGCGTACTTTCCGGCCCAAAACGTGATCCAACAGGCGCGTATCGCGGACGCCGTCCCCGATCCCCTTGACGTCGGTGGACTAAAGCAGTTCGTGCAGCCCGGTCAGAATGGCGACGTTCAGACGAAGCTGATGGGAACGCAGTTCGTACAAGGCCATAAAACAGACATCGTAACGGTCAGCAGTACGCAGAGCCAGCTAACCTTGTATTACGACCACGATGCTGGCATCGTTCGTCGGCAAGAAGCAACTGACCCAAGCGGGCACATGTCGTACATGTTCGAGCTACAAAATTTAGAAGCGGTGACGCCCACGGCCGTGGCCGCGGGAACCTATGATCTGAATGCTCCTGCTACCGCACGCCTTGTAACGACGCCAGATGGCAGTCCGCACCTCGGCACCAAGCAAGTGTCCGTCATGCAGTGGGTTGCTTATCCCAACCGTCCGCACTTGATCTTACAAGGAGATCCGCGGGGCCTCATTTTGCATACAGCAGTATACACAGGGTATGAGCATCAAGCCCTCGTATTCGCGGACTACGGGTCCGGAGGCAAGGCGTTTACCGTCTCTATGCAAACGACCGATCATGGCCTTCCGAATGCCTCGGATCTCTTTGGCGGGTTCACCAAGCCCACATCTGGAGCCCAAAACATACGAACACTATCCACCTCCATCGCGGGGACAATGGCGCAGGGCACATACTACGACCTTCCTGTACTCGATTCCCCCAACCCTTATCGGGTGCTAGATGTCGCATTGGGGCAAGCACGAATTCGACTTACGGGCCGAGGGATGACTCAGCAAGAGTTTCTTGACACTCTTGGCGCACTAGTCGATGGGTCCATGCACCCCGATGTTGTCCTTCATCTGCAAGGGGAGTTGGACGCCGCACGATCCACGCCACGTTAGTTTCTTGGAGTCTGTTACGCCCTTTCAGGTTTAGGATGGGCGTCCGCTGCTCGGCTATAATGACTGAGACAACGAACCGGAAACCGTATCCGAGTGATGTTGGGCGATGGCGATAAGGAGTGGGCGCCGCCCAGCGCCCTCCCTGTCCCTGGTGAGTGAGGGCGTCCGTCGAGCACTGGGGTCAGGGGGCTGGCTTCCGAGGCCGTCCGCGCGCTGGTCGGCGTTGGCTTTAATCAGATCAACCTCAATCGCACTGAGGCGACCACTAATCTAGACAACATAGCGTCGAGGCGCGTTCTAGACAAAGTCGGTTTCGTCGAGGAAGGCGTCTTGCGCGACTATCGCTACTGGCGCGGCGCCTTCTACGACCTGCGTATGTACTCTCTTCTGCGCCGAGACTCCAGAGGCTGAGGCGAAGGCCAACATCGGACGAACACGTCGAGCTGAAGCGAAGGCCAGCGCGGGACGAACGTGGTGAGCGGCGGCGGCATAGAAGTTGCCTCACCTAACAGCGCCCCGTCTACGACGCGATGACGCCGGCCTATAGGCCGTTAGCCGAAGGTGAGGACGATGAGCGAGAACAAGCTGCTTGACTATATCCAGGACGCCTACACGATGGAGAACACCGCCGCCGCGCAGCTAGAGCTGTATCGCGACATGGCCTCCGCTGTGCCCGAACTGAAAGACCACTACCAGTCTCATATCGACGAGACGCACCGGCATCGCGATCGTATGGGAGAATGCCTGCGCGCGCACGGCGCCGAGCCGTCGAGCGTGAAGGGCGCGCTCGGCGCCGTGGCCAGCGGCGCGGGCTCCGTGCTGGCGCACGTGCAGCCCGACTCTATCGCCATGAATGCGCGCAACGCCTACGTGGCCGAGCACCTGGAGATCGCCTCGTACGCTATGCTGATGGCCACGGCGCGCGCCTACGGCGACGAAAAGACGATTGACGCCGCGCGCCAGAACCTAAATGAAGACGCCGCCATGGCGGCGTGGTTGGGCCAGCACATGGCCGAGATCGGTCTGCTAGCCCTCGAAGAAGACGGCGTCGACGTGCCGGAGAGCGCCTGGAACGCCGCGCGCGACACGCGCGCCCTGATGCCGGCGCAGCGGACCGCGGACGAGGGCGCGGCGCAGGGCCGCCACGACGCGGGCTTGACCGACCGCGCGACCGAGCCTAGCCTCTCCACTGGCGTGCGCAACGTGATGGGCGTGGATTGGTAGATCTGGCGGCTCAGGCCACCTGTCGCGGCTTGCGCCGCAGGCCGCGACGCATCGCCTCGGCGAAGGCCGGCGCGCAGAGACCGACGCCCGGCACGTAGACCGCGCGTGTCTCGCCGCCGTGCTTGTCGCCCAGCACGCGCAGCCGCGTCGCTAGATCGTCGGCCGACGCGCAATGCAAGGCGTCGGCGACCTGCCTTTCCGGGATGAAGCGGCGCTCCTTGACCTCGTCGAGCAGAGCGTCGAGCACTTGCACGGCCGCCGGAACGCGTCCTTCACCCCAGCGAGCGTCGAGGGCGTCGAGCATCTCATACACACTGGCTTCGCCGGACACGATAGGCGCGTCCGGCGCGACTAAGGCCGCGAGGGCGGCGGGGGGCATGGCCACGACGGAGACCCCTGCTCTGGACAGTTCCGTCACGGCGGCGAGGGCGTCCGCCGTGGCCACGGGCAGGACGCGCACGAGAGTCTCGTCGCGGCGATAGGCATAGGGAGCGACGAGCAGCCCGCGCGGCGTCAACAGCGGTTCGGGCGCCGCGACCATGCTCCAGCCGCGCGTGGCGCGGGTCGAACGCGCACGCTCCCACGCGGTGCGTGTCTCGGACGAGGGTGGAGCGTAGAGCACGGCGCCCGTTCCGCCCGTCAAAACCGCTGGCGTCCCTTTGCCAAACGGATAAAGGGCGACTTTGTTTCCCGCGACCTCGGCACGCCCGCGCGTCAGCAGGCCTGGGTCAGCGCTCAGCCCCGCGTAGAGCACGCGCGCGAACCGGCTCCCGGCCCGCGCGTACGATCCAAAGGCGTCGGGCCGGTTATGCACCCAGGCGTCGGCGCCGCGCCAGGCCACGGCGACGCCGTAGGACGCGCCCGCCTCATCGAGCGCTTTCCGCGCGGTGGGGCCGACCTTCTCGATCTCCACCGAGATGCTGTTGCGCAGCAGCGCATCGACGGCCGAGAAGTTGTAGAGCGACACGACCTCGTGGGGCGTGGGCGGCGCGCCCGTACGGATCAGCACGGCGTGCTCCTCGGCGTCGAGCGCGACGAGCAGATCGATCGTGGAAGAGGATAGGCGCAAGCCTCGTCCCAGGTACGTGAGGTTGGCGTCGCGCACGTCTTCGGCTGGCCCCGCGAGAAAGCCATGCTGACCATCCGCTACGTTGACGAGACCAAACAGGTAGAGCCGTAGGTCGGAAGACGTGTAGACGCCATGCCGCGCCAGGCGCGCGACCGTGCGCGCATCGACTACCTCGGCGAAGCCCTGCGAGCGCCAGCGGTAGGCGCCGGCCATGCAGGCGACGAGCCCACGGGCCACGCGCGTGTCGCCGAAAAAGCGTAAGAGCACCTCGGGGTCCACCTCATGCCGTGGGCGTCCCGCGCGTGAGGCCAGGTAGGCCAGGGCCAGCGCGACAGCGGGCGCCGTCACGGCGGCATCGAGCAGCGCGGGATGGATGTAGCGGTGGCCGTCGGAGCGTGAGCGGATCGTCTTCTTTACGTCTTGCAGCCGGAAAGTCATCGGTAAGTCCTCTTATAAGCGTTGGTCGGCCGGGAGCGGCGCGGTCATGGACGACGCGAGGGGGCGCCGAGGGGCGATTCCGCCGCCACGCCGCGTCGCCGTCGCGCGGCGGTGCGGCTCTCGCCCGTGTCGCGTGTAATGAGTTCGTAGAGCAGGGCGCCGGTCGGCTTGGGCCGCAGCACGCGTCCGAGGCGCTGGATGTACTCGCGCGTGGCCGCCGAGCCGCTGACCACGATGGCCACGTTGGCGTCGGGCACGTCCACGCCTTCGTTCAGCACGCGGCCTGTCACGAGCTTGCTGTAGGCGCCCGCGCGGAAGTTTTCCAGCACGAGGCGGCGTTCGCGCGGCGCGGTGCGATACGTGATCGACGGCAGCAGATAACGCCTGCTGAGCGTGTCCACCAGCCCGTTATACTCGCTGAAGACGATGACCTTGTCGGCGTGGTGTTTCTCCAGCAGCTCTCCCACCAGATGCACTTTGGCTCCCGCGTTTAAGGCGATGAGGCGGGCCTGGTGGTGAGCTTGCAGGGCCTGACGGGCGCGCGGATCGACGGCGGAGGAGCGGATCATGTCTTGAAACGCGGCCGCGCCCGGCGCCGTGCGGCCGCGGTGCGCGTTGACGTAGGCCAGATACTGGCCGCTGAGTTCGGCGTAGCGCGCGCGTTCGAGCGGCGAGAGATCGACGTACAGGCGCTTCTCGGTGTACTGGGCGATATGGTTGTCGCGCGCTAGTTCCGCCGGGAGACGACGGTAAACCTCAGGCCCGACGAGTGCGTCCAGTTCGCGCTCGCGCCCGTCCATGCGCTCGGTCGTCGCGCTCAGCCCAAGGACGCAGGGCGCGCCGACGCTCTCGGGCAGGGTGCGGTAGCGCGGGGCGGGCAGGTGATGCACCTCGTCCAGCACCAACAGGCCGAATGGCGGCAGCGCGCGCCCCGGCATAGAGGCCGACTGGTAGGTGATGATCGTGATCGGCCGGACCTCGTCCTGGCCGCCGCCCACGACGCCGACCGCCTCCGGCGGCAGGCCAAGCAGGTCGATGAGCCCGCGCCGCCACTGTTGGAGCAGCTCGATCGTGGGTACGACGACGAGCGTGCGCGCGTTCAAGAGTTCGATCGCCATCATCGCCACCACCGTCTTGCCCGCCCCGGTCGGCAGCACGACCACGCCGCGACCGTCTGCCTCCAGCCAGCGCGCCAGCGCCTCGCGCTGGTAGGGGCGCGGAGGCACGCTCAGGCGGGGCGCCAGGCCGAGCAGCTCGTCGGGCGCCAGCGCGGGCGTCGACGGCGCGGCGAGGTCGGGCGCCCTCTCGTCCAACGGCGCGAACACGTCGGTCGCCACGACCACATCCTGACCCTCGTCGTCTATCAGCGCGTGCATCAAGCCCCCCCTCGTCGCCCTCGTCTCACGCTCTTATTTTAGCACACTTGTTCTATTTTAGTCCGAGGAGATCCGCTCCGGGCGGTCCTGTACCAAGCTGCTCCAGGAGCGTGGGTACGCGCTGTGCCGTGGACTCGCCCGTGGCGAGTGGCAGGGCGGACGCCCGCGCCGTGCCGCGCGACCCAGGGAACCCGCGTATTCCGTACCCTCCTGACGCCTCATAGACCGTCCCACCCGTAGGGAGCAGTCTCGAACCATGACGCCGCGCCTGACGATGTCGCCTGAGAGGCTGGCGGCGCGCTATGAACCTCTTTGGTCAACGCCCTCTACGTGGCGGGCGCACGTCGTTATCTACATGGCACCGCGCGACGTGTACTCCCACGATGACGATGTGTTATGCTCTCCCTAATCAGCCATGGCCGTCCTCACCTCCAGCCAACGCCGCCGTTCGAGCCGGAATGACTGGCCCTCCTCAGTCCACGACCGAGGTGCATCCTTAGTGCTGTACGAGAGAGTCCGCAACGGAAGGAAGACCATCGTGAAACGACAGACAATATGGCGCACCCTCCTGGCCCTGGTCGTGGCGATCCCCTTAACGGCTCAGACCGCGCTGCTCCGTGGTCAAGCCAGCGGCGTACCGCGCGCCGGCCGCACGACCCACGTCGCCGTGGGCGCGGTCCACGCGCTCACCTTATCGTCTTCGCGGGCGGCTGCCTTATCCGTTCATCCTACACAGCGCGTCATCATCATCCTGCGCGACCAGTCCACCGACCTCAGCACGCGCGGCCGGTCGCGGGTGCGCCTCTCGGCGGCTGGAGCCTCCGCGCAGCAAGGCGTTCTCGCGGAGTTGGCGCAGGTCCATGCGACCAACGTCACTGCCTTCCACGTCGTCAACGCCGTGGCCGCGACGGTCTCCTCGGCCGAGGAAGCCAACCTGCGCCAGACCCCCGCCGTCCAGGCCGTGGTCCCGGACCTCGTGCTGCACCTGCCTTCGTCCTCGCGCCGGGCCGCGCGCGATGCGTTGACCAACGCGGGCAGCACCATCGCGATCGCGCCCACGGCCGCGACGACCTGCACGGCGAACGCCGCGAACACGACCTTGGAGCCGGAGGCGTTGCAGTTGACCAACGACGCCTTTACCTCGACCGTCACGCCTCAGGCCACCAACATCGTGACCGGCTCCGGCGTCACCGTCGCCTACATCGCCGAAGGCATCGACCCCACCAGCCCCGACTTTATTCGCCCCGACGGCAGCCACGTGTTCGTCGACTACGTCGACTTCACGGGAACCGGACCTATCGCGGCGGAAGGAAACAGTGAAGCGGCGCTCGACGCCTCTTCCATCGCCGCGCAGGGGAACGTGACCTACGACCTCAACACGTACCTCAACGCCGCGCACCGCGTGGGCCAGTGCGCTTTCTTCACCGTGCGCGGCATGGCCCCCGGCGCGTCGCTTATCGGCATCAAGGCTTTTGCCGACAACGGCGACTCGCCTACCTCGAACTTCGTACAGGCCATCCAGTACGCCGTCGACCATGGCGTCAACGTCCTCAGCGAGTCCTTCGGCTCCAACCCGTATCCCGACCCGGAGAACGACCCCATCGCCCTCGCCGACGAGGCGGCCGTGGCCGCGGGCGTGACGGTGCTGGCCTCTAGCGGCGACGCCGGCATCGAGCACACGATAGGGTCGCCTGCCACCGACCCCAGCGTCATCGCCGTGGGCGGCACGACGCAGTTCCGCCTCTATGCTCAACTCTTCGAGAACGGCATCCAGTTGGCTGCCGGTGGATTCCTCTCCAACAACATCTCCGGACTCTCCTCGGGCGGCCCCGCGCAGAGCGGCCAGCAGACCGTCGACGTCGTCGCTCCCGGCGACCTGGGCTGGATCAGTTCGAGCAATCCCGCGAGCGCTGGGGTCTCAGGCGGCACTAGTGAGTCGGCTCCGCTGACCGCCGGCGAGGCCGCGCTGGTCATCCAGGCCTATCGCCAGGCGCACGGCGGCGCCTCGCCCTCTCCCGCGCTGGTGCGCCAGATCATCGTTAGCTCGGCGGCCGACCTCCACCTGCCCTCCTATGAGCAAGGAGCAGGCTTGATCGACGCCCTCAAAGCGGTGCAATTGGCCCAGTCCATCGGCGACGGTAATGCGACAGCGACCACGCCGGCGAACGCACTGCTGCTGCAGCCGGGCCGGCCGCTCACGGCGTCCGGCCTGCCCGGCACGCCGGAGACCTTCTCCTTCCAGGCCACCAACGAGAGCACGGCCACGGCTCTGGTTACGCCGACGCTGCAGACGCTCGGCGCGCCCGTGGCCACGCAGACCTTCTCGGTCAGCCTGGCCCCGACCACGACCGTCAACAACAGCGGCACGTTCATCGACCAAAGCGGTCGTTCGCGCGTGTACACCGAACAGGCCTTTACCCTCACCGTGCCAGCGGACAAGCTCGACGCGGCCATCGCCTACAATGTCGTGCAGGACCCCAACACTTTGGTGCGTCTGGCCTTGATCGACCCGAACGGGCGCTACGTAGCCTTCAGCCAGCCCCAAGGTACGGCTAGCGGCTACGGCCACGTCGACCTACACGACGCCGCGGCCGGCGCCTACCGGGCCATCATCTACACCGCGAACAGCACCGCCGGCTACAGCGGCACGGTGCAGCTCACGACCGCGACCGCGACCTTCGGGCCGAGCGGCGCTGTGAGCGGTCCGGCCGTGCTCGCTCCCGGCCAGACCGGCTCCTACACCGTCACGACCACGACGCCGGCGCAGCCCGGCGATGAGAGCGCGCAGGTCGTCTTTACCGGGACGACGACCTCCGGCACACCGGCCCCCCTCACTGCCGGCGCCATCCCCGTGGTCTTGCGTTCGCTCGTCCCCTTCCCCACGGCTCCCGCTCCGGCCAGTACGACCTTTAACGGCGTCTTCAGCGGCGGCATCGGGCGCGCGGACTCGCCCGGCCAGTCGCTGACCTACGCCTTCACCGTCCCCGCCGGCCTCAAGGACCTCGATCTGAGCCTGGGCATCACCGATACGAACTACAATCTCCAGGGGGTGCTATCGGGCCCGGACAGCCGGCCGCTAAACGTGCAGAGCACGATCACGAACATCAGCGCCGCCGGGAAATATAGTTTCACCAATGGACTGCAGTTCTTCCGGCGCGACCCCGTCGCGGGGCGTTACCAGTTCACGGTCTTCGTCAACAACAGCGTGTCCGGCCTTCAGACGGCGTTGCCCTTCACGGCCACGCTGCAATACAACGGCGTGAGCGTGGACGCCTCGGGCGTACCGAACAGTACGTCTACCCAATTGCCCTACGGAACGCCGACGACCGTGACCGTCGCCCTGACTAACACCGGATTGACCACCAAAGACTTCTTCGTCGACCCGCGCCTGACGGGGTACACCTCGATGCAGATCTACAACCAGGCCATCACGATCCCTCTGAGCCTGGCGAGCTTCCCCGCGTTCTACGTCCCGACGGAGTCCAATGGGTTGAACGTACTCGCCGAGTCGCCATCGTCGAGCACGCCTATCTCCATGGACATCTTGAACGTCAACGGCGCGCCGCCCTACGGCATTCCCAACCCGGAGGGGCAGGAGACAGGCGCGCCTGACATCCAGGCCAGTTCATTCGTCGATCCGCAGACGGGCGACTTCGCCGCGCTCGCCTCCCTCACCGCCGCCGAGGTTCCCTTCGGCAACTGGAAGGCGTCGCCGACGCTAGTGGGGCCATATAGCCAGGCCACGGGCCCGGTTACGATCTCGCTCGTCGCGGCGGCCACGGCGCGGCAGTTCGACGTCATGGCTGCTCCCAGCAGCGGCGACGGCATCGCCTACGCCATGAACGGCGACACGGGCGCCTATAGTCCCCTCGTGCTGGCCCCCGGCCAGAGCGGCGTCATCACGGTAACGCTCATGCCAACGGCCACGATCGGTACGGTCGTACAAGGAAATTTCTACGTCGACGCCTTCAACGCCAACTCTGTTTCCCTAGGCACGCTGACGGGCAGCGCTGACGAGCTGCGGGCCATCCCCTACGCCTACAGCGTGGGGTCGGGCGCGGCGACGCCAACCGCGACGGAGCCGACGAGCACGCCAACCGCAACGAGCGCCTCGACGAGCACGGCGGTCCCGACGAGCACGGCGACGCCGACGAGCACGGCGGTCCCGACGAGCACGGCGACGCCGACGAGCACGGCGACCGCGGCGCCGATCCCCTCGGCGACGAGCACGCTGGCTCCGACGGGCACGCCGACGAGCACGCTGGCTCCGACGAACACGGCGGTTCCCACGAGTACGTTGGCGGCGCCGACGAGCACCACTGCCCCGGCAAGCACGGCGACACGGACTGCTGTCCCAGCAAGCACGGCGACGCAGGTCATCGTCCCGACGAACACGCCACTGCCTGTCGTGCATCCCTGCTACGTTAATAAGCTGCTGATCGACGACGGCTTCACGCACCAAAAAGGGAAACGCGACACCGCGCGACGTCCGGTCGCGGTGGTCGAGCAACTCAGTTCCCCCGATGCGGAGAGCAAGGTTCCCTTCTCACGCACACGGCTGTTTTTCGACAACGGACACGGCACGTTGTTCTTCTCGCGCACTGTCTACACGACGCTGGCCTGTGGAAAGTCTCCGCTGCCGCTGCTCGACGTGAGCGGCACGATCTACCAAGGGCAGGGCTATCGGCCGGGACACAAGCGCCAGATGAACCTGCACAACGCGTCGTTCACATTGCGCGTCTACGCGGCAAAGCCTTATAAGGGCCGGGCACGCTACACCCTGCGTGTAGTGATTTCGTCGATCGGCTACAGCAAGAGGTTCGACAACCTGCAAGGGCTGGCGGAGATCTACCGCTTCTAGGGCGCTGCATCGTCTTCGGTCCCAGCGGGACGCGACGTTCGCTCTCAAGATGGCCCAATTAGAGAGGAGAGGGCGCCGGTACAACCGGCGCCTCCTCCTTTGTCGTCGTCCTAATTTCGTCGTCCTAACGCCGCCGCGTTCGGCACCTCACCTTGCGTCGAATCGTATCATGAACGAGACCGCGCTGGGCGACACGAGATCAGGCGACCGGCGTTTGGCTCCTACTCAAGCGGTTCCGTGCGCATGCCAGAAGCGCTTAGCTCCGCGAGAGCATATGCCGTGTCCAAAGCCGATACGTGTCGCGACCGGTGGAATAGAGAGAATGAAAGGACGATAACATGGCCGTAGTCGAGACCGAGCGCGACAGCGCGATCTTCGTCGTCACCATTAATAGGCCGGAGGTGCGCAACGCTATAGACCGGCCCACGGCCGAAGCACTGGCAGCGACCTTCCGCGCCTTCGACGACGATGAAACCCTATCCGTGGCCGTCTTGACCGGCGCGGACAGCACGTTCTCGTCCGGGGCCGATCTCACAGCCATTGGCTCACCGGAGCGCCAGCCGCGCGTGGCCCTCGACGGCGATGCGCCCGAGGGCGTCTCCCGCATGACCTTGAGTAAGCCGGTCATCGCCGCCGTGGAGGGGTACGCTGTCGCGGGCGGCCTCGAACTAGCCCTCTGGTGCGACCTGCGCGTAGCGGCGGAGGACGCGGTGTTCAGCGTCTTCTGCCGGCGTTGGGGCGTCCCCTTGGTGGACGGCGGCACGATCCGCCTACCGCGTTTGATCGGTCAGAGCCGCGCGCTGGACATGATCTTGACCGGCAGGCCGGTAGCGGGGCCAGAAGCGCTCGCTATAGGGCTGGTCAACCGCCTCACGTCGCCAGGCAAGGCCCTGGACGAGGCACACGCGCTGGCCGCCGATCTCGTGAGACTGCCGCAACGCTGCCTGCGCTCCGACCGCCTCTCGCTCTACGAGCAGTGGCCCCTCGGCACGCCCGACGCCCTGCGCAACGAGACAGGACCTCTAGCTCGCGTGCCGCCCCCTCTTCGTGGAGAGCCAAGCGTTCAAGGCGTCGATGTGCAGCGGCGGCGCGATATAGTAGCCCTGTACGATGTCGCAGCCCACGGTCGTAAGAAGATCGAGCGTGGCGCAATCTTCGACGCCCTCCGCTACCACGTGTAGGCCGAGGTTGTGCGCGAGATCGACGGTCGCGGCGACGATAGTGGTGTCGGCTTCCGTCGTGGACATCTGTTGCACGAAGGTCTTATCGATCTTGAGTTCGTCGACGGGAAGTTGCTTGAGGTAGAGCAGCGACGAGTAGCCGGAGCCAAAGTCGTCGATGGAGATGTGGACGCCGTGCGTGGTCAAGCGCCGGAGCACGGCGACAGCTTGGACATGGTCGGACATGATGGCGCTTTCGGTGAGTTCGAGCCGGAGGCGCGCCGGCTGGACGTTGTAGCGCAGCAGGAGCGCGATCACGGTCTCGACGAAGCGTGGATCGCGCAGGCTGGACGGGGAAAGATTGACCGCGATATCGAGCGTCAGGCCCGCCGCCCGCCAGCAGCTGTGTTGACGCAAGGCTTTCTCCAGCACTTGCCACGTTAACTGCTTGATCAGACCGATGCTCTCAGCCATGGGGATGAATGCATCCGGGCGCACGAGGCCGTGTGTGGGGTGTAGCCAGCGCACGAGCGCCTCGACTCCGACGACACGACCTGTCCCCGGCAACACTTTAGGCTGATAGTGCAACACCAGTTCGTCATGCTCGATAGCACGACGCAGGTCGGTCATTAAGACCACGCGGTCGGGACTGTGCAAGTCGTGTTCCCGTGTGTAGAGGACGATGGACTGGTCGCTCCGTTTTGCCACGTACATAGCGATGTCGGCATGGCGCAATATCGTCTCTCCATCGTCGCCATGATCGGGATACAAGGCGATGCCGAGGCTGACGCCGATATGCATCTCTTGTTCGTGTACTAGAAACGGTTGGTCGAGCGAGGCCGTGATGCGGGCGGCCACGACACGCGCGGACGCCTCGTCCGCCTTGGAAAGAAGAACGGCGAACTCGTCGCCGCCAAGGCGCACGATGAGATCGTCGTCGTTCTGGCGAAGACAGGTGGCGAGACGCGTGGCCACGTGCTGGAGCAGACGATCCCCGGCCGGATGCCCGAACGTGTCGTTGACATCCTTGAAGTGGTCGAGGTCTAGGAGCAAGAGCGCGGCGCGGTCAGTGTCGCGTTGAACGTAGAGAATTTCTTCTAAACGCGTCTGGAGCATGGCCCTGTTGGGCAGGCCGGTTAGTGCGTCGTGAAGCGCTTGATGGTGAAGGGCCGCGCGGTCGCGCTTCTGCTCGGTAACGTCGTGGATGACCGAGAGGATAGAGGGCTTCTCATTAAAAGACAGGACGTGAGCGTTGATCTCAACGTCGATAAAACGGCCATCCTTGAGGCGATGCACTCCCTCGCCTCGGTAATGCGAACCGCTGGCCGTGAGGTCAGTTTGAGCCGTTAACGTTCGCGTATCATCTAGTGGTCCGAGGTCATGGAGAAACATCGCGAGAAATTCGTCACGGGTCCAGCCGTAGTGCGCGACCGCGGCGTCGTTAACTTCCAGAAAGCGCAGCGTTTGTTGGTCGACGACCCACATCGGCTGTGGGTTAGCGCTGAAAAGCATCCTAAACCCCGTCTCGCTCTGGCGCAGGCGCGCCTCGGCGCGCAGGCGTGCGGTGATATCACGCGCGTTGACGATGATGCCGCGCACGGCGGGGTTGTCGATCTGATTGTTGGACACGGCTTCGACGACGCGTACCGATCCATCGGCGTGTCGCAACTTGCGCTCCACGCGCCCGCCGATTCCCGCCTGTCGTCGTGTTTCGTCGACGTACGCGCGTTGCGCCGCGTGCTCGTCCTCGATCGCGAACTCGGAGATGTTGCGTCCGATTATCTGATGAGTCTCGTAGCCTAACACCGATTTGTGCGCCGGGCTGGCGTAGCGGACGACGCCGTCTGGCTCGACGACCATCACCAGGTCCGACACGTGTTCGATCAAGGCGCGGAACCATTCTTCGTCGTGCCGCCGCGCTTCTTCGATCCGCTTGCGTACGGAGATGTCCTCGACCATACCAATTAGATGCAGCGGTGCGCCGTCCAACCTACGTAGCATGGACACGGTCATTGCGACCCAGACGAGCGTCCCGTCCTGGCGAATACAGCGCTTTTCATACGTGAAAGCATCGATGTCGCCGGCTTGAAGGCATTGATGTCGGGAGACTTCGCCCGCGAGGTCCTCGGGATAGGTAACGTCCCTGTGGTGTTTTTGAAGCAGAGCTTCACGCTCGTACCCTAGAATGTCGCAGAACTTTCGGTTGATGCGAATCCAGCGCCCGTCGAGTTCGGAATGCACGATGCCGATCGGCGACTGCTCGAAGCTGGCCCAGAGAAGATTATAGTCGTCCGTCGTAGGCGCAGATTCTGGCACAACCCTCACACGTTCCCTTCAATACGTGGCTCCCGCCCGCGCATCACACTAACTCCATCCGCATAGCGCTCGGGAAACGCGGTCAAAGACTCTGTCCCACGCGCATCAGGGCATGGCGTAAACGTCGCGTTATAATGGGAACCCGATCGAGCGCTGGTCATGCGGAGCATAATCACTTTCGACGAAAGAGCATAGCTGAACGATCTGTACGCGAACGAGATGCGGTGCTGTCGCGACACTCTACCACCGTTTTACCGCGAACGACAATAGCCCGATCGGTACTTTTAACCTTGTTGGCTGAAACGCGACGGAGGCGCCTCTCTATAAGCGCGCCAAGACCATCGCGTACGGACAGAGCGCCTTCTGCTCGAAGCCGATCGTTTACGCCGAAAGCGTGAGACGCCCTGCTCTCACGGGCGCGAGTAAGCGTCCGTTCCGTAGACAGCGGCGGGATCGAAGACGCGCTCTTGCGTGATATCCCATGCTGTTGCCTCTGGGGAGAGCGTACGGTAGTAGCAGGTGGGGTAGCCGGTGTGGCATGCTGCTCCGCCTTGCTGGTGGACGCGTAGCAGCAGGCTGTTCTCCTCACAGTTGATAGACAGGGACTCGACGACCTGCTCCCGGCCTGAGCTTTCGCCTTTGCGCCAGAGGGTTTGACGCGACCGGCTCCAGAAGTGCGCCTTACCGGTCTTCAACGTCAGCGTCAACGCGTCCGCGTTCATGTAAGCCAGCACCAGCACGGCGTTCGTCGTCGCCTCTTGTACGACGACGGGGATCAATCCTTGCGCGTCGAAACGCACGCCCGCGAGCGCGGGAGAGACGGCGCCGTCTCTCTCGATAGTCATAAACGCACCGGGACCGCGTGGCGGTGCAGATAGTCTTTGGCCTCGCGCACCGTATGGTCGCCGAAGTGGAAGATCGAGGCGGCCAGCGCGGCGTCGGCGCCGCCCGCGGTCACCCCCTCGTATAGGTGGTGCAGCCCACCAACGCCGCCCGAGGCGATCACGGGAACGGAGACGGCGGCGGAAACGGCGGCGGTGAGGTCGAGGTCGTAGCCGTCGCGCGTGCCGTCGCGGTCCATGGAGGTCAGCAAAATCTCGCCGGCGCCGCGCTCCACGCCGCCGCGCACCCAGTCCAACACGTCGAGCGGCGTGGGCGTCCGGCCGCCATGGGTGTAGACGCGCCAGCCCGAGGGCGCGCTAGGATCGCGCCGCGCGTCGATGGCCAAGACGATGCACTGCTGACCAAAGGCGTCCGCGCCGCGCGTGATGAGCGCGGGGTCGTCGACAGCGGCCGTGTTGAGCGAGGTCTTATCGGCCCCGGCCGCCAGCATCCGTCTCATATCGTCGACGGAGCGGAGGCCGCCGCCGACGGTGAAAGGGATGTCCAGCCCGTCGCCCGTCTGCTCGGCCACGTCGATCATGGCCGCGCGTCCGTCGCTCGACGCCGTGATGTCGAGAAAAACGATCTCATCGGCGCCGGCGCGGGCATAGAATGCCGCCAGCTCGACAGGGTCGCCCGCGTCGCGGAGGTCGAGAAAGCGTGTGCCCTTGACGACCCGCCCTCCGGCGACATCCAGACAGGGAATGATGCGTTTAGTGAGCATGGATGTGTTGAACCTCGTGGATGGCGGTTGCTAGATCGAGTGCGCCCGTGTAGAGCGCGCGCCCGACGATGGCGCCGGCCGCACCGGCGTCGCGCAGTCTATGCAGGTCGTCGAGCGTCCCCACTCCCCCCGACGCGATGATGGGGACGCCTGCCGCGTCGATCATTATGGCAAGAGAACTGATGTTGGGGCCGCTAAGCGTGCCGTCACGCGCGATGTCCGTGTAGATAATCTCTTTGACGCCCAGCGCCGTGACCTCGCGCGCGAGATCCACCGCCGTCATGGACGACCCCTCACGCCAGCCCTCCGTGGCCACGCGCCCCGCGCGCGCGTCGATGCCGACCACGATGCGATCGCCCCAACGGTCGAGCAAGCGAGCTAGCAGGGCGGGGTCTTTGAGCGCCGCCGTACCAACCACGGCGCGCGCCGCCCCAGCGTCGAACAGCGCGGCTACGGCCTCTTCGTCGCGCAGGCCGCCGCCCACCTCGACGGACACGCCGCCGCCGACAGCCCGACACAGGCGTCCGATAACGGTGGCGTTGATGCGCTCTCCCGTGCGCGCGCCGTCGAGGTCGACGACATGGATCAGGCGTGCGCCGGCCGCCGCCCATTCCAGGGCCAGCGCGATAGGGTCGCCGCGTGTCGAGGTGATGTTGTCGTAGTCGCCTTGCAGCAGGCGCACCGCTTCGCCATCGAGCACGTCGATCGCGGGGATAACGATCATGAGAGCGCTCCGGCCGGAGCGCTCGAGGTCATGGAATGCACGGTACAGCGCTCTACAAACGTACGCAATATATGAGCGCCGACGGCGCCGCTTTTCTCCGGGTGGAACTGTACTCCCCAGAGGTTCTCGCGCGCCACCGCCGTCACGATCGTCTTGCCGTAGAACGAGGTTCCCGCGACGAGCGCGGCGTCGGCGTCCGGGATCTCGGCGTAGTACGAATGCACGAAGTACGCGTAGGCGTCGGCGGGCAGGCCGGCCAGCGGCCCCGCGTTCCCCGCGACGATGTCGATCGTGTTCCAGCCCATGTGCGGAACCTTCACGCCGTGAAGCCGGCGCCCTTGACCCGGCAGCAGGCCCAGGCCGACGGCGTCGTCTTCTTCTTGACGTCCAAAGAGCAGTTGCATACCCAGGCAGACGCCGAGAAACGGCGTCCCCGCGCGTAGGGCCGCGCTCAGCGGCGCGGTCAGGCCGCGCTCGTGCAGCCCGCGCATGGCCGAGCCTGCCGCGCCGACGCCGGGCAGCACGAGCCCGTCGGCGCCGGCCATGGCCTCGGGCGTCGTGGCGACCTCGACCGTCGCGCCCGCGCGCTCTAACCCGCGCACGATGCTTTTGACGTTGCTCGCGCCATAATCGACCAAAATAACCCTCGTCACACCACGTCTCCTTCTTGACGTCGCCTCGTACGTTACTGGACGAGTTTCTCGATCGGCGACACCAAGATCTCGGAGGCGCCGGCCTCACGCAGCGCCTCGATCACCTCCCAGAAGGTGTCTTCTTGCACGGCGGCATGGACGGCCACCCAGCCCTCATCGCTCAGCGGGATGACCGTCGGCTCCTTGAGTCCCGGCAGCACCTCGCGCACGCGCGGCAGGGCGTGTCGCGGCGCATTCATCATGACGTACTTGTAGCGTCGCCCGGCCGCCACGGCTTTAATACGCAAGAGCAACCGATCGAGGTGGGCTCTTTTCGTGGGATCAGCCAGCACATCCTGGTTGGCCACGAGCGCGGCCTGCGACTCCAGGATCGTCTCGACCGCGCGCAGGTCGTTCAGCACGAGGCTCGACCCGGTCGCCGTGATCTCCACGACAGCGTCGGCGAGTCCGAGTCCGGGCGCGACTTCGACCGATCCGCTCAGTTCGATGACTTCTACATCGTGGACATCGTGGGCGGCGAAATACATCTTCGTGGAGTGCGGGTACGAGGTAGCGACCCGCCCACCCTCCAGATCGCGCGGACCGTTGAGCGGCCCGTCCTTAGGCACGGCCAAGACGAGGGAGCAGTAGCCGAAGCCAAGAGGAAGCAACTCGACGACATTCACCGCCTCCTCGTGAACCAGGTTCTGACCTACGATGCCGATATCCACGGTTCCCGCGGCCACGTACTCGGGGATATCGTCGTCGCGCACGTAGAGCAGAGAGAGGGGGAAGTTGCGGCACGGCGAGAACAGACGCTGGCTGTAGCTCTCAAACTCCAGGCCGATGGCATGGAGCAGCGTGAGCGTGCTCTCGGTCAAGCGCCCTTGCCGCTGGACGGCCAGCCGCAACTCATCGTCGGACCTGCTCCCCGTTCCTCTTCCCGCCATGCACGCTCCTCTCATTCCATCTTCGCGCTTTTGTACTCGCAGTATACGAAACGGCGACAGGGCGCCCCTAGACTAGCTGAACGAAAGCTGGAGAAGGCGTCGGCGCCAGCCTCAGGTGGATGGGGACGGAGGACGGAGGCTTTCAAGACGTCGTGGAGACACCCTCTGCCTTCTCGCGTGATGCCGACAGGCCCTCCATGCATACTGGAAGGAGAGGCAGTCCTATGACCGTCGTGCGCCGCGGGATCGTCGCCGATTGGTGATGAGGCCGCCGCGTCGACAAGATGATGCTCCAAGGAGAAGAACCTCATGTATCCATTCGATCCGCGGCAACAACAAACGTACGAGCAATACGTCCAGGCGCAACAGTCGGGCGACCACAGCCAGATCGATCCTGCCCAGGCTTACGGGCACGTGCAGCAGTTCATGCAAAACGCGCCGCCTGAGATGCAGCAGCAGGTCTATCAGCAACATTTCGCGCAGATGCCCTATGACCAGCGCCAGCAGTTCGCCCAACAGATGCCGCCGCAATACCAGCAATCGATGGACCCCAATAATCCACAAGGGATGGCTCAGGGCTTTCAACAGATGGGGCAGCAGCAGCCTGGCCTGCTCCAGCAGATCTTGGGCGGTTTGGGCGGCCAGAAAGCGCCGGGCGCAATGGGGGGCGGCCAGGGAGGCGGCCTGAGCGGCATTTTGTCCAATCCCATAGCCAAGACCGCGCTCGTCGGACTCGCCGGCGCCGTGGCCGGTCACCTCCTAGGGGGGCGCCGCGGCGGCGGCTTGGGCGGGGGCATGTTTGGCGGAGGGGGCGGCACGCTTGGCGGGGGCGGCCTAGGTGGAGGCATGCTTGGCGGCCTGGGCGGCGGAATGCTTGGCGGCCTGGGCGGCGGAATGCTCGGCGGCGGTCAAGGCTTTGGTGGCGACCGCGACGATCAAGGCTTTGGCGGCGACCGCGACGATCGCGGAAACCAAGGCTTCGGCGGCGATCAAGACAACAACGGGGGGGGAGGGCAAGACAATAGCGGTGGCTGGGGCGGCGCCGCCGATGGCGGCGGCGGGCAAGTCGACAGCGGCGGCTGGGGCGGCGCCGATGGCGGTGGAGGCGGCGACGGCAACTAGAGTGAGTGCCTCGACGGCAGGAGACGCCGCCTCCGCGTCACGTAAGCGTAGCGGCGCGGAGACGGCCTCCAGACAGCGTCGACGACGCATCCCGCCACCGGCATGTCTATGACGTCAACGGCGAGGTGAGGCTGACAGCAAGAAATAGGGCAGTGACACAGGCTACACGAACACGTTAGACTAAGGCGACGACAGAACCGAGACGTTGGAAAAAGGGCTTCCGTGGACACTGCCAACACGTCGTCCGAGACACATTCTACACCGATATCGGCGGCGTCTTTCTTCGCGCCGCTGCCCGATTCCCCACCTCCGCCGCCATCGCCGCTTCGTCGCGTGTTCTCTGCCTCGCTCGGCCCGGTGAAGATCTGGCGCCTCGCCCTGGTCCTGGGCATCTTCGCCCTGGGCATCGTGGGCTGGGTGAACGGCTGGTCCGGTAATGTTCGCCCGCTGACGCCCGTTGGCGTGACGTTTACGCCTGTGCCCGGTCGCACTACACTGTATACGGCCCTGGGAGGCTTACACGTCTGCGCACGCCGCGACGATGTGAGTGACAACCACTTCTGTCTCCGCTCCACCGCCGTGCTCACGCAGGCCGACATCAATGGAGGCGCACGGGTCTCGTTCGTCTTAGCGGGCGGAGCAGGGTCAATCCCCTCAGGTGCGTATACCCTCCTTCTCACGGATCGTGGGCCGCACACACAAGCCTCCTATGCCGATGAGGCGATGCATATCTACCCCAACGACAACGCTGTGAGTTTCCCTCTCCACGTGATCATCGATCAATCTGGCGTGCGGGACGCTGGCGGTCTTGTGCGCGGTGATACCTATGGCATCCAGCTCGATCCCGGTGAGGGCGATGGACTGGAGCATCAGGGCTACACCACCTTCGTCTACGACCCTGTCGTCAAGCTCACACGACCATGACGCTTTTATTTTGCGCCCATTCCCTCTTGGAGAAGACACTCATGTCCACGTCCACCCACCGCTTTCGCCGCCCGCTCGTTCTCGTCGCCGCGCTGCTTCTGGCCTTCCTTGTCACCGGTGGCACGGCGGTTCGCCCGACGCCCCATGCGGCAGCACGACCGCACTTGCACCTGGGCGACCCCCTTACCGCCTTCATCGTGGTCTACGGCAAGCCTCTCCATCTCGCGAACAACAGTGATATAGGCTGGATGCTCTGCCCTGACAAGAACACCTTTCAGTTCCAGGTCATCGTGGATCAAGGGCACGTGGGGCTGATAGAGAGCATCCGTTGCAAAGGCAAAACAAACGCTGCGGCGCGCGCCGTGGCGGCCCACCCCTTTTTCCCCACCGATGCAGTCCGTGCGGGTTCCGTGGAGGCGGTCTTCGGTGGTTTCGCCCCCGCGTACGTGAGTAAGACGCTAGGGCGCCGCCTCCCCGTCAAAGACTTTATCAACTGCAACGAGAAGAAGGTCACGCCGGGCACGTTCGTCTACGATGACGCATCGGAGGCTACTGACGACTGGTCGCTCGCGGCCGGCCGTTGCCCCATTGGGTCACCCAGGTCATAACGAGCTCTGCACGACGGTAGACGCCTCTTCATCGACGCCGTGCTCTCTTACACGAGGGGAAGCCAAGAGCGTCTCGTCGCTGTGTTGATCCTGCCTTAACGCCTCCAGCGCCTTGACCTTACGCGCGTGAACCGTCGGCTGCAACACACCGAGCCGAGCAGCCGCCGCGCGTTCCGTCAGCCCCTGGACACAGTAGAGGTCGACACATTCTGCTCACGTCGGATGTTCAATCTTTAGGCGTGTGAGAGCGGCCGACGACGTAAAGGCCGGTAGGTCTGCAGGCGTGGCGTCGCCGGGATTAGCCTGCCATCGATCAAGGTGGGTCAAGATGTCCCCGCGAAAAGAGCGTGCGCGACCACGCCTTCCCTTCGCCGCTCTCTCCTTCTGCCGGTGTGCCGAGCGCTTCCACGTCTCCATGTCTATGAGAGGCCGCGCAAACGGATGGCGGCGGCGTGCTGGGGGAAACCCTCGTGGTCGGCTAGGGCCAGCACGGTTGGGGCCATCTCCGCCAGGGCCGCTCGACTGAGCTGGGCGATCGACGAACGCTTGAGAAAGCTGTGGGCGGTGACGCCGGAGTTGACGGCGGAGAAGCCGCCTGTCGGCAGCGCGGCGGGGACGCCAATGGCGAAGTTGGCCGCGGCGATAGGCGTGTGCTGCCCCAGCAAGATCTCTCCGGCGTTGTAGAGCTTCTCCAGCACGGCGCGCGGCTCTCGCGTCGCCACCTGCATATGCTCGGCGCCGTAGAGATTGGTGAACCCGATGGCTTCTTCAAGGTCGCGCGTGATGATGGCGCCGCCGTACTTGGTGGTCGCCGATTCAGCAAAGGTACGCCGCCATTCGGGGAGGGCCGCGAGTTGCGTACGCACTTCCTGCTGCACGCGCTCGACCAGTTCGCGCGACGGCGTCACTAGGACCGCCGCCGAGTCCAGGCCATGCTCGGCCTCGTTCAAGTAGTCCGCCGCCAGGATGACGGGGTCGGCTGAGTCGTCGGCCAGGATCAAGCACTCCGAGGGGCCATAGAGCATGGAGACGGCCACGCCTTCGAGTTGGGCGAGGATCTGCGCCGCCTGGACGGCCGGCGAACCTGGGCCGGCGATCTTGCGCACGCGGCGGATAACGCTGGTGCCGATAGCCAGCGCGGCGATGCCGGAGGGCCCATTAACGCGGTAGATCTCGTTCAAGCCGAGCTGATCGGCGGCGACGAGACAGGCCGCGTCGACGCGCTTGCCCTTGCCCATGGCTGGTGGGATGACGATGGCGATCTCTTTCACACCGGCGACGATGGCCGGCGTGGCGAGCTGCACCAACACGGAGGGGAAGGTGCCTTTGTTGCTGGGAACGTAGAGTCCGACACGGTCGATCGGCGTGCTTTTCTCTCCAAGGACGACGCCTGGAGCGAGTTCTTCGAGCCACGATATGCCCTGCATCAGGCGCTCGTTGTAGCGGCGGACGGCCACGATCGACGCGGCGATAGCGTCTTGCACCGCCTGGGGCACCTCGTCGCGCGCGGCGACGATCTCGGCGGGGGAGACTTTGATCTCGTCAGGCGCGATCGAGACATGATCGAATCGATTGAGCGCACTAACGAGGGCGTCGTCGCCCTGGCTGCGCACGGCGTCATAGATGGCGCGCACGCCGTCGATGTTGGCGTGGTTGAAAATGTCGGCGTTCGAGCGATTCAGCACGGTTGCCCGCTCGGCGGGCGTCATCGTGGCATAGTCGTAGATACGCATGAGTTCCCTTCATAACTTAAACCGGATTAGGCGACCTTCGGACAGTACGCTGTCGATGGCAGGTGAGTTGGCGCGCGCTCCTCATTCAGTATCGCAGGTGCGTTTCCGCACGGTCCATGCGCGAACGCGTATCGAGTTGCGCACAGCCGTAGGATTTTGGTAGTATCTCAGCAAGCGACTCTCCACGGCGTCGTTCTCTCTCCTGCCTACGGCGGCGACCTCCGCGCCTCTGGCGACCTGGCTTTTGTCGGCGACCTCCGCGCCTCTGGCGACCTGGCTTTTGTCGGCGACCTCCGCGCCTCTGGCGACCTGGCTTTTGTCGGCGACCTCCGCGCCCATAGCGACTCAACCCGTGCCAGCAGCCTCCACGCCCACCGCGACCCGGCTTATACCGGCGATTCCCGCGCCTCTAGCGACCCGGCTCGTACCGGCGATTCCCGCGCCCACGTCGTCCCGTGCGCCGCGTCGTGCGTCGTCGGACACACCGACCGACTCAGAATAGAGCTTTTGCCTCGGCCGCTAGCCAGAAAAGCGATTGGGCCAGCTCGGTCTACCCGGTTTGGACATGCAGGCGTGCGCGACGAAGATGGCGCGACGATCCATACCGTACGGACCTACGGATGGATCAATGCCTCGACCACACCTCCGCTGCGTCTCTGCTTTAAGGCGCAGCGCGGGAACGGTCAGGCGAGACTCGGCGACCCGTCAGGAGAGAAACGTGGTTATGACCTCGTCATGGGACTGGATGCAGGGCGCTCGAAGATATGGGCCGACGATGTTGCTCGACAGCCTCGTAGGCACGAGCGGATTCGTCATCGCGGACGTTTTACGCTTCGGCCTACGCGTCGACCTGCCTGAATTAGCTTTTGCTTCATTGCTGCTCTCGGCGTTGTTCGGTACGGCCAACCGCTTTTTTGGGTTGCATCGCCGCGTATGGCGCCACGTAGCGGCCACGGACATCGTCGCACTGGCCAAGGCGGTGGGCGTGACAACGGCAGCGTTCTCCTGGCTCGACGTGATGGTCCGCGGCAACAACCGCATGTATTGGCTCTCGACCGTTCCCAACGGCGCCGCGTTGGCGTTTCTCCTCCTCCTCGTGGTCAAACTGCGCCTAAGGACTCGTAAACCGTGTATGACGGTTGAGAAAGCTCCGGAGCAGCGCGTGCCAGAGACGGAGCAACGTCAGCGCGTCCTGATCGTCGGCTCCGGCCACACGGCGGCCATGCTCGCGGACGAACTCCGCGCCCATCACCGTGATGCCTATAAGGTCGTTGCTTTCGTCGACGACGACGCGGCCACCGCACGCCAACGCATTCGCGACATCCCCGTCGCGGGACAGTATAAAGACATCGCGCGCTTGACCGCCGCACTCGACGTAACGCTGATCGCCATCGCCGCGTCGACGAAGACTACCTCCAGGCTCGATCACATCGTCGCGCTCTGCCACGAGACCGGCGTACGGGTGCAAATCGTGCCCAGTCTCTCGGAGATGGTCGTGGCGCGCCAGCCCGCTCCTCGGCTGCGCGATCTCAATGTCGCCGATCTACTTATGCGCGACGAGGTGATGCTGGATGTCGTGGCGTGCTCTCCTTACCTGCGCGACCGCGTGGTCATGGTCACCGGGGCGGCAGGCTCGATCGGTATGGAACTGTGCCGCCAGCTCGTGCGGCTGCAACCGCGTTGCTTGATCTTGCTGGACGTCAATGAGACGGGACTGTTCGACCTCCGCGCGGAGCTGCAGGCGCCAGGGACCACGTGCGGCCTCATCGCCTGTATCGCCGATATCACCGACGAGGTGCGTGTCAACAGAGTCTTCGCTCGCTACGTCCCGCACGTCGTTTTCCATGCCGCCGCGTATAAGCACGTTCCCCTGCTCGAAGATCATGCCTACGAGGCCGTGCTAACGAACGTCCAAGGTACGGCCAATCTGTGTCGCGCCGCCGCCGCCCACCGCGTCGAACGCTTTGTCTTCATCTCCAGCGATAAAGCTGCCCAGCCCGCGAACAACCTGGGATACACCAAGCGTATCGGCGAGCTGTTGGTCCGCGCCCACGGACAGGAGAGCGACACGATTTTCTGCGCGGTCCGCTTCGGCAACGTGATTGGATCGCGCGGCTCCGTCGTGCCGACCTTCGCCAAGCAGATCGCCGCGGGCGGCCCTGTCACCGTCACGCATCCCGAGGCGACGCGCTTCTTCATGACCGTTCCCGAAGCAGCCTGCCTCGTGATCGAGGCGGCGGCGACGGCCGTCAATGGATCGCTTTTCATGCTTGACATGGGCGCGCCCGTGTCGATCGTGGCCCTGGCTACGCGTATGATTCACCTTCACGGACTACGCGTAGACGACGTGCGCATTGAGTTCATCGGCTTGCGTCCCGGTGAGAAGATACATGAAGTCCTCACGACCGCGCACGAAGTGGTCATAAAGACGGAGCACGCCAAGATCATGCGCATCGCCGACGATACGCTCGTGGCCTGGCCTCCGCTCGAGAGGGCGGTACGTGACCTCGTGACCGTGGCGCTGCGAACCGACGACGCTGCAACCGTCCAAATGCTCGCGCTGGCCGCGACTGGATGCGCCGCTCCCCGACCCCTTTGCGTGACCGCCCTCAAAGTAGACGATGCAAGAAGCCATTCTCCCTACAAAGAAGATGTGACGATGCACTTAATCTTTAGCTCATGTCTCGACGAACCAGAGCGCGTTCGAGTGGATGCAACAAGGCGACCTGTCTAGGTCTGAAGCTAGGCATGATGACGCGGCCACGTCTGGCGACGGATCGGCCGCTGCTGAGAGTAGTTCATGTAAGGAAGACTTCATGGAGTTCTACGCCAATCTGGCCATCGTACGCCGGCACGTCTGGTTGGTGCTCGTCACGGTCGCCGTCGCGTCGCTCAGCGCGTTCGTCGTAGACCATCGCTACCATGCACAGCCAACATATAGCGCGACGGCGACGTTGTCGCTGAACTCAAGCGTTCCTAACCGGGCGCTGCTGACCTACGATCCCTCCTTGGCGCAGGCCAACCGGACGACTCCGCTGGACTTGACGACGCTGGTGAGCACGTACGACGCCTATCTCGTCGACACGGCGTTCGACCAAAAGGTCGTCGACGAGTTTCACCTTCCCCTAAGTGCGGCCGCGCTCGGCGCGACGACGAGCGCTCTGCTGACTCCCAACACGGTGCTCTATCGCATCTCCGCGACCTCGACCGACGGACGTCTGGCCCTGCGTGAAGCCGAAGCGGTGGCGCAAGGCTTCGTTCAGGCTGACGCGCGCGCGGCGTCCACCCCATTATCTATCGCCCCACGCCTGGCCAAGGCCGCGTATGCGTTCTGGACGGGACAAGTACAATCCCTTCAGAGCCAGATGCTCGTCGCCTTGGACGACCCCGCGTCGAGCGCGGCCCAGAAAGCCGCGCGCTATACCGCGCTCGAGGCCCTCTTAATGAGTGCTCAGGCGAACCAATCCGACGCGGCCCAGCACGCGGGCGTCTCTTTCTCCGCCGGCAGGGCTAGCACCGCGACCCTTGTCTCTACGGAAGGACCGGTACTGCTCACGCGTTCCGTTCTCGTGGAGAACATCGTCGTCGTGGCGGCGCTCGGCGGCTTGATCCTCGGTCTAGCGCTCGCCTTGCTGCGCGAGTATCTGAATACGACGATACGCGACGCCGGTGAAGCATCCCGTGAGCTATCGCTGCCCGTCCTGAGTTCTATCGGCAGGCTGCGTAGCGGACGCCGCTCTCTCCCGGCCCTTGGCCGGTTTGGTCCGTCGAGCCGCGCACGCGATGGGGGTTGCAGCGATCGTCTCGTGACGATGGGGGCGCCGTTCGGCCGAGGCAGCGAGTCCTTCCGTACGCTGCGTACGAGCATCTTGTTCGGTGAGGAGATTGAGACGGTCAAGGTGCTCGTCGTCTCCTCGGTCGCTGCCGGCGAGGGCCGGTCGCTGCTCGCCGCTAATCTTGCCGTGGTCATGGCGCAGTCGGGGCGTCAGGTCATCCTCGTCGACGCCGATCTACGCCGTCCGACGCAGCAGGTGTTGTTCGAGGCAGCAGTAGAGACAGGGCTAAGCGCCCTGTATCTGGCGCCCGAGGACGATCTACCGCGCTCCGTGGACGCCGCGTTGCACGCAACCCAGGTCGCCAACCTACGCCTTTTAGCCGCCGGTCCACAGGCGCCGAATCCAGCGGAGCTCCTCACATCCGCGCGGACAGGCGATCTCTTTAGTTTGTTGAAACGGCGGGCCGATCTCGTGATCGTGGACACCCCGGCCATGGGCCTGCTTAGCGACGCGATCGTGTTAGCCTCGCACGCCGACAGCGCCATCATGGTCGTGCGCGCCCACGGCACGCACCGCGATGCGGTACGGACTGCCCTAGGCAAGCTCAGCGCGGCTGGCACGCGCGTGCTCGGGCTCGTCTTGAACATGGACGATGCAGCCGTCGGCGGCGACCTGCGCCGCTACGGTTATGACTACCGCGACGCCAATCAAACGCCGCCGGCTCCACCGAAGGCGGAGGGTTCCTCCACGCGCGCGGGCGGCTCGAGAGTCCCTGCCCTACCAGGGATGCCCGCGGCGGCGTCTGTGAGCGTCACGCCTCAACCTATCGGCGCACAACCACCGCGTCCCGCTTCCGCGCGATTCGTCCAAGCGTTCGATCCCAGCAGGCCTGGCTCTACCGCTCCAGCCGCCGTCCTGCCGCGCCAGAACCGTCGTTCGCCGCGTCTCTTTAGCGTCGTTCTAGCCGTGCTTGCCTCCATCGGCGTCGTGCTGATCGGACACATGCTGTCGGCTTCCAGCGCCCCGACTAAGCCCGCCCCATCCTCTGGCGCTCTGCTACGCCGCATTGGTTCGCTACTAACACGACGAACGCCGGCACGGCTGGCCAGTCCCACGGTGGCGGTGGACGCCGGCGCCGTCAAGCCTGAATCCGCCCTCGTCGTGCATGGCTCCGGCTTCCAGAGCGGTGAAACGGTGACGCTGGCGCTGAACGGACGGGCTTTACCGGGACCCGCGTTGCTCGTCGCCAACGCGACGGGGGCCTTCACCGCCTCCATCGCCGCGCCGTCGTCCCTCATAGCCGGACGCAACGATTTAAGCGCGGTCGGATCGATGGGGTCGGCGGCCCGGACGACGGCGCTGACGGACACGGCCTCTCGATCGACGACATCGTACCTCGTGGGCGGCTTTGAGGGGCAAGGAAGCCAGAGCGTCCTCGACCTTATGAACGACGGGCCAGCCGCCGCGACAGCGTACGCCACCTTCTACGACGCCAACGGACAGACGACCACGGCGACCTTCATCGTCGCGGCGCACGCGCGTCTCTCCGCCGCGACGGCGACGCTGACCTCTTTGCGTGGATCCTTTGGCCTACGCGTCGTGTCCTCCCCTCACGTTCAATCTCAACTCGAGATACAGCGCAGCGCGCGCGACGGCGACGTGGCGACAGGCGTCGAGGGCCTGTCGAAGCGTGGGTATCTCGCCGAGGGGTATACGGGCTTCGGGTTTCGCGAACGCATCACCATTTTCAACCCCTCCGATGTGAAACCGGCGCTGGTCGTGCTGCACCTCTTACCGGTCGGCGCCGCTCGCCGTGACGTTCTCGTAGCGGTCAGGGCGCACGCCACGGCCCTCGTCGGTCTGGGGAGCATCAAGCCCAACCGGGGAATCTCCGTCATCTTCTCCTCCAACCAGGCCGTACTTGTCGCGCGCACCTTGGCCTTTAGCCACGATGCACGGGGAGCAGGCTACGGCCTGACGGTGCGGACGGCGGCATCCACGGCGGCGTCCGCCTGGCTCTTTGCCGCGGGCTCAGCCAGCGGCGTGCGGCGCACGACCATCATCCTGCTCAACCCCAACAGGGCGGCTGCCACGGCGACGATGCGTTTTTATGGACGGGGAGGTTTGTTGCCTCGGCAAAAGACCGTCGTCGTCCCCGCGCTCGGCCGCGTGGCCGTCGCGCTGGCAGGCGTGTCCCTTCGCGGTGAGGTCGCCAGCCTGACGACGAGCACTCTTCCCATCGTCGCCGAGCAAACGCAGTACGTGCGGTCGCCGAACGGCGTCGCCAATGCAGGGGGCGTCGTCGTCGGGGCCAACGGGCCGGCGACGCAATGGAGTTTTCCTGGGGCCGCGTCGCCGGGCGGGACACAGGTGCTCCAACTCTTCAATCCCTCCGCCGCGCCGGTCACGGTCACGGTGACGACCTTCACTATGATGGGGACGGTCACGACGCGGAGCGTGACGATTCCCGCCCGTGCCCGTCTCGACGTCCAGACCGCCGGGACAGCGCGATCGACCGATCTGGCCACCCTGGTGCAAGCGCCTGGCGCCGGCGTCGTAGCGAGCCAGTTGACCGTCGGCGCGAACCAGAGCACGCTGTCGAGCGCGCAGGGGACGGCGCGTTGAACGTCTCCTCCACCGTTCCTGGCGCTCACACTCCGTCATGCACCGTGCCGCATCCGCGCATCGCCTTCTGGTCGCCCTTGCCGCCCCAAAAAACGGGCATCGCCGATTATAGCGTCGAGTTGCTCGACGCCTTGACGGAGATCGCGGAGGTCGAGGTCTTCGTCGACGATGCCTATGTGCCCGACATCGACCTCTACCGGCGCTTTACGCTGCTGCCCGCCGCGCTCTATGAACGGCGCTCCGCCCATACACCGTTCGACCTCAACGTCTATCACGTCGGCAATAATGCCGCCTTCAACGGCTGGATCTACGACCGTGCCTTAAAGACACCGGGGTTAGTTGTCCTTCATGACCTCTCGCTCGCCGACATGCACTACGAACGGCTTTACAAAAACGGGTCCGCGACGATCTTCCTCGACGAAGTCGAGGCCATGCACGGCCTCGCCGTCCGGGCCACGGCTATGGACGTGATGTCGGACCCCGATCGCCGCGGTTGGGTGAATCTCGCGATGAGCGAACGCCTTGTCGAGAACGGCCTCGGCCTCATCGTGCATAGCGCCTGGGCAGAGACGTTTTTGAGGGCGCGTCACGAGAATCTCCCAATCTATCACGTCATGCAACCCGCGCCGCTGCTCGACACGTCAGCCGAGATGCAGGACGCGATGCGCCAGCGCTACGGCCTGCCGGCTCACGGTCTGGTTGTCGGGGTGTTTGGAGGCGTCGCGCGACGTAAGCGCATGCACGCGGCGATTGAGGCGTTCGCGCAGTTCCACACCGAGCACCCGGATGCCCGTATGGTTTTGCTCGGCCGCGCGGAAGACCGCGACTACGTCGACCAGTTACAGACCCTGGTTAGAAACAAGGGGCTTGACAGAGTCGTCCGCTTCCACGGCGAGGCGTCGTCGGTCGGGGAGTTCGGCCGTTTGTTGCAGGCCGTCGACCTGATCGTCAACCTGCGTTGGCCTACGAACGGAGAGACATCAGCGGTGATGATGCGTGCGTTCGCCGCCGGCAAGGTCGTCGTAACCTCCAACGTGCCACAGTTTCAAGAGTACCCCGACGACTTTTGCTGGAGGGCGCCCGTCGATGTGAGCGACGCCGACGAGCAAGCAGCCGTACTCGCGCTGTTGAGGCGCGCGGCCGCCGATCGCCTGGGCCTGCGTCGCGGCGGAGAGGCCGCGCGGCACTACATGGAGGAACACGCGACGTGGTCGCGGACCGCCGCGCGGTACGTCGAGATCGGTGAAATCGTGCGAAACCGTGCGCCCTTCATCATTTCCAGTGCTCCAGACGATGCCGAAGAGGAAGAGCGGGATATGGCGAGGTCGCGTCACCGCGCGCTTCTAGAGCAGTGGGAGGCGGTGCGCCGCGCGTCGGAAAAGACCCTGGCGCCGGGGAGTTCGCGCGTGAGCCGTCTGCTGCGGCGTAGTCCCGCGGCGCCGCTCGTCCGCCTGTACCGGCGTGTTCGTCTGTTAGGCCAGTTGAGCGAGGCGCAAGCGGCGCTCAACTGGCGGGCGCTCGACGAGAACGAGCGTCTGCGCAACGAGATCCTGCAGTTACAGATCGAGCGTCTCGTGGCGTTGAAGGCTCAAGCGACCGCGCCTGCCGCCCCTGCCGCCGGAACCAGTCAACGCGCGCACGCCGGGGCAAACCACTGGCAAGACTAGAGGATTGGAGGAGGCGCCATACATGGCCGTGTTATTTGGACGGAGCCGTCGCCCCAGCTTAATCGATCACCTACGCATACTGACGTGCTACGGAGAGTTGCTGGTCAGTCTCTCGTTGCGCGACGTCAAAATACGCTACAAGCAGTCGTTCTTCGGCATCGTCTGGGCCGTGCTGCAGCCGTTCATGCTCATGGTCGTCTTCTCCGTCGTCTTCTCATTGTTCGTCAGGGTCAAGACGCCGGGGGAACCTTACGCCGTCTTCTCTTACGTGGCTCTCGTACCATGGACCTATTTCTCGCGTGGTCTGACCAACGGCGTGATGTCGCTGATCGCTAACAGCGTGCTCGTCACGAAGATCTATTTTCCACGCGAACTCTTCCCCCTGGCAGCGCTGCTGTCAGGCTTCATCGATTTCGCGGTGTCGGCGCTCATCTTCATCGGCATGCTCGCTTTTTTCCACAGCGGCGTCGGCTTTGCCGTTTTATGGACGCCGCTGATCGTCGTGGTGCAGATGGCGCTCATGCTGGGGTTGATGTTGTTGCTCTCCGCCGCCAACGTCTTCTATCGCGACGTCTACCAGACAGTGCCATTCTTATTGCAACTCTGGCTTTACATAACGCCTGTAATTTACCCGCTCTCGCTCGTTCCCGCGCGCTTCCACCTGTTGTTCGCGCTCAACCCTATGAGCGGCATTATCGACGCCTACCGACGGGCTATCCTGCAAGATATGGGTCCTGACCCCCGGCTTTTCGCCTACGCCGCCGCCGTCTCGCTGGTGCTGCTCGTGCTGGGATACGCCTTTTTCAAGAAAGTGGAGTTGCGGTTTGCCGACGTTATCTAAAGTCCTCAAGAGCCAGGGAACGAGGTTGAACTTTCCTAGAAGGCACGATCTTAACGTTAGAGAGCAGGACGACGCCCTGCTCGTCGTCTTCGAGCACGTCCGCAAGCGCTACGCCCGCCGTCCGGTGCGCGGCAACATGCGCGACGTGCTGCCGTCGTTCACCCGACGCGTCCGCCGTCCACCGGTGGGCAGTGGGCAGGATGAGAACCAGTTCTGGGCCGTGGACGATGTCTCGTTCGCCGTGCGCAAGGGCGAGGCTCTGGGCATCGTGGGCAGGAACGGTGCGGGCAAGAGCACCATCCTGAAGCTGCTGGCCGGCGTCAGCGGCCCGACCAGCGGCAGCGTGACGGTGCGGGGGCGCTTTGTCGCGTTGATCGAGCTGGGCGCGGGCTTTCATCCCGACCTGAGCGGTCGCGAGAACGTCTACCTGACCGGCTCGATCCTCGGTCTGAAGCGCGCTGAGATCGACCGCAAGATGCCTGACATCCTGGCCTTCGCGGGGATCGAGACGTTTATCGACATGCCCCTCAAGCGCTACTCCTCCGGTATGCAGGCACGCCTTGGCTTCGCCGTGGCCGCCCACGTCGAGCCGGAGGTTCTGCTCATAGACGAAGTGCTCTCCGTAGGAGATGGAGCCTTTCAGCAAAAGTGCATGGAGCGCATGCATTACTTCCGCGAGAGCGGTACGGCCATCGTCTTCGTCTCGCACAACCTCGACGCGATCAAAGAACTCTGCTCGAAGGCCATCCTGATCGACGCGGGCCGCGTCGTGGCCGAGGGCTCTCCACACGACGTCGTCGACGCCTATAACAGGCCACGCAGCGTCCCGTCCTCGCGTCCCGACGCGTTCGAGCGCTCGGACGCCCCCTTGACCCTGGAGATCGTCGATGGCGTTGTCCGCGATCGACAGGGCCGCGTCCAATCCACCTATGGACAAGGAGAAGTCGCCATGGTCGAGGTACAGATGCGAGTGCATGCATCGATACAAGACCTTGTGGTGGGCCTGAGCGTGCGCACTATGGAGGGCGCCGTGGTTTACGAGACCAATACGTGGGAACAGGGCTGCGCGCCCGAGCGTATCGAACCGGGCAAGAGGTTGAGCGCCATCTTTGGCTTGACGCTCAACCTCTGTCGCGGCAACTACACTATCAGCGTCGGCGTCGCCTCTCATGGCAGCCCGGCCATGCTCCAGCAACACGAGAACCTCTGCGCCCTCTCCATCGTCGGCGACGAGGCGAACCGCGGCATCGCCAACCTCCGCGCGACGGTCGACATTGCTGCTACGTGCGCCGACGACGACGGAATTAGAGCTCTAGCCGAGGCTCTATAGCGAAGACGCCGCTGCGCCGTGCGGTGCATGAAGTGGTTAGGCGACGCACTAATCCAGGGATGTCGCCTCTTGATTAGGAGTCTAGCGTGGGCGCATCGCGGCCTGACCATCGGCGATGGCCCGTTGGTAGGTTGCCAACGTCAGGTTTGTGGTGCGATCCCAGGAGAACGCTTTGACCCGCTCGAGTCCGCGCGCCGCGAGGTCGCGCCGCAAGGCGTCGTCGGTTAGGACGCGTTCGAGCGCATCCGCGATAGCGCCCACGTCCTCAGGATCGACGGTCAGCGCGGCATCGCCTACCACGTCGGGTAAGGACGATGTATTGGAACAGACGACCGGCGTTCCGCAGGCCATTGCTTCCAGGGGCGGCAGGCCAAAGCCCTCATAGAGTGAGACGTAGGCGACGACGCCCGCGCCTTGCACGAGCGCCAGAAGGTCTGAGAAAGGGACTTTGCCGGGACGCACCAGGCGTGGGCCTAGCCCCACGGCGTCGAGTCCCGCGTCGATGCCCGCGGTCTGCCAGCCCAGGGAGCCGGCAAGGACCAACGTGGCGGCGCCCGACGGCCGTCGGCTCACCACGGCCTTAAAGGCGGCGGCGAGGCGCACCATGTTTTTACGCGGCTCGATGGTGGACACGCAGAGCACGTAGCCGTCGCGCGTTAGACCGTATCGCGCCAGCACGGCGTCTACCGTCGACATGTCATGCGGCGGTTGGAAGGCGGCGTCGACGCCGTTGGGCACGATGTCGATGCAGGCGGGGTTGACTTCTAGCAGGCGTATCAGGGCGTCGCGCGTGTGTGCTGCAGAGACGATCAGGCGCGTCGCGTGCCGCGCGACGAGGCGTAGCCAGCGCGCGTGCCGCCGCTGCTCCAAGGGCAGCTGCCATTCAGGGTGGACGAGGGCGACGACATCGTGGACGGTGGCCACGTGCGCGACGCCGGGCAGATTAACGAAGGAGTTGTGCGCCCAATGACAGACATCGAGGTTTGCCCGCGCCTCTCGCGACAGACACCAGCGCGCCACGCCCTGGTGTGCCGCGGCATGGTCCCAGAGTGGGAAGAGTAGACGTGCATCGATCTCGTAGGCGAGGCGTCGGGTGCGACGATCTTTTTTCCACGGCCCGTCGCTCGCGTGCAGCGCCGGCAGTACACGCGCTTCGTGATAGGGCAGATGGTCGAGTAGGGCGTCCGGCGCCGCGGCGCGAAAGCGTTCGCGCCCGTGGGGCAGACCACGCGGATCGATGAGGGACAGGGCCACGTCGTCACGCGCCGCTAAATGGTCGAGCAGGCGCGCGGCATAGGTATGTAAGCCAGCCAATCGTGCGTCGATATCTGAGATGTCGAATCCGACGCACAGGGGCGCCTGACCGTCCTTGATAAGATATGACGAACGAGACATCGTTCCGGCGCTGGCGTCGGTCACGTTCCTCACGATCATTTCCCCTGCTTACAATTCTCGCGCAGCCGTTATCGTTCGTAAAATCGAAGAGAGCTCTCTAATCATTGTGCATCCGTGACCGGATGTCGCCCCTACGACGGAATGAGGCCGTTCTTAGAGGCCGTCGAGCGGCATGTTGTCGATGAGGCGCGTGGAGCCGACGACGGCGGCGATGACCAGAAGCGCGCCTCGTCGCGGCTCGTCCAGTGGTTCCATCGTCGCCGCATCGACCAGTTCCGCATAGTCGAGGCGGGCCAGCGGCTCCGTCATGACGGCCTCACGCATGGCCGCGCGCACCGTCGCGTCCGTGGCTCCCGGCTCTCCGGCCGCGCGCCGTCCTGCTGCGAGGGCGCGGGACAGCACGGCCGCGGCCGTGCGCTCCTCCGGCGAGAGGAAGCGGTTGCGCGAGGAGAGCGCCAGGCCATCGTCTTCGCGCACGATCGGCCCGGCTACGATGGACACGGGCAGGTTGAGGTCGCGCACCATCTGCCTTATCACGGCGACCTGCTGCGCGTCTTTCTGGCCGAAGTAAGCGCGGTCCGGCCCCACCATGTTAAACAGCTTGGTCACCACCGTGGCTACGCCGCTAAAGTGGACGGGCCGCGTCTTGCCTTCCAACACCGTCCCGATCGGCCCTACCTCGACACGCGTGGCGAAACCCTCTGGATAGACCTCGGCGACGGACGGCATGAACAGCACGTCCACACCGGCCTCCCGCAGCTCCGCGGCGTCGTCGTCTGGCGTGCGCGGGTAGCGCACCAGGTCCTCGTTCGGCCCGAACTGCGCTGGGTTGACGAAGATCGAGGCCACGACCACGCCGCCGTCGCGGCGCGCCAGGGCCGCCAGGCTCAGGTGCCCCCGATGCAGCGCGCCCATTGTCGGGATGAGGCCGATCTCCTTTCCTTCTCGACGCGCTCGTGCAAGCAGACCTCGCAACGCCGCGACCGTGTGGACCGTCTCCAACGGGTTGTCTCCTTAGTACTAGGGATATTGAGCGTCAATCGACGGACGCGCTCTTGATCTTCTGCTCTAGGGCGGGCGAACGATCCCACACGAACGAGACGGGGCCGAGACGTTGCAGGAGGGCGCGCGTCTCTTGATAGAGCGGGATAAGGGGGGCGGAACGCACTTTGTATTCCCCGCGCAGTTGCTTGACCACGAGTTCGCGCCGGCTGTGGACCACGACCGGCGGCGCTGATTCGCCTCCAGAACGCAGTGAACGCAGAACGTCGAGGTCGCGCAGCGCGGCGATCAGGGTCAGGTACTCAGCCTCGTCGATGGCGCGCTGCCCGGAGTGACGTATCGACGTAGTCGTTCCCGCGACGGTTGGCCCATCGAGCAGATACGACCCGCGCGCGGCGCCGGAGACGCCGTTCGTGCCCGGCGCAGCCGTGATAGACGACGACAGCAGCACCGTCCAGGACGTGGCCTCCGCACTCGGTTCGCCGGATGCCGTTCCCGCGCCCGCTCCCATGTCTTGCGTCAGGCCGACCTGAGCGAGGGCGTCCGCCGTGGGCATCTCGCGTCCGCTGGCCTGCTGCGCCTGACGGTAGCGGGAGAGGGCGTCGTCGTCCCAGTTGAAGGCCGCGCGCGAGGCCAGCACATCGGCGGCCTCGTTGTAGAGAGCGCCAGAGTGGCCCTTGACCTTGGCGAGGCGCCAGTGTCTCCCTAACACGGCCATCAAGCCTGCCTCCAGCTTGTCGTACTCTTTCCAGAGGTCCAGGTTCTTCTGGCGCTTCCAGACCCCGGTACCGCACTGAATGGCGTACAGCGAGTCGCTCCAGATCACGGCGGTCTCCAGATTTTTGTTCTCCGCCGCGATCCAGATAAGTGCGGTCAGGCCGGCCAGGATGCCCGCGATCTCAACGCGGTTGTTGCTCGTGCGCGGTTCGGCGGCACGGGCGGGGACGTAGCCGCCGAGGTCGAGCCGCGCCAACGGCTCCGGGCGCGCCGGCGTCCCCGCGTCGACGATCTTCACGAAGCCCACCACGATGGCGGCGAAGCCGGCTTGTCCTCCCGGATTTTGCACCGGTGCGGAGCCGTCCGTGTAGACCTCCACGGCGCGGCAGTCGGCAAAGGCACGCCACGCGAACGCGTCGTCTCCGCGACTCTTGGCCAGCACCTTTTCGACGATCGTCCCTTCCAGATCAGTGGAGGAGATCATGGGGCGTTCTCCTCGTGCCAGGCTACGCGGAGGGCGCGCAACCAGTTGTCGCGGGCCAATTTTTGCAGCGTCGCCTCGTCGTAGCCCTGGCCGCGCAAGGCGTCGAACAGGCGCGGTAAGCCTGCCACAGCGGTTATGGCCGCGGGGACGCGCGCGCCGTCGAAGTCGGAGCCAAGGCCGACGTGGTCGACGCCGAGTTTCTCGATCAGGTAGTCGACGTGGTGCACCATCACGTCGAGATCGGTAGCGGCGTCGTCGGCGCCGTCCGGGCGTAGGAAGCCCACGAAGAAGTTGAGGCCGACCATGCCTCCCGAGTCACGCACCGCGTCGAGCTGCTTGTCGGTCAAATTGCGCGGCGTCGGGCAGAGCGCGTGGACGTTGGAATGCGTGGCTACGAGCGGTGAGCGCGCGATCGCGGCGACATCCCAGAAACCTGCTTCGTTGAGGTGTGAGAGATCGATCAGGATGCCGAGGTCGTCGCAGGCCTTGACCAGAGCACGCCCCCTCTCCGTTAGGCCGTCACCGCCGTTAGGACCGGCAGGGAAGCGGAAAGGGACGCCCTCGGCGAAGATGTTGGGCCGGCTCCAGACGAGGCCGAGCGCACGCACGCCCGCTTGATAGAAGACCTCAAGCGCGTCGAGGCCGCCGTCGATCGGTTCGGCTCCCTCCAGATGGAGGACCATGGCCAGCACGTCGTCGCGCAGCGCCCCTTCGATCTCGACCACGGTGCGTGTGATCTTTACCTGCCCCTTCGACTCCCGCTCCAAACGGAACAGGTGCGCCAGCAGTGCGGTCGCCGTGGTGCGTGCGTAGCCGCTATCGAGCGCTGGCGAGGGCGCGACGTCGTAGGCGCCGTCTTTCGTCGTCAGCGTAGGGATGAAGCCGGCGTTCGGGTCGTCGGGCACGAAGACGGCGAACAGGCCACCGCCGAAGCCGCCCTCGCGGGCGCGCGGCAGGTCGATATGCCCTTTGTCCGAGCGCTCGAAAAACGAGCGTCCGCCGCCGCGCCCCTGCACGTGCAGCGAGAGCACGGCGTCGTTGTGTCCGTCGAATACCTTAAGCGGTTTCTGGATCGTCATCTAGAGCACGACCTCGAGCCCGATCGCGAGCGTCTCGCCCTCGATCTCAAACGTTTCGCTGAAACCCGCGACCGCGCCCTCGTCGACCATGCGCAACTCGCGCGACAACGTCTCGGTGGCCACGTAGGGACCATGGCTGTCCAGGACGGCGGTCAGGCGCGGAGAAGCGTGGTAGAGCGTACGGATAGTATCGGAGACCTCGAAGCCCGCCGTCTTGCGCATGTTCTGGACGCGGTAGACGATCTCGCGGGCCAGTCCCTCGTCGATTAGTGCGGGCGTCAGGACCGTGTCGAGCGCGGCCAGATAGCCCTGCTCCTCCGTCACGGCATAGCCGGGCCGCCCTGCCGCCATAACCTGTACCTCATCGGGCGCGAGCACGACCGTCCCGTCACCTACCGGGAGACGCAGGTCCTCGCCTCGCCGCACCCGCGCGACCGCCGCGGTCTGGTCGAGTGCGCTCAATGCCTTGATCGCGCCGGGCAGCGCCTTGCCCAGGCGTGGTCCTAGCACCGGGGTGAGCGGGCGCAGCGTAAAGGACGCCACGTCGGCGTCTCCGGTCAATCGCTCGACGCTCTTCACATTGAGTTCGTCCTGGATCTGCTCCAGGAACGGAGCTAGCGCTTCCCACTCCGCCTCGTCACGTGTAGTGATGCGCAAGCGGGCCAGCGGCTGGCGCACCTTGAGTTTCGCCGCCGAGCGCGCGGCCAAGCCCAACACGACGATGCGGCGGACGAGCGCCGTCGTGTCGAGCAGAGGCCTGTCGATCAAGGCCGGGTCGGCGACCGGCCAGTCGTTGAGGTGGACGCTCTCGGGCGCGTCGGGCGTGACGGAGCGCTCCAGGTTCTGATACAGCTCCTCGCAGAGGAACGGCATGTACGGCGCGAGCAGGCGCGTGAGCGTGGTCAGCACGTCGTAGAGCGTGAGGTAGGCGGCGGTTTTGTCGCGGTCCTCGTCGCTTTTCCAGTAGCGGCGGCGCCCACGCCGCACGTACCAGTTGGAGAGGTTGTCCACGAACGCCTCGATGGCGCGCGTCCCGCGCGTGGTGTCCCACTCCTCCAGGCCGCGCGTCGTCTCGTCGATCGTCTCGTGCAGCGCGGCGATGATCCAACGGTCGAGCACGGGCCGCTCGGCTACAGGCAGAGCGTGGGCCGTGGGGTCGAAGGAGTCGATGTTGGCGTAGAGCACGAAGAACGAGTAAACGTTCCAGAGCGGCAGCATGAACTGCCGCCGCACCTCACGCGCTAAGTTGTAGCCGAACTTAACGTTGCCCGCCGGGTTCTGGCCGGTGTAGAGCCAGCGCATGGCGTCGGCGCTCATCTCGGCCGCGCCTTCGTCGAAGGGGATCGAGTTGCCCGCGCTCTTGTGCATCTCTTTGCCGTGCTCGTCGAGCACCGTGGCGAAGCCGAGGCAGGTCAGGAACGGGGCGGTGTCTTCGAGCGCGGCGGCCATGCAGAGCAGCGAGTAGAACCAGTTGCGGAACTGGCCGGGGAAGCTCTCCGTGATGAAGCGCGCCGGGAACCACTCGGCCCAATAGGCGTGGTCGTGGCGGTAGTCCAGCGTGGCGAAAGGCACGATGCCGGCGTCGAGCCACGGGTTGCCCACCTCAAGGATGCGCGAGGCCGTCTCGCCGCACTCTTTGCAGGCGATCTTGACCGCGTCGACGTAGGGGCGGTGCGGGGTATGGCCGGCGAACTCGTCCCAGCCGGCCACGGCGCGCTCCTGTAGTTCGACCTCCGAGCCGATCACCTCGAACGACCCGCACGACGCACACTCATAGATAGGGAGAGCCAGGCCCCAGTAGCGCTTCTTGGAGATCATCCAGTCGCCCATGTTGCGCAGCCAGTCTTGCTCACGGTCGCGCGCGAACGACGGCAGCCACTCGATCGTATCCACGATGCGCTGCATGCGTCCGCGCAGTTCTTGCATCGAGATAAACCACTCGTCGACGAGGCGGAAGACGATCTCCGTCTTGCAGCGCCAGCAGTGCGGGTACGAGTGCTTGTAGTCCGACACGCGCACGAGCGCGCCCTTCTCGCGCAGCGAGGCGAAGATGGCGCGCGGAACCTCAGTGGTCGCCTGGCCGCTGTAGGGACCGAAGCCCCCGACGTAGACGCCGGATTCGTCGATCGGCGCGATCACGGGCAGATCGAAGCGGCGCGACAACTCGAAGTCTTCTTTACCGCAGCCGGGCGCGATATGCACGATGCCCGAGCCCTCGTCGGCGCTGACGCCTTTGTCGTCCTCGGTCTTCTTCTCCCAGATGATGACGCGGTGAGCCACGCCGTCCTGCGCGGGCAGCTCGTCGAACGGGCCGCGGTAGCGCCAGCCCTCCATCGCGCGCCCGGTGGTCGTGGCCAGCACGGTGGTCTCCGCGCCCTTGAATACGTTGGCCAGCGCCCCCTGAGCGATCCAGTAGACGCGGCCGTCGGGTTCGTGTCGCACGCGAACGTAGGTCAGGTCGGGGTTGACCACCGCCGCTACGTTGGCGGGCAGCGTCCACGGCGTGGTGGTCCAGATCACCAGGGCGTCGCCTTCCGCCGCCGGACCCACGGGATCGAGCAGGGGGAAGGCCACGAAGGGCGCGGCGTGCATGATGTCCTTGTACTCGTCGGCTAGTTCGGCCTGGGTGAGGCCGGCGCCGCAGCGCGGACACCACGGCATCACGTCGTGGCCCTTGTAGACCCAACCGTTCTCGTAGCAGCGCTTGAGGAAGTACCAGATGGTGTAGTTGTTCTCGTCCGACATAGTGTAGTAGGAGTTGTCCCAGTCCATCCAGTAGCCCAGGCGGATCGACTGGCGCGTCTGCACGCCGGCATAGGTCAGCACACGTTTTTTGCAGCGCTCGACGAACGCGGCGATGCCAAAGGTCTCGATGTCGCGTTTGGTGTTGAGACCTAGCTCTTTCTCCACCTCGACCTCGACGTGTAGGCCCTGGCAGTCGAAGCCGTTCTGATAGCGGCCCTCGTAGCCCTGCATGGTTTTGAAGCGCTGGAACACGTCTTTGTAGGTACGGCCCCAGCCATGGTGGACGCCCATGGGGTTGTTGGCGGTGATGGGGCCGTCGATAAAGGAGAACTTCTTAGCCGCCCCCTTATTCTTACGCACGTACTTGCCCATCATGTCGTGCTCGCGCCACCAGTCGAGCATCGTATCTTCGCGCACCGGGAAGTCCGGCCTGGGGTCGACGGGCGCGAACACCGTCGTTTCTTTCGTCGTCATGGTCCGTCCTTCCCCGGCGATCGCTCGCCCTTCGTCCTTTATCTTGCGTATGGACTAGTCGTCGGCGTTTTCGCCGCCAAAACGAAAAGCCCGCCCCCTCGTAAGGGGCGGGTCAAAAAGCCCGCGGCGCCACCCTCGTTCCAGTCGCTCGAGCATTAGCGTTTGAGCGGACCGATCTCAGCCGGACGCATTGGAAACGTCCACATCGGGGTAACGGGCGATAGCCCCGTACGTCGCGCGCCGGCCGCTCATACGAGAGGCTTGCGTCGATGGAGTGATCTCGGCCAGCATGACGCCGCTCCATCGCACCACCCTGAAGCTCTCTTCGGGCGCTCGACCGGCCTACCTGTCTCCATCATTCGACACGTTGTACTGTACAGTGTCGCACGCTGGAGACCCGAGCGTCAAACGATGATTTTTCTCAGAGAGCTTTCCTCTGGACGCATTTGAGACAAGAAATGGCGGCGAGGCGCCTCTACGTTGTTAGGATGTCGCCGCTGTTCTTCGACCTAAAGAAGCTCGTCGTCGCGCCGTTCGTTCTTCGATGGCGAAAGTCTCGTCGTCGCGCCTTTTGCCTCGCATCCCTCGTTCGATCGAGGTTCACAAGGGTGGGAGGCGCCCACTCAGACGTGCCAAGGCGTCGCGCGGCGCCTCTTCCATGGCCAGACGCCCCCGTTTCTCCCCGGCAAGTTGCTCCGCTGCAACAGCGATGAAAAGCAAGGGCATTTTCGATGTCGTGATAAACTAGGGCACGTGCGCGGGGCGAATCAAGACGCGACATCGTACTAAAGTGGGTTGAGGCAAGGCAGAGGGTAGAGCAGGCGATGAACGACGACGACATCGTATTCGGCGGCGTCGAAGGCGGGGGCACCAACTTCGTGATGCTTGTCGGGACTGGTCCCGACCGTGTGATCGACGAGCATAGGATCAGAACCACCACGCCCGACGAGACGCTGGAGCAGGTCGTCGCGTTTCTGCGTCAGCCCCGACCGGGCCTTACCCTCGGCGCGGTCGGCGTATCTTCTTTTGGCCCGGTGGACCTCGATCCCGCGTCGCCGACCTACGGCTACATTACGACAACGCCCAAAGAAGGCTGGCCGAACACGCCGCTGCTCCCGATCTTACACGAGAAACTTGGACTGCCCATCGCCATCGATACCGACACCAACGGCGCCGCGCTCGCCGAACGCCGCTGGGGCGCCGGCGCAGGGTGCGATCCGCTGCTCTACATCACCGTGGGCACGGGCATCGGAGGCGGCCTGATGGTGGGAGACCGCTTGATCCATGGCCTGCTTCACCCTGAGGTAGGGCACCTGCTGATGCCAGTCTTCGAGGGCGACGATTTTGCCGGGGCCTGTCGCTTTCATGGCCGCTGTCTCGAAGGTCTGGCCAGCGGTACGGCGATCGAAGCGCGCACCGGGCGGCGCGCCGAAGACATCGATCCCGACGACGCGGTGTGGGACGGCGTGGCCTACTACCTCGCCCATGGCCTCACGTCTATGCTGCTGACCGCGTCTCCCCAACGCATCATCGTCGGCGGCGGCGTCGCCACCGTTCCACGTCTCTTAGACCGCGTGCGCGCTCACATGCTGCGTATGAACGCGGGCTACATCGACAAGCAGGAGTTGACGGAAAAAGGCATTGCCGCGTACGTCGTCGCGCCAGGCGTGCGGCTCCGTTCGCCTGAGACCGGAAAGATGGTCAACCGCTCGGGTGCGATCGGGGCGATCGAACTGGCACGCCGGGCCTACGAGGCGCCCATCCATAACCCCGTTATTTAATAGACATAACGTTAGAGCGCACTAGCCGTGGCCTTGGACGTCTACGCATAGATAAACAGGAAGGGAAGTCGATGATCTCACGAGAAGAGCACGACGCGGCGGCGCGGCGCGCCTGCATGGCCTTGCGCGACGCGGGGCTGGTGATGACGCCGCGCGAGGAGCAAGACATTGAGGTGGCGGATCTGGGCTTGGGCGAACTGGAGAAGCAGGGCGTCCAGATGGTGGTCTACGCCAACAACCCGCGCTACTGCGCCAAGGAACTGGTGCTTTTCCCGCGCCAGACGTGTCCCCAACACCGCCATCCACCCGTGGGCGCCGATCCCGGCAAGCAGGAGACCTTCCGCTGCCGCGCGGGCATCGTCTACCTCTATGTCGAGGGCGATCCGACGCCCGGCCCGATCGCGCAGGCGCCCGGGGGCAGCGAGGACTCATACACCGTCTGGCACGAGGTCGTGTTGAAGCCGGGAGACCAGCATACGATCCCGCCGAACACCTGGCACTGGTTCCAGGGCGGGGCCGAGGGCGCGGTCGTCTCCGAGTTCTCCTCAACCAGCACGGATGAGAACGACGTTTTCGTCGATGCGCGCATCACGCGGGCGCCGGTCGTGGCCCCGTAGGCGCGTCTTCTTCGCGGATCGCCGGTCGGTCCGGGGAAAGGTCGATTATCGTGTGCGGGTCGGGCTGTTATGCTACAGATACATAGACATTTGTTATAACCTATTTGTTTCTGATCGACTGCGTAGTACGTCCTCGGTCCGTGGAGGATCATTTTTTTGCCATTAGCTTCAGTCGCCGCCGCGTCCGACCCGGCCATCTCTTCGTCATTCGGCTCGTTGCCCGTCGAACCACCTATCGCTCGCGCCCTCGCCGTTATGGGCTACGCGATCCCTACCCCTATCCAAGAACAAGCTATTCCCGCCCTGCGTATGGGCCGCGATGTCCTGGGGCAGGCCCAGACCGGCACCGGCAAGACCGCCGGTTTCGGCATTCCCCTTATTGAAGCCCTCGACCCGCAAGCGCGCGTCGCGCGGGGCCGCGTCCAGGCCATCGTGCTCACGCCCACGCGCGAACTCTGCATCCAGGTGGCCGACGAGGTCGCCCGGCTCGGCCAGTTTTCCGGCGTGCGCGTCCTCGCCGTCTACGGCGGCGTGGGGCTCGGTAAGCAGACGGACGACCTGACGCGCGGCGTGCATATCATGGTCGGGACGCCTGGTCGGGTCGAAGACCTGATGGCGCGCGGCGTGCTCGACCTCGGCGGCGTCAAGGTCGCCGTGCTCGACGAGGCCGACCGTATGCTCGACGTGGGCTTTTTGCCCGCCATCGAGCGCATCCTCGGGGCCACGCCCAAAACGCGCCAGACGTCGCTGTTCTCCGCCACCATGCCCGACGACGTGCGCGGCCTGGCGCATCGCCAGATGCGCGACCCCGCCACGGTGGCGATCGAGCCGGAGCGCGCCACGGTCGACGAGATCGAGCAGCGCTTTGAGAAAGTGCCGGACGGCGATAAACTGGTCGCGCTACGCGCCTACCTCGATGATCCCGCCTGCAAACTCGCCCTAGTTTTCCGGCGCACCACGTTCAAATCGGACCGTCTGACCCGCGACCTCACGCGCCTGGGCTACCGCTCGGCCGTGCTGCACGGCCGGCGCACTCAGGGGCAGCGCGAACGCGTGTTGGCCGACCTCAAGGCTGGTCGCCTCCAGGTGCTCGTGGCCACGGACATCGCGGCGCGCGGTCTCGACATCGCCGGACTCACGCATGTGTTCAATTACGACCTGCCCGACACCCCCGAAACGTATATCCACCGCATCGGCCGCACGGGCCGCGCGGGCGAGCACGGCATCGCCGTCTCCTTCATCGCTCCCGAGGACGAAGACGACCTGCGCACCCTCGAACGCTATCTAGCACGTATTAGAAGGGGTGAAGGGCAGTCCGCGGATGCGCCGATGTCGGGAGCAGCTTCGTCGCGCAGCGGCGGCGGGGCGCGTGGGCGCGGTCCACGCCGCGACGCCAACGCGGGACGCGGCGGGACCGAGGCCGGGAACAGCAGTCAATCGAATGGCTCCCGCCCCCCCGTCTCAGGCCAGCCAGCGTCGAACGGGCGGAGCAATTCACCCGCGGGTCCATCCACGCCGAACGGGCGCGGCGCCTCAAGATTGGGCCCGTCCACGCCAGACGGTCGTGCCAACTCAAACGCGGGTCAGCCTATGCCGCCTCGAAACTCGACGCCGATGGGGCAAGCGGGGCCGGGCCGCCGCAACACCAACTCAGGGTCGCCTACGACATCGGAACCATGTCGTCCCCGCAACGATGATCCACGACAAACGCCGTCGCGCGGACCCTCAGGCTCGTCGTCTTCGCAGCGGGACGAGGGCGACCGCGACAGGCAGCCGTCGTCGGGCAAGCGTTTCACGCGCGACAACGCTCAAAAAGACGCCTAATCTCTTTGGGCCGCGCTTAGCGCGGAAGGGTGCGCGCGTGCGTAAAGACGATGTCGATCTCGTTCTTCTCGCGGATCTCGTTGGGCGGATTTTTCCGCCGTGTGGACACTGCCCGATCGAGCGGACCGAGGACGGCGCGTCCACTCAGGTGTACCGCCTTCGTGACGGCGGCAAGGTCTTCTACTTGCGTGTCGCTGAAGAACGGGAGGCCAGTCTCGCGCCGGAGGGCTACGTCCACGAGACGCTGCGCCTACAGGGCGTTAAGGTTCCCGAGATTGTCTTCTTCACGCCCTTCGACGAGGGGCTGGAGCGGTCGATCGTGGTGACGACGGAAATCCCCGGCGTCCCGCTCACGCATGGTCTGTCGAATGGCTCCATGAGGGACGTGTTGAGGGACGCCGGTCGCGACCTCGCCATCGTCAATAGCTTACCTGTCGACGGGTTCGGTTGGATCGAGCGCGACAAGGGCACGACGTTGAAGGCCCTACATGAAAGTTTCAGGGACTTCGCCCTTGAAGACATCGCAATAGACCTTGCCCTCCTCGAACCGATTTTAACCGGCGCCCTGACGACCGCAATCTGGCGACTGATCGAGAGGGCGGATGCATGGTCGCGTGGGGAGCAAGCGTGGCTCGCCCACGGCGATCTCGATGCATCACATATCTTCCAGCACCATGGACAGTACAGCGGCCTGATCGACTTTGGAGAGATTCGAGGGACAACCCAGCTTTACGATCTGGCTCATGCCAATCTGCAAGATGCCGCCCTCCTCCCTTTTCTACTAGAGGGCTGGAGCGCCGTGCTTCCTCTTCCTGAAGACTTCGAGCATGGCCTCATCATGTTGAGCCTCCTGATTGGAATCCACGCCCTTGCCAACAACGTCCGCCGCTATGCTCCGAACGCCTACCGGCGTCATCTTGTGACGAGAATACAGAAGCTCGTGGCGTCGTGACAGCGCCGACCAACGTAATAAAGACTGCTGTTCAGGTGGAGCGCGATCCCTCGTCCGTTGGGTTGATCGCTAGGGGCAAAACCGTTCCCTTGGAGCGCCCGCGCGGCCTGGAGACAACGGGGGCTTATCGCGTTGGGCGAGATGCTCATCGCCTATACTAGAGGGTATGATCCTAGGAGGACCGTGGACCGATGAGCACTGCGCCTGCATTTCCCTCCAACCCTGCCCCGTGGGCCGAGGTCGTCCCCGGCATGGGACCGGTGACCGTCGATCTCTTGCTCGAACTGCCCGACGATGGCGACAGCTACGAAGTAGTCAACGGAGTCTTAGTCCGTATGGCTGGTAGCGGACGTCGCGCGACGACTATTGCCGGTGTCCTTTATGGAGAACTCTACGCCTATGTGCGCCCGCGCCGTCTCGGTATTCTCACACCCGCTGATGGCGTCTACAAGTTCATAGGTGCTGAAACGGGGCTGATCCCTGACGTCGGGTTCTATGTCGCGGAGCGTGACGCCCTCATCATAGACAAAGATAAGCCTATCCCCTTTGCCCCTGATCTAGCTATTGAAGTCGCCTCGCCCTCCCAAGACGCCTTCGATATGGCCGCTAAAGCGCGGACCTATCTTGATGGAGGCACACGTCTTGTGTGGGTTGTTTGGCCGCTCGGTGGGCATATCGATGTCTGGCGTCCTGACCACATGACAGGACCTGTAGACACGCTCAACATGAGCGACATGCTCGACGGGGAAGACGTGGCGCCTGGCTTCATGTACCCAGTAGCCGATGTCTTCGCTGATCCACTCGCCTAATCGCAGGTAAGACAGACCCAGGAGAGCAGCAGATGCGGCGAACGGCGAAAAGGGGCACCTCTTCTTCCGCACGTACGGGTGCTCAAGGGCGACGGGAAAAGAGTCTTTCATCCGTAGTATGCACGCTTCCGGTCGGAGTGGATGCTGGTCTCGGCGCCGCTATCGGTCGCGGGGCGCCCTCGCCCCTTTCTATTCTCGAAAAAGACTCTTGTATAGCGGACTAAATGGGTCTGCTACACTTTAGGGTAATGGTCGCCGCTCCCGATTTTTCGTCCTCCGTGCGGCCGTCTCACGCCGAGATAGCCGCCAATATCGCTGCTGTACGCGCGCGTATTGACGCCGCCGCGACTCGGGTGGGGCGCGACCCTACGTCCGTCGGGTTGATCGCCGTCAGCAAAACCGTGCCCGTAGAGCGCCTGCGCGATATGGAGATAGAGGGGCTTGCCGCGCTGGGCGAGAACAAGGTGCAAGAGGGGGCGGCGAAGGTCGAGGCGTTGGGGCGTCCGACGGAGTGGCATTTGGTGGGCCATCTCCAGACGAATAAGGCCAAGGCCGCGGTCGGATTGTTCGATCTGATCCACTCCGTGGACGGCGTCGCCCTGGCCGCGGCGCTCGATAAACATGCCGGGACATCCGGCCTTCGACAACGTGTGCTGCTGCAGGTGAACGTCGCCGGCGAAGAGTCGAAGAGCGGCTTTTCTCCCGACGAGGTGAGGACAGCGGCGCACCGTCTGGCATCTTTCAAGGCGCTGCGGATCGAGGGCTTGATGACGATCGCACCCCAAGGGGCCGATGAGTCCGCGTTGCGCGGCGTCTTTTCCGCGTTGCGGGCGCTGCGTGAGGAACTAGAGCCGGCTTTTCGGGAAGACCACTGGCGGCATTTATCGATGGGTATGACGGACGACTTTACGATCGCGGTGGAAGAAGGCGCAACGCTCGTGCGCGTGGGCCGGGCCATTTTTGGCGCGCGCCCCTCTCCTGGCGACGTAGAGCCTTCGACGGAAAAGGCAAGATGACGATCGGGATAACATTGGCGACGTATGTACAGCTGTTCTGTGGACTGCTGTGGTGGGGCATCCTTATCCGTGTGCTGTTGAGTTGGATCTCCGCTGGCAGTGGTCTGCCTCTTTTTCGCTTGTTGATCGAGGTGACGGAGCCGGTGCTGGGGCCGCTGCGGCGACTCTTGCCCACCTTCGGCATGATCGATCTTTCGCCGTTCGTCGCTCTACTTTTGATACAGGTGCTCCAGGGCATCTTCTTGCCGAGTTTGGTGAGACTGGGGGCCTGATGGCGACGTTCCAAACGCCCAAGGGTACGTATGATACCTTGCCGGATGAGTGGCGCTACTGGCGGCGCGTGATCGACGTAGCGGAAGGCGTGGCCCAGCGCTACGGTTACCGTCGCATCGACACACCCATGTTCGAGGCGACCGAGTTGTTCGCCCGCACCTCCGGTGCGTCGAGCGACGTGGTCTCTAAGGAGATGTACACGTTCGAGGACAAGGCCCAGCGGTCGCTGACCTTGCGCCCCGAAGGCACCGCGCCCGTGGTGCGCGCCTACCTCCAGCATGGTATGAACAAGCTGCCCCAACCCGTGCGCCTCTATTATATCCCGGTCTCGATCTTCCGCTACGACGACGTGCAAGAAGGGCGGCAGCGCCAGCACCACCAGTTCGGCGTCGAGGTCCTGGGCGACGCGGGGCCAGCGGTCGACGTCGAAGTGATCTCGCTCCTGCGCGATGTCTACGCCGAGATCGGACTGCGCGACTTGACGACGCTCGTCAACTCCACCGGCTGCCCGCTCTGCCGCCCTGCCTATATCGAGCGCCTCGTCGCCTATTATAAAGAAAACTGGGATCGCGTTTGCGAGGACGACCACCGGCGCGTCGCCACGAATCCTCTGCGCGTGCTCGACTGCAAGGTTCCCAGTTGCCAGCCGATCGCCGACGCGGCGCCGCATATCCTCGACGACCTTGGGCCAGAGTGTAGAACGCACTGGGACGAGTTCCTGCACCTCATGGCCGTGGCGGAGATCCCCTACACGATCAGCCACCGCCTCGTGCGCGGACTCGACTACTACACCAAGACGACGTTCGAGGTCGTCCCCCCGCGCGACGGCGCGCAGAGTTCGGTCGGCGGCGGCGGTCGCTACGATGGTCTAGCCGCGCAGCTCGGCGGTCAGGCCACGCCTGGCATCGGGTTCGGGACGGGCATCGAGCGCATCATCTTGAATATGCGTGCCCAAGGCGTCGAGCCGTCTCCTGAGCCTGGTCTGGTCGCCTATGTGGCCTACCTCAGCGACGGCGTGCGTGACGACGCCTACCGCGTGCTGGCGCGTCTGCGCGACGCCGGCCTAGCAGTGAGCGCGGCCACGACGCGGCGCAAGCTGCCCGACCAACTCAAGAGGGCGGAGAGTATGGGCGCCCGCTACGCCGTCATCGTCGGACCCGACGAACTGGAGGCCGGCGCCGTGGCTGTGCGCGACCTGACTACGCGGGCGCAGGAGACCGTGACGCTCGAAGACATCGTGGTCTGGCTCGAAGAGCACGTCTAAAAATATCGACCGTCGACGAGGATAACATAGAAATGCTGATTATTCCAGCGCTCAATCTTAAGAACGGGAACGTGGTGCGCCTGCGCCAGGGCGATCCTCAGAACACGGTCTTCTATTCTGATGACCCTCTTGCCGTGGCTCGGCGTTTCGTGGAGATGGGTGTGCGTCGCCTAAGCGTCCACGATGTAGACTCACTGATCGGCGGCGGCTTTCCGCATATGGAGATAGCCACGCGCATCGCCGAGTCAACCGGCGTAGAGGTGCAGTACGGCGCCGCGATCGACGGCGCCGTACCGCTGCATGAGGCGTTGGAGCAGCCTTTCGTCTTGATCGAATTGCGCGCCGACCGTATCGCGGGGACGGAGCTTTTGCGGGAGGCGCTACGGCACGACGCGCCGCGCCTCGCATTACGGCTCGACGTACGCGATGGCCGTCTCGACCTGAAGAGCCCGGAGCGCGCCAGTTCAGCCGACCCCGTGGCCCTGGCGCGCGAGTTAGTCGAGGCGGGCGCGCGGCGCCTCATCTTCAGCGACCTCAATCGCGACGGTATGCTCGGCGGCCCCAACTATGCCGGCCTGCGCGCCTTGCTGCACGTCATCGACGTCCCGGTTATGGTCGCGGGCGGCGTCGCCCACCACGATCATATCCGCAACCTGGAGCGACTGGGGGCCGAGGGCGTCATCATAGGCAAGGCGCTCTACACGGGCGACCTCTCGCTCAAAGGGCATATCGACGAGAACGGGGCCTGGCGGCGCTGAGTCAGGCGCTCAGATTCCTTATCTAAAGGGAAGAGACTGCGTACTTGTGTCAAGAGACGGCTGAAAGTGCATCGGAGAGTGAGAGAGTGCATACTTGACGTTGGTCGGTGTGGTCAAGGCCGCGCCATACTAGTGGTATGACATATGCTTCTTCCTCAATCAACTACACACCATGCACCGTTCGCTCCGTCGATTTTCTGCTTCCCTTTGCCCCATGTGATCGCTGTGGCGCCGACGCTCAGCGCGTTGATGTCGCGACGCGCGCGGCGCGACGCCATTTACACCACGCGCGGTTCATCCGCGTAGCCATTCACTAACCGGCGCAGCAACGCCTCGGCTGCCTCTTGATTGCGCCGCTCTTGGACCACGATGTCGAGCACCCTACCGTCCGCATCGACCGCCCTCCACACGTACGACGTTTTCCCATTCATAGTGATGAAGACTTCATCAAGATGCCACTTGTCGTTCGGACGGGGTCGACGACGCTTGATCTCGGCAGCGATGCGCGGTCCAAATGTCAGACACCAGCGTCGGATGGTCTCGTACGAGACCACGATACCACGCTCGAACATCAGTTCCTCGACGGCGCGGTAGCTCAGAGGCAACCGAAAGTAGAGTCGTACGCACTGCGCGATGATTTCACGGGGATGGCGATGACAACGATAGGACAGGGCAGACGTACTCATCGGCATCTCCTCTTTCGCTCGTCTTTATCCTAACCGGTTGCTTTACGCTAATGTGACAGTTCCCTTTAAAGCCCGAATAGCTCTACTACCTCGCGCTCCTTTCTCAAAGAGTAACATCGTTATTATGAGCCAGTTGGCAAGAGGCCGCCCTGCGGCGTCTTGAATCGTAGGTCTGGTGTTACGACTGAGACTGAGACTGTATGAAGAGATCCTAAAAACCCTTGGTATTGTACGTTTGCGCGAACATCGTCGTCGACTCCTGGGAACTGTATTGCCGTGAAGCCAGTGACTCTACATAGGGGGAGGTTAACGTTTTGACTAAGCATAAACTGTGTGCCCTGTTCGATCTCGTTGGTCACGCTTGCTACGTTGTTGAGGTCCGTGGCGTAGAAGAAGGAACCAGATCCAACGCGCGCTCGTATACGAGGGGGTTGACCGTTTGGCAGCAGTGGCGGAACCAAAAGAACAGAATGAATCATCGCTTCAAGATCCGATGTTGCATTGGCGCGTACAAGATTGTCCAGGTCTGTCTCGTAGGACATCCATGAGAACCAACAAATGAACATGAGGAACAATGCCAAGCCTCCCGCTAACCCCCACAGTCGCCCTTTTGCCGAGTAGCGCCCTTTTTCGTATCTTCACCTCGACAGATTCTATGCAAATATGTATGTGTGTTTCATCTTGGTTGGGAGCTTCCCTACAAAGGTAACTGATAGCCTTGCTCTACCTGTCGCTCTAGTGGGTCAGCTGGGTTGCACATCGCCATTCCTCACATCTGAGCAATGGCTACGCCCAATGCAAGTGACCCACTAATGGGTCATGCCGCAATTGCGTTGCGGTAAAAGGAGAGAGTGACCCTACTGAGAAGCAGGGAGGAGACGGATGGCGACACGACAGAAAGAGCCTCTACGCCCCTTACGGCCAGAGGAGTATGCATCACTAGAGCGGGTGGTCCGCCGGGGAAGCGCGCGCGTGGATCAGGTCCGCCGCGCGCAAGCGCTGCGCGCGGTCGCACGGGGAGCGTCGTTGACCCACGCGGCGCGGGGAGCAGGGTTCGGGAGCCACACGGCGGTCGCCAAGGTCGTCGCACGCTTCAACCAGCAGGGGGTGGCCGCGCTGACGATCAGGAGCGGACGCGGGAGGAAGCAGCGCTACGACATGCAGGCGCGGGCGCGGATCGTCGCTCTGGCGCAGCAGGAGCCGCGGCGGCGCGAGGATGAAACAGCGACCTGGTCGTTGTCCACCCTGCAAGGTGCGCTGCGCGGGCAGGGCTTCCCGCAGGTGGGGACAAGCACCATCCGGCGGGTGTTGCAGGAGGCAGGGAGTTCCTATCAGCGGACGCGGACGTGGCGTCCGACCGGCACGGTGCAGCACACGCGCAAAAACGGTGTCGTGCCGGTCGCCGATCCTCGTACGGAGGAAAAAAAGCCTGATGACGCTGGCGTATCGCCAGAGCGTGGAGGAGGGCGGCAGCCCCGTGTGGTGTCAAGATGAGGCCGGTCCTTATCAAGCCATCCCGCAGGCAGGGGCGCGGTGGCAGCCGCGAGACCATCCCGCCCGTCAGCCGCATGAGTACACGCGCAACGGCACGGCCACACTGCGCACGCTGTTCCATCCTGCCACGGGCACGGTGCGGGCGTACGGGATCACCTCCAGTGCGAACGCCGTGCTCCATCCCTGGCTACAGGCACAAGTGACACGGATTCTGAGCGCGCTACCCGCACCGCCTCCACCAGGAACGGGACCACTCTGGGACAAGTGGGAGCGCTGGCGGCGGGATTGGGCGCTCCCGGGAGCCACGCCGTCGCTGCGGCTGATCCTGGTCTGGGACAATCTCGCCGGGCATCTGTCCTCGTGCATCCTGCGGTGGCTGGTCGCGCAGGGCGTCCTTCCTTTATACACACCCCTCTCCGGTTCGTGGCTCAATAGGGCGGAATCCGTGCAGCGCATTATCGTCCGCCGCGCGCTGGCGGGGCAGCATCCCCAGAGTCCACGCGAGATCATCACCCGGTTGGAGGACACCGTCGCTGGCTGGAATGCAGCCCCGACCCCTTTTGTCTGGCAGGGCAAGCGCGGGGAGCGTCGCCAACGAGCGCGTCAGCGTCGCCTTGGGGGGTCGGCCGCCGTTCTTCAGCACAACGCAATTGCGGCGTGACCCACTAGTAGACCGGCACGGCGGTTTCGTATCCGCGCCGCGGTCAAGCTAAGCGATTGCGCGCATACGCGTGTGATAAACGACTAGCGGCTCTCATAGCCTTGCTGGTGCTCTTGATGCCAGGCCCAGGCCGATGCGATGATGTCGGCGATGTCGGGATGGCGTGGAACCCAGCCTAGGTTTTGCTGGATCAGTTCCGACGCGGCGACGAGTACGGCGGGATCGCCTGGGCGGCGGGGACCCTCACGCACGGGAATCTCGTGGCCGGTCACGCGCCGTGCGGCCTCGACGACTTGGCGCACAGAGAAGCCGTGACCGTTGCCGAGGTTATACGCCGCGCTGCGCTCCTTGGTGACCTCAAGCGCCATGATGTGCGCCTGGGCCAGATCGGAGACGTGGATATAGTCGCGCACGGCCGTGCCGTCCGCGGTGTCGTAGTCGGTTCCATAGATGTCCACGGCCTCAGAACGACCCAGAGGCACGGCCAGAACGTTGGGGATCAGGTGCGTTTCCGGCGCGTGGTCCTCGCCCAGGACGCCCGCGGCGCCCGCCGCGTTGAAGTAGCGTAGAGCGACCGAACGAAACCCGTAAGCGTCGTCGTAACGTTTGAGCAGCGTCTCGACCATCAGCTTGCTCTCGCCGTAGGGGTTGATGGGGCGAAGTTCGGCGTCCTCGTAGATCGGTGTGCTCTTGGGCTGCCCGTAGACCGCCGCCGTCGAGGAGAAGATCAGCCGCCCTACCTCCGCCGCGCGCATGGCGTCGATCAACGAGATCGTGCCGGCCACGTTGTTGCGAAAGTAGAGGGCGGGATTGGCGACCGATTCGCCGACAAGGGAGAGCGCGGCGAAATGCATAACAGCGTCCACCCCTCGAGCGCGCAGCGTCTTCTCCAGCAATGAGCCGTCGAATAGATCGCCTTGAACGAAGAGCGCACCCTCGGGAATAGCTTCTTGGTGGCCTTTCAATAGGTTGTCGTAGACCGTTACGTCATGCCCGTTGGCCAGCAGGTCCGCTGCCACGACCGATCCGATATAGCCCGCCCCACCCGTCACCAATACATGCATTCCGCTTTATCTCTCTATCTCTCTGCCCCGAACGAGGCCCGCTCCCTCGACGTTGTCCTGCCTTTGTAGTGTATCGGACACCGTATGAGCTTTGCCCTGGATCTGACGTCGAGCGCCTCGCGCAGATCGACGCCTGGCTGGAGCGCCTCGCGACAGAGACCGACCACACCGCCCATGGCGCGGAGATCACGCGCTACCTGACCGTGCTGGCCCGCTTCCACCGCTACAGCGCGCACAACTGCATGTCGATCGTCGTGCAGCGCCCCGACGCCACGCGCGTCGCCGGCTACCGCGCGTGGCAGCCACTCGGCCGGCAGGTAAAGAAGGGAGCCAAGAGCATCGCTATTCTCTGCCCGGCGCCTATCCGCGACAAGGATAAGGCCAAGGACGACCCAGACGTCGTGATCGCGCTGCGCTTCCGCGTCGGCTATGTGTTCGACATGGCCGGCATCGAGGGCGACGCCCTGCCCGCCTTGACGCCCCAGGCCGTCGAGGGCGACCGGTACGCGGACTTGCTGCGCCGCCCTATCGAGGTCGCCGCGTACGGAGATCTCTCCGTCTCTTTCGCCGACCTATCTCGCCCTCTACCATGTCGACCGGGCCGTCCTGGCGGCGAACCTTGACGCGATCCGGCGCGGCGTCGCGGTGCTCCTGGACGACGTGGCGCCGGTGCTCCCCGGCGAGATGTCCGCGTGAGGGCGGCGCGGGCGGGGTGAAGGATGCACCCCGCCCACGCGACCGGTTACACTGTTGTTAAGAGGAGTGACGCTAGTGATACCGCGACGAGGATGGTACACGGTGGGGGAAGCGGCCGCCGAACTGGGCGTTACGCCCTCGCTGGTGCGCCAGCGCATCGGCCTGGGACAGCTCGCCGCCGAGCCGGTCGGGGAGCGAGCGTATCAGATCATGCCGGACGCGCTGGAGGCCTATCGGCGGGAGCACCTGGGGACGTACGGCTGGGACAAGTGCAAGGACCCGGACTACACGCCCTCGCGCGGCGCGGAGTACGCGCGGGCCTACCGCGCGCGGAAGAAGGCGGCCGCGCAGGGCGTCGCCGACGAAGCGGCCGCGCGCTAGACGGCACGATGCGCGGGGACGAGGGACGGCGACGTGGTAGGATGCTCCTAACGATAGGGTGAAGGAGGTAGGTGTGCTGGTGAACCCGTCCATCGAGGGTGAGAGTGCGGCGATCGATGAGCTGATGAAGGGGGTCGTCGAGGAGCTGACCGCCGCCATCGTGCGCTCGACCCATCCGCTCGCCGTCGTCCTCTTCGGATCGCGTGCGCGCGGGGATCACCGCCTCACCAGCGACATCGATTTGCTCATCGTCGTCCCCGACGGGGTTGCACGTCGCGACGTCTACCGGTCCCTCGCCGCCCATCGCGTTATGGGCGCCACGGGAGTGCCGGTCGACCTCGTCATTGCGACGCCCTCCGGCTTGACCTCCGCGTGGGGCAACGAGTGGAGCGTCCTGCACTGGACGCAGGAGCAAGGCGTGGCCCTGTACGAGTCCAAGGACTACCACTTTCACGCGCCGTCGCTCATGGAGGCGCAATGACCGACGACGCCCATGGGGGTGGCGACGCGCGTCTGCGCTGGACGCGCGAGTGGCTGCGTTATTCCGCGAACGACTTGGCCTCGGCGCGCGACGCCCTGCGTCCTGAGTCGCCCTCCCTCCCCTACAATGCTGCGTTCTGGGCACAGCAAGCGGCGGAGAAAGCCCTGAAAGGAGCGCTGACCTACGCGCGTGTGTCCTTCGATCGCACCCATCAGCTTGATGATCTGGCGGCGGCGCTGCCTGAGGGATGGGAAACACGAAAGTTGCGGGGGACGATGCCAGAACTCACGGGCTATGGAGTGGAAACACGCTATCCCGATCTGGGGACGCTCGACACGACAGCCGCCGACGCGGACCTGGCGATACGACAGGCGTACGGCGTGCAGCTCTCGGTGCGGCGCGACCTGGAAGCGCGCGGCGTCGTGTTCAAGGCGCGCGGCCCGGACCCGGCCGAGCGGCGCGCGACCTCGCCCCTCGCTCCTCCCCCGGACGACCACGGTCACGGGCGCGGATAAGCGCGGCCGTAGAAACGGACGCGACGGAGGGGAGGTCGTCGCTCACGCCGTCGTTGTCGTCTCTTGCCCTTCCCCGGCCTCGTCGTCAGGACTTCAAGGGGGGCTGGTGCTCTCCTGGATCGAGGGTCGGTAAGAGCACCAGATACGGAAGGCCGACGCGCTGCCCCGGCGCGATGTCTACGAGATCGTCCAGGGTGACGGTACGGTGAGCCGGGTGCATACGCGCGTGGAGACGCGCGCGCAGGGCGATGAGGCAGACCCCAACGACCCAGACGCCGACGGCGATCAGGTAGCCGCACGCGTCATGCGCCGTAAGGGAGTCCACGCAAGGTCGCGCAACGGTAGTGCAGGGACCAAGGTCGCGCATGACGAGGACGCTCTGCGTCATTCAGGAAACGACGAACCCCGTCCAAATGAGGACGGCGACTCGCCACGATCCCCAAAGACGGCGCGATGGACTATCCTTCACGACGCGACTCCCCCATCTGAGCCATGACGAATACCCCTTCCGTTCCCATACTACTACAGACGACAGTCGCACGTCTGACCCGTCTGCGTAGTCCCAGCAGCAGATGGGCGTTGAGCAATGCATCGGCACAGGAGTGGTCCGCATGCTGGCGGGGCACTGATGCTATCGGCGCAGGCGCTTCGGTCTGCGCTTTGCTCTACTCACGGGGATCTACAATGTCCTCTTATAGTTCTGCAAGAGAGCTAGTAAAGAGCGCCTCTGACACTCCTGTGTCAAGGGCGCTCTCTACTGGCGGCTACAAACGTTCTCTGGATCAGAGTGAGCCGACTGATCAGCGTACTCTACTTCGACGAAGCGGAAATCTCACTGGGTGGCGCCGCATCTAATTCTGCCTGGAGGTGAGCAATGAGGTCAGGGCGTTGGTGGCCGTCGGTGAGGCTGTTAAGGACACTCATGAACTCACTCTGTGAGAGTGTAAAGGTAGCCGCTCTGATGTGCAAGTTCCCCTGGTCTACGTCAACGATGCGCGCCGTAAATAGTTTGCCTTGAGGACCTGTTCCTCGGTATCCGCGAACCTGCGGTGCTTCGTAGTACTGTCCTTTGACAGGCGATCCATTGACCGACCACGAGATATCTCGTACGTTCTGACGGCCTGACACCCCGTGGTCGGGCTGCGTCCACTTAGTCATCGAGTTCAGCATAGGAACTGAGGCCGCCTGATCGTCGACCAGCCACTCCGAGATGTAAAAGTCCTTTACCTGCGGCGTCCCGTACTGTTGAGCGAGGGCCGCCCCATGAGCAGTATTCCCAGGTGCTGCGTAGGTCAGCTTCGTTAGTTGAAGGCCAAGGGGATCTCCAGAGAGAACCCAGCCTGAGCGCCGCGTGAATCCCATGGACCATGCGACAGACGGTTGCGCGGGAATGCTTCCGAGCGCAACGCTGTCAATCGACACACCGTCCCCCAACAATCTCGTGGGTGAGGATGCTCTCATTTGCTGAACGTGAGGAGATGGAGCAGCCTGTGTGCTCCGTGTAGCGGCTAGAGGAATTGACAACAGTGCGAACGGGGCAACAATAGCAGCGGTCTTCCATGAGCGTCTCTTAAACTTCATGATGTCTTCTCCTAACATAGTCGCGAAATACCGATCAAACGCGGACGGTCGCTTACCACGGATAAGGCGGATGATTCGATGCTTGATCTGAAAACGGGCCAATGTCCATACCAGCGTCCATACGACTCTGATAGTAGCTCTGGCCTGGTGAATAGCACGCGTTAGCATCTGTGCAATTACTGGTAAAAGTTGCACATTGAGAGTTGTTGAGAATTGTATTGCTATCACAGAGTTGGATGAAACAACCCATAGTTCCTGAACATGGAGTGTAGACCCCCCTCGCTTGAAAATAGGTATCGCTTGTGCAGTAGTTGTTGGACCCTGCCCAATTCCCGTTATTTCCTCCTGGGTTTGCATACGGACCGCGTATTATACGAGGCCCGTCGCAGCTCATTGCCATGCGAGAATGTGTCTGCACGGTGGCTGCATAGACGATACGACCGGATGAGTTGCTCGACAGCACAGGGATAAGCGAAACAGCAGTCAGCAGAGCGACGATCGGAGCAATCCGCCTAACTGTAATGATACGCAACGTAGACCTCCTTTTCCTAACCATTTGCTTTTTGCGGTACCCGTTCATATTACTTACGAACAGGCCGTCCTCTCGTTACCTTACGAGACGTTGCCATGCAGCAAAGGCGACACATAGTGCTTGTACTGTGATCCCTGTGCAGAGGGCAACAAGTGTACCGACGACGCATGTCTTGAGCAGCGAAACGAGATGTACTCTACTCCTCCTTGCAATACGTGTGACTTGGCATCTCGTCTGTTACTGCAGCACCTCAGTTGTAGATGAGATGATACTATTGTATATTTTCAAGAAAGTGCTTGGGAATAGGGGAAACCACAAAAGAGCGGTGTGGATTTCCACACCCCTGATTCATCTATGGCACGAAGCCTAGACGCTCAGCCATGACGCCGAGCTTGAATGTCGTGGCCACGCCAAACTTATATTTGAGCGTAGCAATGCGCTCCTCGATCGCACGTAGGCTTACCCCTTCGTCGTCCGCAATCTTCTGTTGGATCTGGTCGTGAACCAGACCCAAGAGCGTCGCTCGTTCCTTCTCCGTGAGCGTAATACTCAAATCATCGCGCGTCCGGGGCCGACGCTCGGGCCTGTATGCCACTGCATGCACGGCCCCCACGCTGCCAACTCGCACTATGCCGTCGCGTACGGTCTCGATCACGTTCCAAAGCCGTTCGGGTGTCACGCATGTCCCTTGAAGAAAGCCGGCGAGGTCAAGATCCGCGAGTTGCCGGTGCTCTTCCGGGTCCAGTACCTTGCCGATCATGATGATCTGGCTCTGTGCATTAGCGTGGCGTAGCTCGCGGACAAGGGGCACGGCTGAGACACCGGGTGCGTCGGAGGCGACGAAGATGAGGTCGGGTTGATCCCGCATGGCGACCTGCACGGCTATCTCAAGACGCTGCACGTTGTCGAGGATATCAACATCTGGCCACTCCTGAAGGACTGCGTGAAGCTTCGTCCACTGGAGGGTTAGGGGGTGAACAAGCAAGGCCGTGGCCGGTTGCATCTGTCCTATCCTTCTCTGCCGTGGCTAGGAGCGACATCCTTACCCCCTAGGACTCCACCGCACATTATCTCTTTATCTACGAGGAGCATTTGTGCTATTCTCGCAGCGGCTGGGGCGACATCCTTCGCGTCGAGGGCGCCGCCGCATTCCCCTACCTATAAAAGATGCGCACGCTCCCCCATTTGGGACAGGCAAATTGCGCCCAAGGGCACTATGCTGGAGAGAGGGACGATGAGGGCTGCCAACGGAGACGAACGGGACGCCGCGTGGGAGACTCCGATCCAGGACAACGGCTATCCGACGAGGCGCTGGTGCGCGCCACACTCGCCGGCGAGGAGGCCGCTGGCGACGCCCTGGCCCGGCGCTACTACCCCCGCGTGTTGGCCTACCTGACGCACCGCCTCGGTGACCAAGACCAGGCGCGGGACCTCGCCCAGGACGCCTTCTACAGCGCCTTCCGGGCGCTGCATCAATTACGCACCCCGCGCCTGTTCGCCGCTTGGCTGTATCGCATCGTGGCCACGACGGTCGCGGCGGCCGCCCGTCGCGAGCGGCGCGAACTACCGTTGCTGCCCCTCGACGCCCTGGAGAAGCGGCCGCACCCGCCCGCGACCGCTCCACCGCGCCTGACCCGCCTGTTGCTGACCCAGGCCCTGGCCGCGCTGGCCTCGACGGATCGCCTTATCCTGGTTATGGACGGCGTGTGGGGGCCTCTCCGAAGGGGAGATCGCGACGGCCCTGGGCCTCTCCCACGACGCGGCGCGCAAGCGCCTGCACCGTGCCCGGCGACGGCTCCGGGCGCGGTATCCTGGAGGGGACGAGGATGTCTAAGAAAGACGTGCGAACGAGGAGGGCGCAGGGACCGCTCGGCCGAGAGGAGCAGTGCTATGATGACCGACGAGGAGGTGCGTCGCCTGCTGCGGGAGTCCGACCCGGAGCTGCCGGAGGACCCGCCGGGGCAGGCCGAGCTGCTGGCGTGGCTCGCGCGGGAAATGCGCCGTCGGCTGCGCCTCGACCGCCTGTGGGTGCTCGCCGTGGCCCTGCCGCTTAAAGGGATCCTTCTCCAGCGCGCCCTACGCCCGCAGACGCGTGGACGCCCGCGGACCGTAGCGCTGATCGCCGTTGGAGCCCTATGACGGACTACTGGGATGAAAAGGGGTTACGCGGCCGGTACTTTGGGTGTAATGGACACGTCGAAACCGAGGGCCTGCAACTGCTGGACGAGGTGATCAGGGTGGGGTGGGCGGCGGTGTAGGACGGGCTGCTGAG
>JAABUX010000165.1_pt1 | contig 115550 bp, 89 predicted proteins | sample 5561851 | NCBI WGS metagenome assembly JAABUX01 (sample SAMN10711883, study PRJNA513361) | rock metagenome | isolation source: Antarctica rocks | place: Antarctica: Victoria Land, Richard Nunatak red sandstone | collected 2016-01-03
CCTGGTCGGCGGCCATGGTGATCCTCCTGGGTGCTTCGGGACCGAGGAGGAGGATTACCATAAATCGAGGTCGTTCACCACTTTTCGCCGTCACATCAGAGCGTCCTCATGGTGCTCCGACCCTGGGGGACATGCCCACTACCTCTGCACCAAGATGAAGGCGGTCGCCGAGCTTCCCGACGGCACCGAGCGCAAGCTGTTCGCCATCGACGACTGGGACTTCAACTGGCAAGGCCGGTATAACTACGCCGAGCCGGTCCGTTTGCCCAAAGGCACCACCGTCCGGACGACCCTGGTCTACGACAACTCGGCCGACAACCCCCGGAACCCGAACCTCCCCCCGGTCCACGTCCGCTGGGGCGAAGGCTCGACCGACGAGATGGGGTCGATCGGCCTCGGGTTCGTCGCCGTCAACGAGGCCGACGCCGCCACCTATCGAGGTCCCACCATGCCCGGCGGTGGTGAAGCCCTCAAGAACCTCACCCCCGAGCAGTTCGCTCGACTCTTCGACGCCGCCGACGCCGACGACAACGGCAAGCTCGAAGGCGAAGAGATCCCGCCCAGGCTCCGGCCCTTCCTCCGACGCTTCGACACCGACGGCGACGGCGCGATCGACCGGGACGAGTTCCGCGCCATCCGCCCCGAGGTCCGCCCGCGAGCGAGTCGACCGACCCCCAAGAAAGGTCGAAGCCCCGTCGGGCTCTTGTCCCCCGCCCAAGAACCGCCGATGCTCGACCTCGAAGGCCGGGCCTGGCGACCGCTCCACCCCCCGATCGGGACGAAGGCGAACGTCCTCGTCTTCGTCACCCGAGACTGCCCCGTGGCCAACCAGTTCACGACCGAGGTCGGTCGCCTCGCCCTCGACTACGCCGCCAAGGGGGTGGCGTTCCTGGTCGTCGAGGTCGACCCGGAGGCGACGGTCGCCGACCTCAAGGCGTACGCCAACTCTTATGCGATCAAGCTGCCGATCCTCCGAGACCTCGACCACGCGCTGGTCGCCCGGACCAAGGTGAAGGTCACCCCGGAGGCGGCGGTGATCGCGGCCGACGGGTCGTTGGCGTACAGCGGTCGGATCGACGACCGGTTCGCGAAGCTCGGCCGCCAGCGCCCCGAACCCTCGAGGCATGACCTCCGCGACGCCCTCGACGCCTTGCTCGCGGGGCGACCCGTCGCGTCGGAGCGGGTCGAAGCGATCGGCTGCCCGATCGCCGACCTGGCCCGATGAGGCTGGGCCGAGAAATGTCCAGCCCCGTGCATGATTCGAGGCGAACGGGTATAACCGAGCCTCGAAACGGTCGGCAACGACCCGACACCACTTCAAAATGAGTTGCGAGCAAGGAATCTCCGAATGCCCCGACCTCACGTTTACTTCGACATCAGTATCGACGGCAAGCCCTCGGGTCGGATCACGTTCGAGCTGTACGACGATGTCGTCCCCAAGACCGCCGAGAACTTCCGGGCGTTGTGCACCAGCGAGAAGGGCTTCGGCTACAAAGGCTCGGGGTTCCACCGGGTCATCCCCCAGTTCATGCTCCAAGGGGGGGACTTCACCAACCACAACGGGACCGGCGGCAAGTCGATCTACGGGGCCAAGTTCGCCGACGAGAACTTCACCCTCAGGCACGACAAACCGTTCCTCCTGTCGATGGCCAACGCCGGGCCGAACACCAATGGTTCGCAGTTCTTCATCACCACCGTGCCCACCGACTGGCTCAACGGCAAGCACGTCGTCTTTGGCGAGGTGACCGAAGGCTCCGAACTGGTCAAGAAGATCGAGGGCCTCGGCTCCAACAGCGGCAAGACCCAAGGCAAGATCACCATCGAAGACTGCGGAGTTCTCTGATCAGGAGATTCTTTAGCCACGGATGGAACACGGATCAGAAAGATAAAATTAGTCTGATCCGTGTTCCATCCGTGGCTGAGTTCTGCTTCCCACTCGGTCGAGGGCCGCGCGGATCACGGCGGCTCCGTGGCGGAACTGGGCGGTCTCGGCGTCGTTCAGTTCGATCGACAGGACGCGCTCGACGCCGCCCCGCCCGACGACGCAGGGGAGGCTCAGGCAGACGTCTCGGACCCCTTTGAAGCCGTCGACCAGCGTGCTGACTGGTAGGACGGCCTTTGTGTCGTTGGCGATCGCCTCGCAGATCACGGTGGCGCTCAGGGCCACGGCGTAGTTGGTGTAGCCTTTGATCCGGGCCACCTGCTCGCCACCTTGGCGGGCCTCGTCGACCAGCGACCGGATCGCGGCGGTGTCCGATTCGAGCCGCTCGCCGCCGATGCTGGCGATCGAGAGCGCGGGAAACTGGCTCTCACCGTGCTCGCCGAGGACGTAGGCGCGGATGTCGGCGGCGTTGACCCCGGTTTCCCGGCTCAGAAGTGCCCGGAGCCTGGCGGTGTCGATCAGGGTGCCGGTCCCCATCACCTTGCCGGGCGGGAACTTCGAGGCCCGGAGCGCGACGTAGGTGCAGACGTCGACCGGGTTGGTCAGGACGACGAAGATGGCGTCGGGCGAGGCTTGGGCTAGGGGCGGGACGATCTCCTCGAACAGTCGGGCGTTGACCTCGGCGGCTTCGAGGCGGTCGCCCAGCGTCTTCTTCGACGCGCTCGCGCACAAGAGGACAATGTCGCTGTCGGCGGTCTCCTCGACGTCCCCGGCGCGGACCTGGATCGGCCTCCCCAGCGCCGCGGCGTGGAGCAAGTCCTGGGCGTCGCCCATCGACTTCTCCACCGTCCGGCCCACCAGGACGAGGTCGTGGGGCACCCCCCGAGCGACCAGCGCGAACGCCGTCGCCGCGCCGACCCGGCCCATCCCGAACACGCTGATCTTCATCGACCGCCCTCCTGGAAGAATGCCCCCGGATGGCCCGGAAGGGTTCGAAGAGATGAACAACACTTCCCGGATCGGGCCGTCGACCATAGACTATGCAAGACGCCTCTCCCGCGTCCATCCGCCCTGGGGTAGGGCGCGCCGTCAGGACGGAGCTAGATCTTGCATCTGACCGACACCCTTGCACCGCCCGGCCCGATCTGGGAGCAGATCCGGAAGCCGCCGACCATTCGAGCCATCAACGCGGTCGGCTCGGGCCTCCGGAAGTTCGGGCTGAACTGGCCCAAGGTCGACCCCGGGACCATGATGGATCGGGCCCGACACATCTCGAGGCTTTCCGACTTCGGCGACCCCTCGTTCCGAGAGGGCCTCGAAGCCCTGGTCGGGGCGTTCAACCGCCGCGACTCGGCCAACGCCTTCGGGCGGATCGCCTTCCGCGAGTGCGTCACGGGGCTATTGATCACCCGCCTCCGGGTCGAGGACGAGCTGGCCCGGCACCCGGAGATCCTCCAGGTCCCGGTCGACCGCCCGATCTTCATCACGGGACTCCCCCGGAGCGGGACGACGTTCCTCCACCGCCTGATGTCGGAGGACCCCGCCGGTCGCCCCTTGCTCTACTGGGAGTCGGTCGCCCCCGCCCCCGCCCCCAGGCCGGAAATCTACCGGACCGACCCGAGGATCGCCTGGGTCCGCCACCAGGTCCGCCGGGAGGAGAAGCTCGCGCCCCGGCTCGCGGTCGCGCACGAGATCGAGGCCGAGATCCCCGAGGAAGACAACGTCCTCCACTCTCGCGACTTCGTGACGGGACACCTCGGCTTCCTGTTCGACGTCCCGGACTACATCCGGTGGCTCTCGGAGGTCCCGCCCGAGCGGCTGTTGGCGAACTACCGGTACGCTCGTCGCCAGTTGCAGCTCCTGTCGTGGAAGGTCCGGGGGGACCACTGGGTCTTGAAGTCGCCGGTGCATCAGTACTGCCTCGACGCCTTGGTCGGGGCCTACCCCGACGCCCGGATCATCGTCACCCACCGCGACCCCCGCGCCGTGGTCCCGTCGCTTTGCAGCCTGGCGTCGGCGGTCCGGGGGATCTTCGCCGACCGGATCGACCTCCGGGCGATGGGCGAGGAGTTCGTCGAGGCCGTCGCCCAAGGCGCCATCGACGCCATCAACGCCCGAAGGTCGCTCGACACGTCGCGGTTCTTCGACGTCGGCTACGACCGCCTCGTGGCCGACCCGATCGGGACGATCCGAGACGCCTACGACCACTTCGGCTCCCCCTTCACCCCCACCTTCGAGGCCAACGCCCGGCGATGGCTGGTCGAGAACCCCCAGCACCGCCGGGGGGTCCACCGCTACCGCCTCGAAGACTTCGGCCTCGACGGCGAGGCCGTCGACCGCCACTTCGCCCGCTACCGCGAGTGGCTCGAACGCCGCCCCGACCTCGGGGTCAAGTTCCAGGGCTGAACCCAGTTCCTTTGAGAACCGGGAGTTCCCTAGATCTCCGGGTGGCAGGGGTCTGCGGTACCCCGCAACCCCGGTCTTCTAAGCACGGATCAGGTCGAAACCGGGGTTGCGGGGTACCGCAGACCCCTGCCACCCTAAAGGTCCTGCTTGCCGCCGGTTTTGGATCACCTCGACCTCCCGGATGGGTTCGGGCCATCTCCTTGGACGTCCGGCCGTTTCAAGCCGGGAGGATCGGTCTCCAGTCCGGTAGCACCTTGCGTTCTCGATTTCGGCGGGCGACACTCGGAAACATCAAGCCCGGACCGCCTCGGGGCGAGCGAGCGGGCCGTCGGATCTCCAAGAGCTTCTTAACCGGGAGGGGACCGTTAGCGCCGACACTTTCCAGGCCAACCCAGCAGGGGTGGACCGACTTGATGCAAGCCAAAGGCCGACTCGGGTCCGATACGGCGTTATGGGCTTCTTGCTCGCCCTGTCGTTCCTGACGTACTTCGACCGGGTCTGCATCGTCCGGGTCCAGGGGGAGATCCAGGGGGAACTTGGGCTGGACGACCACCAGATCGGCCTGATCTTCGGGGCGTTCTGGCTGGCCTATGCCTTGTTCGAGATCCCCGGCGGCTGGCTCGGCGACCGCCACGGTTCTCGGGGGACCTTGACCCGGATCGTCCTGGCCTGGTCGGTTTGCACGATCCTCACCGGGTTCGCGACAGGGTTCGCGTCGCTCCTGGCGTACCGGTTCCTGTTCGGGGTCGGCGAGGCGGGGGCGTATCCTAACATGGCCCGCATCCAGTCGGCCTGGCTCCCCAAGGACTCGCGAGGTCGGGCCGGGGGCCTGCTCTGGCTGACGGCCCGTTGGGGAGGCGCATTCAGCCCGTTCCTCTTCTCCTGGCTGATCCGCCTGGCCGATCACCCCTCGGTCCGGCAAGCCCTGCCCGCGCTGGCCTGGGCGTCGAGCTGGCGGGTCGGCTTCATGTTCGCCGGTTGCGTCGGCCTGGTCTGGTGCGTCGGGTTCGCCTGGTGGTTCCGCGACGACCCCGCCGACAAGCCCTCGGTCAACGCCGCCGAGCTGGCCTTGATCCGAGAGGGGCGCCTTGACGAGCCCGAAGGGCGTTCCCGGACCACCGGCTCGACTTGGCGGGCACTCCTTGGTAGCCGGAGCCTCTGGGCGATGGCGGCGCACTACGTCTTCGCCGCGTTCGGCTGGTCGTTCTTCGTCAGTTGGATGCCCAAATTCCTCCAGGAGGTCCACGGGGTCAAGTTCGCCGCCTCGGAGAGCTTGTGGAAGCAACCCCTGCTCTACGGCGGGATCAGTTGCCTGGTCGGCGGGGTTTTGAGCGACCGCCTGATCCGAAGCACGGGTTGGAAGTGGTTTGGCCGGGCCTTGTTCCCGATCGCGGGCCTCACGACCGCCGCCGCGGCGATGTACGCGATCCGGTTCGTCACCAAGCCCGAGGACGCCGTGATCCTGATGTGCGTCGCCGGGTCGGCCTTCGACTTCGGCCAGGGGGCGAACTGGGCAAGCATCATCGAGATCGGCGGCCGATTCTCGGGGACCGCCGCAGGCTTCATCAACATGGTCGGCAACCTCAGCAACGCCGCCCAGCCCGTCATCGGGGCCTGGGTCTTCCACAACTACGGCTGGAACACCCTGTTCACGGTCTACACCGGGACGTTCCTCGCCGCCGCCCTCATGTGGCTATTCATCGACCCCCGCAAGACCTTCTACCCGGCCTCCGAGCCGCACCAAGTCGCGGAAACCTCATGATGATCTTCGACTGGCACCTCGACCTCGCCTGGAACGCCCTGGAATGGGACCGCGACCTGACGGAGCCGGTCGCCTCGATCCGCCGCCGCGAGGTCGAAGTCGGGCGGACCGGCCCCGGACGGGGGACCAACACCGTCAGCTTCCCGGCGCTTCGGGACGGCCAAGTCGCCGTCGTGTCGGCCACCCTCCTGTCCCGCCATGACCGGGTCCCGCCCCCCTTCCCCGACCTTCCCAAATCCGGCTTCGGTGCCGCCGAGGCATCGTACGCCACCGCCGTCGGCCAGCTTGCTTATTACCGGGCCATGGAGCGGCGGGGGGTCGTTCGCATCCTCAAAGGTCGCGCCGCCCTGGACGACCACGTCACCGCCTGGGAAGCCTTCGCAGGCGCTCAGACCGATCGGGCCGAGGATGCCCCTCCGATCGGCCTGATCATCAGCATGGAAGGGGCCGACCCGATCCTCACCCCCGACGACCTCGACGAGTGGTGGGACGGCGGGCTTCGGATCTTGAGCCTGTCGCACTTCGGGGTCGGCCGCTACAGCCACGGGACCGGCACGCCTGGGCCGCTCAACCCCCAGGCCCCCGCGCTCCTGGCGGGCATGGAGCGGTTGGGGATGATCCTCGACGTGACCCACCTCGCCGACCAGGCGATGGACCAGGTCTTCCACCTCTTCGGCGGGACGATCCTGGCCAGCCACCACAACTGCCGGACCCTGGTCGACCGACAGCGCCAGCTTCGCGACCGCGACATCACGCGGATCGTCGAGCGGGGCGGCGTGATCGGAGCGGCGATGGACGCCTGGATGCTCGACATCCACTGCGGCCAGGGGGTGAGCCGCACCAAGCAGGCCGCGACCCTCGAAACCGTCGCCGACCACATCGACCACGTCTGCCAGGTCGCCGGATCGGCCAAGCACTCGGCGATCGGCACCGACCTCGACGGCGGGTTCGGCACCGAGCAATCCCCCTCCGACCTCGAAACGATCGCCGACCTCGCCCGATTCCCCGCCATCCTCAGCCGCCGGGGGTACTCCGACCCCGACATCGAGGGGATCATGCATGGCAACTGGCTCGACCTGATGCGCCGGGCCTGGACGCCTTGGACCCAGAATCGCCGGTAAGCGGGAGTTTCCCGGATGTCTGGGTGGCAGGGGTGTGCGGTACCCCGCAACCCTGGTGTTTAGCCGACCGGTGATCCGAAGACCGGGGTTGCGGGGTACCGCACACCCCTGCCACCCAACGAAGAACCCACCATGACGATCATCCATCGCCTCCCGATCTACCTCGGCCTGTTGTTCGTTGCCGCGTGCTCACCACTCCCCGCGGTCATGACACCCGCGCCGGCACCCGCACCCGCACCCGCACCCGCACCCGCACCCGCACCCGCACCCGCACCCGCCCGCGACCGGATTACCCAGGTTTCCGTGATCAACGCCCTGATGGTCGGCCGCTACGAGGGGCTGATGCCCATCGCCGAGATGCTCCGACTGGGGAACTTCGGGGTCGGGACGCTCGACCACCTCGACGGCGAGTTGACCGTCCTCGACGGGACGGCTTACCAGGTCCGAGGGGACGGCGTGATCTCCGAGGTCGGACCCGACCGATCCACCCCGTTCGCGGTGATCACCCCGTTCGACCCCGAGGGGGAATTCGCTTGCCCCGAGGTCGCCAAGCTCGCCGACCTCGACGCCCGACTGGACGAGGCCCTGCCCCAGCGGAACAACTTCGCGGCCCTCCGGGTCGATGGCCGATTCGCCTCGATCACCGTGCGGAGCGTCCGTCGCCAGGAGCCGCCGTATCAACCGCTGGCCGAGGTTGCGAAAAGCCAGTCGGTCTGGACCCACGGAGACGTCCGAGGCACGCTCGTGGGGGTCCGCTGCCCGAGTTGGGTCGTCGGGCTCAACGTCCCCGGCTACCACTGGCATTTCCTCTCGGACGACCGCAAGGTCGGCGGCCACGTCCTCGACATCCGGGTCCTCGACGGTCGGGTCCGGTACGACGTGTGCCAGGAGTGGGTGGTCAAGCTGGACGGTTCGGCCGGTTTCAACTCGGCCGACCTCGGCCGGAATCTCAGCCAGGAGATCCGACGAGTGGAAAGCTCGCGCGACGGGGCGAGCGATCAGGGTCGATGAATCTTGTTTAATCCCCGGCCGATTGGCTCGCTCGCCTCGGTTCGCCACCATCGGGCCGCTTCCGCTTGATCCCATTCCGTCGAGCATCCGCACTCGGCCAAAGCTTGTTCCAGGCCCTTGGCGTCGGGGAACCGGTCGTCCTTCTCCTTGGACAGGCAGCGAAGGACCACCCTTTCCAGGTCGAAGGGGATTCCGCCCCGGAGGGATGACGGAGGAGTGACGGGATCTCGGGCGTGGGCGATCAGGAGGCCGATCCCGCTCCCCTCGAACGGTGGGCGGCCGGTCAGGAGGTAGTAGGCGACCGCCCCGAGCGAATACAGGTCGCTCCGCTCGTCGACCGACTGCTGACCGGTGGCCTGCTCGGGCGACATGAATAAAGGCGTGCCAAGGATCTGCCCCTCGTCGCTGAGGTGAGGCGACATCACGCGAGTGCTGAGGCGGACCAGGCCGAAGTCCAAGAGCTTGGCCACGTCGTCCATCCCGCCTCGACGCGCGGCGAAGATGTTCGACGGCTTGATGTCGCGGTGGATCAATCCCTTCGAGTGCGCCTCGCCCAGGGCGAGGCAGACTTGCCTCAGGAGGTAGACGACCCGCCCCGGCGGGAGCGGCCCGTGTCGCTTGACGAGTTCCTCGAGGCTCAGGCCGGGGAGGTATTCCATGACGTAGTAGTAGGTCCCGTCCTCGGTCCGGCCGTAGTCGTAGATTTCGACCGTGTTGGGATGCGAGAGCGTGGCGGTGAGCCGGACCTCGCGCTCGAACCGCTCCAGGGCTTTCGGGTCGGCGCCGTCGCCGGTTCGGATCAGCTTGAGGGCGCAGGGGCGTTTGAGGAGCTGATGCTCGGCGAGGTAAACCTCCCCCATACCGCCCGAGCCGATCCGACGACCCAGGCGGTACTGGCCGAGTTGCCGGGCCTCGACGACCTGCCTTCGCAACCTTGAGATCGTCCTGGCCCCGAACGCCGAGCCTACCGCGACGATGAGAAGGATCATGGCATCGAGGCTGTAGAGGGCGAGCCGGGGGGTTTCGCTCTTCCTCCACCCTCGCCAGAGCCAGCCCAACGCCTCGGGGTGCCTCCAGTTGAGGACGAGCAAGGTCGCGAACGGGAGGACCGCGAGCGGAAGCCCGACGATCGCGGCACGCCGCCAACTCTTCGGGACGTAGAGGCTCGACGTGAGGATCAGGATGCAGTCGAGGAGCACCACGTTCTTGAGCGTCAACTGGGCGAGCATCGGGTCGTCGCGAAGCGAATACTCGCGCATGAGCCGGTACTGGATCAGCGTGACCAGCGCGGCGAACATCGCGGTCATCCCCAGCTCGATCCCCCTGAGCCAGGCCGTCGACAGCGGGGATCGGCTCGAAAGCAGGGCGACGAGGCCCCCGAGGATCGCGATGGCGACGGCTTCGACCGAGAAGATCAGGGCGTCGTCGTCCCCCAGGACCGAGTGGGTCCAGATCAGCATCATCCCCAGCAGGAAGACGTGGATGATCGGCAACTCGCGGAGCCTAGCCCGGATCGGCGACCGCGCCGCCAGCGTCGGCCGGGCCTTGCGCTCGTCGGCGATCACGGCCCTTGGGGAAAAGCCGCCAAGGTCTTCTTCGTCTTCCAGGCCGGAGTCTTCGCGATCAGGCTCGAACTGCGACTCGGGAGCGGTCGGGGGGCTCCAGGTGACCGTCTGGCTCGATGCGGCTTGACCGGGGTCGGGGGGGTTGAGGAACCCGAGCCGGTCGGCCCGCTCGTCCTCTTCCAGGAGGCGTCGAAGCTCGGCTTGAAGCTCGAGGTCGCCGCCGCAGGAGCCGAGGAGCCAGCTTTCGCGACCTTCGGGGTCGATCCGGAGAGCCAGGTCGAAGAGTTCGTCGATCCGACGCCAGCGTTCCGGCGTCATCAACTTCCCCCGTTGAGCTGGATTCCCAGCCAGGCCCGGGCGAGCCGCCAGTCGCGTTCCACCGTAACCACCGAGACACCGAGCGCCGAGGCGACTTCCGCCACGGTCAGCCCGCCAAAGTAGCGCAAGGTCATGACCTGGGCTTGTCGCTCGTTCAGCTTGGCCAGCCGGTCGAGCGACTCGTGGATCGCGACCAGGTCGAGCCCTTGCTCTTCGAAGGAATCGACGACGTGGTCCAACGGGACTCGCGTCCAGCCTCCCCCCCTCCGGTCGGCGGCCCTTCGCCTCGCGTGGTCGATGAGGACCTCACGCATCGCCCGAGCGGCCGAGGCGAACAGGTAGGCGCGGTCGGGCGACTTGTCGAAGACCGCGTCGCCCAGGAGCCGGATCACCGCCTCGTGGACCACCGCCGTGGGCGGGAGCGTGTGGCTGCTCCGCTCCCGGTTCATCAGGCGACCGGCGACCTGCCGCAACTCGTCATACACCAGCGAGATGAGTTCCCCCCTGGCCCTCTCGTCCCCGGCGCGGGCCTTTCCCAGGATGAGCGTCAGATCCTCGCGCAACACGGTCCCCATCATCGCTCCCATTAAAATTGAAGGGCTTCCCCACCATTCTCCGCAGGGTAGTCGGAGAGAGCAAGATGCGGAAGCCCGAGTGGCCTTCCGCGAGAGACCTCGGATGTCCCGTAGCCTCAGGCTCGACCGGGCGAAGGGTAGGCGGAGACGGATGATGTTCAACCTCGTGTTCTGGCCCCTCGCGATCGGAATCCTCCCGCTCGCCTTCTCGATCTCCTATCAGGTGATGGCCAAGGGGAACCAAACCGCCCCTTCGGCCCCCGTGGAGACGATCTCAGGGGACTATCCTCCTTGCCGGGTTCGATATTGTCGGGCTCGCTCGGCAACCGGCCCGAGATGGAGGGCGGGACACCCGGGCCGGTTGAGGTTTGATGGACCCGAACGGAGCCGGAATCGACCGAGCCGATCGCACTCCACCTCGCGTTAGCGGCGGTCGGCAGGCAAGCCCAGGACGCCAACGAATCAAGCCGGGACCGAATCGACCTCGGTTCCTCGGATCGACCAGATCGCGGTGGCCCTCCCCGGCCCGGCCGACGGGGGAGGGCGAGAAGTTCTCGGCTTTCATCCCCCGACCCCGAGGTTCGTTCGCATGGGAATCGTCAGGCTGGCGCTCCGCCGCACCTACACATTCGTCGTGGCGGCCCTGTTGATCGTGGTCCTGGGGGCGGTCAGCATCAACCGGATGTCCACGGACATCTTCCCCAACATCGACGTCCCGGTCGTCAGCGTCGTCTGGTCGTACTTCGGGATGCCCGCCGACGAGATCGAGACGCGAATCGTCTTTGTTAATGAGCGCATCCTGACCGCCTCGGTCAACGGGATCGAACATATCGAGAGTTCGGCCCTCAGCGGAGTCGGCGTGATCCGGATCTACTTCCGCCCCGGGGCCAACATCGCCGAGGCCCAGGCGCAAGTGACGGCCACGTGCCAGATGCTCCTGAAGGTCATGCCGCCGGGGATCACCCCGCCGTTCATCGTCCGCTACAGCGCCACCAGCGTCCCGATCGTCCAGCTTGCCATCAGCAGCGAAACCCTGACCGAGCAGCAGATCTTCGACTACGCCCAGAACTTCATCAACCAGAGGCTCGGGACCGTCCAGGGGGCGAGGGTTCCGCAACCCTGGGGCGGCCGAGAGCGGCAGATCATGGTCAGCCTCGACCCCGACGCGCTCTACGCGCAGGGGGTCTCGCCGTCGGATGTCAGCGCGGCGCTCGGCAGCCAAAACCTGATCATCCCGGCGGGCACGGCCAAGATGGGCAACCGCGAATACGTCGTCAAGCTCAACAGCAGCCCGGACACGATCGACTCGTTCAACGAGATCCCGATCCGGACCGTCAACGGCATCCCGGTCTACATCAAGGACGTGGCCCACGTCACCGACAGCTACCGGGTCCAGACCAACATCGTTCGCCGAGACGGTCGACGGGCGGTCCTGATGACGATCCTCAAGGGCGAAGGGGCCTCGACCCTCAGCGTGGTCGAGGGGGTCCGGGCGGCCTTGCCCGGCATCCAAGCGCAACTCCCGCCCGAGTTGAAGGTCGAGATGATGTTCGACCAGTCCATCTTCGTCCGGGCGGCCGTCGACGGGGTGCTCAAGGAAGGGGCGATCGCGGCGGGCCTGACGGCCTTGATGATCCTCCTCTTCCTCGGCTCCTGGCGGAGCACCCTGATTGTGGCCGTGTCGATCCCCTTGTCGATCCTCGCCTCGATCATCGCCCTCTGGGCGCTGGGCTACACGCTCAACACGATGACCTTGGGCGGGATGGCCCTGGCGGTCGGCATCCTGGTGGACGACGCCACGGTGGAGATCGAGAACGTCCACCGGAACATGGCGATGCGGAAGTCGCTCCGCAGGTCGATCCTCGACGGGGCCGCCCAGGTCGCGATGCCCGCGCTGGTCTCGACGCTGGCGATCTGCATCGTGTTCGTCCCGGTGGTGTTCCTGACCGGCCCGGCGGCGTTCCTGTTCACGCCGTTGGCCCTGGCGGTCGTCTTCGCCATGCTCGCCTCGTACTTCCTGTCGAGGACCCTGGTCCCGACGATGGTCCTCTACCTCTTGCCCAAAGAGGCCGAGGCGATGGGCAAGCATGAGGACCAGTCTCACATCCGGCTCACGCCTTGGTCGGTGATCCGCCACCCGTCGTTGTTCCACGTCGCATTCAACCGAGGCTTCGAGCGGCTCCGGCTCACCTACCAGGGCTTGCTCGGTTGGGCTCTGGACCACCGGATCGCCACCGGGACGATGATGATGGGGTTCGCCCTGGGTTCGCTGGCGTTGTACCCCTGGATCGGTCGCGACTTCTTCCCGAGCGTCGACGCGGGCCAGTTCCGGCTCCACGTCCGGGCACCGTCGGGGACCCGGATCGAGGAAACCGAGCGGATCTTCGGCGAGGTCGAGGGCGTGATCCGCGAGCTGGTCCCCGACAACGAGCGGGCGTTGATCCTCGACAACATGGGCCTGACCCAGTCGTTCACGATCATGGCCTTCCTCGGGACCGGGACGGTCAGCGACGCCGACGGCGAGATCCTCGTCTCGCTCAAGCCGGAGCATCGGCCGACCGCCGAGCACATCGCCCGCCTCAGGACCGAACTGCCCCGGCGGTTCCCGGAATGCACCTTCTACTTCGAGCCGGCGGACATCACCAGCCAGATCCTCAACTTCGGCCTGCCCGCGCCGATCGACGTCCAGGTGGTCGGGGTCAAGCGCGACGCCAACCTCGCCGCAGCCAAGAAGCTGAGCCGGGAAATGGCCAAGATCCCCGGGATCGCCGACGTCCACGTCCAGCAGATCACGGACATCCCCGACCTCCGGCTGAACGTCGACCGGATCATGGCCTCGGGGCTGGGCCTGACCCAGCAGGACGTTTCCGGGAGCGTCCTCGTGTCGCTCAGCTCGACCAACCAGGTCGCGCCCAACTTCTGGGTCAGCCCGGAGAATCGGGTCAACTACCGGGTGGCCGTGCAGACCCCGGAGCACCGGATCAACTCGGTCGACACCCTGATGAGCACGCCGATCATCAAGTCGCAAGCCCCGGCCAACCGGGTCGGGATGACCCGGGCGATGGGAACCCCCGACCAGCCCACCCAACTCCTTGGGAACCTGGCCACCCTGAGCCGGGGGACGGAGGCGGCCAACTACAACCACTACAACGTCCAGCCCACCTTCGACGTCTACGCCAACGTCCAGGGGCGCGACCTCGGGGCGGTGTCCAACGACGTCCAGCGGATCGTCGACGAAGCCAAGAAGGACCTGCCCAAAGGCAGCACGATCGTGATCCGAGGCCAGGCCGAGAGCATGAACAGCTCGTTCCTCGGGCTGGCCACCGGACTGGTCTTCGCGATCCTGCTGGTCTACCTCCTGATGGTGGTGAACTTCCAGTCGTGGGTCGACCCATTCATCATCCTGACTGCGCTCCCCGGGGCCTTGGCGGGCATCCTCTGGGTCCTCTTCCTGACCCAGACGACGCTCAGCGTCCCGGCCTTGATGGGCGCGATCATGTGCATCGGGGTGGCCACGGCCAACAGCATCCTGGTCGTCACCTTCGCCAACGAACAAAGGCGAGAAGGGCTCAACGCCCGAGCCGCCGCCCTGACCGCCGGCGCGACCCGGCTCAGGCCGGTGTTGATGACGGCCCTGGCGATGATCGTCGGGATGTTGCCGATGTCGCTCGGCCTCGGAGAAGGGGGCGAGCAGAACGCCCCGCTCGGTCGGGCCGTCGTCGGCGGCCTCCTGGTGGCCACCGTCTTCACCTTGATCTTCGTGCCGGTGTCCTACTCGGTGCTCCGCCGCAAGGCGCCCGCCCCGGAGATCACCGACGATGAGCTGGACGCGCCGGAACAAACGTTCCATGAGCCAGCCTTGAGTTCCCATGCCACCAATGGCCGATCGCATCTGAGCTTGCACACGACCTTGGCCCCCGGGGAGGGACGATCATGAGCGACCTGATGACTGAGCCGCGATTCGCCTCGAACTTGGACGAAACCGCCGAGTCCGGGCCGGTGTCCGCCCCGGTCGAGCCTCCGGCGCGAGTCCGGACCAACTGGTGGCTCCTCCTGTTCGGCCTCCTGCTCTTCGGGGCCGCCATCGCGGGGGGTGTGGTTTATGGGATTCGCCCTCGGTTGGCCCACGAGAAAGAACTCGGCGTCGCCGCCGCCGAGGTCTCCTCGGCGCTCCCCCGCGTCTCGGTGCTCGAGGCCAAGGCGGCCTCGAGCACCTCCGAGCGGGTCCTGCCGGGCGACTCGCACCCGCTCCTCGAAGCGGCGATCTATGCCAGGACGGCGGGTTATCTCAAGACCCGTCGGGTCGACATCGGCGACCGCGTCAAGGAAGGCGACCTCCTGGCGGAAATCTCCTCGCCCGAGGTCGATGCCCAGCTCGAACAGGCCCGAGCGACCCAACTCCTCACCATGGCCAACCTGGAGCGCGACCAGGCCAGCTCGGCGCTCGCCGACGCCGAGCTGACCCGCTCACGCAGGCTGATGGCCCGGCAGGCCGCCACCACCCAGGAGCATGAAGGCTTCCTGGCCAGGGACCGGGTCGCCGACGCCAACGTCAAGGGGGCCGAATCGAACCTCAAGGTGAACGAGGCCAATATCCATCGCCTGGAAACCCTCCAGTCGTTCCAGAAGGTGAATGCCCCCTTCTCCGGGATCGTCACGGCGAGGAACTTCGACCCCGGCGACCTCGTCTCGGCCGACAGCTCGACCTCTTCCCGGGAGATCTTCCACATCGTCCAGATGGACACGCTCCGCATCTTCGCCAACGTCCCCCAGATGTTCTCGACCGACGTCAAGGTCGGCCAGTCGGCCATCGTGTTCCGGAGGGATGACCCCAAGCAGACCTTCAAAGGCACGATCACCCGAACGGCCAACGCCCTCGACCCCAGCACCCGGACCCTCCTGACCGAGGTCCAGGTCGCCAACCCCGACGGCGCCTTACGACCGGGGATGTATCTCCAGGTCCGCTTCCTCTTCGAACGCCAGCACCCCACCGCCGTGGTCCCGGCCGCGGCCTTGATCACCCGGGCGGACGGACCCAAGCTGATGGTCCTGGATGCCGAGAACCGCATCCACTATCGGGCGGTGGAACTCGGCCGCGACTTCGGCCTCGAAACCGAGATCCTCGCAGGGATCGACATCAAAGACAGGATCGCCGTCAACCCTCGGGACGAAATGCCCGAAGGGACGAAGATCGAACCGGTCACCCAGCCTGCCAAGTAAGCAATCCCATCGAACGGATCGGCTCTTACACAGCGAGAGCCGGTCCGCTTCCTTGCCCCTCACCCATCCTCAACCCACGATTTCGGCGACGAAGCGAACCCACGAAGCCGCCCCGAGATCCAAATGCCGACGGTCGGATTCGAACCCACACGGTGGCCGGATCGCCCACGGATTGCCTTTCCTCAAACGATCGGAGATGATCCCTCGATCGAGACCGACGCAATTCGTCCCCGACGCTCCGAGAGATCACCATGCCGAGATTTGCCCGATCGCTTCTCTGCCTCGCCTCGCTGCTGGTTTTGGCCGCCCAATCCTTCGGCCAGGATTCCCCGGGAGCCCAGCCCGTCATCCCTTCGATCGGCGAGCGGATGCGCCCCTTGGTCGAGCGCAAGGAGATCGCGGGCGCCGTGACCCTGGTGGCATCGCCCGATCGGATCGTCCACCTGGACGCGACCGGCAAGGCGGAGATCGCCGGGGACAAGCCGATGCGTCCGGAAACGATCTTCTGGATCGCCTCGATGACCAAGCCCATCACGGCCACCGCCGTCCTGATGATGCAACAGGAGGGCAAGCTGTCGGTCGACGACCCGGTCGAGAAGCACCTGCCGGAGTTCAAGGACCTCAAATCCGCCGACGGCAACCCGTTGAACGTCACGATCCGCCACCTGCTGACGCACACCTCGGGCATGGGCGAGGCTTCACCCGCCGAGGCCCGCGTCATCATGGACCTGGCGGGGCTCATCCCGATTTATGTGGGCAAGCCCGTCCAGTTCCCGCCGGGCTCGAAATGGAACTACTGCCAGTCCGGGATCAACACCGCCGCCCGGATTGTCGAGGTCGCCTCGGGCATGCCGTTCGATCGCTTCGTCGAGCAGCGGCTGTTCGGCCCGCTGGAGATGAAGGATACGACCTTTTACCTCACCGAGGAACAACTCCCGAGGCTCGCCGCGTCGTACAGCCGGAGCAAGGAAGGGGAACTCACCGCGACGCCGGTCCGCATCCTCTACGGCAAGCCGGCGACGAGCCGCGACCGCTTCCCTGCGGCCAACGGCGGCCTCTTCTCCACGGCCCCGGACTATGCCCGCTTCTGCCAGATGATCTTGAAAGGCGGCGAGTTGGACGGCAAGCGTTACTTGAAGCCGGAATCCGTCGCGCTGATGACCTCGGTGCAGACGGGCGACTTGAAGACGGGCTTCACGCCGGGCAACGGCTGGGGCCTGGGTTGGTGCGTCACGAGGGAGCCGCAGGGCGTGACCGCCATGCTCTCGCCCGGCACCTTCGGCCATGGCGGTGCCTATGGGACACAGGCATGGATCGACCCGGTGAAGAAGCGGGCCTACATCCTGATGATCCAGCGGGCGGATTATCCGAATTCCGACGGCTCCGAGGTGCGTGAGGTGTTTCAAGAAGCGGCGAGCGTGGCGCTGGATGGCGTCAGGTAGAGGCGACTTAGTTGACTTGTTCGTCATCCGCAGATCGTTGAGGGGTGGTCGGCATGGTTCCCGGTTTATCGGGCCGCCCACCTCGCATCCCTCGCGCAATGCTATCCTGGACCTTCAACAACGTCTCTAGTGCGGGAAGACGCAATGAGAACCCAATTTTCTCTCGTCCTGCTGCTGTCGGTCTCGCTTGCGTGCACGGTCCATGCTGAAGACTGGCAACCCGAGAGCGGTTATCGGAGCCTGTTCAACGGCAAAGACCTGACCGGCTGGTGCTTCCGTGCCAAGGCGGACCGCAACTCTCCCAAGGTCGCCGCCGTCATCGAGGCCTTCGAAGGCAAGGCCGAGTCGAGCGATGCGGGGCGCTACTCGGCCCTTGACGGCATCCTCACCGTGAATTTCCCCAAGGGGCAAGAGCGGCTCATCTCCGCGCTTTACACGGTGGAGGAGTTCCCCAAAGACTTCACCCTCAAGCTGGAGTTCCGCGCCAGCGTCAACGCCGACAGCGGCATCTTCGTCCGCAAGCCGCAGCTTCAGTGCCGCGACTATCTCGTGGCCGGCCCCTACAAGGACTTGAAGAACTACAAGACTCAGGATTGGAACCAGATCGAGGTTGTCGTCAAGGCGGGCGTGGCTCGCTGCACCTGCAACGGCGAAGTCCTCGAATCCGAACTCAAGCTGCCCGAAACCGGCCCCATCGGCCTCGAGGGCGATCGAGGCCGGATGGAATACCGTCACATCCAAATCAAGTGAAGATAGACCTGCGTCCCACGATTTGCCATTCGGGAAATCACCGGGGAACCGTATGCCTCCTTGAGGGATCAGGGCAATTCCTCGGCCCTTCGGTGGGCGATCCTCTGGGCGATGCGCCGCTCGACCTCCTTCGGCGGCTTCTCGATGCTCCAGCGGAGACGGCCTTGGAAGACCTTGCGGGCATGCTCGACAAGGGAGCCAACGCCGAAGTGGCGGCGGATCACCTCGGCGATCCGACCGGCACTCCAGAGGGCGTTGGGCTAGCTGTGCGCCTTGGCCCCGTCGCACGACAGGCCATCGAGCTTGTCGATCAACTCGTTGGAGAGCCGGAGTTGGGGGCCAAGATCAGGTCTGAAGTCCAGAGCCTCATCCGATTGCTGATCGAGCTTCGACCAGTTGCGAACCGAAGAAAGACCGCAGCCAAGGAAGCGGGCCAGGCAGGGTGAACGGTTCTCCCTGCCTGGCCAATTCTTCGCCACTAACCTCCCGCGTCATTTGCTTCCGCATTCTCCATCTCGGTGGTTTTGAAAACCGGAAATTTCTCAGACATTCTTATTCTTTGTGTTCCAGACTCTCGCTGAGAGACTCTTCCGTCGGGTTATGCGCATCTTCCTTGATGAGGTGCTCCTTGTCGGCGATCAGACCGAACAAGTAATAGAGGCCGGGAATGACCAAGACCCCAACCAAGGTGCCCATGAGCATTCCACCGACTGCGGCGGTGCCGATGGTGCGGTTTCCGATCGCCCCGGGGCCGGTGGCAATGACCAACGGAAGGAGACCGGCGATGAAGGCGAAAGAGGTCATCAAGATCGGCCGGAAGCGCAATTTTCCTCCTTCAATCGCTGCATCCCGGAGGCTCAGGCCCTCATGGTGCCGCTGCACCGCGAATTCGACAATCAAAATCGCGTTCTTGCCGAGCAGACCGACCAGCATGACCAGACCAATCTGGGCGTAGACGTCGTTGGATAATCCCATGAACTGCAGGAACGCAAAGGTCCCGAAGAGCCCGACCGGCAGCGACAAGATCACTGCCAGCGGGAGCACGAAACTCTCGTACTGCCCAACCAGGACGAGGTAGACGAAGATCACGACAACTCCGAGGATGTAAACAGCCGCGTTCCCCTTGTTCGCCTCGTCATAAGAGAGGCCTTCCCAGCCGATGTCGTAACCGCGAGGCAGCGTCTCGGCGGCGACCTCTTTGATCGCCTGGATGGCCTGGCCGCTGCTGAAACCGGCGGCCGGTGCCCCTTGAATGGCGGCGGAGGTATACAGGTTGTAGCGGTTGATCTCGTTCAATCCCTGCTTTTTCTTGATCTGCATAAACGCGGAGTAGGGGACCATCTCCCCATGATCGTTCTTGACGAACATATTCCCCAAATCCTCGGGGAACCGCCGGAAGTCCGGCGAGGCCTGGACATACACCTTGAAGAACTGGCCGAAGCGGACGAAGCCTTGCTCCCAAGTACTTCCTACGACGATAGATAGGTTATCCATCGCGTTTCCGATCGACACACCCTTCTGCATGGCCACGTCGTTGTTGATGACGATCTCATACTGCGGGTAGTTGCTCGCAAAGAAGGTGAAGAGGCCCTTCACTTCTTTGCGTTCGCCCAACCGTTTCAAGAACTTGTCGGTCACTGCGCCGAGTTCCTGGTAGCTGCCCGAGGTCGTCTTGTCGAGAAGACGTACGGAGAAGCCACCGGCCGCACCGAACCCCGGGACCGCGGGTGGCTCAAAAAACTCGAGCTTCACGTTGGAAATCGCACGGCCTTTTTCCTCGAGCTCCGCGATGATCTCTTTCGAAGTCATCTTGCGGTCGGACCAGTTCTTCAGATTGATCAGGCAGGTCCCCGCGTTCGAGCCCCGACCTTCGGTCAGAACTTCGTAACCGGCCAACGAGGAGACCGAGGTGACGCCCTCGGTTTTTCGGGCGATCTTCTGCAGCTCGTGGGATTTTTCGTTGGTGTACTCGAGCGTCGAGCCGGGAGGCGTCTGGATGATCCCGTAGATCATCCCCTGGTCTTCGAGCGGAATGAAGCCGGTCGAAAGCTGCGTGTTCACGACAAAAATGCCGTAGCTGAAGCCCATGATGACGAACATGGTCAGCGAGCGGCGCGTGACGATCCGACGCAAGATCCCAGCATAACCGCCCGTGACCTTTTCGACGCCACGGTCGAAAAAATGCAGCAGCATGGCCAGCGGCCCACGCTTTTTGTGGGTCGTGTGGGGCTTGAGAAGCATCGCGCAGAGAACCGGAGTGAGTGTCAGGGCCACCACACCGGAAAGAACGATGGCCATGGCCATCGTGAGGCCGAACTGGCGGTAGAAGACGCCGACCGGCCCGGTCATGAAGGTCACCGGGATGAAGACCGCTGTCATCACCATGGTGATGGCGATGATCGCGCCGCTGATCTCGTTCACAACCTCCTTGGTCGCCCGGTAGGGTGAAAGGTGCTTCTCGGCCATCTTGGCATGCACCGCTTCGACCACCACGATCGCGTCGTCCACCACGACCCCGATCGCCAGCACCAGCGCGAAGAGCGTGATCAGGTTGATCGATAGACCGAACATCAGCATGAAAAAGAAGGTCCCGATCAAGGAGACCGGCACCGCCAGGGTCGGGATCAGTGTGGAGCGCCAGTCCCCTAAGAACAGGAAGACGACCAGGGCCACCAGGATGAAGGCCTCGAATAAGGTGTGGAGCACCTTATCAATGGAAGCCTCCAGGAAGCTGGAAACGTCGTAGCTGACCTCATAGTCCATGCCCGGAGGGAACGAGTCCTCCTTGATCTCCTTGAGCTTCTCCTTGACCTGCTCGATGACGGTGGCGGCGTTTGAGCCAGGGTTCTGCTTGAGGACGATGGCCGCCGAGGGATCGCCGTCGATGTCCGAGTAAAGGTCGTAGAACGACGAGCCCAGCTCGACTTTGGCGACGGCCCCGAGCCGGAGGATCTCACCCTCGGGATTTGCCTTCAGGATGATATTTTCGTATTGTTCCGGCTTGTTATAGCGTCCGACCCAGGTCAAGACGTATTCGATTGTCTGCGACGTCCGGCCCGTCGCCTGGCCGAGTCGTCCGGGCGAACCGATCATGCTCTGTTCTTTCACGGCCTTCATGACGTCGTCGGCCTGCAGATTGTAGGCACGCATGCGGTCGAGATTCAGGAAGATCCGCATGGCATAGGCGCGGTTGCCGAGGATCGTGGCGCTGCCGATGCCCCGGGTCCGCTTGATCTCGGGCAGGACCTTGACGGTGACGTAATTGTAGAGGAAATTCTGGTCGACGGTCTTGTCTTTACTGTAGACGTTCACATACATCAACATGCTCGTCATCGCCTGCAATACGATGATTCCCTCGCGCTCGACGATCGGTGGAAGCCTGTTCTTGACGATGTTGATCCGGTTATTGACGTTCACGACCGCCACGTTCGGGTCGGTGCCCGGCTCGAAAATGATCTGGATCGTGGCCTCACCGGCGCTGGTGGCGGCGGAGGCCATGTAGCGCATGTCTTGGACGCCGTTGATGGCTTGCTCCAAGATGATCAGAACCGAGTCGACCAAAACTTCGGCGCTGGCGCCGGGATAAGAAAGCGAGACCACCACGCTCGGCGGCGCCACGGAGGGGAACTGGGAGATCGGCAGGGTATTAATTGCCAACCCCCCCAGGAACAGGATGAGGATCGAGATGACGATCGCCAATGCCGGTCGATGGAGGAATTTTGCGAACATCGTTTGATATATCCTGGTTGGTTTCCGTACCGGAAAGTGGTTGAGCTACCCTTCAGCCCGCTGAACCGGATCGACGAAGGCGAACCTAGGGCAAGCCAGGATCGCCGCAAGGAGACATTGTCGGGTCCAGCCTCGTCCGCTACCGAACGAATTGGGTTGCCCCTACGGCACATCTTGGGGAGCCTTCACAAGGCTGAATGGCCAGGCGGAGGCTATTCCGCATGGTTCTTCTGGTCCTTCATGGCCTTCGCCGGCTCAACAAACTCGAATTCCACCTTCTCGCCGTCGTGAACCTGACGGATTCCCTCGAGCACGATCTTGTCGGTCACATCGACTCCCTTGCCAATGACAAAGTTGTCCTCCAGTTCATACTGGATGACGATTTCGCGCTGATGGACCAGGTTGTCTTTGTCGACGACGAAAACGTACCGCTTGGCGAGGGTCTCGTAAGTCGCCCGCTGAGGGATGACGATGGCGTCTTTCAACGCTCGGGAGATCACCACAGTACCGGTCTGACCGTGTCGCAACAGGCGGTCCGGGTTCGGAAAATCCGCGCGGAAGGCGATGTTCCCGGTCTCGTTGTTGAATTGAGCCTCGATCGCGCCGATATTATGGGACGGGTCGATCTTGCCGGTGAATGGGAACTTGTTGAGGTTCGCCAGCCTGAGTTCGATATCCGGACTTTCCTTGTTCTGACCCCGTTCGGCCATGTATTCGAGGTAGCGTTTCTCGGGTACGTTGAAATAAACCCACATCACGCTGTTATCGTATAAGGTCGTGAGGGTGTCCCCCTCCTTGATAAGGCTACCCTGCTGCTCGGTCAGGCGGTCGATGATGCCGTCGAATGGAGCTTTGATCGTGGCGAAGTTCAATTCGGCATCCGCGAGGTCCACCTCGGCCTGGGCCTTTGCCAGTTTGGCCTTGTAGAGGTACACCTCATTCTGAGAGATGCCTTTCTTCTCGGCCAAATTCTCGCTGTAGTTCAACTCCATCTTCGCGACGTCTCGCTCGGCCGCCTTAGCGTCCCGCCTTGCCTTGTAAAGAATCGGGACGACCTTGAACATCAGGTCGCCCTTTTTCACCGCCTGGCCCTCCTTGACCGGGATGGCCTCGAGATACCCGCTCTGCATGGCTTGAACTTTGATTTGGCGCTGCGAGTGAATCTGGCAGACGTATTCCTGGGTGACGACCACGTCCTTTGCTATCGGGCTGGTGACCAAGATTTGATGGCCCTCGTGGTGGGTCTCCTCAGCCTGCGGGTGCTTGTGGAAATACGAGTCGTATTGGCCGACGACGTACTCCTTCGCCTGCTTAGCCTTCGCGCCGATGGAATCAAGATAAACGTAGACCTTGGGGGTTTTCTGCGGCGGGTAGGCGTCCGCACGCATCTTGTTCAAGCCGAAGACTCCGCCGCCGATCACGGTGACGACCAGCATCAAGGTGGTTACCGGCCGTCGCATGGCGAATACAAACGGATTCATTGCAGGGCTCCTGTTCGACTCTTCTCGACTCGAGGCTGTCCCGATTCCTTGCGCAAGGAAACGCGGAGTGAATTGGAGGGTTCCGAGGATGGACGGCGATCCGACTTGGTTCGACGCTCGAGGGGGGCGAGGTGACGTCGGAAAGCGCCGGGGTGATCTTCCGACCAGATCGGCGATCGATCGCGGACATCGGCCTCCGGGTCACGCCGAACCGATGACCATGAGGGCCGTCGAGCCCAAGACCTGGGCATTGGCGAGGCATAGTTGGGCCGAGTCGGCAATGTCGATTGTTCGCCATCCCCCAGACCGGGGCCTGGACGACGCGCAAATGACCGGCGACAGATCAGCCGGTCATCTTGAGCGGACGATCAACAGCGGAGGGGGTAGAGGGAGGGGATCGATCGGGGGGCGATCAACTGGCGATCGGTGACCTTGCGGAAGAAACAAGCGATCAGGAAGGAAACTCGCGGCTCGTCGAGAGCATCAGCTCGATCCTGCTCTTCATTCTCGAATAGAAGGGCATTCAACCGCAAGACGTCTTCGGTGGATATCGCGGCGCTGAGGCAGGTCGTAGGTTGACTCAGAGGAAGGTCGAAATTGCGGAGGAGGCAATCAGGCCGGGACGAGACGGTGACAAACCCCGACGTCCGGCCCGGCGCAACCAGCAATGACGCCAGTAGCGTCAGCGAGGATATGAGCCAGAGCTTGGTGACGAGGCTTTTTCGGTCGGGCATGGCCCCTCACTTCTCGAACGTCGTGATCCGAGGCTCGCTCGCCGGCGTCCGGCGAGATGGATTTTAACGGAACGCTTCGCGAATTCACCGGCTGGCCGGGCGAAGCCCACAACTTCGCAGTCTACACTCTTTCGACGTGCGAGGGGACCCCAAGGTTCCGGACAAACAATACGAGATCCAATTCATCGATTCTTAGCTTCGCCATCGACGGAAGTCAAGAGACAGCGCGTGGTTCTTCGAAACATGGAATACAGTCTCGATAGCCGTCCAAGCCCCTGAACAGGCGAGGGGCCCGGATCAGTTCGACCGCAAGGGCTTCGATCAAGCCAATGACAAGGGGTCGGTTGCCCACCCCTCTTCGTCTGAAAGCACGCGGTGAGCAACGCCCACAGGGCGTCGAACCAGCATGAGCAAAGACCTGGAAGGCCGTTACCCGGTCGGTCGCCCCGTCCCGCACCTTCTCGGTCATTTCGCGCCGGCCGGTCTCTTCGACGTGGACCGCATCGGCCTGGCGAACGACCCTTGAGGATCTCGGCCATCGGCCCAACCAGGATTTTGCCGACATGGCGCTGGAGTTTTCGGTCATGCCGGTCGAGGGTCACTTCCCCGTCGTCGCCGGCTTCGACCAGGCCGCAGGGGGTTTGGTGCCGCCGGTGGCTCTCACGGCGGGGTCTTCGGTCCCCTCCTGGCCGAACGGGCCAGGCGAGCCTGCGGGTGGTGGCGGGGTCGGAGGTGGGACGGTCGCCGGTTTGTCGCCGGGCTCCGCCTCGAGGACGGCCGGGGCAGGCGTGGGGCCTGCATCGATCAGCGACTGGTCGAGCTGGTCGGCCCGAGGGATGATGATCTTGTCGCCGACGGTCAGGCGGTCGGGGTCGGGGATGGCCTTCTTATTGGCCGACCAGAGGGCCTTGTCATACCGTTCCGACTCGTAGTAGATCTTCGAGATCGTCTGGAAGGTCTCGCCGCTGCGGACCGTATGGATGTACGGATTCGGATCGGGAGGGCCTGCCTGATTTGGAACCGACAACAAACCACCGCCGAGGGCTTGATAGGTGTTGACGATGGCAGACAATTGCTCCACTTTAGTGTCGATGAAGATCATTCTCGCGTCCCTGAGGTCACGCTGGGAGAACAGCACATCGATGTATTCGATGCGGGCAAACTGAAAGAGATCGTTGGCGACTGCGACTGCGGACCCGAGCGATTCCAACTGCTTCTTCTTGATCTCGATGCTGTTGGTGTAGTTCTGCACCATGGACAGGCGGTTGGTCACCTGGGTGAAGGCTTGGAGGACGACTCGCTGGTAGTTGTAGATGCTCTGCAATTGCCTGGCGTTCGCGGTGAGATATTGGGCCCTGATCCCTCTCTTGTTGACCAACGGCCCGACCAGGCCACCGGCGATGTTGCCGATCACCGCTTGCGGTTCGAAGAGGTGATTGAGGACGTAGCTTTGGATGCCCGTGCCGGCATCGAGCACCAATTGAGGATAGAAGTTGACCCGGGCGACCTTCACGTCGAGCCCGTTGGCCGCCAGGTCACGCTCGGCTTGGCGGATGTCGGGTCGGTTCTGGAGCAACTGCGAGGGCACCCCCACGCTTAGCCTGTTGATGTTCATATCGTAGAAGTCCGCGGAGTTGCGTACGACAGGCTGGGGGTAGCGATTGACGAGGAAGTTGATCCGGTTCTCGACCTCGATGATCGTCTGGTTGATGATCAGCTTATCGCTCTGGTTCCTGCGAACTTCGGCCTGGAAACGCAGGACAGCCAACTCGGTGCCGCGGACTGCTTCCTTCCTGGCCTGGGCGATCTCGAGGCTTCGCTGCTGAAGCTCGATGGTGAGATCCAGATTCTCAAGCCGTTTGTCGAGCCCCATCAGCCTGTAATAATTCTCGGCAACCTCGGCGGCCAGTTGGGTTATGAAATAATTCCGCCTCTCAATAGCGACGTTCAATCGCTGCCCCGCCGCGTCCCTGGCATTCCGGAGCTGCCTGTAGATGTCCAGCTGCCAGGTAAAGTTAAGGCCACTCTGGAAATTTCCATGCGCCAGGGAGAAGAACTTCCCGGGGAGATACGGGTCGACGAGTATGCCGGCTCCTTCAAGCGTGAATCGGGTGTTCCTGTCCAACCCCGCGACGGCCCCGAGGCTGATGAAGGGGAGGTACTGCCCTGACCGTGCCAGCACCTCGTTGCCGGCGATTTGGACCTCCTCATTCATAACCTTCAGTTCCCGATTGCCGGCCACTGCCAGGTCGATCAAGCCCGTCAGCGTCGGATCGTGATAGAACTCTTCGATTGTGAGCTGAGATGAGTTCGCTGGGCTGGTCTCCCCCTTGATGCTTTCCGGCAGACCTGGTGCCGGCTCCGCCTTGCGGAGAGGGGGGATTCCACAGGACGGCAGAAGCAGCAGCATGATGCTGCAAGCGATCGCTTCCGCGATCAAGTGCTTCATCTGCTTGGCGTTCGAAAATCTCAGTAAAAGATTCATACGCCACGTCCTTGAGAAGTTTGCGCTTGTCGGCAATCGTGCCGAACAAGTCATAGACGATCGACTCGTGTCGCGTGCAGGGCTCATTTAAGAGCCTCCTCAGCGAACGGTCGAACAGGCCATGCCGATTGGAGACTTTCTATTGATCGACTTGTGCGGATTGTGACTTTAGCAGCGGATTGCGCGATTGGGAGAAACGACAGGGATTCCCGACGCTGAAATTGGAAGTTTCCCAGCTTTCGTGAAGCAACCGGTCCGAGTCCTGGGTGTCGCCAGAAGCGAGGCACCAAACACGCCGTCATGGCTAATTAAGAAGGCGTTCCGCTTGGTTATCCACAGCGCCGGGGCTAACGCCATCGACCACAATCCGATCCTGCCTGTCCTCAACGACTTTCTCAAGGTGATGGAGAGATCGGGTCGACCCAAGGAATGACCCGACGAGGCGTATGCGGACCGAGGCTACGACAGCGAGCGGTCGCGGAGCTTCCCACGATGGCTGGGCAGGGCGTCTTTGGCTTGCCGTCATGCTAGACGAAATCGACGTTGTCAAAGCCGGGTGCCAGTTCGATGAGTCCTTGCTCGAGCCGCATCAGGAGATAGCCGGCCTTGATCTGCCCTGGCGTTGGCTTCCGCCTCCGTGACTTTGCCGACGGAGAGGCTGCGTTGCTTGCCGTGGTGGCGGAAGATGATCCGGTAGCTGCCGTTGGTGGCGTGGATCGGGGCCATAGCCATCCCAATGAGGTCGGGAGGATGTTTCCAGATTGTTGCCAAAGGAGCCTATCGCTGGTCGGGGAATTTGCCGCAAGTTCATTGCCGGCGGTGGGATTCGAACCCACACGGGGGTGACCCCCCGGAGGATTTTAAGTCCCACGACGTTTCGGACGCAAGTAGAACCCCAAACGAGACTTCGAGTTTAGGGTTTGATGGTCCATCCCTTCCCCTTCCCTACGGACCCGATGAGACGCCCACCGACTTGGCCACCTTGATCGCCGCATGGCCCCGACTCTCCGAGGCGAAGCGGCGGCAGATCATGGCCGTCATCGAAGGTAGCGGTGGACGATAATTTCCCTGAAAACCGCCGCGAAATAGACAAACTGGACAAAACTCCGATCGGACTTTTCTCTCCGGTCGCGATTTATGGCCAGATTTCATGAGGTCCGACGCGGTTTCATCCGACTGAAAATGCCGATGCGGGCTTCGATGGTCGGAACGGGCCGAGCAATCATCCTCAGAATGAGGGCGGTTGATCGGGCTCGCCAGGTGGACATCTGCCACGGGTCGAAGGTCAATGCCAGGTCATTCCCGGCCCTCGGAAGTCGATATCGCGATGACCGGGATGTGAGCGATAATCGCCAGCGATCCGAGACCGACTCCAAAACCAACCATGTATCCCTTATCGAAAGTAAAAAAGAAAGCAAACAAACAAGCGATAGTGAATAGGTTCAGAATCAATAGAAACGAGTATCGAGACGATGAATTGCCTACAGTACCGATTTGACGGAAATTGGTGGTTTTCTGACTCATAGCTCGCCTCGTGGTGAAATCTGTTTGCCCTACGCTAAACAGGTTCGCCGCGACAAGCAAGCAATTAGCGGGCAACCTATTTCGGCTCTGCGTAATGGTTGACGAGGCATTCGGCGACGGCTCCAGTCCAGTCACGCAAGTCGTACCAATAGCCTCGTTCACCGCGACGATTCCAGTCGAGTCCAAGAGGATTAATTTGTTTAAGAATGTCCATGTTTGCACTTCCGCTGCATCCGACTGAAAACGCGGATGGGGGGTCAAACTCCGGCTATCCGACTAAATGGGCGGATAGGGAGGCCAAAGCCGAGACTCGCGAGCCCCGGTCGGGCCGAAGCCGTGCCGCTCGCCATCCAGCCGCCAAAGCCAATCGACCACCGATACTACTCAAGGGAGGGCTCGGCTGACGCCTACGATCGCCGTCGCTCCTTGTGGCGGCTTGTACGCGGCGGCGGCGATGACGGCGGCTCTGGCGGCTCCGGGATCGGCGGGAGCTTCGTTGACGGGAACCTCAATCTTGGTGATCCACTGGCCAAGCTCTTGAGCGGCTTGCTTCTCGTGCTCTCGGAGTTCGCGGAGCAAACCTGTATCGACCTCGTAGGTCGCGACCAGTCGGAAATCTTCGCCCCGCCCGACGCCCTTGACAGTCTTCGTGAGCAGGCCGGTCGATCCACCGGGTATGTCTTGCATCTGGGGATCACCCGCCCGAGCCTCGATGACCTCGATCATCCGGTTCCAACGATCGCAAAGCGATTGGACGCGGCGAATCATCAAGGCCAGCCCGACCCGGCGGATCTCGGCCTGGTATTCGCTAACGCCGTCATCGACTCGGGCCTTGAAAACGGGATCTTGTCGCCAAGTCCAGATGGTCCGACGGGTCACGCCCACCCGCTCGGCGATGTCGTCTTGTTTCAAGTTGCCTTGAATCAAGAGGTCCGCCGCAAGCTCGCTCTGTTTGTTCCAGCGGAACCGCGCCATTTTCGGCTAATCTCGGGAAGTTTTGGGAACTCGCCTAACGATCACTACATATTACCTCGTAACGCCCCCGGATCGCCACCCGCCCGGTTCTTTCGCCCAAACTTCGCTGTCTCTCAACTCGCACCTTGGCTCGCGGGATGAATCTGCTACTCTCGGATTATCATCGCCGAGGTCCACACGAACTTGGTCGCGAGCCATTCGGCTCGGTCCGCCCCGGTTTGGCCGCCACGACTATACGAACTCCGATGATATTATCCCTCGAAGATTAATTCGAGGAGGAAACCAGATCGTCATCCGTCCGCCCGTTTTCGTCCATGATCTTGGTTCTTACATCGAAGTCGATCGCCTGTCTGACTACATGCATTACGGCATGAACACTGTCTTGATTCGTCCATTCAATTCGATGATCTGCAAGTTTTAATCGAAAAATCCCGGCGACTAACAATAGGTCCCTCCCATCTTGCGGGCTACCCGAAGAGATGGTGATGAGCGGTTCATTTTGACTGCCCATAGGAGTTCTCAAAGCAGTCCGAACCCCCATGAGGATCTTCTGTCTGACACGCCCAGCCGAATCGTTAGGCGACGACTTGCGGATCGACGAGATTAGACTCCACACCCATTGCATTAAATTGAATTCGATTTCCGGTGCCAAGACCAGTGGCATGTGCGAGGACCCTCATATCTGAGATTCGATCTCCCCGTTGCTATAACTACCAATCATCGACAGGTCTCCTCTCAAACCTTGAATCTGGGGTTGGAAAAGATAATCCCAAGCTCGCGGATCATCCCCTTGAGTGGTGGTCAAGAGAACAGTATCACGGCGGGAGAGGAAAGGTCAATCTCCGGGATCTCCGACGCTCGGCGAATGGTAAACCCCGACGCTTCGCTTTGAGGTGCCCCGTTCGAGCGCATCCGACTGAAAATACAGATAGGTTCGCTTATGTGATCGGATCGGATCGGGCCGATGCCGAACTCGCGGCGGCTGGACTATGAGCCGAGTTTGATTCCCATCCGACTGAAAATGCGGATACGAGTTAGTAGGTTTTGGTCATCCAAAACGCTCCTCAATTCAGATCGTCGGCCCTTTCATCACCTTCGAGGATGGTCGCCAGCTTCGAGGGTCTGTTAAGATGGATTCTCGACCGGATTGATCCCCCGGTCATCGGCCCGGCGGTGCGAGCGGTCCCTTACCCGTTCGCGTCGTCGGGTTATTTCCGTCCTGTAAGGGGGACATGCCATGAGCGCCTTGGATGTTTTTTGGGAACGCTTGCATCAATTCCTGAACGTCGTGCTTGTCTACGGAGCGGAGATTGATCCCGATCCGAGGGGTACAGTCTTGGGTAACTTCTTTGATGGCAAACCTATCTTAATCACGAATCCCTTGGGTTTCGCTGAATGCGTCGAATTGGCGATGAACGATGTTGAATCTGATTCTCTGGCCCCGGACCAAGCGTCGCTCTTCGATCTAGCTTCCCGCGCTTTCCAAGAATTTTGCCGACGACATGGCCGCGACGGCGGGAGTGACGACTGCTTGTCGGTCACAAATCTCGATGATCCCAACCTCGCGACCTTGCGAAATCTATCGGAGCATCGTTTACCGGAAAAGAGTTGGCGTAACTTCGATCGTGGCGGCTCGTCTCTCGAAGTGGAGACTGTAATACCTCCTACTACCGACCGAAAGAAGCCCCATGTCTCGAAAAAGGGTCAGCCGAGAGATCAAGGCAAAGGGGCAAAATGTAAGGCGGCTTATATCGAGGCTTGCGAGCAGCGCAAAAAACTGCCAACCCCGAGCGAATTGGCGAATCGGTTCGATTGTTCCACGGCTACAGCGTCTCGGGCGATTAAGCCCTTGGAGGATCACCGGAAGGGCTTCGCTAGTGAAGCCCGAAGGGATTGGGAACATGAATCGGGAAGGCGACACAAAGGATCGGTTGCGTAATCACGGATGACGTTACGCAACGCCCCGAAATTTTCTTGTCCAGTCCGAGATAGGAGTTAGGGCGAACGCGACGAGACGTTGTGCAACGTGGCTCCAAGGGTGTGTGAACCGATCACGACCCTTGAGGCTCAAGCTCATGTCCATGTCCCACCAAATCGAACGCGACTGGTCGAGCGACCGGACCTATCATGCCGCCGGTCTGTTCATCCAAATGCTCGGAGCGATCGAGCGAGGCCGATTCGCCAAGGCCCGCCGGACCCGCGATCAACTCGCCAATCTAGGCTATATTGTTTCGTTTCGTCCCGAGCAACGCCTCCGGTCTGACCGGAAGGCGGTGGCCCGATGAGACGCCCCGCCTCGACTCCCTTGGGAGTCAGCCCCGACGAAAAAGGGGGCCGGACCCCGGCAAAGAGTCCGACCCCCGAGAATGATCGATCAGCCAACGAAAATGTAATCGGCTCGACCGTCCCGAGCAAGGGTCGAAAATCCCCGATCGACCCCAAGGCGATTCCCGGCGTCGTCCCGGCGTCGGCGATCGAACCGCTTCTCAAGCTGACCGACCTGACCCGCGTCTTGAACTGCCAGCTTCGCACGGTGGAACGGCTCAAGTCGTCGGGACGTTTGCCCAAGCCCGACCTCCTGATCGGCACCGGAACCCGCAAGTCGCCCCGATGGAAGCCCGCCACGATTCGGCGATGGATCGACGAAGGGGGGGCCGAATGATGACTCCTTTCGATGCTTGGGTCGTCGCCCGGCTCCGCTCGGATCAGCCGGTCGAGGGGGACGACTTGGGGATAGTTTCCGAAGCGTTCCGACCCCTGGCGAACCGCCTGCATGGAATGGACGCCGATCGACGCGACGACTCCTGGCAAGGCTTCCTCGAAGGTCGCAACGGCGACACGGACGCGATCATTCGTGCGGTGGTCGATGCCGATCCAAACGGACCCCGCCCCGAGCCTTCCGACTCCGAGGACGAGGCCGACGACGGTTGGGGGCCGATCCGGTTCGCCAGCTTGCCGACTGTCGATCCGTTCCCCTTGGGCGTTCTCCCCCCGGCGGCTCGGGACCTCGTCGTCGAGGGGTCCGAGGCGATCGGATGCCAGCCCGATTTCTTGGCCGTCTCCGTTTTGGTTGCCGCTTCCGGGACGATCGGGCGGTCGGTTAGCCTCCTGCTCAAAGCGGATTACTTCGCCTCGTCGAGCCTGTTCGTCGCCTGCGTTGGCCCCCCCTCCGACGGCAAGTCCCCCGCCATTCAGAAAGCGTGTTCCGCCGTGCGGAAGATCGACGAAGCGCTCAAGGCCGACCACGACCGGGCGATGGATTGCTGGCAAGTCGAACAGAACGCGGTCGGGAGTATGGGTAAGAAGCCCAAGCCGACCGCCCCGCCCCGCCCCGGTCGGATCGACCTCGACGATATCACTATGGAAGCCTTGCCCCTGATCCTGGCAGACAATCCGCGAGGTCTTGTTCTGGTCAAGGATGAGTTAGCCGGGTTGATGCTCGGGTTGAACCAATACAAAGGGGGCAAAGGGTCGGATCGGCAAACGCTCTTGTCGGTCTGGTCGGGCAAGGCGATCAAGCGGGATCGGGTCAGCCACGAGGCGAACATCCCGATCCGCTGCCCCCATCCTTGCCTGTCCATCGTCGGGGCGATGACGCCCGATATGCTCGGGTCGATGGCCGACGCCCAAGGCCGAGCCGACGGATTTCTCGACCGATTCCTCTTCGCCTACCCCGAGTCGAGGCCGATCTCCGGATGGACCGACCGAGGGATCGACGATGCCACGATCGACGAGTGGTCAGCCCTGGTGGCCCGGCTTTGGGAACGCCCCTTGAACGTGGTCGAAGGGCGGTCGGTCCCGCACGTCGCCCGCCTTGAGGGGGAAGCCTTGTCGTGCTGGAACCACCATTACAACCTCCACGCGGTCGAGATGAACTCCGCCGACTTTTCCCCGAACCTCCGAGGCCCTTGGGGCAAGATCGGAGAGTATGCCGGTCGGTTCGTTCTGGTCCTGGCATGCCTCGACCACGCCTCGGACCCGACCGCCGATCCGACCGAAGCTCCCCAAGTCTCTCCCCAGACTGTCATCGACGCTTGGGCGCTGGTCAGCTACTTCAAGTCGCACCTGATAAGGGTCCACGCCGCGATGGGAGGCAAGGCTGCCAATGTTGGGGGAGACGTTCAAGCCTTGCTCGGCTGGATCAAGCGAGGCCGAAAGGAAGGGTTCTCGATCCGCGATGCGAAAAGGGAAGTCCGCCGATTCAAGGATGATCCCGCCGCCTTGCAAGACGCCCTCGATTGGATGACCAGACGGAACATCATCCGCCCTTGTCAGACGACCGAGAACGAGAAGTCGGGGTCCGAGCCGAAGTCCGCTTCAAGACGGGGGCGAAAGCCGCTCGCGAAGTATCAGGTCAATCCCGCGTTCTGGGAAATGTCGCGGAATAGACAAAATAGACAAAACTCCGAGCGGTTCAACGATTTTGGCAATTCCGGCAATTCCGCGACATTTCCTGATGGGCAACACCAGTCAACCGAGGGCGATTTTGGCAATTTCGGCAATTCCGCGACGGATGAGGGGGAAGAACGATGATCTTCCCCGGCTCGACAAATCGCCTCGACTGGCAAGCCGAGCGTGACCGAATCGACCTGGCTCAAGTGGCGACGACCATCCTCGGCCCAGCCCCCGGACGACAGGGAGAACGAGGCCGCAAGCTCTGGTGGCGTTGTCCGTTCCACGCCGACGAAAACCCCTCATTCGTCATCGACCCCGGTATGCCTCGATGGAAGTGCCACGGTTGCGGAGAACACGGGGATGCCGCCAACCTCGTTATGCGGCTGGAAAACCTGACCTTCCCCGAAGCGGTTCGCCGATTGATCGGTGGACCGCTCGGGCCGACGACCTACCGTCCGACCCCTCGACCGACCGCCACGACGATACCGGACGGACCCAAAGGGTTGCCCGCCTCGGATGCGCTCGCCCTGGTGGAGTCGTCGCAAGATCGGCTCTGGTCATTCGAGGGGACCGAAACACGGAAGTACCTGACGCACGAACGAGGATTGACCGAGACAACTATTCGTGCGTATCGGATCGGCTTGACGCTGGGGGTGACGCTCATTGGCGGCTCGGGACGCTCCTGGACGGCTCGCGGTATCATGCTCACTTGGTTCGACGGGGACCGCCTGGCACTGGTGAAGGTTCGCCAACCGGAAGGATCGACCCCGAAGTACGCCGAAGCGTTCCGGGATCGGCCCTCGGTCTTATCAGGAACTCCGGGGACCGCCCGACCCGGTTCGCCCCTCGTCGTGGTCGAGGGGGAGTTTGACGCCCTGTTGCTCGGTCAGGAGTTATCCGGCCTGGCGGTGGTCGCATCCCTCGGGAGTGCGTCAAACCATCCCGACTTGACGACCTTGGGCCGGTTCGCGGTCCATCCCCGGTGGTTCGCCGCCCATGATGCCGACGAGGCCGGGGACAAAGCCGCCGCCCGGTGGCCCGCCAAGACCCAACGGGTCCGCCCCCCCGGTTCGTTCAAGGATTGGACCGAGGCCAAGCAAGGGGGAGTCAACCTCCGTCGCTGGTGGACCGACCGCCTCGAAAGGGTGGAGTCCCCGGACCTATTCACCTGGGCGGAGCTTGCTTCCCAGCGCTGGGGACCGGCCATTGACGACCCCGAGCCGGGACTCTTCATCGAGTGACCCGACCCCGGAAGGCGACGGATCGCCCTGAGTTGATCGACCTAGACTCGACCGCTTCGACCTGACCATCATGGCCCGACCGGGCCGAGAACACGGGAGACCATCCGATCATGGCTTCGCTGAGGAAACGCGGGAAGATTTGGTTCTATCGCTTCATCGACGAGAACGGAGTGCAACGCGAACGGAAGGGTTGCCCCGACAAGCGGGCGACCGAGGCGATGGCGAGCGCGGCCGAGACCGAGGCCGTCAACGTCAAGCACGGCTACGTCGATCCCAAAGCGATCGGCTATCGCAAGCATGAAGCCCGATCCTTGGCCGACCATTTGGCCGATTTTCAAGCGTCGTTGACTGCCAAGGGCGGGAGCCTCAAACACCCGTCCGTCACTCGGAACCGTGCGGAGAAGGTCTTGAGGCTGGCGACCGTCCGGACGATCTCCGAACTGTGTCTCTCGCGAGTCCAGATTTCCCTAGGGAAGCTCCGCGACGATGGGTTGGGCCAGGAGACGATCAACCACCACGTCCGGGCCGTCAAGGCGTTCTCCCGCTGGCTCTGGAGAGACGGGCGGTCCCGTGAGCATCATCTAGCCCATCTAGCAACTTCGACTTCCGAGGGGGACCGCCGTCGTCGTCGTCGGGCCTTGACCGCCACCGAGGCGACCCGATTGGTCGAAGTCGCCCATCGGGGCCAAGTCGTCAAGGGGATGAGCGGACCCGACCGGGCGAGATGCTACGAACTGGCGATGGGGACCGGGTTCCGGGCCTCGGAACTGGCCAGCTTGACCCCCGAGCGATTCGACCTCAAAGCCAGCCCGCCCACAGTGACGGTCAAGGGGGCTTATACCAAGAACAGTCGGGATGCCGCCCAACCGCTCGCCCGACCGTTGGTGGACCGGCTCGCCCCTTGGTTGCGGACGCTCCTACCGAAACGACCCCTCTTCGCCCTGCCCGACCGAACAGCCGAGATGTTGCGAGTGGACCTCAAGGCCGCTGGGATCGCTTATGAAACCGATTCCGGGTTCGCCGACTTTCACTCTCTCCGGTCGGTCTACATCTCGAACATTGTGGCGTCGGGGGCCTCGGTCAAGGTTTGCCAGACGCTCGCCCGGCACTCGACCCCAAGTCTCACCATCGGCATCTACGCCAAGGCCAGCTTGCACGACATCAGCGGTGCCGTCGGTGCCCTTCCCGACTTAGATCCATCGTCGCCCCAACGCGAGGCGATGGCCGCGACCGGAACGGATGGACAACCGATCGACAATCGCTTTGCCCTACGGTTGCCCTACGAAGGGGACGGTATCAGTCGTCACTTGTCGGTTGAAGACGGGATAAACAACAACGCCCCCGGACCTGTCATGGGTCCGGGGGCAAGTCGTAACTCGTTGGGAATGAATCAGTTTGACGGCCTTGGTCGGCCTCTGACAGTTGTTGTCGGGGAGTGCCGGCGGTGGGATTCGAACCCACACGATAGTTACCCATCGGAGGATTTTAAGTCCTCTGCGTCTGCCATTTCGCCACGCCGGCATCGAAGGTCGCGAAGCCAAGATAATCCGTGGGAGGCCGACATTCAATCCAGGCCCAAGGTGGCCGGGAATCCGTAGGTCGAGGTGCCTTTGAAAGGAGGACTTGGAGAAAATGGAGGTCGCTCGACAAATCGACGGGTTGTGTCGCCCGAAAAAAAGGATGATGTTGGTGTCGCTCTCGTTTTGGAGACTTTTCCCGATCTGAGTGGTGAGCCCAGCATGCAACGCCCGGTTGATTCGATCCCGCCTCGGTTCGTTCCCCAGCCTAATGAGACTCTTGCAGGTCGTCGGGAACGAAGTTGGGAGGACCTTGGTTGGTTGCTGGTCTCGACGGGATTGCTCGCGCTTCATGCCTTCTTGATCTGGTCGGCGATGGGGGGCTGGGGCGACCTGTCGAGCGACTGGCCTTTGCTCCAGGCGGATCATGGGTTTCATTATCACCACGGGATCATGAGCCGATCGTTCCTCCGCGAGAGCGGGTTCTCGGCGGGGTATGACCCGAGCTTCATGGCGGGATTTCCCATGAGCGTGATCTCGGGGACGTCCTCGACGCTGTCGAACGTGGCGATCTTCCTGTTCGGCGGGGCACACCCGGCCATCGCCTCGAAGTTTTCCACGCTGGCGTGCGTGGCGCTGGCGCCGGTGATGGTTGGGTGGGCCAGCGTCTTGTTCGGGGCGAAGCCGAGCGGGGTGGCGGGGTCGATCGCGTTTTATCAGGTCTATTTCTGGACCGACTTCCCGAAAAATTACGCGGGCTTCGGGATGGTAAGCTTCTTGCTGGCGATCCCGCTCGGCTTGGTCGCGGTCGCCAGTCTGTGCAAGTATCTCGAAGCGGGCGGGTGGTGGCGATGGGTCGGGGCGGCGGCGGCTTGCTCGGCGGTCTTCTTCGTCCACATCACGAGCCCGATGGTGGTCGGACCCGCCGGGGTGACGGCTTACGTTTTGGCTTCGTTTCGTTCGCTGGTTGGGAAGCAAGCCTTCCCGGTTTCCAGGCAGATCGGGTTCTGGCTCTTGCCGGTGGTGATCCTGGCGGCCAACGCATTCTGGACCTTGCCCGGGTTCTGGCTCCGGTCGACTCTGGGGGGGACGGACTTTGTGTTCGCCCACCCGGAGTCGGTGCTTGGCCGACTGGGGGAGATTTTCTGGAAGGAAGCGGCGGTCGAGTCGGTCACCATCGGCGTGGGGCTGGTCGGATGCCTCGTGTTGGGTTCGTTTCGCCCGGTGGCGGGGTATGGCCTGGCGGGGTTCGTCGCGGCGGGCTTGGGCTGGGGGTATCTGGCGGGGGCGTTTCGAGGGCTCGACGGCCTCCAACCCGGTCGGCAGACCTACGCGATGTACTCGGGGCTTTGCGTGGCGGCCGGTTATGCCTGGGGAGAGCTTTCGGATTGGCTTCGGTCCGCCCGGCCGGGGCGGCTCGACCGCTGGGTCATGGTTGGGTTCGTTTTGGCGGGGGTTCGGATCTTCGGCCCCTCGATCGAGCCGGACATCCGGTTCGGCGTGTTCGGCCCGGTCCCGTTCTTGTCGAGCCGACCTCACCCGCAGGTGGTCCGCTTGATCGCCAACATCAAGAAGCACGTCAAGCCCGGCGAGCGGTTGCTGTTCGAGGAGACCGGGTTTTCCTCGAAGGGGAACGAAGACCCGTTCTCCGGTCGCCACTTCAGCCCGATCTTGCCCGAGGCGACGGGGGTCGAGGTCCTCGGCGGGCCTTATCTCCACACACCGGTCTCGGCGAACTTCACCCAGTTCGGCGAGGGGAAATTGTTCGGCGACCCGGATTGGGGGCGGGACCAGTTCGTCCGGTATGCCCGGCTTTATCGCCCCTCGGCGATCGCCTGCTGGAGCCCGAAGGCTCGGGCGTTCTGCAAGGCGAACCCCGACCTGGTCGAGACCCTCGAAGACGACGGGACGTTGCTCCTAGGTCGAGTCGTCGGCTTCGAAGGGGCGACGATCCGAGGTTCGGCCAAGGTCGAAGCGGGCGCCAACCGCCTGGTCGTCCGCGACGCGGTGGCCGACGCCGACGGGCTGGTCGTTCTCCGCTACCACGCGGTTCCCTGCTTGGTGGCGGAGCCTCCGACTCCGATCGAGCCGATCTTCCTCGAAGACGACCCGGTCCCGTTCATCGGCCTCCGTCCCGATCGATCAGGGCCGATCACCCTCAAGGTCGCTCTCCCCCCGACGGGTGGTTGGTTCACTTCGCCAGGGTTGGGAGGACGACGGTGACCGCCGTCTTCGGGTCGTTCGGTTGCGTGCCGGACAATAGGGCTGTTACGCTCGGGGTCGCGAATCGGCGATCAACGAGGCAGCCTCCAGGCGACGGCGAACAGAGAGATCGGGTGGTTGAGCTTCGATGAACCGCTACCGATCGCCTCGGATGTATTCGATCGCGAAGCTGCGGACCCACCTGTCGCAGCCGGGCGGGTGGAAGGCGTTGTACCTGGCGATCCGCCGCAACCAGGTCGCCCGGATCTTGTCGTTGTTCCTCCTGGTCTGGGTGCTCGGGGCTTCGGTGATCCACTGGGCCGAGCAGGGCGTCAACGCCGACTTCGAGCACTGGTTCGAGTCGTTCTGGAACGTCTGGGTCCTGATCTTCGCCGGGCCTGATGTGCAACCGAAGACCAACCTTGGCCGAATCCTCTCGATGCTCGTGCTTGGACTGGGTGTCGGGCTGGCGGGGTTGTTCACCGGCTCGGTCGCCTCGATCCTCGTGACGCAAAATCTTCGGAGTCGGGACGTGTCGAATTTCGAGATGGAAGACCACCTGGTCCTCTGCAACTGGAGTGAACGAGGTCTGCCCTGGATTCGAGAGGTCCACTCGAAGATCATCCAGGACAAGCGCCCGGTGGTGATCATCCACGACAAGCCCGAGATGATCGACCTCCCCGACAAGCAGGACGACGCGGCGTTCAACGACGTCTACATCGTCAAGGGGGACCCATCCAACGAGGTGATCCTCCGCCGGGCTAGGGTCAGCCGGGCGCACTCGGTGGTCGTCTTGGCCGACGACCGCCAGGGGGAGCACGCCGACGGCAAGACCATCCTCACCTGCATCGCCATCCGCAACATCTGCCAGAACAACACGAGCGTCAACGTGGCGGTCGAGTGCCGTAACGTCAACAACCAGCACCACTTGAAGAAGTCGGGGGCCGACGAGATTATCTCGTCCGACGAGCTGGGGCTGCGTCTCCTGGCCCGGACGGCGCTCTTTCACGGGATGACCCACATCTACCAGGAGTTGCTGACCGTCGGCCGGGACGCCAACGAGATCTACTCCGTCGCCCTCCCGGAGAGCTTGGTCGGTCGCGACTTCGTCGAGATTGCCGGGATGTTCGTCCGCTACCGAGACGACAAGCGCTCCTGCCTACTCCTCGGAATCCAGCGCGGTGAGAATATGATCTTGAACCCGCTCGGGGGCGACGCCGGCCCGCTCGGGGCCGATGACCAGTTGATCCTCCTCAGCCGGACCTTCCTCAACCAGACCCAGAACTTGCCCACCGTCCCGGCCGTGTCGGGCGAACTCAAGTCGGAGCCGGACAAATCCACGAAAGCTTAGGTTCGATCCGGTGGTTTCCGGCCCATTGACGACTTTCAGGGCGTCCCAAACAGGACCGGGCGATTCGATGGCCGGGGAGTTGACAGGACGCGGACCCCGTCCGATATTGGATGCATTGGCCCCCCTTTAGAATCCTCTCTCCGACCCGACCTCCGGGTGAATCGCCCGGATCGGTCGAGCGTACCCAGGCCGATCCGCTTTGCTCTAGGAGTTTCGTCGATGGCGAACGTCAGTCTTGGGTCGGCCGACCGTGGCCGACGCGCGTGGTCGCTGGTCGGTTTCGCCGCCTATCTGGTGGCCTGCTTGACGTTCGCGCCGATGCCCTCAAGCTCGAACCTGTTCGCGCAGGAAGCGGCGAAGCAGGCCCCGGCTCCGGCACCCGCCGCGAACCCGGCGCCGGCCCAAGCCGAGGCCGCCGCTCCGTCCCCCACCGCGGACTCGCAATCCGGCTCGGCGCCGAAGAAGTCGCTCCTCCGATGGGCAATCGAGGCGTCGGGGCCGATCGGCTTTTTCCTGCTCTGCTTGTCGATCTACTTCACTGCGCTGGTGATCAAGCTGTTCATGGAGCTTCGGGTCAGCGAGGCGGTCCCGGCGGGTCTGGTCGAGAAGCTCGAACTGGCGATCAAGGACCGGAAGTTCCAGGAAGCCTACGACGTCTGCCGCGACAACGACTCGTTCCTGGCCCGGCTGGTCCGGAGCGGCGTGGCGAACCTACCCAACGGCCGGACCGAGGCCAAGGAAGCGATGAACGCGACCCAGGACGAAATCGTCACCTCGATGGAGTCTCGGATCAGCTATCTGGCGATCATCGGGACGCTCGGGCCGATGATCGGCCTGGTCGGGACGATCGCCGGGATGATCGCCAGCTTCCAGGAGATCGCCACCGCCGCAGGTGCCCAGCCCAAGCCCGAGAAGGTTGCCGAGGGGATCTCCACCGCCCTTTTCATTACGCTCGAAGGGGTGTCGTTGTCGGTCCCGGCGATCTTCTTCTTCGCCATGTTCCGGAACCGGATCGCTCTGATGGCGATGGAAAGCGCCAAGGTCGCCGACCGGACGATCATCGCCCTCCTGGCCGCCGCCAAGCAACCGAAGCAGCCGTCGGCCACTTGATCTTTCCCTTCGATGAGAGGTAAGTGAGTCAATGGCCGTGTCGATGGGCAACGAGATCAAGGCCGAGCCGAACCTGACGCCGCTCCTGGATGTCGTGTTCCAGTTGATCACCTTCTTCATGCTGGTGATCAACTTCAGTCAAGACAACTTCGACTCGCGGATCAAGCTCCCCGTCGCCGGCTCGGCCCGCCCCCAGGACGACGCGACCAAGCTCGCCGAGGAGCGCCTGGTCCTCAACGTCGACAACCAAGGGAACCTCCTGTTCAACGGGCGGACCCTGTCGGTCGAGCAAGCCGCGAGGACGATCAAGCTCGAAGCCCAGATCGCCCGGGCGAACCTCAAGGCGGTCAACGGCAAGGTCGGACCCAACGAGGGACTCCCGGCCCGCGTCGTGATCCGAGCCGACCGAGACACCCCATTTTCGAGCCTCTTCGCCCTGATCGGGACCTGCCAGACCAACGGCTACCAGAAGTTCGACCTAAAGGCGATGAACGGACCCTAAAAAAAGATTTTTCAGCCACGGATGGAACACGGATCAGAGGAGATAAATTAGTTTTGTCTGATCCGTGTTCCATCCGTGTTTCATCCGTGGCTAAAGATTCAGAATTGTTGCTTGGGAGCGGTTCCTTTGAAGAAGATGCGAGCGATGGAGATCGAGATCCCGGTGACGCCCATGCTCGACATGGCGTTCCAGTTGCTCACATTCTTCATCTTGACCTACCGACCCGCCCCGTCGGAGGGGCAATTCTCGATGAATCTGCTCCCGGCGCAACCCGCCACGGTCATCTCGAAGGAAGCCCCCAAGGACGAGTCGAAGTCCGACGCCTTGCCCACCGAACTTCGAACCTTGCAAACCGTCCTCAGGGCGGGCGGCGACGGTCAGATCGGCCAGATCACCCTGTCGGACAACCCGATCGCCAGCCTCGACGCCCTGAAGACCGAGCTTGAGTCGCTGGTCAACGACCCAAACCTCCAGTTCGAGCAAGCCTTGATCAAGGTCGACCCCAAGCTGAAATACTCCGAACTGATCAAGGTCGTGGATATCTACTCGTCGCTCAAGCCGAAGCCGCTGACGAAGATCAGCTTCGCCGAACTCAACTCGGGCGACGGCGCGGAGCCTTCGCCTTGAGTCCGCCTCGACGATCCCAGGGCTTGTTTCGAGGCTCGGAGTTCCCCCGCCTCCTCCTCCTCGCTGCGATCGCACTCGCCGGCTGGCCGATGGTCGTCCTCTTCGCCCGGTCGAACCAGGAACCGAAGCCTGCCCCAACGCCGCCGCTCCCGGCCTCGAAGCTGATGCCCGTCGAGGCCGACACGGGGGTCGAGTTCCAGGCGCTCGTGGACAAGGCCCCGATGCAAGGGCGGGAAAACGCCGCTTACGGACTGCTCCTCGAACGGGCGAGGCAGATCCCGCCCAAAGAACTCGCCGCCCAAAGTCGGCGAGACCTCCTGTTCACCCACCTCTGGGAGCGTCCCGAACGGTACCGAGGGGTGCCCGTCCACATCGAAGGGACCGCGCTCCGGGTCCTCTCCTACGAGGTCAACCCCGCGCTCGCCCCTTCGGGGAGGATCTACGAAGCCTGGGTCTACTCGGACGAGAACCGGGCGTTCCCCTATGTCCTGGCCTTCGACGAGCCCCCGCCCGGCCTGGTGGTCGGTTCGGACCTCTACCTCAAGGTCAACTTCGACGGTTACTTCTTGAAGCTCCTCGGGTATCGCGCGGGCGATAAGTGGCGAGCCGCGCCGATGCTGGTCGGTCGGGTCCATCTCAAGGCCGCTCCGGCCCCCGCCCCGGCCCCGATGGTCGAGCTTCGCGAGTTTTCGAGCCGCAACGGCTACCTGATCGTCTTCGTCCTCTTGTTCGGCTACATCTTGATCCGAGGTGCGGTCCAGATCCGCCGAGCCCTCGTCCCAACCCGGCGATCGGTTCCCCTCCCGACGCGCAACCTCTCGCCGAGCGAGATCGAGCCCGAGAACCTGTCGAAGTGGCTCGCCTCCCTCCCCGAACAGGACATCGAGGGTCCCGACCCGGACGAAGGCGACGACATCGACTCGTCCCCGCATCGCTCATGATCCGAGATCATGCCGTGAATCGCCTCCAAACTCGAAAACCACAAAATCCCGCCGAGCCGATCACAAACGATGAGAAGCGTCGTATATTAGAGCCGAACTCATCTGATCCATTTGTCTGATCCGTGTTCCATCCGTGGCTCGATGAATCTGGTCATGAAATTATCGATCGCCCTGACCACCTACAACGGCGCGAAATATCTAGGCGAGCAACTCGCATCCTTCGAAGCCCAGACTCGTCGGCCCGACGAGCTGGTCGTCTGCGACGAGCAGTCCAGCGACGCGACCGCCCAGATCCTCCGTGATTTCGAGGAGAGGAGTCCGTTCCCGGTCCGCGTCGTCATCAACGAGAGTCGGCTCGGGATCATCGCCAACTTCGAGAAGGCGACCGGCCTTTGCTCGGGCGACGCGATCTTCCTGTCCGACCAGGACGACTTCTGGCACCCGGACAAGCTCGCCCGCCACGAGGCGATCTACGAGGCCAACCCCGATGTCGGCCTGGTTTTCAGCGATGCGACCGTGGTCGACGGCGACCGGAAACCGCTCGGGATGCGGATGTATGAGCATCTAGGAATCACCCCGGAGCGGCTTGCCCTGCTCAACGGCCCTCGGGCCTTGCGACTTCTGGTCCGCAGGCCATTCCTGCTCGGCTGCACGATTTCGTTTCGCGCCTCGCTTCGGAAGTACTTGCACCCGTTCCCGAACAACCAACTCCACGACAACTGGATTCCGTTCGTCTTGTCGACCGTGACCCGGTTTCGAGGGGTCGCCGAACCTTTGATCGACTACCGGCGCCACAACCAGCAGGTTGTCGGGGTCAACACCCTCCGCGACGACCTCCCGGCGAAGCTCGAGCGGACTCGGGCCGAGGAGTTCGCCCACCAAGAAAACCTCTTGGACACGCTCGAAAAGCATGTCGGCGGCTTCCGCGATCAGGTCAAACTCGTTGATTTCGACCAGATCATCGCCGGGAAGCGAGCTTACCTCGGGCGTCGGAAGGGGAACCTCGCCGCGTCGATGCCCGGCCGGATGCTCAATGTGTCCCGCAACTTGATTCTGGGCAACTATTTTCGATACGCCGGTTACCCCAAGGTTGAACTCATCGAAGACCTTCGGGGCCGATAATTGGATGCTCATCCCTCAATCGCATCGAGGTCGCACCAGGGGCCTCGGCTCCGGAATCGAGGCTCGGGAAGCTGCTCGGCGACTCGGACCGCGTCGGCGGGAGATAGGTCGTTTCGGCGGGTCCCGGACCCTCGAAAGACCTTGAGGCTCCGACTTCGGGCCAGGATCTCACGCCTCGACCGCCCTTCGGGGGCGTCGGGCCAGGGTTCGAGCCGCTCCTGGAAGTCGAAGAAGACGGGGAGGACCCGGGTCATGTACTCCCAGTAGTCGGGGTTGTCGGTCTGGGTGACGAACAACCCGCCCGGTCGCAGGGCGCGGTGGACGTCGGCGAGGAACCGGGGGGTGACCAGGCGGAGGTGGCTTTGCCTCGGGTCGTGGTAGGGCTGAGGGTGATAAAGGTGGATCTCGGCCACCGAGCCTTCGCCGAGGTACGCCCGGACGAGCGACTGGGCGTCGCGGACCGCGAACCGGACGTTGTGCAAGCCTCGCTGGTTCGCCCGTCGGGTCGCGTAGCGGATCACGACGGGGAGGATGTCGCTGGCGAAATGGTCGTGCGTCGGCCGGTTCAATCCGCTCAAGAGCGTATAACGACCGTTGCCGGACCCCAGTTCGACCACCACCGGCGCGACCCGGCCGAACATCGCCTCGAAGTCGAGCGGACCCGGCGGCGGCAACCGCTTGATCGCCGTCCTGGCCCATTCGCCCTCGGGCAAGATTTCCCCGGGGATCGGTACGCCGAACTCTTCTTCGATCATCGAGCCACATCCTCGGACCCGTCCGCCAAACGACCACGCCGCATCGCCAATCTTCTTGCAATCGACCGGCCACCGGGTTACGAATCATTCCACACTTCTCGACCCCTCGAGGCCAGAGCTAACCGGGATGTTGCCGATGCGATCCAAGTTGATTTGTCCGTGGGCGGTCATCGCCTGGTGCCTGCCGCTGGCTTCGCCGATGGCGGAGGTGGTCGCCCAACCCTCGAAACCCGCGTCGTCCTTGATCGTCGAAGCGGGCGACCAGAACTTCGGAGAAACGCCGGTCATCGTGGAGGTCGACCCTCAAGCGATCCAACCGGGTCGCTACCGCCTGCTCGATGGAGGAGTTGGCCCGACTTTGAACGCGCTGGTGTTTCGCGACGGCGATCACACTTATCTGAGCGCCGTGCTCGATCAGGTCGAGGCTCGGTCGACGACCCGATACACCATCGCCCGCGACGAAGCCCCCCGAGACCCCGGTCGAGGGATCTCGATGATCGAGCAAGGCAAGCGGATCGCGGTGGAGGTCGACGGCAAGCCCTGGACGACTTACGTCCCGGACGACGGACCCAAACCGTACTTCGACCCCTTGATCGGCCCGTCGGATGTCGCCCTGACCCGAGCCTGGCCGATGCGCGAGGTCGCCGGTGAGCCGCACGACCACCCGCACCACCGCTCGCTCTGGTTCGGCCACCTCGACGTCAACAAGATCGACACCTGGAGCGAGATGCCTGGCCACGGCCAGATCCGGGAAACGTCGAGACCAACCGTCGTCGGCGAAGGGGGGCCGGTGGCCGTCCTCCGGACCCTGAACGAATGGCTCGACCGCTCGGGCCGGAAGGTCTGCGAGGACGAGCGGGTCGTCCGGTTCTACGCCACCAAGACCGCCCGCGTGTTCGACTTTGAAGTGACCCTGCGGGCGTCCGACGGCCCGCTCAAGATCGCCGACAACAAGGACGGAGTCTTCGCCGTCCGGGTCGCGGCGCCGATGGCTTTGACCGCCAAGCAAGGAGGGCGGATCGTCAACTCCAGGGGCGTCAAAGACAAAGCCGCCTGGGGTCAGCCCGCCGAGTGGGTCGACTACACCGGCCCCGTGTCCGGCGAAACGATGGGGATCGCGATCCTCAACCACCCGTCGAGTTTCCGGTATCCAACCACCTGGCACGTCCGCGACTACGGCTTGTTCGCGGCGAACCCATTCGGATACCACGACTTCGGCCAAACCAAGCCCGGCGACCACGCGATCGAGCCGGGTGGCTCGATCCACTTCGCCTACCGCGTCGTCCTCCACAAAGGGGCAACCGAGTCGGCGGCGATCGACTCGCTGTTTCGGAGCTATGTGAGACCACCCAAGATTACCGTGCGCTGAGGGTTGAGGTCCAGGACTTCTTGATGGTCGGCCAGGCCGACGACCGGGCGGTCGTGCGCCTCCCTGGGAACCTCTTCGACCCATTGCGGGCCCAAGATCAACGCCCAGCAGGGCACGTCGGGCCGGAGCGTGGTCAGCAGTCGGTCGTAAAAACCGCCGCCCCGCCCGAGCCGATAGCCGAGGCGATCGAACGCCAGGCCGGGGACGAGGGCCCAGTCGACCTCGGTGGGTTGGACCGATCGAGAGTGCATGCTCGGCTCGCGAATTCCTCGGCGGCCGGGCAAGAGGTCACGCTTAGGATCATCCACCTCGAAGAGGGCGAGGGTCCGGTCCTTGGCGACGATCCGAGGGCAGACCAATCGCTTGTCGGATTGGAGCGCGACCCTCAGCAAAGGCGTGGTGTCGACCTCTTCCGGGAAGGCTGAGGCGTACAACAGGATCGTCCCGGCGGAGGCGAAACCGGGAAGCGTCGCCAGGCGATCCATCAACCGACTTTCCTGGTCCCGGCGGCCGGCCGGGTCCATGGCCATGATTCGGTCGATCGTTTCCCGCCTCAGGGCGGATTTCCTGTCTTTGATCGTCATTCGAAAGAAGATCGGCCCGCGTCGTGCCTCGACGGGTCGAGGTTGGACACAGGCCGAAAAACCCTCCACCGAAATGCCGTTGAGACGCTTTTGAGAACCCGCAGTTTAGGTGGGTGCCTTAGGCCGGGACGGACAAGCCGAATGACCTTGAATCGGCTCCCAACGGGTACTCATTGGTTCGCCAAAAGAACATCTCTATCGAACATGGCAGAAGATCTGTCCGACCGAGGCCGAACAAGAATCATCGTAGCCCAAGATCGCCGGGCCTTCAAGGCTCAAACCTTCGAAGACGGCCCGGTCACTTGGGTCGAGCCGCATTCAGGTCGTTTGCGGGCGCGACCCCTTTGAGCCGGCCAAGCTGGTCGCGGAGCCGCGCGGCTTCCTCGTAATCTTCGAGCGAGACGGCGAGCGTCAACTGCTGTTCGAGCCGTTCGATCAGGCCGACCGGCCTCGACTTTTCGATCTCCCGGCGGAGGCGGATCAGCTTGTTCAGCTCCCGGCAGTTGATCGGATCTTCGTCCTGCTCGTACTCGCGGAGGAACGAGCGAATCCCCTCGATCCCCTCATCCAGAGCACCGAGCGCGGCCTTGTGGTCGTCGCGGTTCATCGCCTCGGCGCTCAAGGCTCGGGAGCGCATCATCGTTACGTAGGGGCGGTACTGATCGAACTGGACCTGGTCGCGGCGGTCGGCGGCGTGGCGAACCACGAAGGCGAACAACCGGAGGTTGCGGGTGGTGTCGCGGGCTACCAAGTCGAACCGCTGGAGGTGAAAGGCCGCGAGGTAACGGTGGTAGTACTGGACGCCCTCACGCATCAAGGCCGCGCAGGCGTTGGAATCGAGCTGGAACTCGTCCCCACCTCGATTCGAGCGTGCTTTCGACTCGAAGTCATCGAGCAGCGACTCGGCCCCGAACGGGCGAAGGCCGTCGGGGCGACCGTCGATCTCCATCTGGATCACGCCGAGGTCGACCCGCATCTGCAACTTGTCGTGCCCGTCGTCGCCGGCGACGATCCGGACCTGGAAGTCTTCGGGATCATGATCCCAGCCGTTCAATATCGGAGTAATATCTTTGCTCAAGGATCTCTCCGGACCTCTGGGACGGCGCTTGGCTGAAGACCCTTCTGTTCCTCTAAGTTTACGCCCGGGGCGTGATCCGACAATGGCAAAGCCGCGCGACCTTCCTCCTTACGGGAAGAAAGTCGCGCGGCTCTGGGGGAAAACGCGCGGCGAGAACGAAGATTAGATCAAAGTTCGTTGCCGTCGTGGATCATCGGCTCGAGCTCTTTGGTGTTCCGCTCGACCGCCAGGACGATGGTCCGCTCCTCGACGCCGTCGGGGCTGGCGGCCACGGCAGGGATGATCTGCCGGGAGTCCGGCAAACCAAATCGGACCGTGAAGGTTCCATCGGGTCGAAGCTGCACCGGCTCGCCTTGCAAGGTTACCTTGGCGTTCGGTTCGGTGGTCCCATAGACGATCAACTCGGCGTCGATCTCGAAGTGGAAACCATTGGACAGGCCGTGGAGCGCGCCGGTCCCGAGGCTCTGGAGCGACAACCCGTGCATGGGGCGCCGGAGCCGCTCCTCGAACAACTCGCGGAGGTCCTGAGAATTCGCCGAACCGTTGGGGCTTCCCGACTGGTGGTAGATTTTCTGGAACTGGTCCTGGACGCTGGCCCAGTTTTCGTCCAAGACATCCGAGACGCCCACGCGAGGGGTGGATACCACGTTCGACCGGGCCAGGACGAAGAACTTCCCTCGACGCGCCAGGTACCCGACGTCGATCCGGTGAGACCGAGGGGGATTGACGACGTCGATGTACCAGTTGTTCACGCCCCCGTGAATCTGGATGTCGCGGACGTGCCGCTCCGAGGCCGAGGTGGTGTCCTCGCTCGTCACGTCCATCAGGCGAAGGACCGGGCGGGCCGTGTGCCACTCCTGCCCGAGCGCCGCCTGGGCCCGGGCCAGGGTGGACCGGCTGAGTTCCCAGTAGGCGTGCAACCAGTAGGGGTCACGAACCATCGCGATGATTCGGTCCTTGACGCACGCATGGTCGAGCGCCCGGGGGGGGACGACCGTCGACATTTTCATGGAGGACGCCGTGGGCGTCGGCCGCTTGGAAGTCGACATCGACATCGACTTTTCGGGCGATGGCTTCGACGCGTCTTTCTTCAACAAGGGGGTGATCGGCGGTGTCAATGCTCGGATCAGTTGATCCTTCCGCATTGCATGCCAACCGACGATCCCTTGATCCTTGGCCATCCGCGCCAGAACTTTCTTGTTGCAGTCCTTGAGCGAATCGACGGTCATGCAGGTCCACTCCGTCTTCAACGCGATCGCGAAGGGATGTTCGCGCGGTCGAGACCAGGAACGCAAGGTTCATCCGTGAGTGGGCCGATCCGGGCGGCTCCATGCTGCCCGGATAGAAAGAAATGAAGAAAGGAGAAGATTTTGCCCCAAATCCACTTCAAGGGGTCGACAAGTGGCGAACTTGCGAGAAGGCCCGGGTGCCGTCGAGGGCGGACCAGGGAGGTTCGAGCAAAGATCGGCTCCTGGCGTGGAAGGGGAAAATCCTGCGACCCTCGACGTGATTGAGCGCCAAGGGTCATGGACCGAAATGGTAACTCCCCATGTGATAACAGGATGTCGCATTGTCGTCAACCAGATTTTTCCGAGCCTTGTCCTTTCGGCACAGATTCATTACCGAAATATAATACGTATCGACTCTACCAAAGAGTGCAAGCCTCTCGATTTCCTCTGACCATGATTGCAAGCACTCTGTGAAAAGACCGACTTTGTGAAATATTTCTCGAAAGGGATGTTGGTTGTTGACTTGGCCCTGTGCCAGGGTATAACTGGTTCCGTCGTCAAGTCGAAAAACCGGGTCATCAATCCGATTCGCCTTCACCGATGGCTCAATTCGCCTCGCCGCGATGGGGAGTTTGCCTTGCTTTCACCCGAGGGTCGGTCGCCGATCGCGATTGGCTTCGAGTGGGCATCGCGGATCATGGTGGCGGGCGCGACGTCCGCTTTGCCGGCTTTCGCTGGTCATTGGGTGGATACGCGAGCCGGATCGAATCCGATCGGCTTGCTGGTCGGGATGATCTTCGGGTTTGTTCTGGGGATGAGCCAACTCCTGCGAGTCGTTCGCGACTTATCAAAATCTTGACCATGGAATCTGACTCGGACGCTTCACGGCGGCTCAAGATTTCCGACCTCGAAAGTCGGTTTCTCGGAAATGATACGCAACTATGGCAGAACACAAGTTTAGCCCCCTCGACCATGTCGTGGACAACACGTTCCTGGAGCTTCCCTGGGGTAGCTACCCTTTGCCCAAGCTCCACCTCGGGTTGTTCGACTTCCAGATCACCCGGTTCATGGTGATGGAATTGACCGCGGCCATCCTGATGATGGCAGTCATGATCCCGCTGGCTCGCCATATCGCCCGGCGACCTGTGACCCGGGGGGTGTTCCTGAACTCGTTTGAAGCCATGCTGCTTTACTTTCGAGACTCGGTGGTTCGCCCGACGATCGGCGGACATGGGGCCGACGATTATCTCCCCTACCTCTGGACGGTCTTTTTCTTCGTCCTGTTCAACAACCTGCTCGGGATGATCCCGGGCGGAGCATCGGCGACCGGCAACATCAGCGTCACGATGGTCTTGGCCGTCTCAACATTCGTCTTGGTCATGATCGCCGGGATGAAGGCTTCGGGACCGGTCGGGTTCTGGACGTCGCTCGTACCGACCATCGACGTGTCGCCGCCGCTCAAGTTGTTCCTCTGGCCGTTGTTGTTCCTGATCGAGGTTGCCGGCCTGCTGATCCGCCACTTCGTCCTGGCGATCCGGTTGTTCGCCAACATCCTGGCCGGTCACATCGTCCTGGCCGTGATCCTTGGATTCATCCTCGGCGTCCAAGGGACCAACATGGCCTATGTGGTCACTCCGGCCAGCGTGGGCGGAGTCGTCGCCTTGAGCCTCCTCGAGTTGTTCGTCGCATTCCTCCAAGCGTATATCTTCACTTTCCTGTCCGCGCTATTCATCGGCTCGGCGGTCCACCCCCACTGAATTCCGGGGTTGTTCGATCAGTTACCGGGCTTGAGGCTCGGCGAGTGGGTCGACGACTCCGCTTCGAGCACCGAGCGTTCTCCATCCTCGAATGACGCTGAGGCGGCGGCCCCGGGCCGACGTCCGCCGAAGGGTCAAGGGGACGTGTTCAGGTCCCCATCCCTTCTCCAACTGTCGATGCTTCTAAGGAGTTCAGGTTCCGATGAAACTCGTGAAGACCGCCGCTTTGTTCGTCGCGTTGTTCCTGGCCTCGACGGCTGATGTATCGGCCCAGACGCCGAACACCGCCAATCCGGACGCCGGCATCATGGCCCGGTTCAACGGCATCGGCATCGGCCTGGTGATCCTCGGCGCGGGCCTGGGGATCGGTCGCCTGACCGCCTCAGGCGTCGAGGCCATGGCCCGCCAGCCCGAGATGGCCGCGACCATCCAGACGGCCATCATCATCTCGGCCGCTCTGATCGAAGGCGTGGCATTCTTCGCCATCATCGTGCTCGGCTTCATCATCTCGACAAGTTGACCGCGTCGGCCTGTCTAAAGCGAGCGCCCTTCGCAATCCTCATCCTGATCATGCCCGGACTCGATCCGGTTCCCTTGAATGTGTCGACCATTCGCCGGATCGGTCGGTTCTGGTCGAAGCCGGCGTTTCCCCGAATCCCCGATTCCGGTTCTCCAAGGATCTTCTCCAATGCTCCGGCAACCGACCTTGGCTCTCGGGCTGCTGGCCCTGACGCTCTTCATTGTCGCCCCCTCTCGGCCAGTCTCGGGGCAAGAGCCGACCAAAGGTCGCCCCAACACCGCCGCCGAGTCCAAAGAAGGCAAGTTCGCCGCCGCCGCCGAGCCCACCGAGCCTGGCCACGAAGGGCAGGCCCAGTCCGAAAACAAGTCGCCCAACATCATGGAAATCCAGGCCCCCCTGGCGCTCTGGACCGTCGTGGTGTTCGGCCTCCTCCTGGTGATCCTGGGCCGGTTCGCCTGGCGGCCGGTGATCCGGGCCATGCACGAGCGCGAGGCGCACCTCGAACAGGTTTTGCTCGACTCCGAGCGGGCCAGGAACGAGGCCGAGGCGATCGCCGCCAGCCACCGCAAGCAACTCGCCGGGGCCGCCGACGAGGTCCGCGCCCTGATCGAGCAAGCTCGGAAGGACGCCCTGGTTTCCGCCGACGCGATCATCAAGAAGGCCCAGGCCGAGGCCGAATCGTCCCGGGAACGCGCCGAGCGCGAGATCACCGGCGCCCGCGACCAAGCCCTGATGGAGATCTGGTCGAAGACCGCCGACCTGGCCGTCTCTGTCGCCGGTCGCGTCCTCGAAAAAGAGCTGGGCGACAACGACCACCGTCGCCTGGTCGAAGCCGCCTTGAACGAGTTGCCGTCCAACGGCCGGGAAAGAGGCCAGGCATGACCACCGCCAACGGGCGCCTTTCCGGCTCGGTGTTCGACGACATCGCCCCCGAGTTGACCCGCAACTACGCCGAGGCGCTCCTGGGGGCCAGCGGCGACCAGGCCGAGGCGGCGGTGATCGAGCTGGAAGAGATCCACTCCGACCTCCTCGAACACTACCCCAAGTTCTCCGAGATCCTCGCCTCGCCGACGGTCTCGATCGCCAAGAAGGATCGGCTCCTCACCGAGACGCTGGGAGGGCGGACGCTCGAACCGGTGATCCGCTTCCTCCGGGTCCTCAACCGCCACGGTCGGCTCGGGATGTTGCCCTCGGTCATTCGCCAGGCGAGAAGCACCCTCGACCGTAGGTTGAACCGCAAAGCCGTGACGGTCCGGTCGGCGACCCCGCTGGATGAAGCCCAGCAGGCGTCGCTCCGCGACAAGCTCTCGGCCATGATCCACGCCTCGCCCGTGATCACGCTCGAGGTCGACCCATCGCTGATCGGCGGCCTGGTCGTGCAGGTCGGTGACGCCGTGTATGACGCCTCGGTCCGCAACCGCCTGGAGCGGCTTCGCGGTCGACTCATCGAAAGAAAGACCCATGAAATTCAGAGCCGACGAGATCACTTCAGTTATCCAGCGTGAGATCGAGCACTTCCAGTCCGAGGTGACGCGGACCGAGGTCGGCCGCGTCCTCGAAGTGGGCGACGGGATCGCGCAAATCCACGGCCTGTCCGGCGTCATGAACGGCGAGATGGTCACGTTCCAGAGCGGCGTCAAAGGGTTAGCCTTCAACCTCGAAGAGACGTCCGTCGGCGTCATCATCCTCGGCGAATACACCGAGATCCACGAAGGCGAGACAGTCACCGCGACCGGCGAGCTCTTGAGCGTCCCCGTCGGCGAGGCGATGGTCGGCCGGGTGGTCAACCCGCTCGGCGAGCCGATCGACAACAAGGGGCCGATCGCCGCGTCGGGCATGAGGTTGGTCGAGTCCCCCGCGCCCGGGATCGCCGACCGCCAGCCGGTCGACGAGCCGATGCAGACGGGGATCAAGGCGATCGACGCCATGACCCCGATCGGCCGAGGCCAGCGCCAGTTGATCATCGGCGACCGGAAGACTGGCAAGACCGCCATCGCCATCGACGCCATCCTGAGCCAGAAGGGGACCGGCGTCATCTGCGTGTACGTCGCCATCGCCCAGAAGGAGTCGACCACGGCGAATCTCGTCGAGGTCCTCCGCAAGAACGGCGCGATGGACTACACCATCGTCGTCGCCGCCGGTGCCAGCGACCCCGCCTCGCTTCAATACTTGGCCCCCTACGCGGGCGCCGCGATGGCCGAGTTCTTCATGTATGGCCAAGGCAAGGCGACCTTGTGCGTGTACGACGACCTGTCGAAGCAGGCCGTTGCCTACCGCGAGTTGTCCCTCCTGCTCCGCCGCCCGCCGGGCCGCGAAGCCTATCCCGGCGACGTGTTCTACGCCCACTCGCGGCTCCTCGAACGGTCGGCCAAGCTCGCCAACAAGTACGTCATCGTCGCCGACTCAACCCCCTCCGACGCCCAGATCGACGAGAAGTCGGGCGTCAACGGCAAGGTCTACCTCGGCGTCCCGGGCGAGGAAGAGGCCAAGCACGAGCTGGCCAACCACCCTGGCCACAAGATCGTCAAGACGACGACTTCGGGCGGGTCGATGACGGCGCTGCCGCTGATCGAGACCCAGGAAGGGGAGGTCTCGGCGTACATCCCCACCAACGTCATCTCGATCACCGACGGCCAGATTTACCTCCAGCCCGACCTGTTCTTCGCCGGGGTCCGGCCCGCGGTCGACGTCGGGATCAGCGTGTCTCGGGTGGGCGGCAAGGCCCAGATCCCCGCGATGAAGAAGGTGGCCGGCGGCCTTCGGCTCGACCTCGCGGCGTTCCGAGAACTCGAAGCGTTCGCGCAGCTCGGGACCGAACTCGACAAGGCGACCCAGTCGCAGCTCGACCGAGGCTATCGGATGGTCGAACTGCTCAAGCAGCCGCAATATCAGCCGCTCGACGTGGTCGACCAGGTCATGAGCATCTTCGCCGGCTCGGAAGGCTTCCTCGACGACGTGCCGATCAAGCAGGTTTCCGAGTGGGAGAAGCAGTTCCTCGACTTCATTCGCGAGAGGAAGCCCGAGGTTCGGGCCATGCTCGCCAAGGAGCGGAAGCTGTCCGACGGCGTCGTTTCCGGGATGAAGGACGCCTTGGGCGAGTTCAAGAAGCAGTACCGAGCCCCGGAACCGGCCGTCAAGCTCGGCGAGTCGCCCACCCTTGCGACCGCCTCGGCTTGATCGGCTCAAGCGTCGCCCGAGACGAGGGGTGGCGCCACCAACCCCGGAAACTTATGGCAGATTTGAAATTGCGGATCGCAAAAGGGAAACTTGAAGAGATCGCCGGCCTTTTGCAATCCGCAATCCTGCAATTTGTCATGCGGCTGAATCGAACGAATCGTCTGATTTGTAGTCTCTAAATACGACTCGAAACGCTTCGACGGCGAGAGAATCCACCGATGGCCAAGGCTCGAGCGATCGTCAAGCGCCGCAAGTCGGTGCAGAATATCCGCAAGATCACGCGAACGATGGAGTTGATCGCCACCGCCCGGTTCAAGAAGGCCCTCGACCGCGCCACCCAGGCCGAAGCGTACACTCGGAAGATCGCCGAGATCGTCGCCGACCTCGCCGACACCACCGGAGACGTCTCGCACCCGCTCCTGGCGGTCCGACAGCCGGTCGCTCGGTCGCTCTTGCTCATGCTCACGAGCAACCGAGGGCTGGCCGGCGGTTACAACGGCAATGTGATCCGGGTCGCGACCCGGACCTTGCAAGACTACGCCACCGAGGGCGCGACGTCCCGGCTCGAAGTCTCCGGCAAGCGGGGCGTGGCCTTCTGCCGGTTCCGCCAGATCCCGGTCGACGCGACCTACCTCCAGTTCGAAGACCGGCCGCAGTTCGACCAGGTCGAAGCCCTGGCCAACACCTTCATCGGGATGTTCCTCCGGGGCGAGATCGACCGGGTCGACGTGGCCTACACGCGGTTCGTCAGCTCGGCCCGCCAAGAAGCGATCGTCGAGACCCTCCTGCCCATGACGACGGGCCAGGCCGAGACCAAAACCCCGACGGCGACCGACCCGAAGTCCAAAAAGACCCGAGTCCCCTACGAGTTCGTCCCCGACGCGGCGAGCATCCTCGAAGAGATCGTCCCGGTCTCGTTCAAGATCCGCCTGTTCAAGTGCTTCCTCGACGCCGCCGTCAGCGAGCAGATCGCCCGGATGGTGGCGATGAAGGGGGCCACCGAGAACGCCGACGACATGGTCAAGTCTCTGACGATGCTCTACAACCGGGCCAGGCAAGCCCAGATCACCCGAGAACTCGCCGAGATCATCGGCGGGGCCGCGGCGCTCGAATGATCCACGGACCGACACTAGCTCATTCTCAGAAATTCTGTCCCGGGCTTTGATTCCCCTAGGAGTTTCCGCATGGCCACCGCGACCGCGACCGGGCAGATCGTCCAGATCATCGGCTCGACCTTCGACGCCGAGTTTGAAGAGGACCATCTCCCCGAGATTTACAACGCCATCACCGTCACCGCCGAGCAAAAGGGTGTGAAGATCCACCTGACCGGCGAGGTCCAGCAGCACTTGGGCGGAAACCGCGTCCGATGCGTCGCCTTGGGCTCGACCGACGGCCTGGTCCGAGGCATGGACGTCGTCGACACCGGCGGACCCGTCACCGTGCCGGTCGGCAAGGAGACGCTGGGCCGGGTGTTCAACCTCCTGGGAGAGCCGATCGACGGCCGAGGGGTCGTCTCCGCTCAGGAACGCTGGCCGATCCACCGCGATCCGCCCCCGTTCGACCAGCTCTCGCCGAAGACCGAAGTTTTGGAGACCGGGATCAAGGTCGTGGACCTCCTGACCCCGTTCGTCCGGGGGGGGAAGATCGGCCTGTTCGGTGGGGCCGGACTGGGCAAGACCGTGATCTTGACCGAGCTGATCGCCCGGATCGCCCGGGTCCACAGCGGCTACTCGGTGTTCGCCGGGGTTGGCGAGCGGACCCGTGAAGGGAACGACCTCTGGCTCGAAATGCAGGAAACCAAGATCGGGTCGTCGGGCAAGAGCGTCATCGACAGCACGGTGATGTTCTTCGGCCAGATGAACGAGCCCCCCGGCGCCCGACTCCGCGTCGCGCTCTCGGCCCTGACCAACGCCGAGTGGTTTCGCGACTCGACCGGGGCCGACACCCTCCTGTTCATCGACAACATCTTCCGGTTCAGCCAGGCCGGGGCCGAGGTCTCGGCCTTGCTCGGCCGGATGCCGTCGAACGTCGGCTACCAGCCCACGCTGGCCACCGAGATGGGCGGCCTCCAGGAGCGAATCACCTCGACGACCAACGGAGCCATCACCTCGGTGCAGGCCGTGTATGTCCCCGCCGACGACTACACCGACCCCGCCCCGGCCACCACGTTCGGCTTCTTGGATGCCTTCATCGTCCTCCAACGCTCGATCGCCGAGAAGGGGATCTTCCCGGCGGTCGACCCGCTCGGATCGTCGTCCCGGATCTTGGACCCGCAATACGTCGGACAGGAACACTACGACGTCGCCCGGAGGGTCCAGACGATCCTCCAGCGCTACAAAGAACTCAAAGACATCATCGCCATCCTCGGCGTCGATGAACTGAGCGAAGAAGACAAGCTGATCGTCCACCGCGCCCGGAGGCTCGAACGGTTCATGTCGCAACCGTTCTTCGTCGCCGAGGTCTTCACCAACAAGGTCGGCCAATACACCACCTTGCCCGACACGATCCGGTCGTTCCGCGAACTCTGCGACGGCAAGTGGGACCACCTCCCCGAAGGCGCCTTCCTCTACGTCGGCTCGATCGAACAGGCCGAAGAGCAAGCCAAGAAGATGGCCCGCTAATCTATCTTGAGCCACGGATGGAACACGGACAATCGAAAAAGAATATTTTTCTGATCGGTGTTCCATCCGTGTTTCATCCGTGGCTAAAGTCTGGATTTTCTTCCCTCAGTGAGAAAGTGATCCGAGATGGCCACCGCCAGCACCGCAGCCGCCGACTCGGATTTCGGGGTTGCCGGCAAGAAGCCTGGAGATCGAATCCAGTGCGTCGTCGTCACCCCCGAGCGCACCTTGTTCGATGAGCTAGTCGAGTCCGTCGTCTTGCCGCTCCTCGACGGCGAACTCGGAGTCCTGCCGGGCCGGTCTCCCCTGCTCGGCCGACTCGGCTTCGGGGAGCTTCGGACCCGGTCGTCGGGAACATCGCGACGCTACTTCGTCGACGGCGGCTTCGCCCAGGTCCGCGACAACGTCGTGACCGTGCTCACCAACCGCGCGATCCCCACCGACCAGCTCGATCTCGCTTCGGCGAACACCGAACTCGAAAAAGCCAAGAATCAGCGATCGGGCAACGAACAAGAAACCGCCGACAAGGCCCGGCAAATGGACCGCGCCCGCGCGATGATCCGAGCCGCCGGTCATCAAAGCCGAAGCTGATCGCCGCGTCTCACTTCTTGGCCTTCAGCGGGTCGTGGCCCCAGTTCATCAGGGAGTATCGCCAGGGGGTTTCTTCGACGTCGCCGTCGGGTCGCTGGGCCTGGTGGCGGTGGACGTAGCTGACGACCTTGGCCATGTGCTTTGTGTCGTCTTCGGTGTAATCGTCTTTTTTCTTGGCGAGGATCTCGATGATCCGCTGGCCGGAGTGGTGGCCGACCGACTCGGTTTCGCCGTCGCCCTTGTAGCCGACTTTCTTGGATTCGTCGGTGTCGAGCCACTTCTTGAGCTGGGTCGCGGTCATGTTGATGGCGGCTTTGAAGTCGGTGAGCGTCTTCTTGGGGTCGGTGCTCATCGAGACAATCTCCGAGGGTTTTCATCGAGCCACGAACGAAGCGCGGATCAAAAATTCGATTTTATCTTATCCGTGCCTCGTCCGTGTTTCATCCGTGGCTCACCGTATTTCTCTTCGACTCAGAGCGTCCGGTCGACGGCTTCGGCTACCCGGCGGCATTGGGCGATGAGCAGGGCGAAGGTGGCCGGGGTGATGGTTTGCGAGCCGTCGCTCATGGCGTGCTCGGGGTCTTCGTGGACCTCGACGATCAGGCCGTCGGCCCCGGCGGCGACCGACGCCCTCGACATCGGGACGACCAAGCTGGCCTTGCCGGTGCCGTGCGACGGGTCGACGACGACGGGCAGGTGGCTCTTTTCCTGGAGGTAGGGTACGGTCGCCAAAGGGAGGGTGAACCGGGTGTGGTCCTCGTAGGTCCGGATACCCCGCTCGCAGAGGATGACGTGGGGATTCCCTCGGTCGAGGATGTACTCGGCGGCGAGCAAGAACTCGTCGATCGTCGAACTCATCCCCCGCTTCAAGAGGGCGGGCTTGCCCGAGTCGCCGACGGCCTGGAGCAACTGGTAGTTTTGCATGTTCCGGGCGCCGATCTGGAGGACGTCGGCGTATCGGGCGACCATCGGGACGTGCTCGGGGGCCATGACCTCGGTGACAATCGCCAGGCCGGTGGCCTCCCGGGCGGTGGCGAGCATCTTGAGGCCGTCTTCCTTGTGCCCCTGGAAGCTGTACGGGCTGGTCCTGGGCTTGAACGCCCCGCCCCGGAGGCCGGTAGCTCCCATCGCTTTGAGGGTTTTGGCCAAGGAGACGATTTGCGCCTCGTTCTCGACCGAGCAAGGGCCGGCGATCACGGCGATCTTGGTCCCGCCAACCTCCAGCCCTTGGGCCTTGACGACGGTCCGGTCGGTCGTGAGTTCGGACGAGGCTCGCTTATAAGGGGCGAGGATCGGCATGACCTTGTCGACTCCTTCACCCGACTCCAAGGTTTCGGCCATTCCCTGCCGCTCGTCGCCGATGGCAGCGATCACGGTGCGCTTGGTCCCGACAAGGACCTGCGGCGACATCCCCAATGACCGCAGATGAGCAGCCATATGGTCCACTTGCTCGGCCGTTGCGTCCGACTTCATCACGACGATCACGGTATCCCGCCCTCCAAGGGTCCAGGCTCGATGTCCGAGGCTGGGGGTTGTTGAACTGCGAAAGTAGTCAAGTAGAGGATGGCACAAAAACGGGCGAAACGAAAAAAGCCCCGAGACCTTTCCAGGTCACGGGGCTTGCGTATGAATTTCTGAGAGATTTTAGGAGCACTAAAACCGACGCCCAGCCCAATGACCATCCTGTATGGTTTTGGCGTACCAAAACCAACCGGTAAACTGGCCATAGCTTGCGGCGATCGAACCGAAGAACAAGGGAACGCTCCCAAAAAAGCCCAGTCAAGCGAACCAAGGGAAAGATCAGAAAAGAAGGAAACCAGGCCCGACAGCCATCGGGCCTGGTCCCAGGGTCTGGGTAGACCCAGCAGAAGATGCGGCTGCCCGACGGGCAACCCGTCGGCTGCCGTTAGGCGAGCCGCCTCTGGTTATCACTACACACTCGATCACCTCCTATTCAATAGAGCCATCCCGGCCTTGCAGGAGTCCAGCCTCGAACAAAACGGGGCTTGATCTCGCCGTACCACGCTCGTACGACCCGTGTCGGTCGGAGGTGAGTCTCGACCGACAGACTCAATATAGAAAGCCGAGCGCCGACGATCAAGTCACCCGGCCCCCGAATCCGATTTTTTTGCGTCGAAACCCCGGACCCGCTCAAGCTCGCTCCGGCAGTCGTCTGCGAGGCGTTGGACTCGCGAATCTCCAGAGTCGCAGGCGATGATCATCGAGGCGTAGTACCAGAGCACGCGGTCACGGTCGGCGTGGAACAGATCCCAAACGGGTTGGCCCGCTTCCAGGTCGGTCCGGATGCTTCGGAGGTTGTCGAGCTTGTCGGCCAGGATCACCGCGCGGACTTCGGTCCTCGCCTTGACCCGGAGCCGTTCGAGGTGGGCACCCTTCCGATCCTCCCAAGGGATCGGCCGGCCCTCCGCGTCGAGCTTGACCTCGGAGCAGGCGTCGACGATCTGGGCGACAGTGTGTCCAAATTCGCCTCGGATGTCGTCGAGGGTGATCGGAGTGTCCTCAACCAGGTCATGCAAGAGCGCCGCGATGACGGTCAGGTTGTCGAAGCTTGCCTCCTCGACGATCCGGGCGACGAGGAAGGAATGGATGATGTAGGGGTCGCCGCTCCCACGTCGGACCTGGTCGCGGTGGCCGATTGCCGCGAGGCGAATGGCGCGACGGAACCCCTCATTACCCCAAACCGATCGCGGCATGAAGTCGTCCCGCCCTATCCCGATCCATCAGGCCGAGACCAACTCGTCGCCGATCTCGGCGTTGTCGAAGGTGTTCTGGACGTCCTCGTTTTCGTCGAGGAGGTCGCGGAGTTTGAGCATCCGTTTGCTGAAGTCGGGGTCGAGCTTCATGCTGTTGCTCGGGATGTAGGTCGTCTCGGCGACCTCGGTGGCAATCTTCTCGTCTTCGAAGACCTTGCGGACCGACTCGAACGTCTTGGGGTCGCAGGTCACCTCGAAGTACTCTTCCACCCGCTTCAAGTCGTCCGCGCCCGCTTCGAGGACCACTTCCATGAGGCGATCCTCGGCGATGGTCTTCGCCTCGATCACGAACAACCCCTTGAAGTCGAACAAGTAGCTAACGCAGCCCGAGGAACCCAGATTCCCTCCGCAAACCTCGAAGGCCTTGCGGAGGTCTCCCGCCGTCCGGTTTCGGTTGTCGGTCAAGACCTCGCAGAGGACCGCGACGCCACCGGGTCCATACCCTTCGTAGGTCACTTCTTCGTAATTCTCGGCGTTGAGTTCGCCGGCGGCCTTCTTGATCGAGCGCTCGATGTTGTCCTTGGGGCAACTCACCGACCGCGCCTTGTCGATCGCGTAGCGGAGCGGGAGGTTGGTGTCGGGGTCGCTGCCGCCGTTCTTGGCCGCGACGAAGATCTTGCGACACAGCTTGCTGAACAGCTTGCCTCGCTTGGCGTCGACCGCCCCTTTGCGGTGCGCGATGTTGGCCGAATGGGAATGCCCTGACATGATTCCACCCAGATTTGATTTGGCGTCGCGATGAGATGCGCTCGCGAAGCAAGACGCGATCAGCTCGCCACTTGGCGAGCCACGATGAAAGCCCCGGAAATTGAGAGCCGCCCGGGTCTTTGGTCCCCGGGCGGCTCGGTCTTCACGGGGTGTTGTTCTTCGAAGGGCGAGGCGATGGGTCGACCTGCTGGAGCGACTGGAGCTTTTTGCGGATCTCAGACAGCCGCCTGTCGGGGGGCTTCGCCTGGGTTGCGAGCTTCTCGGCGCGTTCCCAGGCCGACTTTGCTTTGGTGGGCTCTTGCAACTGGAAATACACGTCGCCCAGGTGATCGTTCACCGTCGCGTCTTCGTTTTTCGGATTCGCCACCGCTTTTTCGAGCGGACCCCTCGCCTCTTCGACCTTGCCCCGCTTGAAGAGGACCCAGCCTAAGCTATCAAGGAACGCACCGTTGTCGGGCTCCTCGACCAGAGCCTTGCGAATCATCCCCTCGGCTTTGTCGAGGTTTTTGCCCTGGTCGGCGTAAAGGTAGCCGAGGTCGTTGTTGACGGTGGGATCGTCGGGAGTCCTCGCGAAGAGGATTTCGAGTTCCGCCTCGCCTTTGCCGTAGTCGCCGAGGTTGGTGTAAATCGTCGAGAGTGTCGATCGAGCCACCCGCAAGACATCGTCGTTGTTCGGGTTCTTGTCGATCAGCTCCTTGAACAAGGTGATCGCCTCGTCGTTCTTGCCGGCCTGGGTCAGCAGGCTTCCGAGTAGCGAGGTGAGTTCGGGGTTGTTCGGTTCGAGCCTCAGGCTCGCCTTGAGGGTCGCGATCGCCTCGTCCGACTTGCCCGACTGGTTCAGGATCAAGGCGAGGACGACGGTCGCCTCGGCGTCATTGGGGTCTTGCTCGAGCGCGCCTCGAACCGTCGCGATCGCCTCGGGGATCTTCTCGGCCCTGGCCTGGATTCGCCCGAGCTGGACGAGGTTTCGCGTGGACCGCTCGTCGCGGAACTTGTCGAACAACTCGCGGAGGGCCATTTCCGCATCGGCCAACCGATTCAGGTCGGAGAGGGTTTGGACCAACTCGCGGTAGATGATCGGGTTGGGAACCCGGTTGAGCGACCACCGGAGCAACTTCACCAGCTTCTCGGGGCGTTTGGCCTCGGTCGAGAGGTTGACCAGGACGATCCAGCCGTCTTGCGGGTCGAACGGGGCCGGGTTGGCCGAGATCAACTTGAGCCCGGTTTCGAGGACCTCATCGGTGTAGACGGCGTCGGCGGCGAGTTCTTCGATCTGGGCTCGGATCGGGTCAAGCCGCCTGAGCCGGCCGGTCGCGCGGACCAAGAGGGTGATCAGCTCCTCGGTCTTCCGCTCCTTGACCAGCCTCGGGAAAGTCTCGGCGAACCCTTGTGTTTCCTTCTGCTCGTCGAGCAAATTGCTGTAGATCGCCTTGGCTTTTTCCAACTGCCCGGCCACCTTGTAACGCTCGGCCAGGGCATACTGGAGCGGGACGTTCCGGGGATCGAGTTCTTTGTACTTTTCGAGCCGGGGGATGATCTCATTTTCGCGCTTGAGGCTGACGAGGATCTTGACGAGGGTGTCGTACGTGTCTCGACCCCGAGGTTGCCGCTTCAAGAACTTCTCGACCGTCACCAGGGCTTCTTCGTTCCGACCGGCTTCTTGGTAGGTCTGCGACAGGTAGAGCAGCAAGAGCGGTTCGTCCGTGTCGTAAACTAGGCCTCGGCGGAACGCCCGGATCGCCAGGTCGTATTTCTTGGCCAGTTGGAAGACTCGACCGAACCGGAGATAAGCCTGCCCCTCGTCGGGACCCAGGAAGCGGCGGAGTTCCGACGGGGCCAGCCGGGCGCCCGTCTTCTCGTCGAGGGCATCCATGATCTTGGCGAAGGCTTGCGATGCCAGATCGAAGCGGGAGGTCCCTTCGTAAAGGTTCCCCAGCTCGAAATCGAGGTAGAGTGCCCCGGTCGAGGCTTTGTCGAGCTTGGGGTTCTTCAAGGTATTCTTGAGGAACGTCTCGGCGGCGGGTGCATCATCTTTGTAGTGGTCGACCAGGAGGGCCACGGTCTCGATGTCGCCCGGGTCGGCCGCGATCACGCGTTGGCAGTAAGTGATCGCTTCGGCTTCATGCCCCAAGGCGAAGTTGATCCGGCTCAGGCGGCGAAGGACCGCGATGGCCTCAGGGTCGGCGGCCAGCGATTTTTCGAGCGATCGGACGGCTTCGGGATATCGCCTGAGGTTTTCCAAAGCTCGGGCCGAGGCGTAATAGCGGAGCGACTCGATCCGTTTCTGGGCGGCGATCGACCGAGGTTTCGCGGGGACAAACTCCTTCGGCGGGTCTTCGCCAGGCAAGGCGTACGCGCCTGGAGCGAGTCGGTCACCGACAATGTCGCCCGATCGAGGTTTGGCCGGCGCGGGGTCTTGACCCGATGCAGGAAGGACAACCCAACTCAGCCAACAACCCCAGGTGACCAGGGGCAACAAGCGATGGAACGGACCGACCATGATCGCGCCTCCTCAACCAGGCATTCGGATCGAAAACCGACTGACCATTCGCCGGTCGTCCGCCCGACCATCGTCCCTTGTCAGAGTCACAACGGGACAGGGGTTCGCTCGAAATGGGGAGAATTCAAGCTCGAAGGGCTGAAGCTCTCGGTTTCACTCAACGATCCTAACACGACCAAACCGGTGCTGCCAAGGTCTTCGAGCGACCAAGATTACCGAAGCCAGGGCGGTGTTATCGCTTTTGAATCTAAAGGGCAAGGATTGCAAATCGCGGGATCGCAAATCGCAAAAGAATCAGGAACTCAGCTCTTTCCGTCTTTCGCGATTTGCGATCCCGCGATTTGCAATCCTCGATCCCGAAGAATTTCGGATTCGAACGACACCCGCTCGATCAGCGCGGCATCTCGAAAAAGTCGGGGCTTGAAAAACGAAAACTCCCGGCTTCGAGAGAAGTCGGGAGCCTTCGAGGAGAGGGCCTCGGTGTATCAAGTTGGTCCGCTCGGGACAAAGCTTACTTCTTCGTCGGCGGCATGATGACGGTGTCGATAACGTGAATCACACCATTGCTGCAAGCGATGTCGGTCTTGGTCACCTTGGCGTTGTTGACCATAACCGTCTTGCCTTCCACTTCAATCATGATCGGCGAACCTTCAACCGACTTGACGGTCTTGCCGTCGAGCTTGACAACGTCGGCGGCCATCGCCTTGGAAGGGATGACGTGGTAGGTCAGCAAGGCGGCGAGCTTCTTCTTGTTTTCGGGCTTGAGCAGGTTCTCGACGGTCCCGGCGGGCAGCTTCTCGAAAGCAGCGTCGGTCGGAGCCAGGACGGTGAAAGGACCGTCGCCTTTGAGGGTTTCCACCAAATCAGCGGCCTTGACGGCGGCGACCAAGGTCTTGAACGTGCCCGCGGCGACGGCGGTGTCGACAATGTCTTTGTCAGCCGCGTAAACCGGGGCCGCAAAAGCAACCAAAACGAAAAGGCTGAACAGTCGACGCATCATTCATCTCCCTGGGTGTTGGACTTCGATGGGACACATCAGCGGGCCAACTCGATCAAACGACTGACCGCCTGTGTCGCCCTGTTATATGCGATCAAGGAGGGTAGGCAACCTTTTTAAGGAATTTCTTAAATTACTCGGAAGCTTTCAAGCGGCCCGATTTCCCTTTGATCGCCGCCTTCGGTGCCACCCCGTTGGCCTTGATCTCCTGCGCGGTCGGGCAAATCTTCTGCAACTCGCACCGAGGGCATTCCGGCTCGCCTTCGACGCAGGTGTCGTGGGCCAGTTCCTCGATCAGGTCGGCGAACTCCGCCCCCCGGTTCTTGGGGACGGCCCGCTCCAATGAGGCTCGAAGCGTGGAGACGTCCACTTCCCCCTCGGCGACGCCCAAACGGGTCAAGGCCCGGAGCGAGGGGGCGTCGATCGGGATGGCATGCCCGGCTAAAGCCAGCCGGGTCACCGTGGCCATGACGTAGTCGGACCCGAGCGCCTCGTATTCTTCCAAAGCCTTGATCGACTCTTTCTGAGGCTTCTTGAGCAGAAGGTCGAGCGAGAACCCGTAGGTCTTCTCGAACATCTGCCGGAGGAAGCGACGGACTCGGAACGCCTTTCCTTCGGCCTGATCAAACTCTTTGAGGACCCCTTGAATCTCTTCGAGCGAGCTGACGCGCACCTCGTTCCAGTCGAAGAAGCCGTCCTTGAACTGCTTGAGGGCGTGGATCGCCAACGCTCGGGTCGCGTCCTCGTGGCAGATCCCGTAGATGACCGATTCGAGGACCGACAACTTTTCCGGGCCCGGCTCCAGCTTGTAACGGCTCTTGAGTAGGGTCTGCACTTCGGTCAAAAACTGGGCTTTGCTCGTGGTGGCCATAAGCTTGGGGATTCGCGGGCGTGGGGAAAGGAAGAAAAAGCACAACCCGCCGAGGTTGGCTCGTTGCCGGATCAGAGGGAGACGGGTCGCCCGCAGGTCTCAATCCTCGTCGCCGAGCACCGGGTCGGGCGCCTGGCTTGAGACGGTGTCAGGATTCGAAGCCGGGTGCGCGGCGCGGTCGGCCGCCAACGCGTCGTCGATGATCTGCGACATCTCGATCGACCGCTTCACGCCGACATCGCGCTTGAAGATCAGGTGCGGCGTCGTTCGCGATTGCAGTCGGGCCGCCACTTTGGCTTGCAAAAATCCCGCCGCACTCTGCAACCCCTTCATCGCCGTATTCTGTTCCGACTCCGTGCCCATCACCGACACGAACACCGTGGCGTTATGGAGGTCGCCCGAAACGTCGGTCCGCAACACGGTAACGCCCGAGACCCGGGGGTCGGATACGTCGAAGAGGATCGCCGACGAGACGACCTCGCGGATCGCTTCGGCCACTCGCAAGCTTCGGTGCGATGGCATTATGTCAACTCCCTCTTCTTTGAAGCCGACCCCGGAAGCTCATTGCATCTCTCGGATTGCAGATTGATAATCGATCGGAATCCGTCCTTTGCAATCTGCAATTTGTCATACGTTGAAGATTCCAGAGAAGCGTACAGCCAATCAAGATGCGTTTAATGGTCGGTCCAATCGACCTGGAGGACCTCCGCTCGGGGGTGCGCAACGAGGGCGTCGGCCACCCGATCGAGGACCTCGCGTACCTCTCGGCGAGTCGAGGCCAGCGCAGCCACTCCGAGGATGCTCCGCGACGGGTGAGCTTCGCCGTCGACCTCGGCGACCGAGACGTTGAAGTGGCGATGGATCTTATCGAGGATCGCCCGGACCGTTTTTCGCTTGGTCCGCCATCCCGAGACAATCTCGACTTCCACCCGGAGTGTCGCCAAGTGCATCGAGCCACCGAGGGAAGAGGAGCTGGTTGATTGGTCCGAAAAGCCCAAAGATCCTGGCGAGGCGGGGCAAGCCCACCTCGCCAGGAACCCGGGGAGTCGTTCGATCAGAGCGTCCGACGAATCACGTCGATCCGATAGGCTTCGATCACGTCGTCGGTCTTCAGGTCGTCGAAGTTCGCGACCTTGATGCCGCACTCGAACCCTTCGCGGACTTCCTTGGCGTCGTCCTTGAACCGTTTGAGCGCCTCGAGCGAGCCTTTGTAAATCTCGCGGCCTTCGCGGATGATCCGGGCCTTGGCTGCCCGCTCGATCACCCCCTGGGTCACGAAGCAACCCGCGACGGTTCCGGTCTTCGAGATCTTGAAGGTTTGCCGGACCACGGCGCGGCCGAGGTGGACCTCCTTGATCTCGGGGACCAGCATCCCCTCGACGGCCTTCTTGATCTCGTCGGTCACCTGGTAGATGATGTCGTACCGGCGAATGTCGATCTTCTTCTCGTCGGCCAAGGTGACCGCCCGGTCTTCCGGCGCGACCCGGAAGCCGATAACGATCGCCTGCGAGGCGTCGGCCAGCAAGATGTCGCTTTCGGAGATCCCGCCAACCCCCTTGAGCAGGACCCGGATCGGGACCTCGGGGTTTTCGAGCTTCTCCAATTCCTTGATGAGGGCTTCGAGCGACCCCTGGACGTCGGCCTTCAAGATCAGGTTGAGGCTCTTGACCTTCTGCTCGGTCATCTTGCTGTAGAGGTTTTCGAGCGTGATCGACTGACGTTCGCCGAGGTTCAACCCCCGGGTCCGGCCCCGCCTGATATCAACGATCTCGCGAGCCCGGGTGATGCTGTCGACCACCGCGAACTTCTCGCCCGCCGTCGGGACCTCATCCAGCCCCGAGACCTCCACCGGCATCGAAGGACCGGCTTCGAGGATCGGCTGCCCCCGGTCATTGAACAAGGCTCGGACCCGGCCGAAACCGTCGCCGCAGACCATCGCATCGCCGACCTTGAGCGTCCCGTCCTGGACCAAGACGGTGGCGACCACCCCTCGGCCTTCGGAGATCGACGACTCCAGGCAAGTCCCGGTCGCCGGTCGGGTCGGGTTGGCCCGGAGGTCGCACCGGAGCTCGGCGACGACGCCGAGCATTTCGAGCAAGTCGGGGATGCCCAGGCCCGAAATCGCCGAGGTCTTCACCACTGGGGTATCGCCGCCGTACTCCTCAGGGGCGAGGTCTTGCTGCGACAATTCGCCGTAAATCTTGTTGTAGTTGATATTCGGCAAGTCGATCTTGTTCAGCGCGATCACGATCGGGACGTTGGCGGCCTTGGCGTGCGCGATCGCTTCCTGGGTTTGCGGCATCACGCCGTCGTCGGCGGCGACCACCAAGACAACAATGTCGGTGACGTTCGCCCCTCGGGCTCGCATGGCGGTGAACGCCTCGTGGCCCGGGGTGTCGACGAAGGTGATCGGTTGCCCTTCGTGGACGACCTGATACGCCCCGATGTGCTGGGTGATCCCGCCGCTCTCGCTATCCACGACGTGGGCGTTGCGGATCTTGTCGAGCAAGGACGTCTTGCCGTGGTCGACGTGGCCGAGGATGGTGATGATCGGTGGCCGAGGGGTTAGCCCAATTTCGCCTTCGACCCGCTCTCGGCTTTCGTACTCGTCGAGGAGGTCATCCTCGGCGGTCCGCTCGTAGACGACGTTCAACTCGACGCCGAATTCGAGGGCGAGCATCTGCGCGGCCTCGTCGTCGAGCGACGCGTTGATCGTGACCATCTGGCCCATGCTGTTCATCATCTTGCGGATCAGGTCGTTGGCCCGAATTCCGATCGCTTCGGACAGGCTCCGAACCGAGATCGGCGATTCGATGTCGGCGTGGCTCTTGCGGACGGGGGCGAGCTGGCCTCGACCGAGTTTGGCGGGCTTTCGGCCCCCTCGACGACCCCTCGAATCGTCTTCCGTCTCCGAAGTCAGGGCCGAGACCGGGAGCGGCGACGTGATCCGCCGTTCGGTGGCCCGTTCATTCCGCTTCGCCCGACGCCCGGCACGGTCGGCGGGGGTGCCGAGGCGACCCGAAGCTTTCTTCTTTTCTTCTTCGTCATCGATCGGGGGCGTCAAGGCGGGCGGGGCGACCAGACCGGGAGCGGCACCGGGGCGGCGCATCCCGAGCGGGGCGCCGGCCGGACCCGCTGGGCCTCGCATCTGCTGGCCGGGCGCGGGGGGAGCACCGAATCGAGGAGAAGGGGCCGGGGCGCCGGGGCGTCCCAACGGGCCTCGACCTGGGGCAGGCGGAGCTTCCGCCACCCCTCCAATCTGACCCCCTTGCATCATCTGACGCATCTCGTCGGGAGTGAACCGGCGCTCGGGGCGCTGGGTCTTCCCGTCGCCGGGGGCGGGGCTAGGGCCACCGCCGGGGCGAGGACCGTTGCCGCCGCCGGGTCCACCTGAGCCGGGGCGCGGTGTGTTGTACCCCCCCGCGCCGGGGCGTGGGCCGCCCTCGGGCCGCCTCGGCATTGTCGAGCCCGAGGGAGGGCCACCGACCTGCGGTAAGGGGCGCCGAGCTCCGGGGAGCGCCTCACGGCGGCTTGGTTCGCCACCGGGGCGGTTCGGCCCGTCGCCCTCACTCCGCCGCATTTCGCCCGACCCTGGTGCCGGGCCATTGGGACGACCGTAAGGCATCCGGACGCCGGTCGGCGAGATATAGTCGCTCGGCTTGAGGGGGGGCGGCGACGTTGGGTTCGGTCGCAAACCGGTTCGGGCTGACTGCGAGGCCCCTTGAGCTGGCGGCTGCGGGCGGGGCTGGGCCTGCGGGGCATTTGGCTCCGAAGCTTGACCTCCACCGGGCGAGCCGGTCCGGTTCGGCGTATGTCGCGAAAGGGGACCACCACCGCTGCCCAGGCGAGGCGGGGCGCTCAAGCCACCCGGCCTTGCTGCCTGCGCAGGCCCGGCCGAAGCGGAGGGAGCGGGCGCTGACGATGGAGCCGGGCGTCCTGCCGCGACGGCACCCACACCCATAGGCGACCCGGTCGGCGTGACGGGCCGAGGGCTGGCCGCGACCGGTGACGACGCAGGCGGGACCGCCTTCAGGTCGCTCGGAGACCCGACCGAAGCAGGGACAGCGACCGACGCCTGGGCGGGTGCGACCACCGACGAGGGCCGAGGGGGCGTCGTCGCGGAGGCGGGAGCGGCCGATTGAGCGGGCGCGGCGGGGGTCGGGGCCGGCTCGACGGCAGTTGTGGCGTTCAGGGCTGGATGGGGCGAAGACGAGGTTTCCGGGGTCGCCACGATGGGCGGCGTCGATGACCTTTTCGCCGGGGGAGCAGTGGGGCTAATAGCGGGCAGCTCCGAAGTATTGGGGGTCCGAGGAGGCTCCGAACGCGAGACGACCGGCTTCGCTGGGGCGGCTTCCGAGGCGGAGGGGCTGGTCATCAACCCCTTGATTCGATCGACCTGATCCTGACCAAGTCCTGCGAAGATGCTGGGCTTGATGTCAAGCCCCCATGTCTGGATTCGGTCCAGGAGCTCCTGACTCTTCAACCCAAGCTCTTTCGCCAACTCATGGACGCGCGTGGACAAAGGCAACTCCTCCTCTATGGGCCGCGACCCCTCCATCTGAGGGATCACGCCAGCACGATCGATCGGTATTGTGAATCTTAGCGACCGATCATGCCAAGCCCAATATTTTTCGAGGAGTCGCCCGGGCTAATCGCTCCCAGCGGGCTTCGAAAACAGAGGGCCGGGCAAAACCCGGTCGCGATGGCGATAACGGCCCCGAAGAGGCCTCATTGGTGGCTCACGTCCGTCATGGCTCCCTCGATCCTTTCAGAAAGTCGTCGGGATCATCCGGTGAGTTGGCCTCGGCCTCGCCAGCAGGCGGTTCCGCCGACGAGCCGGTCGAGCTGGGGTTCAGGAACGGGTCGGGGGTATTAACCCCTTCGCCCATCTCGTTGAAGTCGAGGACGGTCGCGGATTCGTTCGATTCCACGGCGTCGATCATTCTTTGGGCGGTTTCTTCCTGGTCCGCGTCGCTGGGCGCGGAGGTCACTTCATGATCGTCCGGCTCGTCGGCTTCTTCAGCCAAGGCAAGATCACGCATCGCATCATCCTCCTCGGCGGGTTCCAGGTCGTCGTCTGCATTCATCGCCATCGAGGACTTTTCGGGCTGGTCGGCCATCTCCGCCAGCGTCCCCGAGTCGGGGTCGGTGCTCTCATCGCTCGTCGATTCGGGGCGATCCCCGAACAGTTCGGCCAGAGAAGCGCTCTTCTGAGGAGCCGGTTCGGCGGCGGTCGTGGGCATCGATGGTCGGGCACCCTTGCGGCGCGGCATCTCGTCGGCTTGCTCCTCGGCCAAGACCTCGGCGCGACCGACGATGCTCACGGCCAGTTCGTCGTCCAAGCCCTCGATCGTGTTCACCAAATCGACGATTTCCATCACCGAAAGGTCATCATAGCTCAAGATTCCCTGCTCGACCAGCTTTTCTGCCAGGCCGGTGTCGATTCCCTCGATCCGGGTGAAGCCGACGACCGCCTTCTCGATCAGCTCGTCAAGCTCTTCGCTGGTCATGATCTCGATGTCCCAGCCCACCAGCTTCGAGGCGAGCCGGACGTTCTGGCCTCGGCGGCCGATCGCCAGCGAGAGCTGATCTTCGCGGACCAGGACGATCGCCCGGCCGAGCAACTGGCAGAGCATGACCTCGTCGATCTCGGCGGGCTGCAAGGCGTTGGGGATCAAGACCTGGAGCGACTCGTTCCAGCGGACGATGTCGATTCGCTCGCCGCCCAGTTCGTCGACGATGTTCTTGATCCGGGTCCCCCGGACGCCGACGCAGGCGCCGACGGCGTCGACCTTGGCGTCGATCGAGGTCACGGCCACTTTCGACCGATAGCCCGCCTCGCGGGCCAAGGCCCGGATCGAGATGGTCTGGTCGGCGATCTCGGGGATTTCAAGCTCGAACAGGCGACGGACGAAGTCGGGATGGGTCCGGCTGAGGATGATCTTGACCCGCTGGCCGACCTTGCGGACGTCGAGGATCACCGCGCGAACCCGCTCGCCGGGGTGGTTGCTTTCGCCGGGGATCTGCTCGGACCTGGGCAAGAGCGAGTCGCGTTCCTTGCCGAGGTCGACGGTGACGGCGCCACCCTCGAACCGCTTGACGGTGCCGGTGATCAGCTCGCCGCGCTGGGAGTCGAACTCATCGTAGAAGCTATCGCGCTCGGCTTCGCGGATCTTCTGGATGATCACTTGCTTGGCGGTCTGTGCCGCGATCCGACCGAAGTCCGGGGGGACGACAGGCGTCCCGTCGGTGATGGTGCTGATCTTGCCGGTATCCTGGTCGATCGAAACGACGATCTCGTCGGCGTCGGGGTAGTGCTTCTTGGCGGCGGTGGCCAAGGCCGACTCAATCCCCTCGAACAAGACATCCTTGGGGATGTTCTTGTCGCGGTGGATGCTGTCGACGATCCGAACCAAATCGACGCTCATGCAACTTCTCCGAGGCGTGTCGACGCTGGGTTTGATTCGAGAACGAACGAGTGGGTTTCAAGGACCGAGAACCGCCCGTGACAGGCGTGTCCTTGAATTTTTCCACCGCGTCCCGATCGAGCCGAAGGTTGGCCGCGCCCCTTTGATCTCAAGGGAACGTCGCCCACCCCACCCAAATTGAACGTCCACGCCTGCCATAGCGGACTATGGCCCTTGAAAGCGATCCTACCCCCGAGTTGACATGATTGTCAAGTAAACCGACAATAGCGGAGTGCTTACGACGACCCGGCTGGTCCCCGGCGCCGTCGCTCCCGGTCTCGGGTTTCGAACCGATGGTGACTCGTCATGGATCGTCCGCAAACCGCCGAGTCCCCTTCCTCGCAGCTTCGCTCCGCCCTGCTCGCCGCCGGCCTGCGGATCACCCGCCAACGCCTGGCCGTTTATGACCAGTTGCTCCGCCTCGACCACCCGACGGCCGAGGAGGTGTACCGACGGGTCCAGGCCGGTCTGGAGTCCGTCAGCCTGGCGACGATCTATAAGGCCCTCGAAGCCCTGGTCGCCTGCGGTTTGGCCGACAAGATCATGACGATGGACGGGTCGTCGCGCTACGATGCCCGGCGCGATGGCCACTACCACCTCCGATGCCTCAAGACCGGCGCCGTGGAAGACCTGCAAACCCGATTCGACCCGGAGTTAATCCAGAAGCTCGACCCCAAGCTCGCCGACGACCTGGGCCGCAAGGGGTTCCAGGTCACGGGATACCGCCTCGAGGTCGTGGGCTACTTCCGGGACCCCATCGCTTGACCCCCAAACGATGACCATACCCCCTTCCCTCGTCGACACCCACGCGCACCTGGCCGACCCCCGGCTCCTGGCAAGGCTGGCCGAAGTCCTCGGCCTGGCTCGGTCCGCCGGGGTGAATCGGACGATCGCCGTGGCGACGACCGCGGCCGATGGTCGCTCGACGATCGCCATCGCCCGCGAGCACCCCGAGGTTTCCGCCGCCGTCGGCATCCACCCGAACGAGGCCGTCGAGGCGACCGAAGCCGACTGGATGACAATCCAAGCTCTCGCCGCCGACCCCGCCGTCGTGGCCCTCGGCGAAACCGGGCTCGACCGCCACTGGGACCGGACCCCGTTTCCCATCCAGCAAGACTTCTTCGGTCGCCACCTCGACCTGGCGCACGATCTGGGGTTGCCGGTCATCATCCATTCAAGGGACTGCCACCGCCACATCGTGGCCCAGCTTGCCAGTCTGGGCCGACCGGTGGTCGGGGTTCTACACTCGTTCACCGGGACCTGGGACGAGGCCCAGGAACTGCTCGCGCTCGGCCTGCACGTCTCGTTCGCGGGGATGATCACCTTCGCCAACAGGTCGCTCGACCCGCTCCGAGACGCCGCCGCCCGGATTCCCGACGACCGCCTGCTCGTGGAAACCGACTCCCCCTACCTCAGCCCGGCGCCGCACCGAGGCAAGCCGAACGAACCGGCCCGGGTCGTCCACACCGCCGCCAGATTGGCCGAGCTTCGCGGCATCCCATTGCAAGAATTGGCGGACTTGACTACGGAGAACGCCCAGCGATTATTCCCACGTCGCAGCGAGAGTTGATCGACTCGCCTCGAATCGGTCGATTCGCCCGATTCGAGACAAATTCTCAAGTTTGGCACCCGAGATGCAAAAAGAGTTTTTCGCCTTCCAATCTCGGTGTCAAAGGGAGTGGTCGCGATGTCTGTCATGAATTCGGTCAAAGACCTGTTCATTGTTTTCAGCATTGTTAGCTTGCTGGCGATGGGGATCGGGATCACGCTCCGGAGCGGGCTGGTCGCCTCAGGTCGAGACCGGTGGTCGAACTTGGCGTGCAACCTCTCGCGGATGGTCGTGACGCTCGTCGGTTATGTGGCGCTCTTCTCGATGGTCCAGCAGTTGGTTGGCTATAAATGATTTGTTCGCCAAAGGTTCAAGCGATCGCCGCGTCGGCGGACCTTGGAGCGAAGAACACGGGGTCCTGGAACACGGGTCGGACCTCCCAGTCGTGGCCCAGCCAGGCGTGGTGGAGCACCGAGACGCTCGTCTGGTGCAACTCGATCTCCAGGAACCCGGGAGGACGGAGCCCTGTCGGGTCCCGGAGCAAAGGGGCTCCCGAGTTCAGGCAAAGTTGATCGGGTAGACCGGCAGGGACGAAGGCCCAGGCGGCGTGAACGTGGCCGCAGCAATAGAGATGAGGGCCGAGACCGGCCAACCAGTCTCGAACCTGGTCGGCGTTCTTCATCCGTTTCGGCTTTAGTTCGTCGGCGTAGTTGGGCGGGGCGACGGTCGGATAGTGGCAGGCGATGATCAGGCGACGGGGCATGGTGCCGAGTTCGCCGAGGAGTTTCCGGGCTGCCGCGAGCTGCGCTTCGGGCAATAAGCCTCGGGCCGAGAGGTGCGACCTCGTCGGGTCGAGGCCGAGGATCGCCGTGTCTTCGTCGAGGAAGCGGAGCCAAGGGAATCGGTCGCTGGGGGCGAACTCGCCGAAATGGGCCTCGAACTCGCGGGATCGGACCGAGCCATCGGTGTAGCGGTCGTGGTTGCCGGGGATGACCGAGACGGTGGCCGGGTCGGTCAGGAGGTTGGCCAGCGCCCGTCGGGCTTCGCGGAACTCGGCGGGGAGCGCCGTGGTGGTCAAGTCGCCGGTGATCAGGAGGTGATCGGCCCGGAGGTCGCGGACCCGATCGACCACACTCTCTAACCGTTCGAGGCGATAGGTCGAGGCTCGACCCGCCAGCAACGACGCGATCCCGAACAACCGCTTATTGAACAAATGGAGCGGGTTGTACGAGTAGCGCCAGATGTGGATGTCGGAAAGCTGGATGATCCGCAATGCCCGGCTCCGCGAAACTCGCTTCTAGAAGTGGACATCGCCCCAACCCACCAGGAGGTCGTAGGCACTATGTGTGCCAACGACCACCCCGAACCCCCGGGCGACGAACACGTAAGCGAAGAACACCCCGGCCAGCCATCGGAACACGAACGCGAACAAGGTGAAGACCTCGCCGGGTGCGCCCGCGTGATGGGCCAGGGAAAATAAGAGCGACGACGCGGTGATCGCCAGGGTGCAAGCCGGGAGCGGCGGGATCATCACGAGCTTGAGCAAACCGTAGAGCAGCGGAATCGACGCGAGCCGGAACAAGGCTTCCTCGTAGATCCCCGCGCCGATGAAGCCGATCAAAGGGGCGGCCACGCTCGAAGTGGTCAGCGTGCGAGTGGTGAGGAGTGGCCCATCCAGTCGAACGAAGCCGAGGTCGACGAGCTTGCCCAAACCAATCAACGCGACCGCTAGGATCAGGCTTTCGACGACCATCCCGCCCAGGATCAAAGGGTGGAACCGCCAGTCTCGGCGGTCGAGGGCCTGCCAGGCCAGCAGGCTCGACGTGAGGAAGAACGGGAGTAGCCAGCGATCGGTCAGGCCGATCGAACTCAAAGCGCGGCGAATCCAGGTGTCCGCCCCGGCCCTGAGCGCATCGCTCGACGGCCCGCCCAACCAGGCCAGCCCGACCTCGTAGGCCAGCAAGAGCGGCAAGACGAACGCCAGGCAAGGCAAGGGGCGCCGGGTGCTTGCCCAATAGCCGGTTTGATCGGCGGCGGTTGAGGGCGACTCGCCCCACCAATGATGGTCGTAGCGGAACCTTGAGCGGCCGAAGCGCCCGAACCGACCAAACCGGGAATGGGTGCGTTTGAGAGCGGGCATATCCTCATTCATCGGGATGAAGCCGGCTTCCAGTCCAGTCGCGATCCGACTTGCCCTGGATGTTTCGTCGAAAACACGACATCCATCATCAAAGGTTCGCGGCGGCACAATAGGATTCGTCGGCGACTTGAGAAAAGGGCTTGACCGAGGTAGATTGGGTGGCCAACCGGATGAGCTGGCAACCTTGACGATCCTCGATGCCCGGTCGACAATAGTCTCCAATCAATGGCCTAGTTTTCGATCAAGTGAGTCGCGACGGGAGGTTTTGCCCGACCGCTCGCGATCTCGGGAGGTTTCGACACGTGACATCGCGTGTTCGCTCGTTGGGACTCGTCGCCCTAACCCTGTTTGTGATCGCCGGGTGCGACGATGCACAGATCGCCGGCCCCATTCCCTACCGCGAGAGCGAGCGTGCCGCCACCGAGTTGGCGAGCAAGCCGAAGCTCCGCGAAACGATCCAGACGACGCTTACTAACACGTTTGGTCCCGACGTTCGCCACATCGAGGTCCCCGAAAACTCGGGCCTTCGCGAGGGCGGGATCTATCTGGCCGACCACATGAAACTTGGCGACAAGGTCGAGCCGGTTATGGAGCGCGACCCGGAAAGCGGCCGGACCGCCCCGATCGACGGCGGCTACGGGCTTTACCGGAACCACTGCCTCCACTGCCACGGTGTTTCCGGTGCGGGCGACGGACCGACGTCGACCGCCCTGTTCCCCAGACCGCGCGACTACCGCCCCGGGATCTTCAAGTTCACCTCGACCAACCCGAGCAACGCCAAGCCGTCGCGGGCCGACTTGCGGAAGACGTTGCTCTACGGCTTGCAAGGAACCTCGATGCCCGGCTTCGAGGCGACGATGACCGCCTCGCAGATCGAGCAGGTCATCGACTACATGACCTTCCTCTCGATCCGAGGCGAGACCGAACGCTACCTGATCGACGAGGCCGCGAACGCCGAGGACAAGGACGCCGCCGAAGCCTTGGGTCCCGAGGTGGTCGGTGAGGTCGTCCAGAAGGTGACCTCGTCTTGGAAGGAAGCCGAGACCCAGGTCGTCAACCCGACCGTCCGACGGGTCGAAGCTACCTCGGACAGCGTCAAGCGGGGCCGAGACCTTTACCTTGGCGTCAGCACCTCGGGGCCGAAGCTCGAATGCGTCGGTTGCCACGGGATGGACGCCAAGGGGAACGGCTCGGCGTTCATCGATCGCGACATCTTCGACGACGTCGTGTTCCGGGGAGATTCGTACCCGTTTGGCAAGGCCGTCGCCCGGACCTTCGAGGTTCAGAAAGAACGATCAGGCGGACATGCGGCACCGACGGCGAAGGCCGACCCGGCGGGCGTGGCCAAATTCCTCGAAGAGAACCCGGTAATCCTCGGCGTCCTCCGCAAGGATCACCGCCTGCTCGCCGACGACATGGCCACCCCTCAGTTCGACGAGCTGGTCAAGGCCGACATGTCCAAGGTGGCCGACGCCGCTCGGAAGATCTTGCCCGACCTCGACGACCCCGAGTTCCGCAGTTTCCTCGTGAGCAAGTACGACCTTTGGACCCGAGGCTCGCTCGACGTCTGGAACAACCCACTTCGCGCGGCGAACCTAGTCGACGGGGTATACAAGGGGGGTCGGCGGCCCATCGACCTCTACTGGCGGCTGGCCAAGGGGATCAATGGCGCCAAGATGCCCGCGCACTCGAACATTCTGACCGAAGATCAGATCTGGGACGTGGTCAACTTCATCCTCGCGTTGCCCGACCAGCCCGAGTTGCTCAAGGTTCCCGTACCCCCCAAGACGGCTGCCGCCCCTCGGACTTCAGATCGAGGGACACGGTGATTGACCCGATCGAGACGCCTTTCGTTCGTCCGCCCATCCTGTTCTGATTCGCCTTTCAAAAATCAACCACCGGCCCCGCACCCTGTTCGCGAAGGGTGGCGGGGTTTCGGTTCTCCAAAAGGGTCATCGGAGGCCCGAGCCAGGGAGCGAATCGTGCGCTATTGGAGTTTGCTGTTTGGCCTCGTCGCGCTGGCTTGCGTCGCTACGTTCGTCTACGCCCCGTTCGACGCCGAGTGGTGGTTGCCCGCCGGTCCCGACGCGAGCCTGGGGCACTTGCACTCGGCCTCGTCGATCGGCAAGCGGATCGACGCCCTGTTCGTGATCATCTTGTGGATCACCGGCGTCGTCTTCGTTGGGACGCAGGTCGTCCTGGTTTGGGCGCTTTGGAAGTATGCCGACGCCCCGGGGCGAATCGCGGTCTACTTCCACGGGAGCCAGCGCTTGGAGTTGATTTGGACGGTCATCCCCGCCGTGTTCTTGCTGTTCATCGCGCTTTACCAGATGCAGACCTGGGCCGACGTCAAGTTCCGGTCGAGTTCGCCGAACGTGAAGCCGATCGCCGAGGTGACGGGGCGGCAGTTCCAGTGGTTGATGCGGTATCCCGGCCCCGATGGCAAGTTCCGGACGAGCGACGACGTCCACACGATCAACGACCTCCACTTCGTCAAAGACCAGACCACGCTGATCCAGTTGCAGAGCAAGGACGTAATCCACTCGTTCTTCTTGCCGCAACTCCGGATCAAGCAGGACGCGGTACCCGGGCTGAAGATCCCGGTCTGGTTCGACGCCGACCAGGCGGGGAGCTACGAGTTGGCCTGCGCCGAGTTGTGCGGCTGGGGCCACTATAAGATGCGGGGGATGGTGACGGTCCACGCCACCCAGGCCGACTTCGACGACTGGATCAAGAACGCCTCGAAAGAACAAGGCCGAGACCAGTTGACCGAGCCCAAACCGACACCCGTCGCCGCCGTTGAAGGGAGATGAGCCGTCGATGAGCATCCAGGATACCACCAGCGCCGGTCATCTCACTTCGGTCGCCAGACCCCAAGCAAGCCATGACCACATCCACCCGTTGCCGTCGAACCCCCTGCTTCGGTACGTCTTCTCGACGGACCACAAGGTCATCGGCATCCAATTTTTGTTTTCCGGGTTAATCTTCTTCGTCCTCGGCGGTTTGATGGCTATGGCCATCCGATGGCAACTCGCCTGGCCCTGGGCGCCGATGCCGATCTTGAGCCAGGCGCTCTGGGCCGAGCAAGGGTTTCGAATGCCGCCGGAGTTTTACAACAAACTGTTCACGATGCACGGGACGGTCATGATCTTCTTCGTGATCATCCCGATCCTGACCGGGGCATTCGGCAATTTCCTGATCCCCTTGATGATCGGCGCCCGCGACATGGCGTTCCCCAAGATGAACATGTTCTCGTACTGGGCGATGCCGTTCGCGTTCGTCGCCATCCTGAACTCGTTCGTCGTCGAAGGGGGTTCCGCCGAGGCCGGTTGGACCAGCTACCCGACCCTAGCCAACTCCCCCTGGTCGACCCCCGGCTCGCTCAACGGCCAGACCTGGTGGCTGATCGCCCTCCTGTTCGCGGGGATCTCGTCGCTCTTGGGCTCGATCAACTACATCACGACGATCCTGATGCTCCGCGCCCCCGGGATGAAGCTGTTCCGGATGCCAATGACGGTCTGGGCCTTGTTCATCACGGCGATCTTGCAGGCGTTCGCTTTGCCGGTCTTGACCTCGGCGCTGGTGATGCAACTGCTCGACCGGACGGTGGGGACCAACTTCTTCTCCCCGCCGAACTGGTCGGTCGGCAACGCCCCCTCGGTCGTCGGCGGCGGGCAGCCTCTCTTGTGGCAGCACTTGTTCTGGTTCTACTCGCACCCCGCCGTCTACATCATGATCTTGCCCGCGATGGGGATCGTGTCGGACATCATCTCGACGTTCTCGCGCAAGCCCTTGTTCGGCTACAAGCCGATGGTGATCGCCATCGGCGCGATCGCGGGGTTGGGGTTTCTCGTCTGGGGCCACCACATGTTCCAGTCGGGGATGAACCCGATGCTGGGCGCGACGTTCATGCTCTCGACGATGCTGATCGCCCTGCCCTCGGCGATCAAGACGTTCAACTGGCTAGGGACGATGTGGGGTGGGCGCATCCAGTTCACCGCCGCGATGCTCAACGCGATGGCGTTCGTGTCGATGTTCATCATCGGCGGCCTGTCGGGGATCTTCATGGCGGCCACCCCGGTCGACATGCACATCCACGACACCTACTTCATCGTCGCCCACATCCACTACGTCCTCTTCGGTGGGAGCACGTTCGGGATCTTCGCGGCGATCTACTACTGGTTCCCGAAGATGTTCGGTCGCTTGATGAACGAGCGCTGGGGCAAGATCCACTTCGCCCTGACGTTCCTCACCTTCAACGGGACGTTCTTCCTGATGCACATCATCGGGATGCACGGCCACCCGAGGCGGATCGCCGACCCGACGCTCTACCCTTACTTGAGCGGCGCCGGGATCGTCGGGATGAACCAGTTCATGACCCTGAGCGCCTTCGGCCTCGGCCTGACACAAATCCTCTTCGCCGGCAACTTCTTCTACAGCCTGTTTTTCGGCCCCAAGGCGTCGAACAACCCTTGGCACGCCAACAGCCTGGAATGGGCCACTTCGTCGCCTCCGCCGTATTATAACTTTGAGATCATCCCCACCGTGTACCACCCGGCCTACGAGTTCAGCGTGCCGGGGGTCGTGGGCGATTACCTCCCGCAGACCGAACCTCGACCGCCGATCGCCGGCCCGGTCGACCCGATCATGGCGTAGGTCGCGGTTTACCTCCTTCAAGCAAAGATCCACCGATGCACAACGACATCGAAACCTTCGAGGATAGCCGACCGGTGGCCACCTATCGCCCCGGCCCGCACTGGTTCGCCGTGATCGCCACGGTGTTCACCTGGCCCTTGCTGTTCGTCGGCGGGCTGGTGACGACGTACAAGGTCGGGATGGCCGTGCCGGACTGGCCGACCACCTTCGGCATGAATATGTTCTTGTACGACATGACCCGCGCCTCCTGGGGAGTCTTCGGCGAGCATACCCACCGGCTCTACGGCGCCGCCGTCGGCTTCTTCACGATCCTCCTGATGGTCGACTTCCTGATCTTCGAGCGGAGACGGTGGATGAAGGCGATGGGCGTGGTCGCCCTGCTCGCGGTGGTCGGCCAAGGGTTGCTCGGTGGCTTGCGGGTCACCCGAGGTTCGACGCTCCTCGCCGCCGTCCACGGTTGCACGGCTCAGGCGTTCTTCGCCCTCATGATCGGGCTTTGCGTCTGGACGGGTCGATCGTGGTTCAACCGAGAGCGGACCGAGCCGGGTTCGGGCCGGATGCGGTGGATGGCGGCGGGTCTTCTGGCTTTGGTTTACTCGCAGGTCCTGGTCGGAGCTTGGCTCAGGCATTATAGTAAGGTCGACGCGCTCTGGGTCCACTCGGCGATGGCGGTCGCGGTCCTGGCCTTGGGCGCCGTGACGCTGGCCTCGGTGTTCCGAGGGCGGGTCGAGCGTCCCGAGTTGGTCCCGAGCGGCTGGGCATTGTCGGTCGCCTTGGGGTTGCAGATTGTCTTGGGAATCGCCGCCTGGTGGATGCTCCGCCCGTTCAACGGGACGATCCACACGGTCAGCTTCTTCTCGGCAATGATCCGGACCGGGCACCAGGCGAATGCCGGGCTACTGATCGGGTCGGCGGTGGTTTTGACGTTGCGAGCATTTCAAATGACCAGCGATGGTGCGGCTCGGTCGACGAAGCGATCGTCGGCGCGTGTCTTGGAGGCAGTCGCGTGAAGACGGCGGTGATCACGTCCCCCATGCTCGCCGGGTCGAGCCCTGACCCGGAGCCGACCTTGTTGTTGACCGAAGCCACAGCCACCCCGAGCCGACTGGCCGACTACATCGCCTTGGCCAAGCCCCGGATCACCGTCATGGTGCTGGTCACCGTGGCCGTCGGCTTCTTGCTGGGTGCCCATGGGACGATTCCCGCCTTGACCATGACCATGAGCATGATCGGCACCGGGCTCGTCGCCGCCGGGGCGAGCGTCTGGAACCAAGTGATCGAGCGCGACCGCGACGCCCTGATGAAGCGGACTGCCAACCGACCGCTCCCCGCAGGCCGGGTATCCCTTGTCGAAGCGGGAATTTACGGGACGCTCCTGACGGTGGTCGGGGTGGCGACGCTGGTCTACTTCGCGAACGTCCTGTCCGCCGCGATCGGCGCCGCGACCTTCCTGCTCTACGTCGGCGTCTACACCCCGCTCAAGCCGTTGACGACGTTGAACACCGCCGTTGGGGCCATCCCGGGTGCTTTGCCGCCGATGATCGGCTGGGCCGCCGCCACCGGTCGCCTCGGCCTCGAACCGTTCGCCCTGTTCCTGATCGTGTTCCTCTGGCAATTCCCCCACTTCCTGGCGATCGCCTGGTTGTATCGCGAAGATTATGCCCGAGGCGGCCACAAGATGCTCCCCAACGTCGACCCCGACGGGTCGATGACCGGTCGCCAGGCGCTCTGGCACGCGGTGGAACTCGTCCCCGCCGGGCTACTCCCCTGGGCGATCGGCCTGGGAGGTCGGCTCTACTTCGTCGGGGCATTGATCCTGGGGCTGTTTTACCTCAACTACGCCGCCCGGTTCTGGTGGGACGTCAACGACGGGAGCGCCAAGCGACTGCTCCGGGCGTCGGTCCTGTATCTCCCCGCGATCCTGCTGTTGCTCTTGCTCAACCCTCGGTAATAGTGGTTTTGAGCTTTTGGTTCCCGATTGACCCGCGACGGTGACCTCGAATGGCCGACGACACCACGTTCCCGGTGAGCTTGCCGCTCGACCGCCCTTCGATGGCCCGTCCCTCGGTGCAGGCCCCGGCCTTGACGCCGGGCAAGGTGGCGATGTGGCTGTTCCTGGCGACGGAGGTGATGTTCTTCACCGGCCTGATCGGGACCTACATCGTCTTGAGGGCCGGGAGCCCACCGGGTGCCTACTCAAACCTGTATCCGCCCAACGCCAACTTGACCGAGATCCTCAAGGACAAGCCCGAAGACCTGGTTCTGTCGAGCTGGCCTCGCCCCTACGACAAGGCGACCAACCCGCTCAACGTCGGTTTGACGGCGGCCAACACGCTAATCCTGATCGTCTCGTCGGTGTTGATGGCCCTGGCGCTCCGGAGCTTCCAGCGCAATCAACGCCGGAAGGGGGCGATGTTCCTGACTTTGACTGCGCTGGTGGGCACGGTGTTTCTCGGCGTCCAGGTGTTCGAGTATTCGCAGTTGCTCATCGGCCACCTCTACCCGGTGGGCGTGAGCGCTTCGGGGCATTTCCGGCCCGATTCGAGCCTGTTCGCCTCGTGCTTCTTCACCATGACCGGGTTTCACGGCCTCCACGTCGCCGCCGGGATCTTGATGGTCGGTGCCCTGGCAATCCGGTCGTGGTTCGGGGCCTATTCGGCAACCAATTTCGGCTCGGTCGAGAACGTCGGGCTCTACTGGCACTTCGTTGACCTCGTCTGGAGCTTCCTGTTCGCCGTGGTTTATTTGATTTGAGTGAACGGAGTGGCCTCGACGATGATCGACCCGCATCAGAACCTGACCACCGAGCAAGAGATCCGGGGCGAGACGCACGCCCCGTACATGACAGTGTTTTGGTTAGTCCTTGGCCTGACCGCCTTGGAGTATGCCTATGCCACATTCACCCGGGTCGGCTTCGGGACGCTCGTGGGTGGGTTGATGGCGATGGCGATGGTCAAGGTGTTCCTGGTCGGCTGGTACTTCATGCACCTGAAGTTCGCCAACAAGTGGGTCTACCTAATGCTGGCCCCGGCGGCGGTGCTGTCGGTCGTCGTGGTCGCTGCCTTGGTGCCCGACATGGTTTTTCCGCCTCGATAAGCGTCTTGTCGCCCTTTTCCGCTCCGCCTCACTTTTGATCCAAGGCACTTTTTGTGAACTCGTCGTATCGCTTGGGATTGTCGATCGTCGTCGGGACCATTTTGATCTCGCTCGGCCTCGTGCTGGCTGCCGAGGCGTTCGGCAAGACGAAACCCCCGGTTCGGATCGGCCAGGACCTCGGCGACGGGGCGTATCCGCTCGGGTCGTTCCGAATGACCGAGCGCTCGGGAAAAATCATCACCGAGGCCGACCTTGCCGACGATGTTTGGGTGGCGGCGTTCATCTTCACCCGATGCCCGTCGTCGTGCCCCCGAATCTCCAGCGTCATGAAGGGGATGCAAGCCCCCTTGATCAAGGCGGGGGTCAGGCTCGTCAGCGTCTCGGTCGACCCCAAACGCGACACGCCCGAAGTCCTCGCTAAATATGCCAACGGACTCGGGGCCGATCCGGACCGCTGGTGGTTCTTGACCGGAAACGCGACCGAGATCTACGACCTGATCTTGAACCGATTCCACCTGAGCGTCGCGGAAACCCCCGAGGCCGACCTCAAGGCCGGGGCCGAGGCGGTGGCCCACAGCGACCGGCTGGCGCTGGTCGATCGCGGGAACAAGGTCCTCGGCGTGTTCGACTCCACCGACGCCGGCGCCCTCAAGGACCTGCTGACGGCGGCCAAGCGAAAAGCGTCATGGGCTCGCCGCCTCCCCGCCGTCAATGCGGCGCTCAACGGCACCTGCGCGACCTTGCTCCTGATCGGCTGGACCATGATCTTGAACAGATGGATCAAGGCCCACGCGATTTGCATGATTTCGAGCGTCGTCGTGTCGGCGGTGTTCCTCGCCTGTTATTTGACCTATCATTACCAGGTCGGGAGCGTCTCGTTCGGCGGGACGGGTGCCGCCCGGGTCACCTACCTGACGATCTTGCTCTCGCACACGGTCCTGGCCACGTTCGGGGTCGTCCCTCTGGTCGTGATCACGCTCCTTCGGGCATATCGCAGGCAATTCGACCGCCATAAGTCGATTGCCCGGGTCACGTTCCCGATCTGGTTCTACGTCTCGGTGACGGGCGTGGTGATCTACTGGATGCTCTACCAGATGCCGACCCGGACTTACTGATCCACGCGAAAGGCTCCACCTCATGCGACGCTCCCCGCTCGGTCTGGCGACGGTTTGCCTCGGGATCTGCCTGATGGCGGGCGAAGCCTCGGCCTGCCCCAACTGCAAGGAAGCCGTGGCCAACCAAGGGGGGGACGCCGCCCGCCTGGCCGACGGTTACTCGTGGAGCATCCTCCTGATGATGGCGATGCCGTTCGCCTTGCTCGGGACCGGGACGATCTTCGTCGCAAGAGCGGTGAGGCGAGGGGATCTGCCCGAGTTCTGAACAGAGTGTCGCTTTCGAATCTGGAGATCCTCCGGGATCAAGAATTGCAGATCGCAGAATTGCAGATCGCAAAGGGGAAAAATCTTGGTTTCTGGATGTTTTGCGATCCTGTGATCTGCAATCCAAACTTCCAGATTCGAAGGCGACACCCTTCTGAACACGCGATTTCGGGGGTATGCCAAGGTTGACCCTTCCCAACCCTCGTCGGCTCTGCGACCCTGGATACCTGGACTTCGCCTTGAAAGGTCGAGCGAATCGGGGGTTGGGTGATGCAGGGTTTTTGCCGAGTCGGTGCCATCGTGGTCTTCCTGGCCGTCGGGTTTGAAGCCTCTGCCGACGAGATGTTCCGGTCGAGGGTGGTCGTCTGCCAGCAGGAAGACGCGGCGGTCGCGGGCCGAGATGTCATGAGGCGAGGCGGCAACGCCATCGACGCGGCGGTCGCGACGGCCTTCGCGCTCGCGGTCACGCACCCGGCGGCGGGCAACATCGGCGGCGGCGGGTTCATCGTCGCCTACCTGGCGGGCTCGAAGGAGGTTGTCACGGTCGACTTCCGCGAGATGGCCCCCGCCGCCTCGACCGAGCGGATGTACCTCGGCCCCGACGGCATCCCTTTGCCCAACCACCGAGCCGGACCTCTGGCGGCGGGGGTGCCGGGCTCGGTCCGAGGGCTTGGGCTGGCGCACTCGAAGTACGGGAAATCGCCCTGGGCCGACCTCGTCCGACCGGCGATGGCCCTGGCTCGCGACGGATTCATCATCTCCGACACGCTGGCCGGGTCGCTCAACGGCCAACTCTCGCCTCGGGGCGTGGCGAACGGGTCGAACGTCGACGAAGACCTCGGGCCTCAAGGCGACCGCCTGGCCGACTTCGCCGCGTCGGTCGCCGCCTTCCGGAAGCCTGACAGGACCCCCTGGAAAAGCGGTGATCGCCTGACCCAGCCCGACCTCGCCGCCACCCTGGAGCGGATCGCTGCCGTGGGGCCGGACGAGTTCTACTCGGGAGAAACCGCCCGCAAGCTCGTCGCCCACATGAAGGCTCTGGGCGGACTGGTCAGCATGAATGACCTCGCGGCTTACCAGGCCAAGGTCCGGCCCGCCGTCCACGGGACCTATCGAGGATTTGACATCTACGGGATGGGACCGCCCGGTTCCGGCGGGATCGTGATCCTCCAGGTCCTCAACATCCTGGAACGGTACGACCTCAAGGTCGACGGCCCTCGGTCCCCCCGGACCATTCACCGGGTCACCGAGGCGATGCGCCGGGGGTTCTTCACCCGGGCAACTGAGGTGGCCGACCCCGACTTCGTCAAGGTGCCGGTCGACCAACTGATCTCGAAGCCTTACGCCGACACCTTGGCCGCAACCATCAACGACCTCGCCACCCCTAGCGCAAGCCTGGCCCCTTTCTCCATCGTCGGTGCCGAGGGGACCCACACAACCCACTTTTCGACCCTCGACGACCAAGGCAACGCGGTCGCTTTGACCACGACCCTTGAAGAAGGCTACGGGTCGAAATCGGTGGTTGCCGGGGCGGGGTTCCTGCTCAACAACGAGATGGGCGACTTCAACCTCATCCCCGGCCGGACCGAGAGCAACGGTCGGATCGGCACCGAGCCGAACCGGATCGCCCCTCGGAAGCGGATGCTTTCGTCGATGTCGCCGACGCTGGTCCTCAAAGACGGCAAGGTCCGGGTCGTCACCGGTTCGCCGGGGGGACGGACGATCCCGAACACGACGCTCTGGGTCATCCTCAACGTCCTCGAATTCGGCCTCAGCCCGACCGAAGCGGTCGGTGCGCCTCGGACCCACCACCAGTGGTTCCCTGACGTCCTCCACCTCGAAGGGAAGTGGGAACCAACCACTCTCGAAGCCCTATCGAGCTTCGGTCACAAGCTCAAGACTGGAGGCATCCAGGGCGACGCCCACACCATCATCGTCGACGAAGCCGGGCTGATCTTCGGTGTCCCTGACCCCCGTCGAATAACTTCAAAAGCGGTGGGCGACTGATTGTGGCCAGGGCTGAGCGTATTGTCTTGAGGGCGTAGAGGTCAAATCTCCAGGCCATCCTGCAAGATCGTGAACTTGGGGATGACGACGATCTTGTCTCGGATGACGAAGTGGGGGGCTTCGTCGGAGTCGACGACCCCGGCGGCGTTGGTGATCCGGACGCCTTGGCCGATCCGGGCGTTCTTGTCGATGATCGCGTTCTCGATCCAGGAACCCGCGCCGATCCCAATGTCGGGGCGGTGCGCCCGGGCGTTGGCGGCGACTTGCTTCGGGGTTTCGTAGCTATCGGCGCCCATCAGGTATGTGTTCCGGATCGTCGCGTTCTCGCCGATCTGGGCGCGGACGCCGATCACCGAATTTTCGATCACCGCCCCCTTGCCGATCACGCAGCCGTCGGAAATCAAGCTGTCGGTGACGGTCGCGCCCAGGAGCCGGGAGCAAGGGAGGTAGCGGGGGCGGGTGTAGATCGGGTTGTCGCCGAAGATGAAGTCGAATGGCGGGTTGGGTAAGGTCAAGTCGATGTTGGCTTTGTGGAACGCGCCGACGGTCCCGATGTCTTCCCAGTAGCCGTCGAAGAGGTGGGCCTGGACCCGGTGTGCGGAGATGGCCTGGGGAAAAAGCTCCTTGCCGAAGTCGGTCGCGTTGCCCGAGGCGAGGATGTCGACCAAGGTCGATCGATTAAAGAGATAGATCCCCATGCTGGCGAGGTAGGGGCGCCCCTTGGCCTCGATCCCCAGTTGGGCCATCCGGTCGGGGTCGGTGTAGACCCGGTCGAGGAGTTCTCGGGTCTTGGGCTTTTCCTCGAAGTCGATCACCCGACCGCCCGACTCGATCCGCATGATCCCGCACGACCGGGCCTCGGCCTCGGGGACAGGAAGCGCGGCGATCGAGACATCCGCTTTGTTTTCGAGGTGGGTCCGGATCATGTCGCGGAAGTCCATCCGGTAGAGCTGGTCGCCGGACAGGACCAAGACGAGGTCGAAGTTGGTCTCGGTGAAGTAAGGGATGTTGCGGCGGACGGCGTCGGCGGTCCCTTGATACCAGGTCTCGTGCTGCGTCGTCTGCTGCGCCGCGAGGATCTCGACGAAGCCGCCGCCGAACGGGTCGAAGGTATAGGTGTTGGCGATGTGCCGGTGCAAGCTGACCGAGTTGAACTGGGTCAGGACGAAGATCCGGTTCAGGCCCGAATGGATGCAGTTGGAAATGGGGATGTCGATGAGCCGGTACTTACCGGCGATCGGGACGGCGGGCTTGCTCCGGGACCGGGTCAACGGGTAGAGCCGGGTGCCCCGCCCCCCTCCGAGAATCAAGCTGATGACCTTGGACATCGAGGCACTCCCACCGATCCGGGTCGAACGCTTTCCGGGCGAGATCCGAGAGCGAAGGCAAACGATTGTTTGACAAGAGAGTTCTTCGCCTTGGCGATTGATCGTACAACCGCGATCAGATTGGGTCAAACCCCGAGAAACGGGTTTGCCGATCGGCAGCGACGGATGGGTGCGGCTTTCGAATCGGGAGATTCTTCGGGATCAAGGATTACAATAGGAGTTACGCAGTTGTTTTTCGCCACGGATGAAACACGGATAAGAAAGGTATTTTTTATCTGATCCGTGTTCCATCCGTGGCTCAATTTGATCGAACTGCGTAACTCCTATACAAATCGCAAGATTCTAAATCGCAAAGGAGGAAAACCTTTGTGCGTGGACTATCTTCGATTTACGATCCTGCGATCTGCAATCCGAATCTCTCGGTTCGAAAGCGATAGCTGCGACGGATGAAGATCGGCCCGAACCCTCCGCCCGAGGGGGACTCGGGGGGAGGGTTCGGGCCGACTCTTGACTCGATCCAGCTCGATCTACCTCGACCCCACCCGATCAAGGGCGGGGCATCCCGGAGTCGACCGTGCTTTGGTCCTCGTACATCTGGGCCAGGATCAGCGAGCCGTTGCTCACAACGCGATCGCCGGGGTTGAGACCGCTCTTGACGATCACCATGTCATGATCTTCCTGCTCGATATCAAGCTTTCGGCGCTCGAACAGGTCGGCCTCTTTGCCGGTCGACCCGACTTGCACGAATGCGTAGTAATCGCCGTCGATGACGACCATCGCGTTCCGAGGGATCACCGTGTCCGTCGGCAGCGGCGGGCTCTGGAGGATGGCCCGGACCAGGACGCGGGCGACGTGGTTCTTGCCGGGATTGGGAATCGAGCCTCTCACCTTCAAGGTCCGGGTTTCCGGGTCGATCCCCTGGGCGATACTCTCGACCCTCCCCTCGATCTCCTCGTTGGTCGACTTGATCACGACAGTCCACTTCTGGCCGAGGTGGACCTTGTCCTGGTCGCTCTCGAACACGTCGCCCCAGACCCAGAGTTTGTCCATCGGCGAGATCGTCAGGAGGACATCGTTGTTGTCGTAGATATTCCCCGGGACCACGTCTCGCTCGACGACAACCCCGTCGTACTTCGACATGATCGTCATCCGAGAACTGTCCTGGGTGTTGTCGTCGGCCTCGAGAGCCTTCTTCTTGTCGTCGCCGAGCCCTTCGAGCAGCTTGTCGATCTGGTCGCTGGGAATTTCATAGTTGCCCAGCAAGGCTCGGGCATTCAAATAGTCGAGCAGACTCTTCTTCTCGTCGATCTGAGTGTCGATCCACATGAGCTGGGTGATCCGACCATCTCTGGCCAGCGGCTCTCGGGTTTCCCTGAGCTTGCGGTCGTGGTCGTACTGGACAAACTTGATCCGGCAGTCCTTCTTCGCGTCGGCCAGGTCGACGCTCCGAAAGTCATAGAGCGGGTCTCCTTTTTTGACCGTCTGCCCGATCGCCACATAAACCTTCTCGATAACGGTTTTGTCGAATCGCGAGCGGATCTTGTTCAGGGTATTCTGGTCGTAGTCGGTTTTTCCGGGAACTTCGAGCTTGATCGGCTCGGTCTGGGACTGGACGGGCGCGATCCGAAAGCCGATCGCCTTGCGTTTGGCCTCGTCCACCTTGACCAGGCCGTTCCAGGGCTGGGGCGGGGTGACTGGTTCGGTCCCCGAAGTCGCAGGCGGTCGGGCGACCGGCGCCCCGACGACCTTCTCCTTGAGCGACTCCAGGGTCGAGCGGACCTTGTCGGCGGTCGGGCTCTTATCGAGCGTCACATAAGCCGCCCCTCCGGCCACGAGCAGGCCGACCAAGGACAGGCTGATGACTTTGATCCGAGATCGCTTGCGCTCGGCGGGGCGGATCGCCGCGGCGGCCGGGTGCGAATTCGATAGGGGGGAGGTTGTCGGATGATCCATCGGAACGGTGGTCGTGCTATGCATAGAACCCTCGATGACTTGCGGGGGTAAAGGTCGAGATCAATCTGCTCGCACTCGCCGGGCCCTGATCTTGGTACGCTCGATCCCGATCGGTGGGCTGATCGGGACGAACCGCGAGCGGATCAGGCGCGGGGAGGGGCTGATCGGATTGGGGTTGAGACGGGCTAGAGAGAATAATGATGAGCAAGCGAGGTGGTCGCGGTCGAGGCGTCGAATGATCCTCGGTGGTTCGCATGACCTAGGTGAGGCGAGGTCAACACGATCCGGCCGACCGGAAGGCCAGGACACTCGGGGTGCCGGTCGGCTAACAGCGCAACGGAAGGATGCGAGGCAAAGTCGGCGACGGGTTCAAGGCAACCGAACGGGTCACAACCATCGAGGAAGCGGCCGGCTTCCAGGAGAGCCCGGAGGACCAGTCGCACGAACCAAGCTGGAACCGCTTGAGCGTGGCGAGGTCATCGGGATCTTCGATATCGTCGAACTCGTGCGAGCTTCGGGCGAGGACCTGGAGCCGATCGCCGTCGAAGGTTCGAGCCAGGATGCGAGGGAGCGTCGCTTGGGACGAGCCTCGCTCAACCCGCCGGGCGTTCGTCGAGCCGACCTCGATCATCGGTCGTTCGAAGAACGGGATCGGCCAGGCGACGCAAGACGCCAGGATCAGGCAGAGGACTGAGTGAGGGGTCGTTCGGGGGAACAAGGTCGTCACGCCCGATCCTGTCGAGGAGGAAGCCGAAACGAGGTTCGTTATCCAAGATATTACGCCGAGGTTTTTTCCCCGGCGAGAGAAATTCCCAAATTTTTCGATTCCGGCCTGGTTTTCCATCAATTCAGCGCTATCAACCCAAGCTCACCCCGACGAACCCACCGACGAGATCGCCTCCCCAGAGGCGGCACCCTCTTGATCTGGCCCCTAAGATTCTCCCCAATCTGTCCAAGCCGCCTTCGACCCCAACGAGGTCCGACCGATGTCCACCACCCCGCCCGACCGCCACGATCGAGCCCTCGCCGAAGCGTTCGACGGCCAGGCCGACCGGTTCGAGAAGGCCCCGGTGCAAACCGACCCCGACGCCCTCCGCCGGTTGGTTCTCGCCGCCGACTTCCCCGCCGACTCGCTCATCTTCGACGCCGGGTGTGGGCCGGGCCTGGTCAGCCTGGCCTTGCTCGAAGCTGGGCATCGCGTCGTCGGCGTCGACCTCTCGGGCGAGATGATCGCCAAGGCCCGATCCCGGTGCGCCTCGTTCGGCGACCGGGCGACATTCGACCACGGCCCGATCGGGACCGAGGCCCGGTCCAAGCCCAGGAACTTCAACGGGTCGATCTCACGGTACGTCCTGCACCATGTGACCGACCCGTTGAAGTTCCTCCAGGAGCAAATCGCGCTCGTCCGCCCCGGAGGGATCGTCGCCCTGAGCGACCACACGACCGACCCCCGGCCCGACCTCGCCGAGGGGCACGAGGAGGTCGAGCGGCTCCGGGATCGCACGCACACCCGGAACCTGACGCCGGGGCGGATCGTCGACCTCTTCGCCCTGGCCGGGCTTGAGGCGATCCGGTCGGTCGAGGAGTCGTTCACCCTCGACTTCGACGAGTGGTTCGACCGGGGGACCCCGCTCGCTCCCAAGCCCGAGGTCCGCGACCGAATCCGAGCCATGCCGCCAACCCGAGGGTTCGGCGTCGAGGACCTCGGCGACGGCCGGTTGACGATCCATTGCCGGCGGGCGATCGTCCGAGGGGTCGTCCCCGGGGTCTAGCTTTCGAAACCCGAGGTTCACAATCGCAAATCGCGGGATCGCAAATCGCAAAAAACTCGGAAAATGAGATTCTTCAATCCTTTGCGATCTGCGATTTGCGATTCTCGGCCTCTAAGAATCTCCACACGCTCGACCCTTAGCGATCTGCGATTCTGCGATTTGCGATTCTCGGCCTCTAAGAATCTCCACACGCTCGAAAGCGATTCTCGGGTCGAGCGTGATCCTCCGTCGGCTTGTTTCGGTCGCTCGGCTCCTCATATCATTGGGAAGGATCGAGCAAGCCGTCGGCGAGGCTTTTGTCCGCCGGTCGAAGGGTGAACCGCGAGGGTCGATACCGTGAAGCGTCCATTGTCGAATCGGGCCTGGCGAAGCTGGATGATCGTCCTGGGTTCGGTCGCGATCCTGTCCGTCCCGTTGGCGGGATTCGAAGGGGCGACCGCGCGAGCCGCCGATGCCAAACCGGCCAAGAAGGACAGCCGACCCCAGGGGCGCCCCAAGGAGGCGAAGTTCTCGACCAGCGTCACCCCGTCGAAGGCCAAGCCCGGCGACGTGGTGACTTTTCAGGTCAAGGTCAAGATCGACGCCCCCTGGCACATTTACAAGTACTCGAAGACCCCGATCGAGAACGGCCCGCGCTACACCGAGTTCGACTTCTTCGACACCGCCGGGCTGACCCTCGAAAAGGGCTGGGCCGCTTCAGTCGAGCCGACCAAGAAGCAAGAGCCCGCCTTCCCCGAGATCCCGTTCCTCGAATACCACGAAGACGAGGTGGTCTGGAGCCAGAAGCTCAAGGTCCCCGTCGCCACAAAGCCGGGCACCCTGACCTTGAAGTGCCAGGTCGGCTACATGATCTGCTCGGACCAGAACTGCTCCATGCCCGGCCAGTGGACCTTGCCCCCCGCCGACTTGACGATCGTCGCCCCATCGTCGAGCCGGATCGAGCCGGAATCGCGCGTCCGCCTGGTCTCCTTCCAGAATGATCCCGCCGCGTCCTCGGTGAAACCGGCCAAGAAGGACAGTCGGGTGGCGATCCCCAAGGCGGTCAAGTTCTCCACCGAGATTACCCCGAAGGAGGCCAAAGCCGGCGACGCGGTCCAGCTCAAGCTGACGGCCAAGCTCGAACCGGGCTGGCACATCTTCCAGTACGCCAAAGCTTTCGACAATAACGGCCCCAAGCCGCTCCTGATCGACAACTTCGACCTGGCCGGGCTGGTCCCTAAGGGGGACTGGAGTTCGACGACGGCCCCGATCAAGAAAAAGGACCCGAATTTCCCTGCGATCGAGTCGCTCGAACTCTTCGAGGACGAGGCGACCTGGACTTTGCCGCTGCAAATTCCCGCCGGGACCGAGCCGGGCTCGAAGTCGGTCCGGGTCCAGGCTGGGTTCCAGATGTGCACGAATACACAGTGCAGCACCCCCGGCCAGTGGACCATGCCCGCCGCCACCTTGAACGTCCTGAGTGGTGGGGCGGCCGCCCCGGCAGCCGCTCCCGTCGCCGCCAAGCCCGAGTCGGCCCCGCCCAAGCCGACCGAAATGACCGGCGCCGCCCCGAACACCTCTTCGGGGACGACCGTCGACGTCAAAGATTCCAAGGTCGCGACGGTCAGCGACATCCAGAAGACGGCGCAGACCGGGATCATCCCATTCTTGCTGGCGTGCGCCGGGGCGGGCTTGCTGGCCCTGGCCATGCCCTGCGTCTGGCCGATGATCCCCGTGACTGTCAACTTCTTCGTCAAGCAAGGCGAGAAGAACGGAGGGAAGGCCACCGGCCTGGCGATCACCTATTGCCTGGCCATCATCGGGATCTTCACCGCGATCGGCGTCCTGTTCTCGGCGTTCCTCGGGGCGTCGTCGCTGTCGAACCTGGCGAACAACCCCTGGCTGAACACCGCCGTGGCGACCTTGTTCTTCGCGTTCGGGTTGAGCCTGCTCGGCCTCTTCGAGATCCGCCTGCCCAACTTCCTCCTGAACGCCTCGTCGCAAGGCGAGAGCCGAGGGGGGCTGATCGGCGTCATCTTCATGGCATCGACGTTGACGATCACCTCATTCACCTGCACCTTCCCGGTCGTCGGCGGCCTCCTCGTCTTGGCCTCGGGCGGGAGCTACTTCTACCCGGTCGTGGGCTTGGCGACGTTCGCCTCGGTCGTGGCCTTCCCGTTCTTCCTGCTCGCGCTCGCCCCCGGCTTGCTCGCCAAGATGCCCAAGAGCGGCGACTGGATGAACACCGTGAAGGTCGTCGGCGGCCTGGTCGAGCTTGCCGCCGCGTTCAAGTTCGTCAACACCGCCGAGATCGGCTTCCACTCGGTCCCCGAGAACGCCTGGGTCGACGAGCAAACCTTGCTGACGATCTGGGTCGTCATGTCCCTGATCTGCGGGATCTACCTCCTCGGCCTGTTCCGGACCGACCACGACCAGAAAGAGGTCAAGGTCGGACCGGGCCGGATCGTGATCGGCGCCGGGTTCCTCTTCCTCGGCCTCTACCTCGCCCCCGCCCTCTTCGGACATGCCCCCGAAGGCCAGATCTACAACCGGCTGGTCGTCGGCCTCCTCCCGCCCAAGGGTTCGGAAACCAAGGCGACGAGCACCGACCCCGTGATCGCCATCACCCAGGAGAAGTCGAAGCACGGCGTCACCTGGGGGATGAGCTACGAGGCCGCGCTCGCCGAGGCCCGATCGAGCAGCAAGCGAATCCTGATCGACTTCACCGGCGTCAACTGCTCGAACTGCCGACAGATGGAGCGCTCGGTGATGCCCCGCGCCGACGTCGCCGACAAGATGAAAGAGTTCGTCACCGTCCAGCTCTACACCGACTTCGTCCCGATCGCCTCCCTGACCCAGGACCAGCGCGAAGAACTGGCCGGGGCCAACATCGACCGCGAGGTCAAGCTCACCGGCGAGACCACCAACCCGTTCTACGTCATCATCGACCCGAGCGGAAACCAGGAAAAGGTCGTCGCCCAACTCGGCGGCTACAACGAACCCGCCACCTTCCTCGACTTCCTCAACAAAGGCCAATCCGCCGAGCCTAAGAAAATCGCCAACCGAAATTAAAATTCTTGGCCACGGATCAACACGGATGGGACATGGATAAGAGATAGGATTAGTTTTATCTTATCCGTATCCCATCCATGTTCATCCGTGGCCCAATTCACCTTATTTGTGGCGGCGGCTCCGGGCAAGGCCGACGACGGCCAGGCCGCCGATGGTCAGGAGAGCGAGGCTGGTCGGTTCGGGCACGGCGGCGGTGGGGACACCGACCGTCAGCGCGGGACCGGGGGTGTTGGTGCCGGTGTTGGTGAACCCGGAGTAGGTTGCAGCGACCGTCGCGTCGGCCGCGCCGATGACAACGCGGATCGTCCTTCCCGCGTTGACCTGGCTTGTCAAGTACGCCTGGAGCGCCCCGGCCAGGGCGAACTTGTAAGTATCCACCTGCCCCGACATCACGTTCCCGGTCGTGGTGAACGCGCCCGAGCCTAGGCGATAAAGCGTCGAAAGTTGGGTGCCGATCCCGGTGGAGTCCGCCGGGGAAGCCTGGTAGGTGAGCGGCGAGGTCCCGGCATCGATGTTGGTGCTTGTGTTCGTGCTGACGAAGAACGAGAGCGCACCGGGCGCGGTGAAGCCGGCGTTGTTCTCGGTCAGGATCAGCGAGAGGCTGTCGACCATCCCGGCGGCCTGCGAGGCGCGGAAGTCGACCACGCCGAAACTGGCGAACGTGCCGTTGCCGGAACCCTCGATGTTCAGGAAGCGCTGCCCATTGTTGCCCGTCCGAGGTCCGCCCGGCTGGACGGTGGAGTTGTCGAAGGCCGAGACGGTGAAGTCGGCGCGGGCCGCGGTCGTCGCGGCCAGGCAAAACGCGAACATGGCGAAGCGTCGGAGCATTCTCTCTCCCTGATCAGGACGTGATGGATCTCCCCGAAGATAGCAAGCTCCGGCGACGATACCGCGCCGGCATGAATATTTCGTGTTGATCTCGGCTTCGTTGATTATTTACAACCGGATGGAATTGCGAATCACAATCTATCGCTGGAAAGGGACATCTCGATGCATAGTGGATGACCATCGGAGTGACTTGGTTGGTCGTCTGGAAGGGTGCGTGAGACGCACCAAGGCTCGATCCCGGAGATCGTTGCGTTTCACGTGCCCTACAAAATCGGTTTCGCCTCGGTCAGTTGCGTGACTCCTGGACAATTCTGCGATGAATTGCCTCGAAATTTTTGCAACTTCGCCGAAACCCGGTTCGAGTCGTCGAAAAACAAAGATAGTAATCAGGACCGACCACAGGGCCGCCGCCCGCGAGCGGGACCGGTCGGATTCGGATTGATCTTTGTCGAGGCACCATTGAAGGTGAGGCGGACGATGGCTTGCTCTAAGGCTCGATTGGCGGCGAATCGCGCGAATGCCTTGAAGTCGACGGGACCCAAGACGCCCGGCGGAAAGGCGGCGGCTCGTTGGAACGCATCGCGGCACGGGATGGCCGGGGACGGCGACTTGATCGGCCCCGAGGACGATGAGGCTCTGGTGATCGAGCGGACCGGGGCGTTCGTCCGAGAGCTTCGCGCGACCGGCGAGGCGGGGCACCTCCTCGCGCGTCGGGCGGCGCTCTTGTCGACCCGTATGGAGCGGGCGACCGACCGGAACGAGGCGACCGTCGCGGTCGATGTCGCCGAGGCCCGAGCCGGGTTCGACCACGACCGAGCCGATGAACTAGCCGACCGGGTCGCGGCCCTTGAAGCCGGGGAGGACGATTCTCACCCAATCCTCGAAGCGCTCGAGGGATCGCCCGACGGGGTAGACCGCCTGCTCGAACTCTGGGGCGAGGTCCGTGACGCTCTCATCAAGCCCGGATCGGACGCCTCGCGAACCGCCGCCGACCGTGCCGCGCGGTGGCTCGGCCTGGGCGATCCGGAGGACGAGGGGAGCCATGCGCCGACTCGATTGTTCGGGCGGGTCGAGGCGGAGTTGGCCCGGCTTTGCCAGCATGCCGGATCGCCGGAGCTGGCCGCTGCCGCCGATCGAATCGCCGAGGCCCGCCGCCGCGTCGGCCTGCTCGCGAGCTTCGATCCGTCGTCCGAAGCCGCGCTGGGCCACCGCTACGAGGCCGCCGCCGAGCGAGGGATGTACCGAGCCCTCCGGGCCATCGCCGACTTGAACCGCCAGGGGAGCCGCGAAGCCGCCAAGGCCATGTCGCCGGCCTCGACCCTCGCGGCCCTCGACAAACTCGCCCGGACCCCTCGGGCTGCCGCGCCGACCCCAAAACCCACCCCGCCAGTGGCTTCGTTCGGCTCGGCGAGTCGCAACCCGTCAAGCTCGGCCCGAAAGACGTTGGGTTCGTTCCGCAATCCCGGTTGGGAAGCTGATTCGAACCCTCTGGACGTCTCGGTCGGGCTTCGCAGATCTGAACCGACGCCCGATCCGTCGCGGAAGCGGCGTCCCGACCTCCGCAAGCTCGTCCGAACCCGATGAGTCGGCCACTGTGAAAGCGCCCCCCAAGCCACCGACCCGGCTGACCAAGGGCCTCCGCGCCCCGACCCGGCCCAGAGCACTTCGCGAGCGGCGCCAACCTTCCCTCTCCGATCCCCGATCCGTGATTCCTCCGTGTCTACCCGTGGTTCAATTCGATCCAACCGACCAATCAGCCGCCCGGCGTCTCGGCCCAGGTGACGGTTTGGTCGCCTGGGACGACGTCTCCGATGATCCAGGCATCGAGTTTGAGTTCGTTGCGGAGGTAGCGGGTGATGGCCTCGGCGTAGTATTCGGCCACGATCAAAGTCATCCCGATGCCCATGTTGAAGACCCGGTACATCTCCGCTTCGGGGATCTGGCCCAAGGCTTGGAGCCAGGAGAAGACAGGGGGAATTTGCCAAGTCTTCTTGAGCTGGATTCCGCAACCGGGGGGGAGGATTCGGGGGGGGTTGTCGATCAGGCCGCCGCCGGTGATGTGGGCGATCCCGTGGACGACCCGTTTGATCCGATAGTGGCGGTAGACGGTCTTCAAGGCCCGGACGTAGAGGCGGGTGGGCTTCAAGAACTCGTCGGCGACGGTGGACCCCAACTCGGGGACGAACGAGTCGTGGTCCAGCCCGGCGATCTCGAAGGCGAGCTTGCGGGCGAGGCTGTAGCCGTTGGAGTGGAGGCCCGAACTGGCCAGTCCGACCACCTTGTCGCCGGGGCGGACTTCCCGGCCGTCGAGGATCTGCTTCCGCTCGACGACCCCGAGGCAGAAGCCGGCGAGGTCGTATTCGCCGGGCTGGTAGAAGTCGGGCAAGATCGCCGTCTCGCCGCCGAGCAGCGCGCACTCGGCCTCGACGCAGCCGTCGGACACCCCCTGGACGATCGCGGCGGTCAGCTTGGGGTCGTCGCGGCTCATCGCGACGTAGTCGAGGAACAGGAGCGGTTCGGCCCCGGCGCACAGGCAGTCGTTGACCGACATGGCGACCAGGTCGATCCCCACCGTCGAGTGCCGACCCGAGGCCACCGCCAGCTTGAGCTTGGTCCCGACCCCGTCGGTCGACGCCACCAGGACCGGGTCGCGATAAGTCCGGGAAAACAGGCCGATGTTGGCGTCGAGCCGGAACAGACCGGCGAAACCCCCCGGCCACTCGATCACCCGGGGCGAATAGGTCCGCCTGAGCAACGGGGGCAACAACGCCATCGTCTGCTCATAAGTGTCGAGGTCGACCCCCGACGACTTGTAATCCACCGGCTTCGACTCGGGCTTGGGCTCGGGCTCAAACTCAGGCATGGTTTTCCATCTGAAAGCGATGAGGCCAAAGGACGAACCCGGTCGGACGAGCGGAACTGGCCGACCAGTGTACCGGGCCACCGCCCTTCAAGGAACCGGCGAGCGTCCCCCAAACCCGGAACCGCTTGATCGAACCGGGTTGGGGGATTATCTTGGATGTATCGTCGGTTGCCGTCGATTCCGCCGCCCACTTGAGTCACCCACTCTCTTTCGACCCCTCCCCTCGGAGCATCCCATCCCCATGCTGCGCAAATTCGCAATCGCGGCGCTCTCCATGACGTTGCTCGCCGGCTTCGCCATCGCCGCCGACGAGAATCCGCTCGAAAAGCTGATGGAGCAGGTCCAGGCCAAAACCAACGCGATCCGCAAAGTGACCCGGAACGCCGCCGAATACAAGAAGGGGGCCGCTTCGATCGCCAAGGACTGCGAGACGATCGTCAAGCTCGCCAAAGAGTCGCGCGATATGAAGGAGCCGTCGGAAAAGGAGAAGAAGCCGCTCGCCGAGTGGCAGAAGCTCACCGACGACATGATCCACGCCACCGAAGAACTCAGCAAAGTCACCGCCGACTCGAAGACCACCCAGGCCCAGGCCAAGGAAGCCTTCACCACCTTCACCAAGACCTGCTCGGCCTGCCACACGATCTACAAAAAAGAAGATTGAATGACTGAGCCACGGATGAAACACGGATAAGATTTGTTGAATAAGATTAATCCGTGTTCCATCCATGTTTCATCCGTGGCCAGTGTTAATCAGCTTTGTCGGCCTTCGATCGCGAGCAAGAGGATGACGGTGGCCACGGCGAGCGGTCGGGGGAGCATCCCGTCGGAGTCGTGGGTAAGGTCGACGTCGAACTTGTGGACGAACGGGTTGAAGTTCTGGGTCATGGTGCCGACGGTTTGCCCCTCGACCTCGATCCGGAACTTCTGGGGGAGCAAAAGCGCGGCGAACTCGTTCAGCCGACGAACCAGCGCCTTCCAACCGCTGTCCTCGGTGACCCGACCCCGGACGACGCCCTCGGCGTCGAGGATCTCCCATGAGTCGCGGAACATCGAACTCCACCCCTTCCGCCGAAGTGAGCCGATCTTCTCGCCCGAGGGGGAGTCGATCACCCGATACGCCGCGCTGAAGTCGATGATTCGGTCCGCCTGGATGTTGAGGATCTCGGGTCCGTCGTCCGACCCTTCGCGGACCCGGATATCCTCCTTGAGCCGAAAGGCCTTCTGCTTCGACGCGGCCAAAACCCGCCCATCGGCCGAATGAAGCGTGAAACCGGCCCCAAACAGCTTGAAAACCTGGCGACGAGCCGTAAACTTATCTAGCTGATAGATTTCGGGCGAACCCACCGACATCTCTGGCTCCCTTCGCTTGATGATCGAGCCGAACTCGCATGGACGCCCGAAGATCGAACATTCGCTCCTTGTGATCAAGCGTGGATCGTCAGCGTTGTTAATTTTTCGATCCCGAAAGTTTTTTATTGACACCTCTCAGTCCGCTTTCGTAATTTGCCGTCGCAACAAAGCACTACTCGATGTCGAGTTGATTGACCCCCTCGAAGCCAAGAGATCACGACGATGCCAACCCCCCGCAAGCGTCGCCCGCTCCGCCCCTCGATTCAAAGCCTTGAGTCGATCTGCGCCGTGTCGAGCCTCGTGCCGATCTTCACGTTTCCGATGGAGTCGACCGAAGCGAAGCCGATCAAGTCACCAGATTCTCTCCATCACACTCTCGATCACAAAACGAATTTGTCGGTGACCCCGATCGTGTCCGTCGCCCGCCCCAAAAACACCGCCGAACCGAGACGACTGCTCGCCTTCAGCCTTCAGGTCGAGCCGGCGGTCGCTACGATGCCGAAGCCCACGCCGACATTTGTTGGGGATACAGTCGCCGCCCCTCGCCCTATGCCTTATCCAATAACGATCACTGCGCCGATTCCGACCGCTAGGATTCAAAGAGGCACCACCCAGCCGAATTTGCATGGTGGTTCTAGTGCCACTCCTTTGATGACGATCCCAGGGAATTCCTCGGAACGTCTCCAACAAGAAGCGGCTTATACGACAACGCATACTTTAACTAACGATTTTTCACTTGCAAATCCCACTGATGTTGTATACCAGGATACCGCTACAGTAATCGCAACGCCGAGCGGAAGTAACAACTATACTCACGAAGTCGCGGTACCAGAACAGGTTTCGTCGCCAATTCACGTAACTGAATTTATTGAACTGAGAAGTTCTTACAACTTCATATATGTGCATTCGACGGCTACTGCTGGTAGTCCTCAACACGGGGCATTGACCCAAAATGGATTGGCTGGTGCATACGTAAATTACACACCAGATATGGGTTTTACAGGAATAGATTCGTTCACTTACACATGGAAAGACAATTTTACAGGATATGTTGAGAACGATACATGCAAAATCAATGTTTATCAGGTGCCGATTACTTTTTCAGTTACCAACACGAATCGCATCTCAGCGACAGCAAATGAACTTTTTCAGGGTCAAATCGCCACTTTTCAAAGTTCGCTGGTCTTTGATCGGGCCCAAGACAGATACAATCTCAGTGCGGAGATTTCATGGGGTGATGGCCAGACCTCGATCGGTAGCCTCAACTACCTTGGATCGGGAAGTTACTCAGTCTCCGGGACGAACACTTATGCTGAAGGTGGGAGTTTTCCCATAACCGTCACTCTGCTTAATAATAGAACCAACGTTGATGGTAATAGCATCAACGTTAATGGTAGTACCAACGGCGAGCAGCTTATTGTCAACGGCGACCCGAATGGGTTTCAGATCGACAACACGGCCACCGTGGCGGATGCCGGCAAGTTGGCCGTATATCAGGGCACATCATCGCCGCCAACAACTACGGTCCCGATCATCGGCGATTCGGGGTTTGAGTCGGTGTCGGCAAGCTCGGGCTTCGTGGTCGCCCCCACTGGCTCGGCTTGGACGTTCAGTTCCGGCTCGGGCCTGAGCGGCAACAATAGTCCGCTGACCTCCGGCAACCCCAACGCCCCCGAGGGCCAGCAGGTCGCCTTCATCCAAAACACCGGGACGATCGGCCAGTCGATCGCCAACTGGGCTGCAGGGAACTACCGGCTCAGCTTCCAGGCGGCGCAACGGGGCAACTACGGGGGGACGCAGACCCTCCAGGTCTTGGTTGATGGCGCGGCGGTCGGCACGGTCATGCCGTCGGGCACGTCGTACGGCACCTACACCACCTCGACGTTCGCCGTCGCCGCCGGCACGCACACCATCGCGTTCGTTGGGCAAGCTCCGGCCAGCGGCGACAGCACCGCATTCATCGACGCCGTGAGCGTCGCCATCGCCACGCCGGTACCACCAGTGGTGGCCGATTCGGGATTCGAGGCGCCAGCCGCCGGCACGGGCTACTACGGGTTCGTCGTTTCGCCCCAGGGCACGCCCTGGACCTACAGCAACGGCGGAGCCGGCGTGACGGCCAACGGCACCGGGCAGACCTCCGGCAACCCCAACGCCCCCGAGGGCCAGCAGGTCGCCTTCATCCAAAACACCGGTAGCATCACCCAATCGATCGCCAACTGGTCCGCCGGGAACTATCAGATCAGCTTTCAGGCGGCGCAGCGGGGCAACTACGGGGGAACCCAGACGCTTCAGGTCTTGGTCGACGGCGCGGCGGTCGGCACGGTCATGCCGTCGGGCACGTCGTACGGCACCTACACCACCTCGACGTTCGCCGTCGCCGCCGGCACGCACACCATCGCGTTTGTTGGGCAAGCGCCGGACAGCGGCGACAACACCGCCTTCCTCGACGCCGTCAGCGTCGCCGTCGCCTCGTCCACCACCAACGTCGCCTTGGGAGGCACGGCCAGCGACTCGGGCCAGGGCAACGCGGCCAACGGCGAGGGGGCGGCCCAAGCCTTCGACGGCAACTCGGCCACCAAGTGGCTCACCTTCGCTACCAGCGGCTACCTCCAGGTCCAACTGGCCAACAAAGCCCCGGCCACCGTCACCAGCTACCAGATGACCAGCGGCGGCGACACCGGCACCTTCACCGGTCGCGCCCCCAAGAACTGGCAACTCCTCGGCTCCAATGACGGCTCGACCTGGGCGGTGCTCGACACCCAGACCAACCAGGCCGACACGACCAGTGTGGACACCCGGACCTACACCGTCGCCACGCCCGGGTCGTACTCGATCTACCGCCTGAACATCACGGCCAACAACGGCGACCCGAACTACACCCAACTGGCCGATCTGAAACTTTTGGGTAGCCTGGCGGCCACGGGCGGCGGTGGTGGCGTGGCGGCGACGTATCCGGGCGACTCGGGGTTCGAGTCGGTGTCGGCCGGGTCGGGCTTCGTGGTCAACCCCAGCGGCTCGGCCTGGACCTTCAGCTCCAGTTCGGGCGTGACGGGCAACAACAGCCCGTTCACCTCGGGCAACCCCAACGCCCCCGAGGGACAACAAGTCGCCTTCATCCAAAACACCGGGACGATCGGCCAGACCATAAGCAATTCGACCGATGGACTTTACACCCTCAGCCTCCAAGCAGCGCAGCGGGCCAACTACGGCACCGCGCAAAGCTTCCAGGTGCTGCTCGACGGGACGATTGTAGGCACGTTCGGCAATCTGAGCGCGACGTACCAGGCCTTGACGACCTCGGCGTTCCACCTGTCGGTCGGGTCGCACGTGATCCTCTTCCAGGGACTGAACGCTTCGGGCGACGCCACTGCCCTCCTCGACGCCATCAGCATCATGGCGACTTCCTCCGCGACCGGAACCGGGGGCGTTTCCGCCTCCGACGCCGCGCCGTTCGACGGGATCGTGGCCCGGTTCACCGACAGCGACCCGAACGCCACCCCGGACAAATACACCACGTCCATCGACTTCGGCGACGGCGAAGGCCCCGTCGACGGTTACGTGGTGGCCGATCCCACCATTAATGGCGTGTTCGACGTCTACGGCGATCATGACTTCTCCACCGCCGGGACCGACTCGGGGATGGCCACGATCACCGAGTCGGGCGGCACGACCCTCGCCATGAACTTCATGACGAGCGTGGCGGAAGCAAATTCCGTCGCTGCCGCAGGAAGTCTCCCGACGATCAAGATCACGAGCCGAGGATCTCACCCAGGTGATGGGACTACCACACCAACCGACGTGGAAGGGCAACAATACACGGTTGGGCAACAAATTAGTATGCCAGCGGGCAATCTCACCAACTCGACCAAATACGATTTTGTCGGCTTTAACTACGCTTATCCTTCCACCGCCGTTAAGGGTTATGGCAGGTTTACAACAACAAAGAATGGAACCGTTAGATTCGTCGGTGATCCAGACTCCGCCATTAATACAACCGTTCAATACTTGGACAAATTTACTGTCGGCGACCAGAGCCAGAGCATTTACTTTGGGGGAAATTCCAATTTCGTGGACTCCTTCTATTGGGGGCCGACAGCCCAGGGGACTCAAACAATTGCAGTCACTGCTTTATTTAATGTTTACATTAATAACAAGCTCCAACCACAACAATACTCGGCGACGGACAGCGTGCAGATTTCAGTTATTAAGCCCGTTGGAGCAAATTTCAATATTCGGGAGTTTGGACAACCAGGCATCGGCTTACCAGGCTACTCAGGCCCTGCTGATGCAAGGATTGGGAATGGTTCAATTTATGGATCTAGTTGGCTTGGCTTTGATAAAAATACCCAAATCAATCTCAATAATAATGGTGTGCCAGTGGTGACAAATCAGATTACTGGAATTACCTATATTGCTAGAGTCGACCCTGAGAATTTAAACAATCTAGACCTTGCATTGAGTGGAAGAACAGTGGTCACTCAAACGGTTGCCGTAAATAGCATTAGAATGTATACAATTAATGGCGCAACTGTAACGCAGCAATTCGCTTTGCTACCCAACGGTGACAATCCAACAGTTTTGGACACACAGTTCTCCTACAATGTGAAAGGACCAGTCTCCGTTGGCTCAACGATTCAGAATTCAGACTCTCCCGGAGGTCCACTCAGATCTCCTGGAACTTCAGTTTCTAAATCTACAACCGACTCGTTCATGACGAGTTTACTCTATCAACCCCCTCGTGGAATTTATGTGCCAGTCGCTTACATTAAATGGGGTTTTACAGCCAACGCCACTTATGATGCAACTGCTCCATCAAATTGGAAGCCAGGAATCACTTCTCGAACTCCTCCAACAGATAACCCTGTGACCATTCAATCATCAACAAACGCCGATTTTCCAACGTGGACTCATAATTTTACCGAATTTAATTGGGTGACAAAATGATCAAGATTCGGAATTATCATCCTACCCTACTTTGCCTGATGATTTTGATTGCTGTTTTGGCTTGCTTGATCAAATTATTAGTTCTTCCGGGATTTTCAATAATTGACGAATGCAATTCTTATCCGTCATTAGGTGGTGTTGAGTGTCCAACACCCTTCTGGCCGCAATTCTGGCGTCGTCTTAGACGTTTGCCTGAGCCCTCCGAGCCGAAGGAAATTGTCCATTCCGATGATGGTGGCTTGATCATTACAACAATCGTCGCCATCTCTCTTGGCGGCTTGCTGGCCTACAAGTTCAAGAAATACCTGATCAAGCGGGTCTGAGCGTGCCAGTTAAAGTGATTAGCAGTACAATACATTTGAATGTCGCCATTCCTCAAAGCTGTTTTTGACTCAACCCTCACATTGCCGCCACTTCCATCCTTCGACCTCACCTTTCCCCACCTTGCCGACAACCTCGCCTGTGACGAAGCCATCTTAGTCCAGGCCGAGGAGGCGGGCGGCCCCCCTGCGCTCCGATTTTGGGAACTCGACCGCCCGGCGGTGGTCCTGGGGGCGTCTTGCCGGTTGCGGGAGAATGTCCGGGTCGAGGCTTGCCGAGCAGATGGTGTCCCGATCGGTCGGCGTTCGAGCGGTGGCGGGACCGTCGTCATCGGGCCGGGGGCCTTGAATGTGACCGTCGTCTTGCCGATCGACTCGGAGCCGGTGGCCTTCCGGTCGGTCGACACGGCGCAGCGGTTTGTCTTGGAGCGGGTGGCCGAGGCGCTCCGGGTCGAGGTGCCCGAGGTCTTGATGTTGGGTTCGGGGGATTTGACGTTGGGGGGTCGGAAGTTCTCCGGAAGTGCCCAGCGGAGGTTGCGGCGTCACCTGATGGTCCATGCGAGCATCCTTTATGACTTCGACCTCGACCTGATCGACCGATATACGACCATACCCCCCCGGCAGCCGAGCTATCGCGACAACCGCCCGCACTCGGATTTCGTCGTGAACCTGCCGATGGGTCGCGACCAGATCGTCCGAGCCGTCGGGTCGGTCTGGAACCTAAACCCGGGTCCGGACTCGGATTACGGGGTGCCCTTTGATCTCGTTGAGGACCTGTCTCGGAGAAAATTCAAAGACTTTGGTTGGATCGAGCGACTTTGAACGTATCTTGGAAGGGGTGGGTTTTCCGAAGGAAAGACAACCGATCGGGGTTTGGGTCGGGTCTGCTTTTCGGTATGCTGGATGGGATAGGCCCGGGCCGGAGGGGGACACCTCGGCCCGGGTCGTCGAGTTCGCTTGTCGTTCTGAAGATCACGCCGCAATGGCAAGAAGGCCGAGGCCCCGCTCGGCCCTCTGGTGGGGAATCATGCTCCCATGAACCGCTCGACAGTCGCGAACCGGTGGAACCTCGAACTCATCGAAGCCAACCACCAGCGCTGGTCGGACGACCCAAACTCGGTCGATGCGACTTGGCAGGCCTTCTTCGAAGGTTACGAACTCGCCCAATCCGGGCTGGGCAACCGCAACGGCCAAGGTACCGCCTCCGGAGCCGGACATGCCGGGTCGAACGGCGACATCGACCGGCCCAACGAGGCCCAGGCCGCCGTCACCCGTCTGACCGACGCCTACCGCGAGTTTGGCCACTACCTGGCCGACCTCGACCCGCTCGGGCTGGCACCGCCCGGCGATGGCGGCGGCTTGCTCGACCCGGGCTACTACGGGTTGACCGAGGCCGACCTCGGGCGGACCTTCTTCACCCGGATGTTCGAACCCCCCCAGGCGACCCTCGGCGACATCATCGCCGCGCTCCGGGAAACGTATTGCCGGACCATCGGCATCGAATACATGCACATCCGGAACAACGAGATCCGGACCTGGCTCCGCGACCGGATGGAATCCACCCGGAACCAGCCGGGGCTGGACCTCCGCCAGAAGCGGCGGATCATCTGGAAGCTCAATGCCGCCGAGTTGTTCGAGACGTTCCTGCACACCCACTACGTCGGGGCCAAGCGGTTCTCGCTCGAAGGCGGCGAGACCTTGATCCCGCTCCTGGATGCGATCATCGAGCGCTCGGCGGGGCACGGCGTCAAGGAGATCGTCTTGGGGATGCCGCACAGGGGGCGGCTCAACGTCCTGGCCAACACCCTGGACAAGCCCTACGGGATGATCTTCGGCGAGTTCGAAGACAACCAGCCCGAGACCTTCGCGGGCGACGGCGACGTCAAGTATCACCTCGGCTTCTCGGCCGACCATCTCACCACCGACGAGCAGACGATCCACCTGTCCTTGACGCCCAACCCGAGCCACCTCGAAGCCGTCAACCCGGTGGTCGAAGGGCGGATGAGGGCCAAGCAGCGCCGGTTCAAGGACAACAACCGCAAGCTCGGCGTCCCGATCCTGATCCACGGCGACGCCGCGTTCGCCGGCCAAGGGTTGGTCGCCGAGACCTTGAACCTGTCGCAGCTCAAAGGGTACCGGACCGGCGGGACGGTCCACATCGTCGTCAACAACCAGATCGGTTTCACGACTTCGCCGGTCGACAGCCGGTCGACGCAGTATTGCACCGACGTGGCCAAGATGATCGAGGTCCCGATCTTCCACGTCAACGGCGAGGACCCCGAGGCCGTGGTGATGGTCGCCGAGATGGCCCTCGACTTCCGCGAGACCTTCGGCCGGGACGTCGTGATCGACCTGGTCTGCTACCGGAGGCACGGCCACAACGAAGGGGACGAGCCGGCGTTCACTCAGCCGATCATGTACGAGAAGATCCGAGGCCGGAAGACCGTCCGGGCGCTCTACACCGACCGCCTGATCGAGTCGGGCGACCTGTCCGCCGAGGAAGCCGAGACGATCGCCGAGACCTTCCGCGACAAGATGCAGGCCGTCTACGACGAGGTCCACGACCACGACCCCAAGGCCCTGCCCAGCCCGGGTTTCGGAGGTTCCTGGTCAGAGTACACGCCGCAATACTCGTTCGCACCGGTGAAGACCGGCATCCCGGTCGACGTCATCAAGGCCATCACCGAGAGCACGTCGAGCATTCCCGAAGGGTTCCACGCCAACCCGAAGATCGAGCGGCAACTCGCGGCCAGGCCCAAGACGATCGAGTCGGGGGTCGGGATCGACTGGGCGTTCGCCGAGATGCTCTCGTTCGGCTCGCTCATGCTCGAAGGCACCCCCGTCCGCTTGAGCGGGCAGGACAGCCGACGGGGGACGTTCAGCCAGAGGCATGCCGTCCTGGTCGACATGACCAACGGCAACCCCCACGAACCGCTCAACGCCCTGCCCGGCAAGAAGGCCGAGTTGAGCGTCTATGACAGCTTGCTGTCCGAGGCCGCCGTGCTCGGGTTCGACTACGGCTATTCGCTCGACGAGCCGAGGATGCTCATCTTGTGGGAAGCCCAGTTCGGCGACTTCTGCAACGGTGCCCAGGTCATCATCGACCAGTTCATCGCCTCGGCGCAGTCGAAGTGGGGGCGGTCGAGCGGGCTGGTCATGCTCTTGCCGCATGGTTATGAAGGGCAAGGCCCCGAGCACTCGTCGGCCCGGCTCGAACGGTTCTTGCAGCTCTGCGCCGAGGACAACATCCAGGTCGTCTACCCGACGACCCCGGCGCAGTATTTCCACGTCCTCCGCCGCCAGGTCCACCGCAACTTCCGCAAGCCCCTGATCGTGATGACGCCCAAGAGCCTCCTCCGGTCGAAGAACGCGGTTTCCAGCGTTGCCGACCTGACCGATGGCCGGTTCGAGGACGTGATCGACGACCCGATCGCCTCCCCCGACCGGGTCAAGCGCGTCGTGGTCTGCTCGGGCAAGGTGTACTACAACCTCATCGCCCAGCGCGAGGCGGCGAACAAGACCCGAGAAGTCGCCATCATCCGGCTCGAACAGTTGTACCCCTGGCCGGTGGACGCCCTCAAAGCCGCTCTTGGACGCTATCGATCGGCCCGAGAATGGGTCTGGTGCCAGGAAGAGTCGCAGAACATGGGAGGGTGGTCGTTCGTCGCCCCCCGGCTCCGCGAATTGTCCGGGCAAGACTTCCAGTATGTCGGCCGCGACGCCAGCGCCAGCCCGGCGACGGGTTCGCACACCGTCCACGACCGAGAGCAAGACGAGTTGGTCAAGGCCGCCATCGGCGCCGCCATCCCCTACCTGGTCACGGCGAAAACGGCCCGATCCGCCGTCGCCCTCACGAGCAAGGATTGATTCGAATGGCCGCCGTCCCGGTCAAAGTCCCCCAGGTGAGCGAGTCGGTGTCCGAAGGGGTCCTGTCGCGCTGGCTCAAGGCCGACGGGGCGACCGTCAAGGCCGACGAACCGCTCTACGAGCTCGACACCGACAAGGCCAGCCAGGTCTTCACCGCCCCCAGTTCGGGGCGATTGAGGATCGGAGTCGCCGAGGGGGAAACCGTCGAAGTCCACGCCATCATCGGCTCGATCGACCCCGACGGCGCGGGGGATGCCGCCGTCGCCGTCGCCGCCCCTCCGAAGGCTCCGGCGCCGACTGCCCAGGCTGCGGCACCGGCGCGGTCCGGGTCGCACGGCAACGGAACATCGAACGACCAATCGCTCGCGCCTTCGGTCCGTCGCTTGGTCACCGAAACCCAGACCGACCCGGCCTCGATCCAGGGCACCGGCCGAGACGGGCGGATCACCAAGGGGGACGTCCTCGCCCACCTCGAATCGCCCCCGGCCCCCGTCAAGCCGGCGACACCAGCCCAGGCTCCGGCCCCCGCCCCGACCGTCGCCGCTTCGTCGACGTCGTCCGGCCCTCGCGAGTCGCGGAAGCGGATGACGCCGATCCGCCAAAAGATCGCCCAGCGGTTGGTCGAAGCCCAGCAGACCGCCGCGATCCTGACCACCTTCAACGAAGCCGACATGTCGAAGGTCATGGACCTCCGGGCCAAATACAAGGACTCGTTCAAGACCAAGCACGGCGTCGGCTTGGGCTTCATGTCGTTCTTCGTCAAGGCGACGATCGAAGCCTTGAAGGCGTTCCCCAACGTCAACGGTCGGATCGAAGGGGTCGAGGTCGTCACCAACCACGCCTATGATATCGGCGTGGCCGTCTCCACCGAGCGCGGCCTGATGGTCCCCGTCGTCCGAGACGCCGACCAACTCAGCTTCGCCGGGATCGAGAAGGCGATCGGGGCCTTCGCGGTCAAGGCCCGGGACAACAAGATCGCCGTCACCGACCTCCAGGGGGGGACGTTCACGATCACCAACGGCGGGGTCTTCGGCTCGCTCCTCTCGACGCCGATCTTGAACCCGCCGCAAAGCGGGATCTTGGGGATGCACTCGATCCAGAAGCGACCCGTGGTCGTCGACGACCAGATCGTCATTCGACCCATGATGTACCTCGCCCTCTCTTACGACCACCGGATCGTCGACGGCAAAGAGGCGGTCAGCTTCCTCGTCCGGATCAAGGAATGCCTCGAAAGCCCCGAGCGCCTGATGCTCGAACTCTAAAGGTCCTTAGCCACGGATGAAACACGGATAAGAGTTGAGGAATTTCAAAATTATCCGTATTCCATCCGTGTTTCATCCGTGGCTAAATCTTCCGAAGCGATTTGCCTACAATATCCTCGGTGGCTTCTGGCGGCTGGTTGGGTCGCGGGGGTCCGCCGAGTTCCCTTTTCGAAGGAGTCCAGCGGTGGCCGAGCGTTACGACCTGGTGGTGATCGGCGCGGGTCCGGGCGGCTATGTGGCCGCGATCCGGGCGGCGCAGCTTGGCCTCAAGGTCGCTTGCGTCGAGAAGCGCGCGACCCTTGGCGGCGTCTGCCTCAACATCGGCTGCATCCCGAGCAAGGCCCTCCTGGATACCAGCGAGTTGTTCCACCTCGCGCAGAAGCGGTTCGGCAAGCACGGGATCAAGATCGGCGGCGAGGTCGGGATCGACCTGAAGCAGATGCACGCCCGCAAGGACGGGATCGTCAAAGAGCTGACCGACGGCGTGAAGTTCCTGTTCAAAAAGAACGGGATCAGCACCATGTTCGGCACCGCGCGGGTCGCGTCGCCGACGTCCGTGGTCGTCGAGGACTCGGAAGGGGCCGAGACCACCCTCGAAGCCGGTCACATCCTGATCGCCACCGGGAGCGTCCCGATCAACCTGCCGTTCCTCCCATTCGACGGCAAAACCGTGGTGGGCTCGACCGAGACCCTGAACTTCGACAAGGTGCCCGACCACTTAGTCATCGTCGGCGGCGGCTACATCGGGTTGGAACTTGGGTCGGTCTGGAAGCGGCTGGGTTCGAAGGTGACGGTGGTCGAGTTCCTGCCTCGGATCGTCCCCCTGGCCGACCTGGAGATTGGAGCCTTGTTGCACAAGAGCCTGGTCAAGCAAGGGCTTGAGTTCCAGATGGAAACCAAAGTCACCGGCGCCGAGGTCAAGAATGGCCGGGCTTTGGTCCAGGCCGAGACCAAGGCGGGCGAGAAGGTGACGTTCGACGCCGATCGCGTGCTGGTCGCGGTGGGTCGCCGGGCATTCACGGATGGGCTTGGCCTCGAAGCGGTCGGGGTCAAGGTCGATCCCAAGACCGGGAAAGTCGGGACCGACGGCAAGTTCCGGACGAGCGTGGCCACCATCTCGGCGATCGGCGACGTGATCGATGGGCCGATGCTCGCGCACAAGGCCGAGGACGAGGGCACCGCCTTCGCCGAACTCTTGGCCGGGCAAGCCGGGCACATCAACTACGACACGATCCCCAGCGTCATCTACACCTGGCCCGAGATGTCGAGCGTCGGGATCACCGAGGAGCAGGCCAAGGACCGCAAGGTCGACTACAAGGTCGGCAAGTTCCCCTTCGTCGCCAACGGCCGGGCCAAGGCGATGGACGAAGTCGAAGGCATGGTCAAGATCATCGCCGACACGGTGACCGACCGGGTCCTCGGAGTCCACATCATCGGCCCCCGAGCCTCCGACATGATCGCCGAAGCCGTCACTACCCTCGAATTCGCCGGCTCCGCCGAGGACATCGCCCGGATCTGCCACGCCCACCCCACCCTGTCCGAAGCCTTCCGGGAAGCCGCCTTGGATGTCGACGCGAGGGCGATCCACTCCGCCCCCCGATTGGCCAAGACGATGGCGACGGTGGGTGCGGGGCGTTGAGTCCGGCCCAAATCAAAAACCTAGCCGGGCGAGTGGCCAGTCGCCGCCTCACGTAGTAGACTCGGACAGAGTAGGCATTCATAACGCTCAACGAGGTGCCGGTGCCCGATAGTCATACCCGCGTCTATCGGGCAGTCAGTCAGGCGGAGTACAAGGACATACTCAAGACGGGCCAACTTCGCCAAGGCCCCAACTCGCTCGAAGGGAAATGGTTCGCCGACTCCCTCGAAGGTGCGAGGGCTTTTGCGACCGGCAATGGCAGAACCCCTGCTTTATTCCCGCACGGTCAATATAGGCTCATCGAAGTTGACGTCCCGAACAACGCTCCGAGCCTGGCGACTCGGCCGAACCTCGATGGTCATGGCCCGGCTCGTTTCCTCCATAACGACGACTTACCACTGCTCAAACCTCGTCTCTTGTAGTCATTGAAATGATCACGAAAAATGCAATAGTCGAATGGATTCCACAGGCAGAAGGCGGGCGTTCCAAGCCGCCTCTCGGAGTTGGGATTCATCCCTATGCCCCCGAAGTGCGGTTCCTCGACGATCCTTGGCCTCCGACGGGTGCGTCATGGTCATTAGTCATCGTCAAGCGTGAGCAGTCCAGCACGAACGCACGGTGGAATGCCGACGTCAATTTCCTTGTAGATGAGGCCCCGCACGACTCACTCACGGAGGGCAGGGAGTTCGAGCTGTACGAGGGTAACAAGTGCGTTGCTCGCGGGAAAATACGGCGGGTTCGACGTCGTCGAACGACACAAAGGTAATGGCGTCTAGGCATTGAGTCGACGTCGAGCGGGGTCGGAATACCGACCCGTGCCAACCGCCGCTCACTCTCTCACCAAAGTGAATTAACATGAAGATAATCAAGTGGAATATATATCAGAGTTTACTGATGCGTTCGAACTTCCCGAGAACTTGGAGCAATACATCTGGCGCTACATGGACTTATCCAAATTCCTGTCGATATTGCAGGGGCATCTGTTCTTTCCGAGGGCAGATCGGCTTGGCGAGGACGATTACGAATGTACCTTGCCCCGGGGAAATCTAAAGAGACCATACGATAACCGCATTTTGCACTTTGGGAGGTCGTTAACCAAAGAGGAGATCGAAGCACCTGATTTTGCAGAGAAATTGGAGGACAATCTTACTTACTGCACTTTCCGCGATTTAATTCATTCGGACTGACTTTGTGCCGTTCGTTTGTTGACGCGACCACATTGCCCTCTGCGAACAGCGAACGTCTTCGCCCCGATCCGCTGGCAACTCCCGGCTACGCCCGGCGGCTCTCCACATGGTCGTCGACCGCAATGGCGAGGCTCTCGGCAAATCGCAATGACTCGAACCTCACCTTCCCGATCTGTGCGGCCACCTCCCCCGCCAGTTCCTCGACCGTGACCGGGACGGCCGGGCGGGCCAGCAGCTCATAGCGGTGTGACCAGCTCGTGTCCCGGTGGCTGTCCTGCCAGTCGTAGGCAAACAAACCGCGGCGTGCGAACGCCACAAAGTCATCCGCTCTCGGCAGGGTGACGAGCATGTGGCAATCGCCGCGTTCGGGCAGGCCCTTGACCAGCGGCTCGGCGTGGTCCGAGGCCCAACGATCGGCCAGCACGGCGTTCGGGATAGGCCCCTGGCCGGCGTTCGTGAAGACGGCGACATGTCCCGCCGCATCGGTAGCAAGCCAGGCATAATCCCGGCCGAGCGGATAAGGCTCATCGGGCTCCATGTCTCTGTTCCCCGTCGCTCTCGGATGTCGAGTAGACGGGGGCCGGCCCGACCGGGACGATGGCGGTTACCACACCAGCCTGACACCCCGAGCGGAGCCGGCCCCCGATGACATCTTCTCACCCGCTGCCCGTCCCATGCCAGTGGTTCTCCTGGCTCGCCACAGCCCTCGATCGTCGCTCCGCACCCCGGCTCGCCCTCCTGTTCCTCGGGGCCGTCCTCGCCCGGGGCCGGCGGACCGTCACGGCCTGGATCAGGGCGGCCAAGCTCAGCGGCCAGTATCAGTCCTGCTACATCGCCGCCGCGGCCGCCGGCAAGCGGGCCGATCGCATCGCCCGACGCCTCCTGACCGAGGTCGTCCGGCCGCTCCTCAAGGGCGCCACTCGGCTGACCCTCGCCCTGGACGACACCCCGACGCAGCGTTACGGGCCGCACGTCCAGGGGGCGGGCCTGCACCACAACCCGACGCCCGGCCCGGCCGGCTCGTCCTACGTCTATGGCCACGTCTTCGTCGTCCTCGGGCTGCTCGTCACCCACAAAACGTGGGGCACGATCGCCCTGCCGCTCTTGGCCCGGCTCTACGTCCGCAAGAAGGACCTGCCGGGCATCGACCCGAAGCACCGGCCGGAATTCCGCACCAAGCTGGAGCTGGCCGTCGAGATGTCGCGGTGGGCGAAGCCCTGGCTGGAACTGCTGAAGTTGCCGACCTGGGTAGTCGCCGACGGCGCCTATGCCAAGAAGGAAGTCCTCAAGCCGGCCAAGTCGCTGGGGATGACGGTCGTCAGCCGGCTCCGCAAGGACGCGGCCCTGCGCAGCTTGCCCGGGCCGAAGCCGCCGGGGCGACGAGGCCCGGCCCCGACCTACGGCCCGGACAAGATCAGCCTGGCCAAGCGGGCCGGCCAGCGGCGGGGCTGGTCCACCGGCACGTTCGACCTGTACGGGGAGAAGGCGGTCAAGCGGTACAAGACGTTCCTGGCGACCTGGCGTCCGGCCGGCGGTGCGATCCGGGTGGTGCTGGTGGACGAGGCGACCGGCTGGAGGGCGTTCTTCTGCACCGACACCTCGGCGAGCGTCGCCGACATCCTAACGACGATCGCCGACCGCTTCAGCCTGGAGATCACATTTCGAGATTGCAAGGAGATCGTCGGGGCCGGCCAGCAGCAGGTCCGGTTCGTGTGGGCGAACGTCGGGGCGTTCCACGTCTGCCTGTGGACGTTCACGCTGACCGAGGCGTGGGCGTGGGGCCGCGAGTCGGAGGACCTGGTGGACCGCTCGGACTCGCCGTGGGACAGCGCGACCCGCCGGCCGAGCCACGCGGACAAGCGGCGAGCATGGCGGCGGGCGCTGCTGGGCGAGGAAATCCGTGCGGCTCTACGCCCGGGGGGCACCGAGGCAGAGATTCAAGCAACGGCTGAAAGGCTGCTCGGCCTGGCTGCATAGCATTAACAAGATCTCTGAAAGTACAGTTACTTATATAGCGGCTCAAGTACGGCAAACTTGTTACGTGAGTTGCTGGCACCTAAATCATAATGAGTCGGCCGCAATGTGGAAGCTATATCTCTCGAAGAACGAAGGAGTTGCTATCCGTTCAACCACCAAGCGGCTTATGAATGTGACTGACGAATACCGAGGAGCGATGAAGACTGGATACCCTGGATGCATCAGCGTGGGAAAGGTGCGGTACATCGACTTCGAGGAAGAAGCGATTCCGGCTCATGTTGGCCATTCGGTGCCGGGGTATTTACAGTCAGCCTGAGTTGAATCATCCTTGAAGATCATGAGTCGAGCCAAGGTTTCTCCCAAGCCGGCGAGGTCGTCATGGACTTTCCCATTGAA